>Ga0210392_10001566_pt1 | contig 11963 bp, 10 predicted proteins | sample IncBWC30OmetaG_FD_161057 | JGI IMG/M metagenome (GOLD analysis project Ga0210392, IMG submission 161057) | Forest soil microbial communities from Barre Woods Harvard Forest LTER site, Petersham, Massachusetts, United States - Inc-BW-C-30-O ...
GCCTTCGTGACGATGTCGGGAATCACGTCCTGCGTTTCAAACCCCCAGAAATGCGTGCCAGTGCGGCCGAAGCCCGTCTGCACCTCGTCCGCGATGCACACGCCGCCGGCGGCGCGGACATATTCGTACGTCTGTTTGAGATAGCCTTGCGGAAATTCCACGAAGCCGCCGACGCCCTGGATGGACTCCGCGATGAAACCGGCGACCTTGCCCGGCGTGGCGTAGTCGATGACTTCCTTCACGTCGTTCGCGTATTTCTTGCCCGCATCCTTGTCGTCATAGCCAAACGGGCCGCGATACGGATACGGTGCCAGCGCGTGATGCACGCCGAAGCTGTGCGGCACGTTGTATTTCCAGGTGCTGTGCGCCGTGACGCCCATGCCGGAGGCGTTGCCGCCGTGGTAGGCGTTGCGCAAGGCGATGATGTCAAAATTCTGCGTGTAGGCGCGCGCCATGAGCAGCGCGAGGTCGTTCGCCTCGGAACCGGAGTTCACGAAATAACACATCTTCAGGTCGCCCGGCATTTTGGATGCGAGCTTCTCGGAGTACTGCGCCACGTTCGGGTGCAGATAGATCGTTGTCGAATGCTGGTAGATCTCGCTCTGTTTGTTGCCCGCGGAGATGACGTGCGGATGGCAATGGCCGACGCTCACGGTCACGATGCCGCCGAGGCCGTCGAGATAGCGTTTGCCGGTTTCGTCCCAGACATATTGCATCGAACCTTCCACGACCATGAGCGGCGTCTTGTAATACAGGAAGATGCCGGGATTCATGAACTGTTTGCGCAACGCCAGCACATCGGCCGCGGACGGGCCGGTGTATTTGATGGGTTGATGCGACGTGGGGGGCAGTGTTGGTGTTTTCATTTGCTTCTTTTTTTCTTTGGTTAAATCATTTTTGCCGCACGGGCGCAAGTTTCCTTCCGGCGACGTAAACTATGAAGGCCACGGCGAAGCCGATGAACCAGGCGTAGTGAAAGAGATTCACTAGTGATTCTGGAACGTGACTTGGGTTGAGCCGCTTAACTTGCACGAGAAATCCCGGCAGGCTTGGTAAGGCGCCGAGAATGAAGGCGATGATCGCCACCCAGCTGACGCCCTTGGTGTAACGATATTCGCCGTCGGTTTTGTAAAGCGCAGCGACGTCAAGATTGCAGCGGCGGCAGACAAAATAATCAGCGATTAATATCCCGCCGATTGGCCCTAACAATGCGCTGTAGCTTATAAGCCAGTCGAAAATATAGCTGTGAGGGTTTGCCAGCAGCTTCCATGGCATCATCAAGATGCCGATGACACCCGTGATGAACCCGCCCAAGCGGAAGGAGATTTTACCCGGCGACAGGTTCGAGAAATCATTTGCCGGCGAGACGACGTTTGCCGCGATGTTCGTCGCCAGAGTGGCGATGCACAACGCCAACATCGCCAGTACCAGCACCGCCGGGTTTTGGAATTTTGCCAGTACATCCACTGGATCCCAGATGGTCTGGCCAAAGATGATGGTCGTCGCCGAGGTCACCGCCACGCCGATGAAGGCGAAGAGCGCCATCGTTGCGGGCAGGCCGACCGCCTGGCCGATGACCTGGTCGCGCTGCGTTTTGGCGTAGCGCGAGAAGTCCGGGATGTTCAGTGAAAGCGTTGCCCAGAATCCGACCATGCCGGTCAGCGCCGGGAAAAAATACGTCCAGAATTTTCCGGCCTGCGGCTGGCCGGCGTCGAATTGCGATGGCTGGGCAAAAATCGGCCCAAAGCCGCCCGCCGTGCGATACGCCCACCACAGCAGCAGCAAACCGAGCGCGATGAGCAGGGGCGCCTTGATGTTCAGCAGCCAGCGGATGGTGTCGATGCCGCGATAGATCACCCACATGTTGATGGCCCAAAAAAACATGAAGCATCCGAATTGCCCGCCCGTGATGCCCAGCCAGTTTGTCGCCGGTTCGGGATGCAGATGAAAGATGACCACGCAAATCTTGTAGATCGCCGCCCCGCCGATCCACGTCTGGATGCCGAACCAGCCACACGCGACCAGCGCGCGCAGCACCGCCGGCACATTCGCGCCGACCGTGCCAAACGCAGCGCGGCAGTAGACGGGGAAGGGGATGCCATAGCGCGTTCCCGCATGCGCGTTGAGGATCATCGGGATGAGCACGATCACGTTCGCAAGAAAAATGGTCAGCACCGCTTCCCACCAGTTCATGCCGCCGCTGATGAGCGATGACGCCAGCATGTAGGTGGGGATGCAGGCGGACATGGAGATCCACAGCGCGGCAAAGCTCAGCGCACCCCACTTGCGCCGCGACAACGGCACCGGCGCAAGATCGGCATTGAACAACCGGCTCTGCGCGATGCCAGTAATGGCGTCAGGAGCATCGGCTGTCAAACTGGGAGAGTTATCCATTTGGCGTTCGTTTAAGCTCCAAATCCCAAGCACCAAGCTCCAGAGAAATCCCAAGCTTCAAACACCAAAGCGGCGTGCTGTCCGGTTTGGAGCTTGGATGTTGGTCCTTGGAGCTTCTCTGGCCTGTCGCGCCGTAGCGCAGCGTAGGCGGAAGCTTGGATGTTGATGTTTGGAGCTTTCAAGTTATTACACCCCGATGTCCTCGTTCCACAGCTCCGGTTTGGCGGCGATGAAATCCTTCATCATCTGGATGCATTCCTGATTTTGCAGGACTTCCACCTGGATGCCGGCCTGGCGCAGATGCTCCTCGTCGCCCGTGAACGTGAGGTTTTCGCCGACCACCACGCGGGGAATCTTGTAGAGCTTGATGGCGCCCGAACACATCGGGCAGGGCGAGAGTGTCGTGTAGATCGTGCAACGCTCATAGACCTTGGCGGGCAACCGGCCGGCGTTTTCAAGCGCGTTCATCTCGCCATGATGGATGACGCTGCCGTGCTGCACCCGCTGGTTGTGACCGCGCCCGATGATCTTGCCATCGCACACGAGCACCGAACCGATCGGTATGCCTCCGGCGGCCAGTCCTTTTTTCGCCTCATCAATGGCCGCTTGTAAAAATGGGTCCATATCGTTGTATGCCTCTCTGATTGTTCCTTGTTTCAGTTCACTTAATTAAAACTCATGGGCAAAGGTGAATCAAGCCTTGCTTGGGCCTCCGGTGGCGCCATGGCATAAGGGTGGCTCGTCCTGTTCTTCCTCAGGTTCGTTTCTGTCCATTCCCGCTCTGGATAAAAAATTTCACCTTGATCAACCTTGATCGGCTTTAATTTGGCCAAATTCTGATCCATCCGCGCCCCCACCACCGGGAGCGCTGGCCTCCGGCCGGCGAGTTCGGAGCGCCGAGCACCGTCTCGGCAGGGACGAGGGTACCATCCTCGATTTTTCACCTCATCTTGCTCTTCAACGTTTTTAAATATTTCACCTTGATCAACCTTGATTGGCCCCAATTCAGTCTTATTCACATCCGTCTGCACCTCACCCATCGCTGTCGAGGTGGTAATTCTTTCTTGAACCAAAAACCGTGCAAGGTCATCTCCTCTCCCCGGCCTGTCGCGCCGTAGCGCAGCGAAGGCGGAGGGAGAGGACACAGGTGAGGGCGAGCAATCCTCTAACTTGGTTTGCGCTTCCTCCCTTTTAAATTTTTTCTTACCTTGATTAACCTTGATTGACTCCAATCCGGTCTTATCTCCCTGTTTGGTCGCCTCCTTCCGTTCACGGAATAACCGGAACGCCCCTGCCAGCGCCTCCTGCACCTCCGGCCACTGCCTTGCCGCCACCAGAAACCCTATCATCGCCCGCCGGTCATCCGTCTGCTTCTGGTCCTCAAACCGTTCCTTGGCAAACTGTAACTTCTCCCCATCCAACACCAACCGTTTCTCCTGTAGCTCACCCTGCCGTAATTTCATCACATCCTGCAAGATCACCTGCATCTGCCGCCACCGCCGTTCCGCCGGCACCGGCGATTGCTGCCACTCGCGCACCACCGCCAGATAGCGCACCGCCACGACCGTTACCAGTTGCTCCACCGTGACTGTTGGCTGTCCTTCGATAGGGTGGATCTGCGGCTCGACGACCTTCTCGTCCCCTTGGACGTTGAGCGTTGAATGTTCAGCGTTGAATGTTTCCTCACCCTCTACGTTGCTCTGCGACCTCCACCTCTCTGCGTTTATCCGACCCCACGCCGCCACCTCCCGCTCCATCCGCCACTCCCGAAACCCGCCCTGTTTCCAGTTGGTCAGGTTCTGTTCATTGATGGCGGCGCCGCCAAACTCCGCCGCCAGCAGTGCCCGCACCGCCGGTAGTCCATTGAGCCAGTCGACGAGCCGGTTGCCCGGCTCGCCCGCGTCCAGTCTTTCGTTCACCTGCTCGCGGATTTCCCGCGGCAGCCGGCTGATTTTTCCAGTAGCCATACTCCTCCCACTTTAACAGGGGGGTAGGACAAAGGCTGTCCAACCTAAAAAATATTTTCAAAGGCTGAAACGGGGTGAGAACGGGCGAACTGCCTTGCAATGGGCGGCGGCTGTGTCGGGAGCAAGGGGCCAGCCGCAGCAGATGATTTTGCCGATTGCATTGGAAAATGCTGGGACATTTCGATATTGGGATGCTGCGGCTACGTGGACTTACCCATTCCGCCGACGTCGCCCGGCAGTCGCGAAGCGTCTGGAGTGCGGCCCGCTTCAGCGCCGCTTTTCCCTCGCCAACCTGCTGCGAAACTCATCCTCGGTCAAGCCCTTGACCCGCCCGACAGCAATGTCTTCGATCCGTTGGACACCTTTGGCGATGGTTCCATTAAGTAATGCCGGGACAGCCTTCCTATCCAGGGCACCGATAAAATCAAATGGCTCTGCCATGACTTCAAAATTTGCTTTGTCCAATGTTCTTGTCCGCAAGCTAACTAATGAAACTGGAAAGCCAGCTAGCTCCAGCGATTGCCGCAGTTTTGTGTAGAAGATTAAATTGGGCACAAAACGAGGCTTTTGCTCGTGTTGCCAGACTTCGTCCGGGGCTGCACAAACCAAATGAATGCGTTGCGGACTCTTTTGGATCAACGGCCATTTATATTTGCTAAGGATTTCTTGCCATGCCGGGAAAAAATATGGCCAGCATTTTTTGAGCCGAATTGCATAGTCAAGCGCTTGTAAAATAAGAGCGAGAACGGCTGCTTGCTTTGTATTTCCTTTCATCTCAACCACCATTGGGAAACCATCTTCAGAAATGCCAATTAAATCAATTGTCAGAAGTTGCCTCTTATATCTCGGAGACTCAATAGGCACTTGACGTGCGACGAGCCTATGCCAACCATTTTTTATTGGCGCTGTGGTTTTGGTGTCACGTCTTATATTCCAGCGATCTAAACACCAATGATACCGTTGTATGAGCCTCTGAGTGTTTTGATAACACAAGATTTTCCAGAGCCTGGAAGTCCGACAATAACCAAGAGTTTTGCCATAACTTTCAAAAATGGCTCGGCTTCCGCTGTAAAAACTTCCCATGTCCATGCTTCCCGACGAATTTCCCGTTTTTCACGGCGACCTGCCCTCGCACGGTGACGTGGCTCGGCCTGCCTTCGAGCTTCCACCCCTCAAACGCGCTGTAATCAAGGTTCATGCTGTGCGTTTTCACGGAGATTTTGCCGCGATATTCCGGGTCATACACCACCAGGTCGGCGTCCGCGCCCGGCTGGATGGTTCCCTTGTGCGGGAACAGGTCGAAGGTCTTTGCCACCTGCGTACTCGCGACGTTCACAAGGGTATGCAGGTCGATCTTGCCCGTCTTCACGCCGTAGGTGTAGAGCAGGTTGACGCGTTCCTCGAGCGAGGGGATGCCGTTCGGGATCTTGGTGAAATCATTTTTGCCCATCTCCTTCTGCTTCCGGAAATCAAACGGCGCATGATCGGTGGCCACTGTTTGCACCAGCCCGTCGCGCAGGCCGTTCCAGAGAACTTCCTGGTTGCGCACATCGCGCAACGGCGGCGACATCACATACTTCGCTCCTTCAAATTTCGGCTTCTCCGCGTAGGTCTTGTCCAGCGTCAGATATTGGATGAGCGTCTCCACCGCCACACGCACGCCGCGTTGCCGCGCGGCTATCGCTTCGGCCAACGCCTCTTTGCAGCTCAGATGCACGATATAGGTCGCCGCGCCGGTCAATTCCGCAAAAGTCATCAGATGATGCACGCCTTCGGCTTCCACCTGCACCGGCCGGCTGGGTTCGTGGAATCCCGGCCCGAACTTGCCCGCGGCGATCAGTTCCTTGCAGCGTTCGCTGACCAGCGTCTCATTCTCGCAATGTGCCGTGACGATGACACCGAGTTCCTTCGCCAGCTTGAGTGTCCTGTAAAGTTCCGTGTCGTCCACGCCGAATGCACCCTTGTATGCCAGGAATATTTTAAACGAGCTGATGCCGCGCCTCACGATTTCGCGCAGTTGCTTCTCGGTCGTGTCATCAAACTTCGTCACCCCCATGTGGAAGGAGAAATCGCATGCGGATTTCCCTTCGGCCTGGCTCATCCAGAGTTCAAAGCTCTTGAGCGCATCATCCTTGCGCGCCGGACAACACATCTCGATAAGCGTCGTCGTTCCACCGACTAAGGCCGCCTCGCTGCCGGTGATATAATCGTCCTTGGAAAACGTGCCCATGAATGGCAGGTAGATATGGACGTGCGGGTCAATGAACCCGGGGAAAACAAACTTGCCCTTCGCATCAATCACCTCCGCGCCCTTCGGTGCGGCGATGTTCTTGTCGATGCGCGTGATGGTTTCGCCTTCACAGAAGATGTCGGCGATATAACGCTCGCTGGCGGTTACGATTTCACCATTTTTTATGAGAAGTGACATGTGATGAGTGATATGTGACAAGTTTAGGAACGAGCCGCAAGTTTTGAGTTGGGTGTGGACGGCTTCTGACCACTTATAACGCGCCGAAGTCCGTTTAGCATCCGCCGGAGTTCGGAGATGGAGTCAGCACACGGTTTGGCTTGGGCAGAAGTCAGAAAATTAAGTTCAACCACAAGCGTCAATTGCGTGTCTAACTCGGCCAGCGAGCCTTCAGCATGGGAAATAAACAGGACAAACTCACCGGTCGTGTGGCGCGCCTGCCCCTCGGCGATGTTCGAAGGAACAGAAACAGCCGCCCGACGCATTTGCGAAATGAGCCCAAACTTTTCTTCAGCCGGAAAAGCCGCAGTGAGTTTGTAAATTACCTTTGCGAGAGCAATGCCTTTTTGCCAGACGAGCAGATCGCGATAACTCTGCGCCTTGCCATTGCGGTTTGACGTCCGGTTTGAAAACTCATCACTCATCACATATCACTCGTCACTTTTTTTCGGTATGCCAGATGTCGCCCTCGCCGTAACTAAACCACCGGCTCGTTGTGACTTTCTGTTGCGTAAAAAATTGCACGCCTTCGCGGCCCTGCATATGCAGGTCGCCGAAGAACGATTCATCCCAGCCGTTAAACGGGAACCACGCCATCGAGGCGGGCACTCCGATATTGATGCCGATCATGCCGGCCTTGGCACTGTGCTTGAACTCCCGCGCGGCCTTGCCGGAACGGGTGAAGATGGACGCGCCATTGCCGTACATGGACTTGTTCGCCAGTTCGATGGCCTTGCCCAGGTCTTCCATGTGGATCACGTTCAGCACCGGCCCAAAAATCTCCTCCTTGGCCACGGTCATGTTCCCTTCGATGCGGTCCAGGATGGTGGCTCCAACATAGAAACCATTCGGTGCATCGCTGACTTTCACACCGCGGCCGTCGGCGAGAACTTTCGCGCCCTGCTGCTCGCCGATGCTGATCAATTCCTGCACGCGGTCGCGATGCTGCCTGGTGATGACCGCGCCCATGTCCGGTTGGGCGTCGCGGTCGGTCGGACCGACCTTGATGCGCTTGGTGGCTTCCACTAGCGTGGGCAAAACCAACTTCTCCGCCGCGCCGACGACGACGGCGGTAGAGCCCGCCATGCAACGCTCGCCCGCGCAACCAAATGCCGCCTCGATGACGCCGCGCGTGGAATTTTCCACATCGGCATCCGGCATGATGATGACGTAATTCTTCGCGCCACCATTGGACTGGACGCGTTTGCCGTGCTTGGTGCCGACCTCGTAGATGTAGCGCGCGATGGGCGTGGAGCCGACGAACGAGATCGCTTTCACCTTGGGGTGGGTGAGCAGGGCATCCACGACTTCGCGTCCGCCGTGGACGATGTTCAGCACGCCTTTCGGCAGGCCGGCCTTTTCAAAGAGCCTGGCGATCTTGATGGCAGTCAGCGGGACTTTTTCGCTGGGCTTCAGGACGAAGGTATTGCCGCAGGCGATGGCAATGGGATACATCCACAGCGGAACCATCGCGGGAAAGTTGAACGGGGTGATGCCGACGCACACGCCCAGTGGCTGGCGGATGGCCTCGCAATCGATGCCGCGGGCAACGTTCTCCAGCACTTCGCCCATCATCAGCGAGGGCACGCCGAGCGCAAATTCGATGACTTCCATGCCGCGCTTCACGTCGCCGCGGGATTCAACGAGCGTCTTGCCGTGTTCGCGCGTGTTGCTGCGGACGATGTCTTCAAAGTTATCCTCCATCAGCATCTTGAAGCGGCCCAGGATGCGCGCGCGTTCCACCGGCGGCGTTTCCATCCAGGCAGGAAAGGCGGCGTGCGCAGCTTCGACAGCCGCGTTCACATCCGCCACCGTGCCAACGGGGCATTCGGCGATGACTTCCCCGATGGACGGATTGTAAACCGGCGTGCTGGCGGCTTTTGGCTGCAGCCATTCACCGCCGATGAAAAAGGGACAAGGTTCCAGTGTTTTGCTCATAATATTAAAAAGCTCCAAACTCCAACATCCAAGCTCCAGAGAAGCTCCAATAATCAACATCCAATACCATATGCACGTTGCTCGTTTTGGAGCTTGGCGCTTGAAGATTCTCTGGATGTTGGATGTTGGTGCTTGGATGTTTCATGTGTTTCATTTTCTGAAGATGCTGGCGAAAATCAAATGCAACTCCTTTGCTTCACGGTAAAGCGTACGGGCTTCGTCGGCAAGTTTGGGTTCGGACGCGGCAATCATGCGCAGGAAGAACTTTGTCTCCTTGGCTTCCTTCACGCAACGGCCAATGGTGTTCTTGAAATCCTTTTTCGAGACGCCCTCATTTGCTTCGCAATAATTTGCTCCCACGCTCGTCCCGCAGCCGACGATTTGGCCAATCAAACGGTTATTCTCCGCATTGCGCGGGATTTTCTTTACGAACCGGATGATTTCCTCCCCAAACCGTGCCGTCCGCTCCTCAAGATCAAAGGCATGTTTCTGCGAGCCATCTCCATTCGGCGTCTCATTCAGCACCCAGGCCCCCGAATCAAAATCCGGATATTTTGTAATAGACGCTAGGTTTGAAGCTTGGAGCTTGGAATTTCTCTGGAGCTTGGATGTTGGTGCTTGGAGCTTCATTTGAATTTCACCCACGCTTTTCCAGCGGTTGTACGCGCCTTTCCGCCTGGCCTGTATATTGAGACAGCGGTCTAATCAGCCTATTATCCGCCAGTTGCTCCATGATGTGCGCCGTCCAGCCGGTGATGCGGGCCATGACAAAGAATGGCGTGAACATGTCGATGTCAAAGCCCATCATGTAATACGCCGGGCCGCTGGGGAAATCGAGGTTCGGGTGGATGTGCTTTTGCTCCAGCATCGTGGTCTCGAGGATGTCCGCGATGTCGAGCCACTTGGACTGGCCGGTGAACTCCGCCATCGCGCGCGCGTATTTTTTCATCGTCGGCACCCGGGAATCGCCGCTTTTATAGACGCGATGGCCGAAGCCCATAACGACGCGATGTTCGCGGATCGCCGTCAGCATCCATTCCTTGGCGCGCGTGGGTTCGCCGACTTCCAGCAGCATGTGCATCACGGCTTCGTTCGCGCCGCCGTGCAACGGCCCTTTCAGCGACGCAATGCCGCCCACCACGCCGCTATAGATGTCCGACAAGCTGGAAACCACCGTGCGTGCCGTGAACGTGGAGGCGTTAAAGCCGTGTTCGGCATAAAGAATCAGCGAAACTTCAAAGGCATGAACGACCTCCGGTGCGGGCACCTCGCCGAAGATCATGTGGAAAAAGTTTTCGACAAAACCCAGGTCGCTGCGCGGCGGAATAAAATCCTGCCCTTTGCGGAGGCGATAAAACGCCGCGATCATCGTGGGAATCTTTGCCATCATGCTGATGGAGCGTTGCAGGTTCGTGGCGGCGTCCGCCTTGTCCATCTCCTTGTCTTCCATTCCCAGAAAACTCACGCCCGTTCGTAGCACGTCCATGGGATGCGCCGTGCGCGGGGATTTTTGGATGACGGACAGGAGGTCTTTGCTGATGTCGCGCTGGCCGCGGCCGAGCGCCATGAAGTCTTCCAGCTGCTTGGCCGTCGGCAGTTCGCCGTGCCACATGAGCCAGGCGACTTCCTCGAAGTGGCAATGCTCGCACAATTCCTGCACCGGATAGCCGGCATACACCAGCGAGTTGATCTCCGGCATCACTTTCGAGATGCGCGTGGTATCCACCACGACCCCGTCGAGGCCGCGATGGATGTTTGCTTCGTCGCTCATGGTCACCTCACAATTTGAAATTAAAAATATCCTTGTCGAACTTGGCGTAGTCTTCGTAGCGCAACAATTCGTAAAGCTCCGCGCGTGTCTGCATGTCGCCGACAATCGAGGCCTGACTACCTTCGGATTTGATGGTCGCCAGCCCGTCTTCGATGGCCTTCATGGCCAATCGCAGGGTCGTTACTGGATAAATCACAATGTTAAAACCGAGGTCGGAAAGCTGTTTGGCTGACAGTATTTTGCTTTTGCCGAACTCCGTCATGTTGGCGAGCAGGGGAACCTTGATGGCCTTGCGAAACTTTTCGAATTCACCCTCGTCCGCGAGTGCCTCGGGAAAAATGGCATCGGCACCGGCATCGACGTACGTCTTGGCGCGGGCAATGGCGCCATCTAGGCCTTCGGAGGCGCGCGCATCGGTGCGCGCCATGATGAAGAAATTCTTGTCGCGTCGGGCACCGGCTGCGGCACGGATTTTTTCCACCATCGCCTGCGTGGTGACGAGCGACTTGCCGTCGAGATGGCCGCAACGCTTGGGATTCACTTGGTCTTCGAGGTGGCAGCCGCTCAACCCTGCGTCTTCCAGGGTTTGAATGGTCCGCGCCATGTTCAGCGGTTCGCCAAAACCTGTATCCGCATCAATGAGCGACGGCAGATCAGTCGCTCGTGCAATCGCTCCGCCACGCGTCGCCACTTCGGAAAGCGTGGTCAAACCGATATCCGGCAAACCCAAGTCCGCCGACAATGCCGCGCCGGAAACATAGACGCCATCAAAGCCGTGGCGCTGGATGGCCATGGCCACGAGCGGGGAGAACGCGCCGGGCAGGCGCAGCAGTTTGCCGGTCTTGAGGGCCGCGCGGAAGTCCTTGCGCTTATCGGTGGCGGATTTGGTGGCTTGGAGCATGGCTAGAAAATGCCTCTTTGGTCGCGCGTGGCGCAAGTCAGTTTGTTGGGCGGCAGCGCTACGTTCAGTTCGCATACCTCCGCCGCCGTCAGTTGCGGCAGGCGCTGGACAAGGTCCAAAAACCGGACGGATTCTTCGAAGGAAATCACGTCCTCCGTAAGTATTTCAAACTTGTGGATGTAATCGGCGCGGACAAACGGTTTTGCGCCGAGCGGGTGGGCGTTCGCCACGGCGATCTCGTCCGTGATCTTTTTGCTGTCGTTGAAAATGATTTCCACGCGACCGCCAAAGGCTTTTTCGTTCGGGTCGGTGGAATGATACCGGCGCGTCCATTCCGCATCCTCGCGTGTGGTGATCTTTTTCCAGAGCGCGATGACATCGGGATGCTTCGCGATTTCAGGCGCGTAGCTTTTGACGTGGTGCCAAAAGCCGGTGTGCAACGCCGACGCGAAGATGAACATGATGCTGTGATCGAGCGTCTCGCGGCTGGCGTTCGGGTCGGATTTCTGCGGATCGCCCGCGCCG
>Ga0210392_10001568_pt1 | contig 11957 bp, 15 predicted proteins | sample IncBWC30OmetaG_FD_161057 | JGI IMG/M metagenome (GOLD analysis project Ga0210392, IMG submission 161057) | Forest soil microbial communities from Barre Woods Harvard Forest LTER site, Petersham, Massachusetts, United States - Inc-BW-C-30-O ...
CAGCGGCCGGACCAGGCGGCCGGGGCCGGCGACGGCGCGGCGGCACCGCGCCAGCCAGTCCGAACCTTATCGCGCAGTGCCGACCAGCCCGGGCATTCGCGGGTTTCCCGGCAGTTCACGATCGGATTCGGGCAGGTGGGCGGGCAGGCAGCTGACCGAGTGACATAAGCGGCTAAAGTGACGTAACTGACGGGTGAGCCGACGACCAGCGAAGGCCAGACACACGAATAGGGACGCCGAGGCCGGCGTCCCCGTTTCGTGCTGGCAGATCGGCGCGTCAGATCAGCGCCGGTTCGCGTTCCCGATCTGCGACGAGCAAGTCGTGACCGGCTTCCGCAGAGAGTGCGTCGTTCTCGTCCTGAAGCCGGACCAGTTCGGCTTCCAGGTCGCGTACTCGCTGCTGAAGGCGGCGCATCTCTGAGACCATGCGGGGATCAGGCCCGCCGACGTGGCCGAGTAGAGCCTTCGCCATTGTAGTGGGTCCTCCACACTGAGTGACCAGGGTGGGCGCACACGCGAAGACTCGCATGAGTGCGCGCAGGTGACACTCCTAGGGTCCCACCCCGCGGGAATTCGGTCAAGTTGAGCGATCGTGCAGGTCACGATGGCGGCGCTGAGACCGCGGCCGCGGCTGGCAACGCGGGCAGCTGTAAGCCGATCTGTTCATGAACGGATCACGCCGGATCGGCGTGCCGCATCGCGGACACGGCTCACCCTCCCGGCCATATACACAGAGTGACCGGGAGAAATACCCGCTTTCCCCGTTGACGTCCACATACTGGCTGTCGAACGACGTTCCGCCGGATTTGAGCGCATCCAGCAGCACCGCGCGGACCTCGGCCAGCGCCCGGGCCGCCTCGGCCCGGGCCAGCGTGTCGGTGGCCCGGGCCCAGTGCAGCCGGGCCCGCCACAACGCCTCGTCCGCGTAGATGTTGCCGACCCCGCTGATCAGGGACTGATCGAGCAGGGCCCGCTTCAGCCCGGTGCGGCGCAGCCGCAGCTTGGCCAGGAACACCTCGTCATCGAACGCGGGCTCCAGCGGGTCCGGCGCGATGTGCGCGATCAGCGGCGGCAGTTCGGCGCCGCCTTCCGCCCAGACCAGGTGGCCGAACGTCCGCTGGTCGCTGAAGCGCAGGTCGGGCCCGGCGTCGGCGAAGGTGAACAGGATCCGCACGTGCGGGGACAGCGGCCGGTCCGGCTCGCCCACCAGGAGCTGGCCGCTCATGCCCAGGTGGGCCAGCAGCGCATCGTCGGCCATCGGCAGCCACAGGTACTTGCCGCGGCGCCGCGCGCCGGTGATGGTCCGGCCGCGCAGCACGGCCTCGAAATCAGTCGCCCCAGCCAGGTGCCGCCGGATGGCGCGCGGGTGCAGCACCTGGGCCTTCTCGATGGTGCGGCCCACGACGTGGGCGGCCAGGCCGGCCCGGACGGTCTCGACTTCGGGGAGTTCCGGCACCGGTCAGCCCCCGGCCGGATCATCCCCGGGCGCGGCGGCATCGTCTCCGGGCGCGGCGGCATCGTCCCCCGGTGTACCGGTGCCGTCCGCCGACCCGGCGGCCGGGGTCACCCCGTTGCTGCCCGCGGCGGAATCGTGCCCGTTGCTGATCGCCTTCCAGGCGGCTTCGGCCGCCTGCTGCTCGGCTTCCTTCTTGGACCGGCCGGCCCCGGTCCCGTGGCTGCGGCCGCCCACCTTCACCGTGGCGCGGAAGAACTTCTGGTGATCGGGGCCGCTCTCCTCGACGTGGTACTCGGGCACGCCGAGGAACCCCTGGGCGGTCAGCTCCTGCAGCGAGGTCTTCCAGTCCAGCCCGGCGCCCAGCCCGGCGGACCGGCTGATCACCGGGTCGAACAGCCGGTGCACCAGCGAGTCCGCCTTGGCCAGGCCGCACTCGAAGTAGACCGCGCCGATCAGCGCCTCCAGGGTGTCGGCCAGGATGGACGACTTGTCCCGGCCGCCGGTGCCTTCCTCGCCCCGGCCGAGCCGCACGTACTCGCCCAGCTTCAGGGCGCGGGCCACGTCGGCCAGCGCGCGCATGTTGACCACGGCGGCGCGCAGCTTGGCCAGCTGACCTTCGGGCAGATCCGGATACAACCGGAACAGGGTGTCCGTGACGATCAGCCCGAGCACCGCGTCGCCGAGGAACTCCAGCCGCTCGTTGGTCGGCAGCCCACCGTTCTCATACGCGTAGGAACGGTGCGTGAGGGCGCGTTCCAGCAGCCCCGGGCTCAGCCCGGCATCGATGGTGCGCAGCAGCTCCGCGCCGTCCGGCACGTCCGCTGCACCGCTGCTTGACCCGCCTCGCACGCTGTGGCCCCTTCAGCGCATCAGCTGGGTGTGATCACCTGACGGCGGTTGTACGTCCCGCACGTCGGGCATGCCGTGTGCGGCAGCTTGGGGTCCCGGCACTGCGGGCAGCGCACCAGGGTGGCGGCGGACGTCTTCCACTGCGACCGCCGTGACCGGGTGTTGCTGCGCGACATACGCCGCTTCGGAACTGCCACCTAACTCTCCTTCATCAGTCTGCGGGTCAAGTCATTCGCCTGCCGGGTCCGGCCCCTCCGGCCCAGACCCGGTCAGCTGCTGCAAGCTGGCCCAGCGCGGGTCAACGGCCGGCCCATGGCCATGGTCCGGGCCCGCCTGGGCGAGCAGCGCACCGCATTCCACGCACAGCCCCGGGCAGTCCTCCCGGCACAGCGGGGACAGCGGCAAAGCCAGCACCAGCGCGTCATGCAGAGCCGGCTCAAGATCTAGCAGATCTCCTTGCAGAGCGTACCCGTCCGCGGCGTCCGGGCCATCCTCCGTGGAATATCCGAAAAGCTCTTGCACCTTCACGTCGACCTGCTGGTGCACCGGTTCCAGGCAGCGTGCGCACTCACCGGTCACCGGCGCCTGCGCGGTGGCGGTGATCAGCACGCCCTCGGACACCGCCTCCATCCGGACCGAGAGCTGCACGTCGGCGCCCTCCGGTACGCCAGCCAGACCGGCCTGCACATAGCCGGGGGCCGGGACGGTGCGAGTCTGGGTAAGCTCCGACCCCGGGCTGCGGCCAAGGTCGAGGACGCTGAAGACCAGCGGCTTGCGGGGATCGAGGCGCGCTGGGGAGTTTTTTCGTGGCTGTGGCATGGCAAGGACAATGTTCGGCACGGTTGAGACGGTCAGCTTACCGGCCCGCAGCCGATTTCCCCAACTTAACGAGGCCCGGCCGTCCGGGCGGGGGGCTCAGCCGGACGCGAGCCGGGTCTTGAGCCGCTCCAGCACCGGCCCGGGCACCAGCGACGTGACGTCCCCGCCGTACCGGCAGATCTCCTTGACCAGGCTGGAGCGCAGGAAGCTGTACGCCGGGTTGGCCGCGATGAACAGCGTCTCGACCTCGGCCAGACGGTAGTTCATCTGGGCCATTTCCATCTCGTACTCGAAGTCGCTGACCGCGCGTAGGCCCTTCACGATGGCCGTCACGTCGTTCGCCTTGCAGAAGTCCACCAGCAGCCCGGTGAACGTGCCGACCTCGACGTTCTTCATGTCGGCCGTCACCTCGCGGAGCATCTCCACCCGCTCCGCCACGGTGAACAGGCCGTGCTTGGCCTGGTTGGCCCCGACGACGACGATCACCTCGTCGTGCAGCCGGGCGGCCCGCCCGATGATGTCGAGATGCCCGTTGGTCACCGGGTCGAACGAGCCTGGACAGGCGACACGGTGCACGCGGTCACGCCCTTCCTGGTTGGGCACCTGCGGCGAGACCGTACCAGAACGTGGTATCGCCATACCGGCGGGACCGGTCCGGGGTGTACCCAGCGGGCCAGTGCACCGCCCCGGACCGGGTGTCCCGCTCCACCGCGACCACCGCACCGGGGGCCAGCCAGCCGCCGGCCAGCCCAGCCAGCATCCCGGTCACCTCCGCACCCGGCACGGCATACGGCGGATCGGCCACGACCAGGTCATACCGGCCTTCCCCCGGGCCGCGGGCCAGCACCCGGTCCACCCGGTCGGTGACCAGCTCGCCGCCGGGCAGGCCGACCGCCGCGATGTTGTCCCGGATCACCCGGGCCGCCCGCGCGTCGGCCTCGACGAACAGCACATGCCCTGCGCCACGGGACAAGGCCTCGAGCCCCACCGCCCCGGAGCCCGCGTACAGGTCGATCACCCGCAGCCCATCCATTCCGCCGCACAACGCCAGCACCGTGCCGAACAGGCCCTCCCTGGCCCGGTCGCTGGTGGGCCGGGTGTGCCGGCCAGCCGGCACGCTGAGCCTGCGGCCGCGGGCTTCCCCGCCGATGACCCGAGTCATGAGGTCCCAAAGGGTTTTGCCGCCGAGCACTGACGAGCGAGGAACGAGCGAGGAGGGAAGGAGGCGGCCCGCGCCAAAGGGGGCGCGCCGCCGACTGGACTGAGGAGGGAGGGAGCGAAGCGACCGAGCGACGAGGGAAGGCGGCGGGTAAAGCGCCCCCGGCGGCGCAAAGCAAGCAAAGCAAGCAGAGTAATCACGCCTTCTCGAGAAACTCGGCCTGTTCCTCGTCGAGCAAGGCGCTGATCGCGGCGGCCAGGGCCGGGTGGCTGGCCAGCGCCGGGTCGGCGTCGACCAGCGCGGTGGCCTCTTGCCGGGCCTGGCCGATCAGCTCCTCGTCGGCCAGCAGGGTGAGCATCTTCAGGCTGGACTTGCGGCCCGCCTGGGCGGCACCGAGCACGTTGCCCTCGCGGCGCTGCTCCAGGTCGAGCCGGGACAGTTGGAAACCGTCCAGCGTGCTGGCCACCGCGTCCAGCCGGACCCGGGCCGGGCTGTCCGCGGGACTGTCGGTGACCAGCAGGCACAACCCTGGCTTGGCCCCGCGGCCGACCCGGCCGCGCAGCTGGTGCAGCTGGGACACGCCGAACCGGTCGGCGTCCAGGATGACCATGATGGTGGCGTTCGGCACGTCCACACCGACCTCGACCACGGTGGTGGCCACCAGCACGTCCACCTGCCCGTGCGCGAAGCCGCGCATGGTGTCGTCCTTCTCGTCCGCGGGCAGCCGGCCATGCAGCACCCGCAGCGCCAGCCCGGCAAGCGGCCCTTCCTCCAGTTCGGCGGCCGTCTCGAGCACGGCGCGGGGCGGCCGGCCCGCCGCGTCGTCGGGTTCGTACTCGGCTGCCGCGTCGTCCGGGTCGGTGGGGTCTGACTGGCCCGGCACCGGCGTTGGGCCAAATGGGTCGGGCGCCGCTTCCAGGCCGATGCGGGGGCACACGACGTAAGCCTGGCCGCCGCCGTCCACTTCCTCGCGGAGCCGCTGCCAGGTGCGCTCGAGGAAGCGCGGCTTCTCGGCGGCGGGCACCACGTGGCTGGTGATCGGCGTGCGGCCGGCCGGCAGCTCGGTCAGCGTGCACACGTCCAGGTCGCCGTAGACGGTCATGGCCACCGTCCGGGGGATCGGGGTGGCCGTCATGACCAGCACGTGCGGGCGGCTGCCGTGCGCCCGCTCGCGCAGCGCGTCGCGCTGCTGCACGCCGAACCGGTGCTGCTCGTCGATCACCACCAGGCCCAGGTCCTTGAACACCACCTGGTCGTCCTGCCGGGCCCGGTGATACAGCAGGGTGTGCGTGCCGATCACGATGCCGGCCGCGCCGGAGGCCACCTCGTCCAGCGCGGCGCGGCGGGCCTTGGCCCCCTGTGAGCCGGTGAGCAGCGCCACCCGGGTGGCCTGGGCTGGATCGTCCAGCACCGCGCCGTCCAGCTCACCGGCCCGGCCGAGCGGGCCGAGCAGCTGGGTCAGCGACCGGTAGTGCTGCTGGGCCAGCACCTCGGTGGGCGCGAGCAGCACCGCCTGGCCACCGTCGTCCACCACCTGGAGCATGGCGCGCACCGCGACCAGGGTCTTGCCCGAGCCCACCTCGCCCTGCAGCAGCCGGTGCATCGGGTGTTCCCGGCACAGCGCGGTCATGATCTCCGCACCCGCCGCGCGCTGCCCGGCGGTCAGCTGGAACGGGAGCTGGGCGTCGAACGCATCGAGCAGCCCGCCGCGGCGCGGGATGCGCGGGGTGGCAGGCAGCGCGTCCTCGGCCCGCCGTCGCTGGGCCAGCACGGCCTGCAGCACGAACGCCTCGTCCCACTTCAGCCGCAGCTTGGCCCGGTCGATGTCGGCGAACTCCAGCGGCCGGTGGATGCCGAGCAGCGCGGCCGCCTGCCGCGACAGGCCGTAGCGCTCCCGGACCTCGGCGGGCAGCGGGTCCTCCGCGATGTCCAGCGTGTCCAGCACGGTGCGGATCGCCTTGGCGATCTTCCAGGACGGCAGCTGGCTGGTGGCCGGATAGACCGGGATGATCTCGGCGGCGTGCTCGGCGGCCAGTTCGGTGCTGGGGTCGGTCTCGCCGAGCAGCTCGCAGTCGGGATGGATCAGCTGCCGCTTGCGGCCGTAGCTGGACACCTGGCCGGCGAACAGGCCGTGCAGGCCCGGCTTGAGCTCCTTCTCCCGCCACGGCTGGCGGAAGAAGGCCAGCGTCAGCGTGCCCCGGCCGTCGGTGACGGTGACCTCGGTCAGCTTGCCCCGCCGGTTGCGCATCGCCCGGGTGGTGACCGCCTTGATCTGCGCCAGCACGGTGACGTGCTCACCGTCCCGCAGACTGGCCAGGTCGGTCAGCTCGCCGCGCTGCTCGTACCGGCGCGGGTAATGCCGGAGCAGCTCCCCGACCGTGTGCACGTCCAGCGCGCTGGCCAGGATCTTGGCCGTGCGGGGATCGAACACCCGGTCGATCTGGTCGTCAAGCCTTGCCATGGCCTCACAGGATAGGCGTCCCGGCTGACGTTTCCGCGCCAAAGGCGCGCGCCGCCGACTGGACAGTGAAGGGGGATGGGGAGGCGGGTGGGGAGGGAGCGAGGAACCAGCGACCGAGCGACGAGGGAAGTCGGCGGGTCCAAGCGCGCCGGAGGCGCAAGGCAAACAGAGCGATTCGCGTTACCGGCGGCTGGTCGGATATTGTGTCCAAGCTGCCCTGGGCGTGGCTGAGTAGTGCCCGCCCCCAGTCAGGGCGCATCGGTCAGCACAACCGACTTCACGCAAGGGAGCATCCCGTGTCTGCTGTCTGCGAGATCTGCGGCAAGGGGCCGGGATTCGGCAACAACATCTCCCACTCCCACCGTCGGACTCCACGGCGCTGGAACCCTAACATCCAGATGGTGCGGACCACCACGGGTGGCACCAGCCGACGGATCCGGGTCTGCACGTCCTGCATCAAGGCCGGCAAAGTCACCCGCTGACCCATCAGGTCCTGCCCCCGGCTATCTGCTGACCAGGGGTGTTTGGCGCACGGTGTCGTGGGCTGCCCGCGGTCAGGGCGTGCTGAACGTGCAGGGCGTGCCGTTGAAGTCGCAACCCACCGGGGCCATCGGTGGGCCGTCCAGGACCACACTGAACTGCACCCACGACGAGCCCTCCGGGCCGCCGTGCTGGCCGCCGGAGCCACCAGGCCCGGCGGGGCCGCCGGAATCCGGCTCGGGGTAGCCCTCAGCGACACCAGCGTCCGGGCTGGTGGCCTGCCACTGCGCGCCTGCCACGTTGGTCACCTGGGCGCCGGGGTAGCCGAGAGCCAGGCTCCAGCTGCGCCCGGTGTCCATCCCGGTGATGCTGATCTCGTCGATGAAGCCGCCCGGCCACTGGTGGGTCACCTGATAGGTGACGGTCACCCGGCCGCTGCTGGACGGCCGGGCCGCTCCGCCGCCGCGGCGGTCCGCCGGGCGCCGGCCGGTCGTGGTCGACCCTGACGTGGCGGGCGAGGTGGGCGCGATGTGCACGCCGGGGCGGGCCGAGGCGAGCGTCCCGTTGTTCGGCTTCTCGGTCGCGCACACCCCGGCCGTGCACTGATCGCCCGGCACCGGGGAGCTGAAATGCAGCACCGTCCGGGGCATGTTGGCGGCCAGCCCGGCCGCCACCAGCACGCCCAGGCCGGCCGCGAACGTCGGGGTCACCATCAGGCGGCGGACGGCCGGGCCGAGCCGGTGCCCCGGCCCGGCCTGGCGGGCCCGCCGCGCGCCGCGGCCGCCCCGGCGCGGACGCCAGGCGCTGGCCAGCGCCCGCCATCCGCCAGGGCGGTCCGCCCCGTCCTCGGCAGCGCCCGATGGCGCCCGGTGGCGGGGTGCTGCTCTCTTGCCCGGTGATCGCATTTGGGAGGTTTATACCTAAGGACGGGGCGGGCTAACTATAGTGACAAAGCTGTAATTCACTGAACACGCTCAGTGAGGGGCGCTCGATCCGCGAAAATGAGCCCATCCAGACAGCCTCTCGAATCGCCGTGAATCCACCCAGACCCCCCGGCCGTCACTTACCCGCCCCACGACCGTCCAGCGCCCCGATAGGGCTGCTCCCAGCGGGAAAGTTGCGGCCAGGGCATGATCCTCCCCGCCGGTGAGAATCCAGTCAAGCGAGTCCTGCGCACCGACGGCGCTGGCCGCGAGACGGAGCGCGTCATCGTGCGGCAAAAGCCCGGATTCCAGGTCAATGCGCACCCCGCTCTGCTCGGCCAGGTGTCCCACATCCTGGACCAGCCCGTCGCTCACGTCGATCATCGAGGTGGCGCCCAGCCGGCCCGCCTCGGGCCCGGCGGCGTAGTCCGGATGCGGCCAGCGGTGCGCGGCCAGCAGGCTGGCCGGCTGGTCCAGGCCGGCCTGCAGCAGGGCCAGCCCGGCCGCGGATTGCCCCAGGGTGCCCGCCACGGCCAGCACGTCCCCGGGCCGGGCGCCGGAGCGGGTGACCGGCGGCTGGCCGGCCAGGTCGCCCAGCGCGGTGACGGCCAGCATGACCACCGGCCCGGCGGAAATGTCGCCGCCCGCCACGCTCGCGCCGACCCGGGCGCACTCCTGGGCCAGCCCAGCGGCCAGCTCCTCGGCCCAGGCCACCGGCAGGTCACCCGGCGTGGCCAGGCCGATCAGCAGCGCAGTCGGCACCGCGCCCATGGCCGCGATGTCGGCGAGATTCTGGGCCGCCGCCTTACCGCCTATTTCGGTGGCCGAGGACCAGTCGCGGCGGAAATGCCAGCCTTCGACCAGAAGGTCCGTGCTGGCCACCACCCGGCCGTCCGGGGCACTGAGCACGGCCCCGTCATCGCCAATGCCCACGAGCAGGGCGGGAGTGCGTGGCAGGCGGGCCGCCAGCGCCGCGATGAGGCCGAATTCCCCCAGGTCTGCGACGGTAATGGGGCCCTCCCGACTGCCGTCTTTGCTTTAGGGTAGCGTGACCAGTCCGGCCGCAGGCGATGAAGCCCCCGGGAGGGACGCATGGTTCAGGCGTACATCCTCGTTCAGACGGAAGTGGGCAAGGCCGCCGAGGTCGCCCGCCGCATCGGGGCCATCGAGGGGGTGACCCTGGCCGAGGACGTGACCGGGCCATACGACGTGATCGTGCGGGCGGAAGCGACCAATGTCGACGACCTGGGCCGGCTCGTGGTCGCCCAGATCCAGGGGGTCACCGGCATCACCCGGACACTGACCTGCCCCATCGTGCACATCTAGCGCCGCGGTCCCGCGGCCACCTGGACCCTGCCTGGCCGGATGAGCTGGTCGTTGCTGGGTAGTGCAGGCCCAAGCGACGAGCGGAGGGGCCATGTTCGAGGCAGCGGACATCCGGGAGTGGCGCGGCCACGACGTGGTGGACGACGCTGGCCGCAAGGTCGGCATCCTGGAATCGGTCTACGTGGACACCGCCACTGACCAGCCCGCGTTCGCCACCGTGACCGTCGGCCTGCCGACCCGGCGCCGGCTGGTCTTCGTGCCGCTGTCCGGGGCCACGGTGGGCCCCGGGTACCTGAAGGTCATCCACCCGAAGACCGTGGTGCGCAGCGCGCCGTCGATCGACACCGACGGGGAGCTGCCGGCCAGCCAGGAAGTGGTGGTCTTCGAGCACTACGAACTGGCCTATCAGCCCGGCGCGGGCGGCGAGCGACGGCTCGCCCGCCGCTAACCGAGATCGGAGGCCCCCGTGGCGCTGTTCTTGCTGTTCATCATCGTGGCCATCGCACTGGGCATCGTGGGGGCGGTGGTCAAGGGCCTGTTCTGGCTACTGATCATCGGGGTGGTGGTGGTCATCGTGGACCTCGTCCTGCTCGGCGCGCGGCTCAGCCGCCGGTCCCGACACCAGGCCCGCTGACGGCTGCCCAGCCGAGCCGGGTGATTCAGCCGCGGCCGGCTCAGCCCAGACGGGCGGCCAGCGGGGCGGTGCGCGGGCCGAGGCCCAGGCTGGTCGCGTGCCGCAGGTCCGCGGCGGTGTCCACGTCCGAGCGCAGGCTGGGCACGTCGGCCAGCAGGATCTCGACCGCCCCGCCGGCCCGGTACCGGCCGGCCGACCCAGCCCCGAACCGGGGCCGGAACGGCGTCCCGGGCCGGGCGGCGTACAGCGTGGTGCCGGTGCCCGCGGCATCCGCGACGAACGCCTCTGGCCAGCTGGCCGCGGCGCGCAGCCCCCGGGCCAGCTCAGCGGGGCGCAGCGCGGGCAGGTCGGCGGCCAGGCCCGCGATGCCGGACGTAGGCCAGCGCGCAGCGGCCAGCGACGCGCCGTGGGCCAGCGCCGGGTTAAGCCCGGCGGCCGGCTCGTCCGGCACGATCACCGCGCCCAGCTCACCCAGCGTGCTCGCGGCGGCCGCGTCGTCGGTCACCACCAGCACGGTGGCCACCGCCGGGCAGGCGACCGCCGCGCTCACCGTATCCGCCGCCATGGCTAGGGCCAACGCCTCCCGGACCGGTCCAGCCAGGCCGGCCAGCCGGGATTTGGCGCGGGCAAGTACCTTGACGGGGATCACCAGCGACCAGCTGAGCGGGCTCTCGGTCACATCGGCGACCATACTGTGCCGACGGCCGGGCAGGCTGGCCGGTGGTTGCGCAGGGTCATGGCCACGCCTCGACACGGCGATGGGCGGAACGGGAGACTGGCACCGATGAGAAACCTCCTGAGCGCGGGCGGGAGAACGCACCGATGAGCGGACAGCAGCGGGACCGGCGCTACTCGGCCGCCTGGCGGACCGGGACGAAGGTGGTACTCCCACCGCTGATCAAGGCGGTGATGAAGCGTGACTGGCAGGGCTACCAGCACTTCCCGCGGCAGGGCGGCATGCTGGTGGCGGCCAACCACCTGTCCTACGCGGACTGGCCGGCCATGGCGCTGTTCGTGCACGAGGCCGGCCGCTACCCGGCTTTCATGATCAAATCCTCGGCGTTCGACGTGAAGCTCATCGGCACCCTGCTACGTGGCTGCGGCCAGCTGCCGGTGCGCCGGGGCGAAGCCGACGCGGCCAACGTGCTCAAGGTGGCCGAGCAGGCGCTGGCGGACGGCGAGTGCGTGGTCATCTACCCGGAGGGCACGGTCACCCGGGACCCCGAGCAGTGGCCGATGCTCGCCAGGACCGGGGTGGCCCGGCTGGCCCTGGCCACCCGGGTCCCGGTGATCCCGGTGGCCCAGTGGGGGGCGCAGGACATCCTGCCGTACGGCACGACCAAGCCGCATCTGTGGCCGCGGCACACGGTGCGCATGCTGGCCGGGCCGCCGGTGGACCTGACCGAGTTCGACGGGAAGCCGTTCACCCGGGACGTGCTCCGCGGCGCGACCAACGCCATCATGGCCGACGTGACCAAGCTGCTGGCCGAGCTGCGCGGCGGGCAGCCGCCGGCCGAGCCGTACCACCCGGCAGTCGCCCGCCGGGCCGCCCGCCAGGCGGCCAGGGCGCAGGAGGGCGGACCGCAGGAAGACGGAGCGCAGGAGGGCGGAGCGCCGGAGGGCGGAGCGCAGGAGGCCGCGGCGGCCGTCACCCCGGGCAGCCAGCCGGAACCCGGCCCGGGCCCAGACCCGCGCGAGGCGACGCCGACGTGAAAGCCGCGGTGATGGGGGCCGGCATGTGGGGCACCACGTTTGCCCAGGTGCTCTGCGATGCGGGCACGCCGGCCACGCTCTGGGGCCGGCGCCCCGAGCTGGTGGCGGTGATCAATGACCGGCACGAGAACCCGGAC
>Ga0210392_10001569_pt1 | contig 11945 bp, 11 predicted proteins | sample IncBWC30OmetaG_FD_161057 | JGI IMG/M metagenome (GOLD analysis project Ga0210392, IMG submission 161057) | Forest soil microbial communities from Barre Woods Harvard Forest LTER site, Petersham, Massachusetts, United States - Inc-BW-C-30-O ...
TCTCGGTCGCCATGTAATCCTGCGAACCCGCGCACCACACGTAGAACTGGTGCGTGCCCGAGGCGAAGAAATCGCCGTGATGGCTGGATGAGAAATTGCCCGCGAGTGCCACGCCGGCGGCGACGATCAAACCCGCCACCGCCGCGCCCAGGATGCTGGTTATTTTCATGCTCGACACCCCAACACGAAGGGGCCTCCATACGGTGTGGCCAGCCCTCTTCGACGAACACTCTACCTCTAACCGGCCCGTTTGTCATGTCCGTGACATCCGGGCGGTGGATGTAGTGTTAAGACCGCAAGCTCAATTCTTAATACGTTCCGGCTCGGCGCCCTCGGCGCGGACCATGGCCTCGATCGCCAGCGCCGCGGCCTCGACCCTGGCGGCATCGCGGCCGCGCGCGACGAGCTGCACGCCGAAACCGTCCTCGCGGTAATAGGGATAGGAGCCGAGCGCGAGGTCCGGGAAATCGTTCTGGATGCGCATCAGACCTTCGGCGATGCGGCCCTCGCCGATGCGCGCCTGCACGGTCTGCGCATGCACCACCGCGCCGCGTTCGAGATGCGGCACGATGTCTTCCATCATCGCGCGCATGATCATCGGCACCCCCGCCATCACATAGACGTTGCCGATATGGATGCCGGGCGCGACCGAGGCGGTGTTGCGCACGAGTTCGGCGCCTTGCGGAATGCGCGCCATGCGTTTGCGCATCTCGTTGAACTCGCCCGGCTTGTAGCGCGCCGCCAGCATCGCCAATGCTTCGGGATGATAATCGATGCCGACGCCGAACGCTTTGGCGACCGCGTCGGCGGTGATGTCGTCATGCGTCGGCCCGATGCCGCCGGTGGTGAAGACATAGGTGTAGCGCGCCCGCAGCGCGTTCAGCGCGGCTATGATCTCGGCCTCGGCATCGCCGACGATTCGCGCCTCGCGAAGATCGATGCCGAGCGCGCCGAGCTGCCTAGCGATATAGTTGGTGTTGGTGTCCTGGGTACGGCCCGAGAGGATCTCGTCGCCGATGACGAGGACGGCCGCGGTGGGATTTTCGCTCATGGGCACCTTCTAAAGCCTGATCGCTTTTCTTTGAAGTATTTCGTTGTCCGGGAAGCCGGCCAACCCAGCCCGTCATCCTGAGGTGCGAGCCGAAGGCGAGCCTCGAAGGATGACCCCGCAGGTCCGGCACCGATGTGCGCCCAGCCGGAACGATGCGCGTACCGGGACGTTTCCTTGAACGGAGAACGCTCATGAACCCTCGCTCGACCGTCCGCATCGCGGGCCATCCCGTGCACGCGATGCTGGTGCCTTTCGTCATTGCTTTCTACACGGGCGCCTTCGCGGCCGACCTCGCCTACGGCCACACCGCGGACCCGTTCTGGGCGCGCGCCGCGATCTGGCTGATCGGCGCGGGTATCGTCGCCTCGGCCTTCGCCGCCACCATCGGCATCGTCGATTTCATCGCCGAGCCCGCCATCCGCGACCTGAGCGCGGCCTGGTGGCACCTGGGCGGCAATGTGCTGATGTCGCTGATCTCGATCCTGGACTGGGTGCTGCGCGCCGCGGTCGGCTCCGAGGCGGGCTCGCGCGCCTATGTCTGGCTCAGCCTGGCGACCTTCCTGCTGCTGCTGTTCAACGGCTGGAAGGGCGGCGAACTGGTCTATCGCCACAAGGTGGGCGTCAAGGACTGACAAATAGACATTTGAGAAACCGCCGCCCTGGTATTATATCGGCAGGATGATGTCGATCATGCCCGAAGCCGATACGTTCGAGCCCGCCAAGCGCGCCCATTTCTCCATCGCCCTGCATGGGCGGGAGGATTTCGAAGGGATGCGCCGCGCCGGGCGGATCGCGGCCGAGGTCCTCGACCTGCTCGTGCCGGAAGTCCGGCCCGGCGTCACCACGGCGCATCTCGACCGGATCGCCTATGATTACGTGATCTCCCAGGGCGCGCTGCCGGCGTGCCTGGGCTATCGCGGCTATCGCCACACGCTATGCACCTCGATCAACCACGTCGTCTGCCACGGCATCCCGAACGACAAGCCGTTGCGCGACGGCGACATCGTCAATATCGACGTCACCGTGATCGTCGACGGCTGGCACGGCGACACGTCGCGGATGTATCTGGTCGGCGACGTCAAGCTGAAGGCGCGCCGCCTCGTCGACATTACCTATGACTGCATGATGCGCGGCATCGCGCAGGTGAAGCCGGGTGCGGCGACGGGCGACATCGGCCACGCGATCCAGGCTTACGCCGAGGGCGAGGAGCGCTGCGCCGTGGTGCGCGATTTCTGCGGACACGGCGTCGGCAAGGTGTTCCACGCGCTCCCCAACATCGTGCATTACGGCAAGGCCGGGCACGGCATCGCGCTCAAGCCCGGCATGTTCTTCACCATCGAGCCGATGATCAATCTCGGCGGCTATGGCGTGAAGATCCTGGGCGACGGCTGGACCGCGGTGACGCGCGACCGTTCCTTGAGCGCGCAGTTCGAGCACACGGTCGGCGTGACCGAGGACGGGGTGGAGATCTTCACGAAGTCCCCCAAGGGGCTCGACAAGCCGCCTTACGTTTAGGGGCATGTCCCACCCTCCCCTGAGGGAGGGTCGACAATTTGCGCAGCGCAGCGAAGCAAATTTCGGGGAGGGGCCGATCTCCACTGTCCGAGTTACGCCCCTCCCCGAAAACGCTCCGCGTTTTCGACCCTCCCTCAAGGGGAGGGTTGAAGGGAGTCTCCCGCAAAACTGTTGCACGAATCTCCGGCAACGCTAGGCTGTTCCTGCGGCCTGTCGACTATCTTCCATGACCTCCAAGCCCCACTCCAAGGACGACCAGCCCGCCGGCGTCGGCGATGTCGGACGCGTGTTCGTGGGCGAGGAGGCCGAGCCGCATTATCTCGGCCACCGCGACCGGTTGCGCGAACGCTTCCTTCTGGGCGGCGCCGATACGCTGCCCGATTACGAGCTGATGGAGCTCGTCCTGTTCGCGGCGATCCCGCGGCGCGACGTCAAGCCGCTCGCCAAGGCGCTGCTCGCGAAATTCGGCAGCTTCGCCGAGGTCATCGCCGCACCACGCGAGCGGCTGCTGGAGACGGACGGCATCGGCGAAGGCGTAATGACGCAGCTCAAGGTCATCGAGGCGGCGGCGCTGCGCCTGGCCAAGACGCGGCTGATCGGACGGCCGGCGCTCTCGTCCTGGGCGGCGCTGCTCGACTATTGCGCGGCGGCGATGGCGCGCGGCGTGCGCGAGGAGTTCCGCGTCCTTTTCCTCGACCGCAAGAACATCCTCATCGCCGACGAGGTGCAGAGCGCCGGCACGATCGACCACACGCCGGTCTATCCGCGCGAAATCGTCAAGCGCGCGCTCGAGCTCGGCGCCTCGGCGATGATCCTGGTGCACAATCATCCCAGCGGCGATCCGACGCCCAGCCGCGCCGACATCGAGATGACGCGCGAGATCTCCGCCGCGGCCAAGCCGCTAAAGATTTCCGTTCACGACCATCTGGTGATCGGCCGCAGCGGCCACGCAAGCTTCAAGTCGCTGGGGTTGCTGTGACCGACGGCGAAATCCTCATGCTTCGACAAGCTCAGCATGAGGGACTGCGATACCGCTCGGGCTGGCACAGACCCTCACCCCGAGCTTGTCCGCCTTCGCCAAGGCTACGGCGGACCAGAAGATTAAAGCCCGCCCGCCGTAGCTTCAGCGAAGGCGGGTCGAAGGGTGAGAGGCCGCGCCCGGCTCCTAAGGCTGAAAGCCGCCCTGGATCCAGCAGCCGAAGGTGTTGACCATGGCTTGGGTCCACGGACTGCCGGGCGGCATGTAGCCGTTGGCGACGTAGCCATAGACCTTGTAGGCCCAGATCTCGGTGCTCTCGGCATTGCTCAGGTCGAGCCGCCCACCGGTCACCTGCATCATGTGAGCGGTGTCGCGCGACGTGAACAAAGGCGCGACGTCCTTCGCCCAACTCACCGGGGTTGTGGGGCAGCTGAGCTGCGACGGATCGACGATGGGACCGAGTCCTGAACCTGACATGGGAGTTCCTTTTCGCTATTTGCTCAGACTGCGGTTGCGGGCGACGGCGGCGACGCCGTTCGAGGTCGGGGGCGCCGGCGTCTCGGGCGTGATCACCGCTCCGCGCGACAGGATCACGCTGAAATCGCCCGACGGATTGGTGGTCGGGTTCTGTCCCTGGCTGCCGTGACAGCCCATGCAACCGCCCATGTTGTAGAAATGGCCGCCGTAATAGCCGTTCTTGTGCGGCGTATCGTCGGCGTTCCACACGGTGGAGATATTCGGCGACAATCCGCCCGAGAACTGCTGCAGCGAGCGGTTGGTCTCGACCACGCTGTTGGCCAGATAATAGCTGCCCGCGCTCGGGTTCTGCGCAGAGGCCGGCTGCGACGGGTTCGGCGTGTAGATCCAGCCATTGTTCGCCGACGAATTGCCCGGCACGACATGGTCGTAGGGGTAATACTGCACGTTGACGAGCTTGTAATAGAGGAACGGCGTCGTGCCGCCCGACGGCAAGGATGCCATGATGGCGGCGTGGGCGGCCGTGTTCTCGGCGATCACGTCGGGCGTGATCGGATTGACGCGCTGGTTGACGCAGATGAAACCGCCGTCGGGCTCGCTGTTGGGCGGGCTCCCCATGGCGTTCTGGTAATAGACCTGCTGTCCGGGATTGGTGCAGTAGGGACTGCCGCTCTGGGTCCCCTGGCAGTTGGACGGATTGCCCATCACCACCGTTCCCGAGACGCTCGGATAGGTCGGCTGGCTCGTGTCGGGCGGGTTCGGGACGGGATCCATCATGCACACCTGCGGCGTCGTCGCGGTCTGCTGCGGCAGGACGACGTTGCCGTTCACGTCCTCGACGCGCTGGCCGCTCGCGGTCAGGATGTTGTCGGCCTGCTCGAAGGTCGCGTAGATGAAATAGGGCGCGCTCGGCGTCTTCTGGATGATGTGGAGCGCGACGAGGCCCCAGGTCGAATCGCGCCAGCACACCGAGTACTTGCTCTTGCCCTGCTCGTAGAAGCGCACCCTCTGTGTGTGGAAGCGTCCCGACGCGGCCTCGGTGGGGTTGAGCTCGCGCCAGCCCGCTTTCGCCTCGAGCGTGCCGTTGGAGTTGCTGATCATCGTGGAGCTGCCGGGCGGCGGCGCCTTCATGTTCGCCGCGAGATAGGCCTTGGTCGCGGTGTCGATGCTCGCCGGGATCACGTTCCACCACGCCGTGACTTCGCTGTTGGGATTGCTGTTGCTCGTGACGTACTGGTACTGGACGCGATTCGACTTCGCGAGGAAGCGGATCAGCTGCGGCGCGCTGTTGCCGTCGGTCGCGGTCGCGGGCGCGGCCCCCGAATACATGTTGTCGAGCGTGATCTGGTCGGTCTCGTCGAGATTGATCCAGGGCGTGGAATCGTTCGCCTGGGCGGAATTGCACGGTCCGTCGACGACGCCGTTGCCGTAATTGTAGGCGGGCGGCGCGTCATAGCCGTAGTTGGGCGCCTGGTTCACATAGCCCGGGGGCGGCTTGTTGTTGCCGGGGAAGGTCTCGACCTTGCTGCGCATGGTCTCCCAGACGAGCGGCGTGTTGCATATGGCGCTGCCGAAGGGGCAGTTCGTGCCGCCCGACATCTCGCGCCCGCTGTTCGGGGCGGTGGGCCAGTTCAGCGCGATGAATTCCTGCCAGGCGAAGGCGGCAGCCTGTTCCGGCGTCGCCGAAGGCGCGCCGCCGCCATTGGGGTTCAATTCGGAAGGGACCGTGTCCGACACCGTAATCGGAATGACGGTGTTGACCGTGGCCTTCACGGTCGTTTTTGCCGTCGGCTTTGCCGTGGTTTTCGCCGTTTTCGCAGGCTTCGTCGCTGCGTCCGAGCCCACGATGACCGGTCCCGCGACGGCGAACACGCCGAGCAGGATGGCGGCCTGAAAGACCTTGCGATTCCACATGCTAGCCCCCGAGCTTTACGATATTCCATTCCATCTTAGCTCGAATTCCCTCTTAGGGCGAGAGAAAATTTTGGCGCCGGGCTGCCGGCGTCCATTCGCGCCTCGGGGCGTTGTAGACAGCTTCAGCGCGGGCAGCCCTTCTGGACCCAGCAGCCGAACGTGTTGATCTTTTCGTCCGTCCACGGACTGCCGGGCGGCATGTTTTTGCTCTCGACATATTCGTAGATTTTCCAGGCCCAGATCTTCACGCTCTCGTAATTGCTGAGATCGAGGCGGCCGGCGGTCGCGGCTTTCATGTGATTGACGTCGCCCGGCGTGAACAATTTCATGATGTCGTTGTCCCAGGTGACCTGCGCCGGACAGGTCAGTTTCGCGATGAGATCACGGGCATGCGGCATGTCGTTTTCCTTTCCGATGGTTGGGATCGCGTCCGCTCACGGGCTCAAGCTTCGATTGCGCTTCACGTCCTTGACCTGCGCCGCCGTTTCGACGGCCGGGATTTCGGGCGTGATGACCCCGCCGCGCGACAGGATCACGCTGAAATCGCCGGGAGGATTTGTCCCCGGGCTCTGCCCCTGGCTGCCATGGCAGCCCATGCATCCGCCCATGTTGTAGAAGGTGCCGTTGTAATAGGTGTTCTTGTGGCGATCGCCGTTGCCGTCCCAATCGGTGGCGATATTGGGCGACAATCCGCCGCTGAACTGCTGCAGCGAACGGTTGGTCTCGACCACGATGTTGGCCAGGTAATAGCTCGCCGGCGACGGATGCTGCGCATCGTAGGGCCCGTTGAACGTGTACGGTGAACCGTTCGGCGCCGAGTTCGGAATCTTGTCGTAAGGATAGTACTGGACGTTGACGAGCTTGTAGGCGAGCCAGGGCGCGCTGTTGGGCGTGATGCCGAATTCCCGCATCGCCCTATGCGCGAGAGCGTTTTCCCTGACGATGTCTTCGGGTATCGAATTGACGCGCTGGTTGACGCAGATGTCGCCGTCATACGGCTCGCTGTTCGCCTGATTTTCGTCGGGCGGGGGCGGCTTGACGTTGCGGTAATAGATTCGCTTGCCCGGCGAGTTGCAGTAGTACTGCTGGGACGCGGCTGTGCAGCTCGCGGGATCGGGAGTCTGAATCACGGCGCCCTGCTTGCTCGGGGAAGCGTAGGTGCCGTGCGGCTGCCGATCGTTCAGGCAGACCTGCGGCGACGTCAGCGTGCCTTGCGGGAGCCTGACCGTGCCGTCCTCATCCTCGACCGACCGGCCGTCGGGTGTCTTGATGTCGTCGGCCTGCTCGAAGGTCGCATAGATGAAATACGGCGCGCTCTGCGTCTTCTGGATGATGTGCAGCGACACCAGACCCCACATCGCGTCGCGCCAGCAGACCGAAAAATCCGAACGGCCCTTCTCGTAATAGCGCACCTTCTGCATGTGGAAGCGTCCCGATGTCACCTCGTCGGGATTGAGCTGGCGCCAGCCGGCTTTGACCTCGATCGTCCCGTAAGGCTGGCTGACGAGGCCGGCCGTTTCGGGCGGCGGGCTCATCTTGTTCGTCGTCAGATAACTTCTCGTCGCCTGCGTCACGGAGCTTGGGATGACGTTCCACCATCCGTTCTTGGCGACATAGCGGTATTGCGTGCGGTTGGACTTGGCGAGGAAGCGGATGAGCTTGGGCTGGCTGTTCTGTGCCGAGCTTCCCTCCACCACGCCCGCATACATGTTGTTCAGGGTGATCTGGTCGGTCTCGTCGAGGTTGATCCACGGGGCGGCTTCGAAAGATTGGCCTTGGCAGGGACCGTCGACGACGCCGTCCGCGTAGTTGTAGACCGGCGCGATATCATAGCCGTAATCGCTGGCGGCGCCGAACTGGTAACCGGCCGGGGGCAGGTTGTTGCCGGGGAAGGTCTCGACTTTGCTGCGCATCGTCTCCCAGACCAGCGGCCCCCCGCAGGCGAGAGCCTGATCGTTCCCGAAGGAACAAAAAGCGTTGGTGTGCGGCATGTCGCGGTCGCCGCGTACCCCATGCTGGGGCCGGGCCGGCCAGTTCAGGGCGATGAATTCCTGCCACGCGAACGCCGCCGCCTGCTTGAACGTGGCCCTGGGCGCGCCGCCGCCGTCGGGATTGAGCTCGATCGGCACGTACTTCCTGTCCTTGATGACGATCTCGACGTCAGGATCGGATTTCGTCGCGGCACGCGAATCGTACAAAGAGGGCGCGGCAAGCCCCAATATCGCCAGAACGACAGCGGCTTGAGAAACCCTGCGAATCCACATGAATGCCCCCGATGCAGCCCTTCAGTGTATTCACCCTAAAATAGATTCTAGCATAAGGCGAGTCCTATCTGAGTATTTTAATAAGTTGAATTTTCCGGCCTGCACCGCGCTCTTGCGGCATCGTCGTCCATCGCTGGTATAAGGTCGCCGGGGACGTGGTGGGACGGCAGCATGTGGCGGTATGCGCTGAAGGAGGGCGGACGGTGGGCGCTCGCGCTTGCCGGCGCGTTCTTGATCGCGGTCGGCATTTCCGCGCTTTCCGTCGCGAAAGGCGGCTATGGCCCGGCACTGGCGCAGCGCTTGCTCGCCTTTCTCCGACTCGATTTCGGGACCAGCGCGCTCAGCGGCCAAAGCGCCATACGCGAACTGGCCGCCCATGGACCGACGACGGCGAACCTGATTGCGTTCGGCGCGCTGATCGCGCTGGCGCTGGGCGTGCCGCTGGGCCTGCTGCTGGGCACCGGAGCGGTTCGCCGCGCCACCGCCCCGCTCATCCAGATCGTTTCCGCCGCGCCGGTGTTCTGCGCCGGCCTGGCGCTCGCCTATGCCGCGCGCCATATCGGCTTTCAGGAGAGCGCCGCCGTCTTTCGCGCGCTGCTGCTTCCCTCCATCACGGTGGGCCTGGCCGGCACGGCTGCGGTGCAGGTGGCGCTGCGCCGCGCGGCGTCGCAGGCGCAGGACTCGCCGTTCCGCGTCGGGCTGCGGCGCATGGGCCTCACTGCCATCGAGATCGAACGCGTCTATGTCGTGCCGCAGATCTTCGCCGGTCTGCTCTCTTCGCTGGGTGAAGTGATGCTGGCGCTGCTCTCGGCCGCAGTGGTGTCGGAATGGGTGTTCAAGTGCCCGGGCATCGCCGATCTGTTCGTGAAATCGATCGCCCTGCACGACTGGAACATGGCGGCCTTGATCCTGTTCGTCTTCGCAGCCCTCACCGCGACCGCGGAATTCATCGGCCGCATCGCCGCCCGGCTTCTCGTGCGGGCCGCGTCATGAGCATCTGGCGCAGGATCCTCACCACGGCCGGATGGTCGGGACTGGGCGTCATCGCGGTCGCGGCGCTGCTGAGCGAATTCCTCGCGCGCAACGCGCTGGGCGCGGTGCATGCCGGCCCCTCGCTCAGTCCGCCTTCCGAGCAGTTCCCCTTCGGCACCGATTTCCTCGGCCGCGATCTCTTCAGCGAAACGCTCTACGGCCTCAGCGCCACCGTGGCGCAGGCGGGCGAAGCGGCGGTGCTCGCGGTTCTCGCCGGCGGCTTGCTGGGCTTCGTCACGGCGCACCTGCCGCGGCCGTCGGGCGCAGTGCTGCGCTGGGCGATCGGCACCTTCGCGGCGATCCCGCCTCTGCTTCTGGCGATCCTCGTCATCGCGGCGACGACGCGCGGCTTTGCCGGTCTCGCGGCAGGACTCGCCGCGGCGCCGCTCGCCTTCGTGCGCGCCTTCGACCGGGCGCGCGGCGAAAACCGTTCCAGCCACGCGGCTTACGCGCGCGCCACCGGGATTTCGGCATCGGCGCTCCTGAACCGCGATCTGGCTTACGAATTCCGCGACACGTTCCTGCCGACGGTCGCGCGCGCGCTCGCCGCCGTCGCGATCATCCTGTCGACGATGAGTTTCCTGGGCTTCGGCGCCGTGCCGCCGCATCGCGACCTGGGCCTGATGATCGCCGCGGCCAAGGGAAGCTACATGCAGGCCTGGTGGACGGCCGCGTTTCCGGCGCTGGCGCTGATGGCGTTCGTCCTGCTGGCAAGGCTGGCAGCCGGGCTGGACGAAGGCGAGCGGCCATGAGCGACGCCAAGGAGATTTTCGAGATCAAGGATCTGAGCGTGTCGCATGGCGGCACGCTGGAGCTCGACCGATTCTCGCTCACACTGCGCGCGGGTGAGGCGGTGATCCTGCTCGGCGAGGCCGACAGCGGCAAGGACGCGGTGTTGCGGCTTCTGGGCGGATTCCTCGACCGCGGCGACGAGTTGTCCGGCACGATCCGTTTCGGCGACGGCGAGACCAGGCAGGCTTCGCGCAAGCCCAAGCCGCAAGGACGCATCGCCTATCTTCCCGGCGCCGCGGCGCGCCCCCTCGATCCCCTGGCCGGTGCCGCGTCGCAGCTCATGCGCATCGTCGCGCGCAGGCTCTCCTGCCCGCGCGGCGCGGCGCGTGAGGAGTTGCGTGCGGCGCTCGCGCGCTTCCCCGCCGCGCCGTCGATCGAGACCCTCGACGCACCGGCCCGGAACCTGGACAGCGCGACGATCGCATGGGGCCTGCTTGCCGCCTGCATCGCCGTGACGCCGGAGCTGGTGCTTTGCGATCATCCCTTCGCCGACATCTCGCCGGTCTGGGCGGACCGCTTGAGCAAGGCGCTCAAGGACGAGCAGGCGCGCCTCGGCTTCGCCATCGTCTATGCCGCGCGCGAGCCGCAGCCGGTGGCGCGTCTCGCCGCGCGCACCATCGTGCTGCGCCACGGCCGCGTCGTCGAGGAGGGCGAAGCCGCGCATCTGATCGGCGGCCAGACGCATCTCTATACGCAGTCGCTGTTCAAGGCCCTGCCCGCGACGGGAGCGCGTCCGGCGCGCGCCGCTTCGCGCGGCGAGCCGCTGCTGCAGGTGCAGGGACTTGCCCTGACCGGCGATGCGAGGAAGCCGCCGCGGGCGCGCGATGCGATCGGCTTCGAGCTGCGCCGCGGCGCGTCGCTGGCGCTGCTCGGTGAGTCGGGTTCCGGCCGCCACCGGCTGCTCAGCGCCCTGCTCGGCATCGAGCGCCGGCCGGGACGCATCCTGTTCGACGCCGTCGATCTCAATCTTCTGTCCGAGGCGATGACGCTGCGCCTGCGCCGCCGCGTCGCTTTCGTCACCAGCAAGGATGGCGCGCTCGATCCGCGCATGACCTTGTGGGACACGGTCGACGAGCCGTTGCGCGCGCATCTGAGGCTCAGCCGCGAACTGACCGCGGGTTATCGCGACACGGCGCTGAAGCGCGTCGGGCTCGCCTCGCATGACGGACGGCGCACGGTCGCGAGCCTCACGCCCTTCGACCAGCGCCGCTTGCAAGTGGCGCGCGCCATCGTCGCCGCACCCCTGCTCGTCGTCGTCGACGAGCCCTTGCGCGGTCTCGACGCTATCGCCCAGACCACGATGCGCGACCTGCTCAGCGAATTCCGCGTCGAGAGCCAGGCCGCGTTCCTGGTCATCACCAGCGACTTCGCCGTCGCCGAGGCGCTCTGCGACGACGCCATGGTGTTCGAGAAGGGCCGCCTGGTGGAGCGCGGCACGATCGCGGCCCTGCTGCGCGCGCCGAAAGAAGCGGCGACGAAGGCGCTGGTGGAAGCGGTGGCGATTATTCAACCCTCCCCTTGAGGGAGGGTCGACAATTTGCCGAGCAAAGCGAGGCAAATTTCGGGGAGGGGCTGATGCCCGCAAGAAGAGCCCCTCCCCGAAAAATGCTGCGCATTTTTCGACCCTCCCCTTGAGGGAGGGTTGGCCGTGGCGCATGTACGAGCTAGAACGAACCGCAAAACAGGCTCGAAAGCACAGCCATGATTCCGCGTTACGCGCGCCCCGAGATGACGGCGATCTGGTCGCCGGAAACCAAGTTCCGCATCTGGTTCGAGATCGAGGCGCATGCCGCCGACGCGCTGGCGGAACTCGGCGTGATCCCGAAGGACGCGGCGCGCACGATCTGGGAAAAAGGCAACGCCGCGAAATTCGACGTCGAGCGCATCGATGCCATCGAGCGCGAGGTCAAGCACGACGTCA
>Ga0210392_10001570_pt1 | contig 11944 bp, 7 predicted proteins | sample IncBWC30OmetaG_FD_161057 | JGI IMG/M metagenome (GOLD analysis project Ga0210392, IMG submission 161057) | Forest soil microbial communities from Barre Woods Harvard Forest LTER site, Petersham, Massachusetts, United States - Inc-BW-C-30-O ...
GCGCCGCTCTGCGTGAACGTGGCCTGCCCGCTAGCCGAGCCGCCGATCTGTGATGTGACGGTCTTGCCGTCGATATTGAGGCCGCCGCTACCGCCAGTACCGACGGCGCCGCCAGCCCCACCGGCGTTGGGATCGAAGGGCACCGAGCTACCGGGGTCGAAGAGACCGCCGTTGTCTCCACCGCCAGCACCTGCGCCCGGCGTCGGAGCGCCCGCGCTGCCGGCGGCGCTAGCTCCGCCGGTTGAGCTTGCGCCGCCAGTGGGCGCACCGGCTCCGGATACCACGCTGCCCGCCGTACCAGCCGCGGACGAAGTAGAGCCACCCGCGGCGGCCCCACCCGCATTCGAGCCAGCTGCTGCTGCAACACCCTGAGCGGCCGGGCTAGCCCCGCAGGCAGTGAGGAGGAGCATCCATGCCAGGCACCCAGAGCTCAGAACGCGCATAGATGTTGTCTCCTTCGCTTCAATCAAGCGAACAAGCCAGCGACTGGGCCCTTGCTGAACGCCGCATCACCGAAGCTCATCGTTGCACCGAAAGCTCCGGCGACTGCGGACCAGACGTCGTTCATGTAAGCGCCGTTGAAGTGCATGTGCTGGCCAGTTTGCAGCCCCAGACTCTTCCCGCCGAACATCGCCACGGGCATATCGGTGATGCCGTGGCTATTGCCGTCGCTGACCTCATTGAAAAATACCACTAGGGTATTGTCGAGAAGCGTGCCGCTCCCGTCAGGGATGCTCTTCATATTCGTCAAGAATGTGGCCAGAGTATCGCAATAGAAGCGATCAATCCTGGCTTGAGCCAAGCCTGCGCTGGTGTTGTGAGAGATGTCGTGGTGGCCGCCGTCGGTCGTGACGTCGCCCGGCAGGATGTGCGAAAACTCCAGAGCCGAGTTGCCGTGCGCGAACGTGAACGTTGCGACGCGCGTGAGGTCGCACTGGAACGCCGACGAAATGATGGCCAGCTGATTCTGAGCAGTCGCCAAGTGCTGCGCTTCATCCAACGACAGGTCGCCGCTCGCAGCCGGTAGCGCTAGCTGTGTGGGCTTCATACACGTTGCCCCTGGGCTGACACCCGAGGTGGCGACGGCCGCCTCGAGCGTTTGAATCGCAGCCAAATGCGCATCCAGCTTCGGCAGCTGCGAGGCTGGGAGGTGGCCTCGGAGCCGCGTCAGGTCGCCGTTGACGAAATCCAGAATGCTCTTGTTTTGGGTGCGTAGGCGCGCCAACGCCTCCGGAGTCAGATCAGCACCGGCCGACCCGAATATTTGGTCGAACAGCGTCGCCGGACGGCATTCCGGAAACAGCGGAGCGTTGTTTCCGGCGTACGACATCACGCGGAACGCCGGGAGGCTCACGCTAGAAGCCCGATATGCCGTCGACTGAATCGACGCGACCGGCCTGCCCCCGAGGTTCGTCGCAGGCAAACCGAGGAGCAGCTGATCGATCGACTTATCAGCCCCGACCACGGTCTTCGCGTTCGAATCGGTAGCAAGATCCGTGGTGCCGGGGATCGCAATGAACCTCTTGCCGGTCATCATCGTGATCAGGCCGGCAGAGTGTTGGTCGCCGGCCCAACCTTGATCACGCGGGGCAGTGACGCCGTTGAGCAGCACCATGTCGCCGATCAGGGGCGTAAAGGACTTGGTGATGGAGGGGATCGTGACGCCGGCGACGGTGGCGGAGAAGTCGAGCGAGAACGTCGTGTTGTTGCCGGCGATCGGGAAGAAGACCTCTGGCCGCGTTCCGCACGGGCGGTGGACGATCAACAGGCGCTTTGGGCTGGCGCCCGCGGCGGAGGCAAACATCGGGCGCAGAAACATTCCGGCCGCGGTTGCGCCCATGCCTGCAAGCATGGCGCGTCTGGGGATGAAGCTCTTTTCGGTCATGGCGGTCCTCTTTATTGAGCCTGAACGTCGCGGGTGATGAACCCAGGCGACGTCAGCAGCGCCCGGTAAAAGTCGGTGAACGAGCCGGAGGCAGCAAATTTGTCTTTGACGTCTTTGACGGCGCACGATTTGTCGTCTTGGACCTGGCGACCCAAGGTCATTTGCGCCAGGTTCGCGACAGCGCAGTCGGAGACGATTCGGCCCTGTTGCAGGCGAGCGATCACATCTGGCAGCCCAGTCACAGGTCCAGCCAGCGCCGGACCGAGACGAGACGAGATCGTCGCGGTGCTGTCGATCGTCGGAACGTAACGCCCGATCGGATCGTAGCGCTCGGTCGCGAGACCGAATGCATCGAACAAGCCGTGACAGGCGAAGCAGCCCGGGCTCGTCGTCGAGGTGCGGAAGTCCGAGCGTTGCCGTTCCGTCGCGTCCGCCGGAAGCGCAGCGTCCACGCTCGTCGCGTTCGCGGGAGGCGTTCCAATGGACGCTCCGCACACCAAGGAACGATAGATAAACAACCCGCGGTGAATCGGATCGCTACGATTCGGACGTTGATCCGTCGCAGCCATCACCGCTGGTTGGGTGAGAATACCGCCCGCTCTCTCGGGGAGCTGTACGTCTACCGGCATGAAGGCAGTTCCGGTGACACCCGGAATCCCGTAGAGCGTGGCCAGCGACTGGTTCATGTACATGCGCCGCGACGACAGCAGATCTTTCACCGTGCCGTGCGCAAACAGATCTTGAACGAACATTTGAGCGCTCGTGTAGAGCTGGCTCTTCAGATCGTCCGTGTACTCCGGAAATAGCGTGGCATCTTTCTCGGTATTGACGATCTTCTCGACGGCGAGCCAGTAGCCGGCTTGGTGACTGAGATTCGCTTGAGCCGCCGGCATGGCAAGCACGCGATCCACCTGCGCCGCGAGCACGCTCGGTGTCATCAGTGAGCCGTTCTCTGCAGCGGTCCACAGGGCGTCATCCGGCACGGAATCGAGAAGAGAGAACGACAACGCGGAGGCTACCTCGTATGGAGTCAACGTGGTCTTCGCGGTCGGGCCACCGTCCTTCGGCGCACCCAACTCCGTGCGGTAAAGAAACGAGCCCGACTGCAGAGCGGCCTCGATGACGAGCCGGATGCCGACAGACGGGCCGTCCACGTCGCTCGTCTTGTAGACAGCGAGCAGACCCTGAACCTCTTCGTCGGTGAGCGGACGTCCGAAAGCGCGCGCAACGCGGTTACTGATGAACTGCTCGACGCAAGCGTCAGAGGGAGCCGTTGCTCCACACGAGAGAAACGTACTCAGGTGCGAAGTGACCGCTTGCTGCGCGGCCTCGTGCGCGGCCTTCTGGTAGTTGAGCGCAAGCGGGTTGCTGACGTTCGTCCCCTCGGAGAGGTTCGTGTAGTCCCCGGTGTTGACCTGCGCCTCGCTGATTTCTGCCGGCATCGTGACGCCGAACACGGCCTGAACGACGTTGACGTATTCCTCGTCCGTGAGGCGCCAGATGCGAGCCGACGCGAGCGACGCGTTCGTGTCACACGCCGCCGCGTCCCCGCCTCCGGGCACCGACGGCTGTCCTCCCCCGGAAGACGAAGTGCCGCCAGCAGCGGTCGACGAGGCCCCAGCCCCGGACGGCGAGTCTCCCGGCTTAGGTTGGCCGCTCACCGCCGCCGTGCAGCCGGCAAGGGCAACTAGACACACCCCACCCAGGCCGAGCGACAGCAGAAAACCGGGGCGCTTTTCCATTTCCCTCTTAGGCGCGGTGGTTGATTGCGGCATTGTTCCGAATGGTAGCGCTAACATTTCTCACCTGCAAGACAAAAGGGGACGAGGACATCAGTCACCAGACAACGAGGCGTATCGCGCCATCAGGTCCAAGGTGCGAGCCCCGCGGCCTGCAAACACTCTGAGTATTGGGTGGCGTGGGAAGGCTCAATCGGTCTGAATATTTTTCCCCTGCGGGCTGTGAAGAATGCTGCGCGCGACCGAGCTGGTTGTCACTCTGAATTAAGTGGTCGCGGACGCGCTAGAGATCAGACAAAAATAGGCCAATTGCACTGTCCATGTAGCTTTGCAGCGGCACTATTACGTAGGGCCGTCTAGCTGGAGGCACGGTGGGCGCTACTGTGTGCGTTTGGCAGGACGAGTGCGACATTGTCGTCGCCAAGCCGAGGCCAACCTGTGGAGTGTAACTTCGAGTCACATGCCGTCGTCTCGCCGCCAGTACGCTAGTCGCCGCTGCCACCGGCACCGCAACGACAATTCGAGGCGCGCGTCGCTTTTCACACGGGCTCCGATGGTTGCGATTCCGCGCTCAATCCGCGGGCATTACGCGCACTGAGCCGCCGAACGAGCGACTGCGCGTCGTGCGGGGCAGCCGCGCTTCGTGACAATCGACCACTCCATCTGACAATACAACCGGTTGACCCAAGGGAATTGACGGGTATTCATATACAGGTGAAGCCGCGGAAAGCTCGTGCTCGACGCAAAGAGCCGGCGAGTGCTCCGTCGCTGGCTGAGCTCGCAACCGCGGCCGGGCTCGGTGACTCGCGGGCCAGCGACGCGCTTTGGGCACGTTGCGCGATCGTCGCAAGGCAAATGGCCCAACGTTGGGCGAGCAACGGTGTCGACATCGAAGACTTGAGTCAAGAGGCGCTGTTACGCGCGGTGGAAAGCTTTCCTACACTGCGTGATCCGGCGGCATTGATCAGCTGGTTGCAGGTCGTCGTAAGGCGTTCGGTGACTCACAGCGCGCGCAGAGTACGCCGCAAAAGTCCGCTGCTGACCGGAGGCAGTGATCCTGAAGTGTTGCCCTCCCTCGAGGCACAACCCGACGTTCAGGTCGATGTCCGGCGCTTGCTCGCAACCCTCGACAGTCTTCCAGAGGAAGAGCGTCGTTGCTTGTGGCTACGTCGTGCTGAGGGTTTGCGTATCGACGAAATCGCAAAGGAGACCGCACTTTCCGCCTCGACTATCCAGCGACGAGTGCACGTCGCCGAGCGTCGGCTCGTCAAACGCTTGCTCGGCTAATGCTCGACGCTTTATCGACCGTAGGTTCTCGTATACCCGAGGTCCGCCGTGCTCGCTGTAGTACAAGCGGTTGAAATGTACGCATTGTGCATCCTGAGCGGGAGGTGCGCCGGGTAACCGCCCCTCCGTTTCAATTCTCGCAGGCGGCTGGAAAAGTGGGTCACTTTTGAACGCCAAAAGCCGAATGCAGCGGAGATTCTCAGATAGTTGGGCCGTTCCGACTTCCGCCTCCCCTTTTAAGGATGGTGGTTTGCGCTCTGAGACATGTCCGATATGAGAGATAGACTCGAATCACAAATCCGACGAATCATCTGGGCCGGCACGCTTCTGGGCGCGCTGGCGGGCGCGGGCTGTACCGGCATGGTCAGCTCGGGTACCATCGGCTCGCACGCAAGTCCCGGGAGCTCGGGCACACCCGGAACGGTCAGCGGTCCCGGGGCGGGTGGAACTGGAAGCACAAGCTCGAGTGGGGGCGCTTCCAGCAGCACCTCTGTTTCGGCCTGCGTTGGGCAAACCGGGATTCCAGCGGCAATGCCCGTGCGACGGCTGACGCGTGCGGAGTACAACGCCTCCGTTGCGGTGTTGTTGCTCGACACGACCTCCCCCGGCACGAACTTGCCACCCGAGCTGATCGGCAACCTGTTCAGTAACGATTCGGCGCAACAGCCGGTCGATGACGATTTGGCTGCCGGTTACAACACCGTCGCCGCTGACGTCGCAACACGGGCAACGCAAGCGGCCACGCTCGCGATGCTTGCACCCTGCGCAGCCGGCGCAAGCACACCGGCCGCGCAAGACTCGTGCGCGCAAACCTTCATTCAGAGCTTCGTGGCCAAAGCATTCCGTCGGCCACTCGCCGCGGACGAGGTCGCGGGTCTGCTCGCGCTGGAGCAGAGCGTGACTGCCTCGGCGACGTTCAGCTCCGGGCTGGGCGCGGTCATCGAAGCGGTTCTGCAGTCGCCCGACTTCCTGTACCGGATCGAATTTGGCGTGGCCGATCCTGCGAGCTCCGCGCTGCGTCGGCCCAGCGGGGACGAGATGGCAACGCGCCTCTCCTTCCTGTTCTGGGGCGTGGGTCCGGACGACGGATTGCGCACGGCGGCCGCGAGCGGTGAGCTGTTGACGACGGATGGCGTCCTAAAAAACGCCAAGCGCTTGCTCGAAGACCCCCGCTCACACGGCGTGGTGAAGTACTTCTTCGACAGCCTATTTCCGATCACGACGCTGACGGACCTGGCGCGCGACCCGACTCTCTACCCGAATTTTACCAATCAAATTGGCGCCTACATGCGCCAAGAGACGGAAACGTTCCTCGACAACGAGATCTTTACGGGCACGGGCACTTGGCCGTCGATCCTCACCGCAGACTACACGTTCCTGAATGGTCCTCTCGCGACGTACTACGGCATTCCGGGAGTCACTGGGGCCACATTTCAGAAGGTGCCGGTCGACACCAGCAAGCGACTCGGACTGCTCACGCAGGGTGCGGTGATGACCGGCAGCACGGTCACCAATTCGACCAACCCCGTGCTCCGGGGCTCGTTCATCGTGAACAAGCTGATGTGCCAAAACATCGGCTTGCCCTCGGACCCGGCCATCTTGGCTCTCGTCAAGGTTCCGGACGAAGTCACCGGCACGACGGGTCGCGAACGTTTCAGCCAACATTCGTTGCAAAGTATTTGCCGCGGCTGCCACAGCATCATGGACCCTGTCGGGTTTGCTTTCGAGAACTACGACGCGGTCGGTCAATACCGCACCACAGACGGCGGTGAGACCATCGACGCCAGCGGCAAGATCCCGGACGTCGGCGGCGTGACGAATCCGACAGTCGTGGGCGGCGTCGAGATCGCGAAGCAGCTCGCCCAGAGCGAAGTCGCCCAGCAGTGCTTCGCTCAGCACTGGCTCGAATACGGCTATGGCCGCACCCTTCACCAGGCCCCCGAAGAGCTGTGTCTGCAAGAGAAGATCAACACCGCCTTCAAAGCGTCCGGATACAACGTCAAGCAACTCATGCTCGACCTGACGCAAACCCCAGCGTTCCTGTACATGCCCAGCCAAGGTTGACCATAGAATGCCCAACTTTCGTTTGAGTCGGCGAGCGGTCATTCGCGGCGCGGGAAGCATCGCGATCGCTTTGCCTTGGCTCGAGATCATGCGTCCAGAGCCGCGCGCGCGAGCGGCCAGCGCGTCCAACCCGGCGAACTATTTTCTGGCAGTGTTCCAGCCCGGCGGCACGGTGCGCAGCGACGCCAACGGCGTCGACAAGTGGGGTCCCACCGGCACCAGTGAGACGAGCTTCCAGCTGAGCCCGATCCTTGCTCCGTTAGCACCGATCCAGAACAAGCTGCTGATCGTCGACGGACCGGACATGCTGAGTGCCGTCGGCGAGCAGCACCAGGCAGGCATCATCGCCTTCCTCACTGGCTCGACGCAGTCGAACGTCGACGGCACTCTGGGCTACGCGACCGGCCCGTCCATCGATCAAGTCATTTCCAAGAAGCTGTACAACAACACCAAGAAGAAGAGCATTCAGCTTGCAGTGCGTTGGGCAACGGGCAAATCGCACGGCAGTCTTTCACCGATTAATTGTGTGAATTTCGACGCCGACAACTTTAGCCCCATCGGACCTGCGGTCGATCCGCAGGTCGCTTGGACGGACCTATTCGGCTCGCTCGACGCGAGCGGGGCCGGCGCCTCGGCGGCCGCTGCAGCTTTGAAGCGCAAGCAGTCCATCTTGGATTTCGTCGACAAGCGCTACAACACGCTCGCGGGACGCCTGGGTGCTGCAGACCAGCAGCGCCTGCAAGAGCACCTCTCGAAGATCCGCGATCTCGAGACGAGCCTGCAAGCGGTCACCACCACTTCATCGACCTGCCTCCAAGTTCCGGATGTAGACACCTCGGACTACAACCCGCACCCGGCGTACTCGGACGACGGCTCGGTCATGGATGGCGGCACCGACGCCGCGATCCCCAAAGTCGGCAAATTCATGATGGACATGATGGTCATGTCATTTGCCTGCAACATGGCTCCGGTCGGAACGCTGCAGTGGAGCGACACCGAAGCCAAGCACACCTTCCCGTGGCTCAACCTGCCGTTCGGTCAGCACCATCACTTCTATCAACACGATGGCGGCTTCCAACCCGTTCAGTGCGAAGCGATCGGCACTTGGTATTCCACGCAGCACCTTTATCTGCTGCAAGCGTTGGACAAAGTCGTCATCGCTGATCACACGCTGCTCGACGAAATGGTCGTCTTTTTCGGCAGCGAGCTGCAGGAGCCGCCCACCCACAAAAAGGGCAACATGCCGTTCATGCTGGCCGGCGGCGGCGGACTAAACACCGGCACGACCGGTCGCTGGATCCAAAAGAAGGGCGAGTCGCACAACGATCTGCTCGTTTCGATCCTGAACTTGTTCGGCGATACACGAACGACGTTCGGCACGGCGCAGTATTGTACGGGAGCGATGACGCTCTAGCTGCTGCCCCCACCCCGTCGCTCCTCGCCGCCAGGCAGAAGGCCGACTGCATGGCGTACCGTTGCTCAGCGTGGAGCAACTCAGCGCGCGTTGTCCAATATCCACTCGTAAATATCGCCGTGCCTCGCGCTGAGATCGTAAGTCGGATCCCAGATGTCGTGGCCGCCGTTCACGACGTCGGTGCAATTCGAATAGCCAATCTCGCGACCGTTCCGCGCGACGACTTGGCTCGACGACTTGGTGGCTCGACGACTTAGCTCGACGACCTTCGCTCGACTAGCCAATGCAAAAGTTTTACATCCAAGTCGCCAACGAGTGGCGCCATGCGCCAACCAGTGGCGACTTGGCGATGACTAGGCGTTGGCGGGCGCCACGCCCAGATCCAGCGCTTCGGTCGGCATCGCGCCGAACGTTTCGTCCGCGGCTTCGAGCAGCAGCTCGAGCGTTGGTAGGCGCTGCAAGCTGCGCTGAACGTTCACGGCATCGGGGACACCGCGACACAGGTAACCGAGCTGCTCCTTCAGAGGGCCGAGCGGTGAGTGCGTCGGATCGCCCGCGTGCGAGGCGAGCGCGACGGCCAGGCGACGAAGGTGGCGTGCTAGGTCGGTGCCGCTTGGACGGAACGGCTCGCGACCCGCGAGCAGCTCGCTGAGCTGGCGAAAGATCCACGGGTTGCGTAACGCGGGTCGGCCCAACATGACCGCGTCGCAGCGAGTCTCTTCGAACATGCGCAGGGCAGACTGCGCGTACCAGATGTCACCGTTGCCGACGACCGGAATGCTGAGCTCACGGCGGACGAGCGCGACGATGCGCCAATCTGCCGAGCCGCGGTAGTGGTCCACGCGACGCCGCGGGTGGATGGCCAGGTAGTCGAGCCCGCTGTCTTGCACGAGGCGCGCGTTGCTGAGCGCTTCACTCGTGGTATCGAAGCCAGCGCGCAGCTTGGCCGATAGCAGACCGGGCACCGCGTGGCGCATCGTGGTCAGCAGGCGGGACAATAGCTCCGGTTGCTTCAGGAGCGCCGCGCCGACGCCCTTCCGCACAGCGGCGTTGGTGGGACAACCGAGGTTCAAATCGACCACGTCCGCGCCTGCGCGAGCCACGACCGCGCCCGCCTCGGCCATCAGCTCAGGGTCGTTACCCATGATCTGCACGCTGAGCGGTACACCCGGCAGCCGCTCCACTTGCCGCGCCAAGTACGAGCGCGAAATGCGCCCGCCCGAGATGCGCACGAACTCGGAGCAGACCAAACCAACCGGACCGTAGCTCGCCAGCACCTCGCGCACCGCCGCATTGGTGACGCCTTCCATGGGCGCGAGCACGCAAGCGGGGGCAAAAGGGAAGCGGGACAAGGCCTTCCCCTTCTTACTCCGGCCCGGAGGCGAGATCCTCGGCAAGACGAGCTCGGACCACTCTAGCGACTCGACAAACGGTTGCGCGCGAAGCCTTGGCGAAACACAGCGCTGCTCTGTGAAGCCCAGCGCTAGAGCGTAGCGATACGCGACGGCGCGTTTTGGGAGTGGGGAATATTGACTGTTGTTGGCCGGAATGTGCGCGTTAAGAGCGCCAGTCGTACTCCATATCTTGCACGCAGACTTAGTGTTCTTCGCACCGCGGAAAATTCGTATTTAAGGCGTGCTGACTCATGTGATTACATGTGTCGGTCTGCCTTCCAGCTCTGGCCGACTGCTACCTATCAACCATGGCGATATTTCGGAATGTCGATTCACTCACGTGTGCCTTGGCTCTAGGATCAGTCTTGTTGAGCGCTGGTTGCGGCGGCAGTAAGTCAGACTCCGCTGCTCCAAGCTCCAGCACCGGGGGCAGCAGCGGCGGGGATAGCAGCAGCAGCGACAGCGGAGGCGACGACTCGACAAGCTCGACTCCGGGCGGCGGAGCGAGCGATGACACGCCAAGCGGTTGTCCCAAGAGCGCCCTCACCATCCTATTCTCTCCTATGTACTCGGCGTTCGACGGTGTTCACACGTTCCAGATCCCAGCCGTGGTCAACGGACTCGATGCTTCTCAGATCGACATCACCTGGAGCGCCTCTGATCCGAGCATGGTCAAGCTCGAGACCGATCCGACCACCGGCGGCACGATGATCACCACACAGAAGGCCGGCAAGGTGTCGATCATTGCCACCGCCGGCAGCCTATGCGGCTCGTCTCTATTGACCATCTCATCGGCGACCCCACAAGATTGGATGGACGGCAGCGCTCGATACAACGACGGCGTCGTCATCAACCGCATTCCCCGGACGGGCGGCGGAGGCAGGCCCGGGGGAATGGGGGGAGCCTCGGGAGCGGGCGCTGGCGGAGCTGCGGCAACCGGCGGGGCCGGCGGAGCCCCGGCAACGCAAGCCGCTTGCACCAATTGTCACGGCGATACGGCGATGGGCCCCTACAAGACCGTGCAGCACACCCCGGAACAAACAGGTGGCTTCAGTGATGCGGATTTGATCAACATCTTCCAGAAGGGCGTAGTGCCGACAGGCGGCTACTTCGACGCGACGATCGTCTCTTACATGGAGTGGCAATCGTTTCACAAGTGGGACGTCGGTGACACGCCGCAGAGCATCGTCGTTTACCTGCGCTCACTCACGCCGGCTGCACAAACCGGCGCGGCCAACTTTGGCGGCGGCTTCATGGGAGGCGGAGGCATGGGCGGTGGGCGCGGCGGCGGAACTGGCGGGCGGGGCGGCGGGCGCGGTGGAGCTGGCGGAGGCAGCGGTGCGGGTGGCGCCGGCGTGAGCGGCGGCACGAGCATCAGCGGTGCGAGCAGCGGAGGCACCGGCGGTATTGCCGTGAGCGGTGGCGGTACCGGCGGCGCGTAGCACTACCGTGTCAAAGCGCATGAAAGCTCGTGCAGTCCTACTGCTGGGTGTTTTGGCAGGTTGCGGACAGACCAAAACCAGCGCCGCGCCCAGCGATGCGGGATCCATGGAGGCACAGAGCGAGGCCGGCGCTGGCAATGAAGCCGGCGCCAGCGGGGAAGCGGGCACTGCCGGCGAAGCGGGCGAAGCAGGCGCTGCGCCGGCGCTCGCGCTGCCGCCGATCTGCCTGAAGGACACCCAGATTCCGCCAAACAATCTGGCTTGTACAGGCCTCTATTCCGACATCACGGCCAAGCAGATTGCTTCCGGCATCGAAGCCTATGCGCCCGCTGTAGCGTTGTGGTCCGACGGCGCTCAAAAGCAACGCTTCATCAGCTTGCCGCCCGGGCAAGTCATCGACAACTCCGATCCCAACGAATGGTCGTTCCCAGTGGGTACGAAGGTCTGGAAGGAGTTCAGCAAGGCAGGGCAACGCGTCGAGACACGCCTCTGGCAGAAGACCGACACGAACTATTGGGTGTCCGCCACGTACGCTTGGAACAGCGATGAATCCGCGGCCGTGCGCTCGGGAGGCGGGGACATTCCGTTTGGGACTGGGACCTATCACATACCCACCTCCGACGAGTGCACGGATTGCCACCGCGGCCGCACCGATCGCATTCTGGGTTTCGATCAAGTGCTACTCGGCCTAGCTGGCGCAACCGGGCTGACTTTGGATC
>Ga0210392_10001571_pt1 | contig 11931 bp, 10 predicted proteins | sample IncBWC30OmetaG_FD_161057 | JGI IMG/M metagenome (GOLD analysis project Ga0210392, IMG submission 161057) | Forest soil microbial communities from Barre Woods Harvard Forest LTER site, Petersham, Massachusetts, United States - Inc-BW-C-30-O ...
GCCACTCGAAGCCCTACCTGGTAGTACAGCGTCAGATCAACCACCGCACCGCCGACATCCCAGTTGGGGGAATATTGGTCGCTGGTCTGCCGATAGCGGCGCGCAAAGTAATCATCGATCTGCGCCTTCCCCCACACCGGCCCACGCGCCGCACTGTCGATCCCGCCCTGCACATACAACACCGGAATGCCCCTGCGCGCAAAGCTGTAGCTGTCGGAGCGGAAATACAAACCCAGCTGGGGACTCGGCTCCGGATGCGCTTCGCGTCCCTGCAGCAGCGCCTCAGCGCGCGCCGTGTCCTCCAAATCCGTGTTGCCGAAGCCGAGGATGCTGACATCGCGTGTTCGGCCGCCGTTGAGCAGGGTGTCCACATTGATGATGGCTACCGTTTGCCGCAAGGGCAGCAGCGGGTTGTCGACGTAGTACTGCGAGCCCAGCAAATCCGGTTCCGCGGCAGTCGTGGCCAGAAACGCGATCGAGCGCTCGGGTTTAGGATCCGTGCGCACAAAGGATTGCGCCAGCACCAGCAAACCGGCGACGCCGGTTGCATTGTCGACCGCGCCATTGAACGTGTTATGGCCGGACCGTGCCTCGTCCACCCCTAAGGAATCCCAATGCGCCGCGTACATGACATATTCGTGTCCCCGGGCTCCGGGCCAGAGCGCGATCACATTTTGGGAATTGAAGGCGCGGACCGCGTTGTGAATCGCCGCATCGACTTTGATGCCCATCGGCACGGCTTTGAATCCCGGATAGGCCGCAGCGACCGCCAATCGCGTGAAATCAAGTCCCGCAGCGGCGAAAAGTGCGCGCGCGGCATCGGTTTGAATCCAGCCTTCAACGGCCGCGCTGCCCGCGTGTCCATCTGCAGCGGCCAATTCAAATTGCGCGCCGCCCCAGGTGGCTTGAATCACATTCCAACCGTAGCCCATCGCGAGAGCGTCGTGAATCAGCAGCACGCCTTGCGCGCCCTGACGGGCCGCTTCCTCGACTTTGTAAGCAATGCGCCCGTACTCGGTCATCGCGTTGCCTTTGAACACGGTGGGGTCCTTGGACGCATAGCCCGGATCGCCGGCCAAGAGCACGACCGTCTTGCCGTGAACATCGAGGTTCGCGTAGTCATTCCACGAGTATTCCGGCGCGACGATGCCGTAGCCGACGAACACCAGATCGCTGCGCGAAACTTGTATTTCAGGCACGGCGCGCTTGGTCCAGATCACCATGTCTTTACCGAAAAGCAGGTTGCGCGTGCCGCTTGGGGTCGCGGCGGATAATGTCGCATCGGCGCTCGCTGTAATCTGCACCAACGGCACTTGCTGCACATAGCTGTTGCCGTTGCCGGGCTTTAACCCCAGCCGGCGAAATTTTTCGATCAAGTAGCCGACCGTCTTATCCTCACCCGGCGTCCCGGGTTTGCGGCCCTGAAAGTCATCCGAGGACAGTACGCGGACGTGATCGCCGAAGGCCGTATCGTCAATCTCGGTGGAGGGCGTTTCCTTGGGGTGCATGGCGCAACCCGGCAAGGTGAGCCCGGCCAACGCCAAAGCCGCCATAAGACGTTCAACTCGTCGCATGGTTGCTCCTGCCGGTCAACTGCGGCGGGGCCAATACAACAAAACCACGATGCATAGGGAAATCCCTGTCGCGAGATGTGCCCAACCGCGCCACGGGCGCAAACGCGCCTGCCCGAGGAAACTCCCGGCGCTGGCAGCGGTCAAAATTACAAAGGCCACCAGGCTGCGGGCCAGTTGGGGCATTTCGCGCGACAAATCCGGGTGTTCACCCATCAAGACGAAGAACACCACCAGGACGGCGCCCAGGCAAAAAGTGCTCGATGCGGCAGATCCTAAGACGATACCGATCAAAACCGTGAACGGACGCATATCCTCGGGCTCATATACACTTGCTAGGAAGCACGGGCTTCTCTAGCCTTGAAGGGGACGGGGAAGGAAGTTTACAGGAGAACGGCGACGGTGATACTCAAACGGCTTAAAGCCTCTCGTTCGCGATGGATTACCGGCATTGCCGTCTGCGCCAGCGCAGTGGGACTTGCCGCCCTGTTAGGCGCTGCCATGACGCCGCCGGCCGCGGCACCCGCAGCGTCCGCGGCGGTCACCGTCCTCGCGCCGACGGAGCAGGAAAACTACGTCGCTCGCCGCGTGGCCGACATCATCGCGCATGAGCACTACCGCCGGGCGCCGCTCGACGATCATCTTTCCAGCTTGATCCTCGACCGTTATCTCGATGCCATCGACGGTGCGAGAAGTTATTTCTTCGCGAGCGACATCGCGGAGTTCGAGAAGTATCGCTACGAACTCGACGATGCCATCAAGACCGGCGACGTCGAGCCGGCGTTCGTGATTTTCCGCCGCTATCAGCAGCGCAGCCGCGAGCGCATGGCCTATGCCATCGATCTGCTGAGCAAGAAACCGGATTTCGAGATCGACGAGTCGTTCAATTTCGACCGTGAAAAGGAGCCCTGGCCCGCCAATGCGACCGAAATGAACGAGCTGTGGCGCAAGCGCGTCAAGAATGACGCCCTCTCGCTCGTGACCACCGGCAAGCAGTGGCCTGAAGTGGTCGACGTTCTGCGCAAGCGCTACGAGCACGTGGCCAAGCGCATGGATCAGAGCAAGCCCGACGATGTGTTCGAGGCATTCATGAATGCGTTCGTGCTGTCGTTGGATCCGCATTCCAATTATTTCTCGGCGCGCAACTCCGAGGAATACAACATACAGATGAGTTTGAGCTATGAGGGCATCGGCGCCTCGCTGAGCTTGACGGATGACTACGTGACGGTCATCGACGTCATCGCCGGCGGTCCGGCTGCCGTCAGCGGCAAGCTGGCCGCGAACGATAGAATTACGGCGGTCGGCGAAGGCAAGAGCGGCGAGCTCACCGATGTGATCGGCTGGCGCTTGGACGATGTGGTGCAGAAGATTCGCGGTCCCGGCGGCACGCTGGTGCGATTGCAGGTGCTGCCGGCGGGTGCGGCCCCGGGCTCGCTGCAGAAAGTGGTCGACTTCACGCGCAACCGCGTCTCGCTCGAAGCCCAGGCTTCCCATAAGACCATGCGCACCGTTGTGCGCAACGGCAAGGAAGTCAAAGTCGGCGTCATTACGGTACCGAGCTTTTATCAAGACTACGATGCCAGCCGCGCCGGCTCCAAGGACTACCGCAGCACCACGCGCGACGTGCAGCGTTTGATCGGCGAGCTGCGCAAAGACGGCGCCGACGTGGTGATCATGGATTTGCGCGCCAATGGCGGCGGCTATCTGCCGGAAGCGGAATCGCTCACGGGGTTGTTTATCGATCGCGGGCCGGTCGTGCAGCTTCGCGACACCACCGGGCATATCGAAGTGGATGATGATCCGAATCCGGCGATCTTCTACAGCGGTCCCATGGTCGTGCTGGTTGATCGCTTCAGCGCGTCAGCCTCTGAGATCTTCGCGGGCGCCATCCAGGACTACGGACGCGGGCTCATCATCGGCCAACAGACCTATGGCAAGGGCACGGTGCAAAATGCGCATCCGCTCAACTACACGATTTTCGGGCGTAAGCCGGAATTGGGCCAGCTGAATGTCACCATCGGCAAGTACTACCGGATTACCGGCGAGAGCACGCAGGATCGGGGCGTCACGCCGGATATCGCGTTGCCCTCGCTCATCGATGCCAATGAAGTGGGCGAGAGCACCCGTGACCGTGCCCTGCCCTGGGATCACATCGAACCGGCAACCTTCCGCGTCGAAGGCGATTTGAAGCCGATTGCCGCAACCTTGGAAAAACTGCACGCGGATCGAACCGCCGGCAGCGCCGACTTCAAATACCTGAAGGAAGATATTGCGGCACTGGAAGCGATGCGCAGCCAGAAAACGCTCTCCTTGAATCTGAAGACTCGCGAAGCGGAACGCAAACGCCTGGAGGGCGAGCGCCTCGATCGTGAAAACGCATGGCGCGCGGCGCACGACGTCAAACCGGTCAAGTCGCTGGAAGAAATCAAGGACGATGCCACCGCCGGCATCTTGCTGGATGAGGCCTCGCAAATCGCCGCCGATCTGGTCGTCGTTTCAGCGCGCCGAAGCGCGCCGACGCAGGCGCGGCGTAACGAACCGGCCAGCGCAGCACACCCGCTGGCGCAGGACGCCCGCTAACGTAGCAGCAGGGTAAAAAGATCCCAGTAGTCCTCCGCCAGCACGTTCCACGTGTTGGCGGCGGCTGCTTTCGGCTTGTCGAATTCAAGCTCAGTCACCGGCGGCGACAATGAATCCGCCGTCGGCACCGTATCTTCGGAATTGCGGTATTCGCACGTGGCCCGCAAGCGCTCCAACTTCGCCCTCACCATGCCGGTGATCTGTTTCTGATTGGCCACTGCCAGCTGCGCCTTTTGCACACGCTGCATGTAGCTCTCGCAATCCGCGCGCGTGCCGAAGGTCATCTCATGAACTCGCCGCGCCACGGCCTCCTTGGCGCGCGCCGCAAGTCCAAACGCGTCTGCGTGTTCGCAGAGCAATTCAGCGTAGCCGATGATGGCAAGATTGATGTTGCGACGCGCCGCCAAAGACAGACCCGGGAACTCCAGTGATCCTTCGCCCTCGATCACGCTGCGCTCTGCATGCAAATCGCCGACCGCCTGGTCGGCCATGACGAGTTGGCTGCGCAGCGACTCCAACGACCTCAGCCGCCGCCGGCGTCGGAAATAATGCCAGAAGGCCGTCAAGCGTCCGATCTCCTGCTGCGCTTCGGCGAGCAGCCGGCGTTGTTCGCCCGCTGCGGCGCTTGCCGCACGCAGGCGCTGATCGGCATCGGCCAGCCGCGTGTTCTTCTCAGTCTCGACATCGGCCTTGTGCTTGGCGACCTCGCGTGCTTCCTGCTGACGCGTCAGGTCGGCGGCGAACGCCGAAAGCTGCTGATGGCAGGTCTTCCACAAGGCGCGAAGTTGAAAAAACACCAGTGCGCCGAAACCGGTCTTCGGATCGCCCAGCAGGTCGCCGAGCGCGTCCATTTGTTCCTGAATGCGGATGGTCGCGCCTTCCTGCTGCTTGAGCCGGTCGCGCAGCAGGTGAAATTCGTCTTTGAGGTCTGCGTACGCTTTTTTGAGGCCGGCACGATTTTGGAACAGCTGCATCAGCCGTTCTTCATCGGGACTCGCCGCGCCGCCTTCCGCGCCGCCTTTTAGAAACGTCAGCTTATCGATCAAAGTCCCGCCTCATCCCATGACAACCGCAGGTCACCCGATACGAAGCCAATCTTCGCCGCTAGAAGTGATGTCCCCGCTCGGCACAATATTCCAACCATTTATTTAGCATCATGTTTCGGCCCCAGCGCTGATCCAGTTCACGCTTGAGTCCGGACTGCAGCTTGGAGAGTTGCGGATGACGTTGAAACCCTCGAAAGCTTCGCACCTCGGCCAGGCGGGCATCGTGGTACACACAGACCTCCAAATCCGGGTCGCGGAGCCGCGATGCCTCGAAATCGAACTCATATGTGAGCCGAAACACACTGGTGTAGCGGCACAACTCCAGCGGCGTGAGATATAGATCACAGTCCGCGGCAACCGTCGATACGCGCTGCGCTTTGACCGTGCGAAGATCGTCCACGAGCCAGCCCAGGCGTACGAAATTGCTTTCGTACAGCGTCATCAGGCCTACAAAACTGCCGGGCCGTGCCCGCCACGATGTCTCGCACCATTGATCCGCTATCATGTGGGAACTATACCATGCAGCCTTGAATTTTCAGGGCCGCAATCGCCGCTCGAGGCCCATGCGATCGAGAATCCTGGTGGATATTTCTTCGATCGAGACCTCCGTCGCATCGAGCACCGGCACTCCGTGCCGCTCGAACAAGGACTCCGCGGCGCGCACTTCGAACGCCACTTGCGCCGCAGATGAGTAACGGCTGTCGGGCTTGCGTTCGTTGCGAATTTGCTGCAACCGATCGGGCCGGATCGTCAGACCGAATAATTTTCGCGGGTACCCGTCGAGTGCGCGCGGCATTCTCCGGGACTCCAGATCATCGTCCGTGAGCGGGTAATTCGCGGCGAAAACGCCATATTGCATGGCCAGATACAAACAGGTTGGGGTTTTGCCGGAACGCGACACGCCGACCAGAATAACATCGGCACGCTCGTAATCGCGCACCACCGAACCATCGTCGTTCGCCAGCGCAAAATTCGTCGCGTCGATGCGCGTGGCGTAGGCGTGCGTGTCCGCCATGCGATGAGTCCTACCCGCAGTATGGCTTGATTGCGTCTTGAGTTCGCCCGCGAGCGGTGCTAGGAACGGATCAAAAAAATCCAGGAAAAATCCGGTGCTGCCTCGAACCACGTTGCGCACGTCCTCCTGCACCAGCGTGCTGAACACGACCGGGCGCACGCCCTCCTGCGCCGCCACCAGATCAATCTTTCGAACGGCCTCAATTGCCTTGTCAACAGTGGAGATAAATGGCACAGTCACTTGGCGAAATTCGATACCATCGAACTGCGTCATGAGACTGTGACCCATTGTTTCTGCGGTAATTCCCGTTTGGTCGGAAACGAAAAATACTGTTCGTTTAATCACGGTAACCTCATCGAGTCGGCGCTGGCGCCGTAAAGTGTTTCATTTAAACTACCGTCGGACAAGCCGTGCACCATGAAGCCTTACATCATCCCATTTGAAAAACTGAAAAATAAAGACGTCGAACTCGTCGGCGGCAAGAACGCTTCGATCGGCGAGATGATTTCCGGCCTGGCGAACCTCGGCGTTTCGGTGCCGGGCGGCTTCGCCACCACATCGCATGCTTATCGCGATTTTTTGGCGCAAGGCGGCCTGGACGAGCGCATCCGCGGCGTGCTCGCGGAGCTGGATGTGGACGATGTGGAACGGCTTGCGGTGGTCGGAGCGCAGATTCGCGGCTGGATGATGGCGACGCCGTTTCCCGAAAGATTGCAGAGCGAAGCGGTGGACGCCTGGCGCAAGATGAAGGGCGACGCCGACCTCAAGGAGTTCGCCGTGGCGGTGCGTTCCTCGGCAACGGCCGAAGATCTGCCGGAAGCTTCCTTTGCGGGCCAGCAGGAAACTTTCCTCAATGTGCGCGGCGAGGAACACTTGCTGAGGTCCATGCATGAAGTGTACGCCTCGCTGTTCAACGATCGCGCGATATCCTATCGGGTGCACAATAAATTCGATCACGGCGCCGTGGCGCTCTCCGTCGGCGTACAGCACATGGTGCGCAGCGACCTCGGCGCCGCCGGCGTCATGTTTACGCTCGATACGGATTCCGGTTTTCGCGATGTGGTGTTCATAACGTCCGCGTATGGTTTGGGGGAAACCGTGGTGCAAGGCGCCGTCAACCCGGACGAATTCTATGTGTACAAGCCCGCATTGCGCGCGGGCCGCCGCTCGGTGCTGAGAAAGAATCTCGGCGGCAAAGCGATCAAAATGATCTACGCCGACGCCGGCTCCAAGGAGCGCGTCCGTACCGTCGATGTGGCGAACGCCGACCGGCATCGCTTTTCATTGAGCGAGGCGGATATCACCGAGCTGGCAAAGCAGGCGCTGATCATCGAAGAGCATTACGGCACTCCCATGGACATCGAGTGGGGCAAGGACGGCAGCACCGGAAAGATCTACATACTGCAGGCGCGCCCGGAAACCGTCCAAAGCCGCGCCGGCCGCACCATCTTGCGCTTCACGCTGAAATCGCGCTCCAAGGTGCTCACGACCGGCCGCAGCATCGGACAACGCATTGGTGCGGGCCATGCGCGCATCATCAAGGACGCAAAGGAAATGTCCCGAGTAAGGGCCGGTGATGTCCTGGTCGCCGATATGACGGACCCGGACTGGGAACCGGTCATGAAGCGGGCATCGGCGATCGTCACCAATCGCGGCGGGCGCACCTGTCACGCGGCCATCATCGCCCGCGAACTCGGGATACCGGCGGTCGTCGGCTGCGGCACCGCCACCAGCGACATCCGGGAAGATCAGGCCGTCACGGTTTCCTGCGCGGAAGGCGACGCAGGGTATGTGTACGACGGCATGCTGGAATTCGATCAGCGCAGCATTGAAATGGACGCGATGCCGGCTATTCCGGTGAAGATCACCATGAACGTCGGCAATCCGGATCGCGCATTCGATTTCGCCGGCATTCCCCACCGGGGCGTGGGGCTGGCGCGTCTCGAGTTCATCATCAACCGCATGATCGGTGTCCACCCGCGCGCGCTGCTGGAATACGACAAGCAAAGCGCGGAGATCAAGGACAGCATCAAGAAGCAGATCGCAGGCTACGACGGGCCGGTCAATTTCTACATTGACAAGCTCAGCGAAGGCATCGCGCAGATCGCGGCCGCATTCGCCCCCGAACCGGTGATCGTGCGCCTCTCGGATTTCAAGTCCAACGAATATGCGAATTTGATCGGCGGCAAGAACTACGAACCGCACGAGGAAAATCCGATGCTGGGTTTTCGCGGCGCGTCGCGCTACATCGACAAGGTATTCCGGCCCTGCTTCGAACTCGAGTGCCGGGCGCTGAAGCGGGTGCGCGATGAAATGGGGCTGACCAATGTGCAAGTCATGGTGCCCTTCGTGCGAACGCTTGCCGAGGCCAAGGCGGTGACGCAGCTTCTGTCCGAGAATGGCTTGAAACGCGGCGAAAACGGCTTGAAGCACATCATGATGTGCGAACTGCCGACCAACGCCCTGCTGGCCGATCAATATCTCGAATACTTCGACGGCATGTCGATCGGCTCGAACGACATGACGCAGCTGTGTCTGGGACTGGACCGCGATTCCAGCGTCGTGGCGAAATCATTCGACGAGCGCGATGACGCGGTCAAATCGCTGATGTCCATGGCCATCAAAGCCTGCAAAGCACAGGGCAAGTATGTCGGCATTTGCGGTCAAGGGCCTTCCGATCATCCGGAGCTTGCGCGTTGGCTGGTCGAACAGGGAATCGACAGCTTGTCGTTGAATCCGGATACCGTGGTCGAGACTTGGATGTTCCTCGCGAGCAGCTAGATCCGATGCCCGCGCAGCGGGCAAATTTAAGGGCGGGGTCGCATCGACCCCGTTAGAGTCGGCGCGAAGCGCCTAGAAAGCCCGCAACAGCCGTTCGCGATAGTATTGCAGCTCGCGGATCGAGTCGCGTACGTCCTCGAGTGCGAGATGAGCCGAGGTCTTGCGAAAGCCCTCGGCGACGTTCGGCGCCCAGCGCAAGGCCAACTCTTTGAGAGTGCTCACATCGAGATTGCGATAATGGAAAAACGCCTCCAGCGACGGCATGTGGCGCGCCAGGAAGCGCCGGTCCTGGCAGATGCTGTTGCCGCACATGGGTGAGCGCTTGGGCTCCACCCACGATTCCAGAAAATCCAGCGTGCGCCGTTCGGCGGTCGGCGCATCGATGTCGCTTGCCAATACCCGGGCGGACAATCCCGAGCGGCCATGCTGATTCCTGTTCCAGTCGTCCATGGCGTTCAGGATCGACTCGCTCTGGTGCACGGCGAGCACCGGCCCTTCGGCAAGCACGTTGAGGTGTTTGTCGGTTACGATCGTCGCTATCTCGATGATCAGGTCCGAATCGGGCTTGAGGCCCGTCATTTCCAAATCGATCCAAATGAGATTTTCGGGAGATTTCATGGTGTTTAGGGCAAACAATTCATCATGGTAGCAGGCGGCACCGGCACCGTCCTTGCGAGTTTCGGCCGGGGCGTGTTGCTCCAGACGAGCGAGGGCCTCCTGCGCTGCGGGCTCAAGGGCCGGAAATTGCGCGTGGTGTGCGGCGACCGGGTCATCTGGAGTTATCCGCATTCCGCTGACGGGCCCTCGGTTGAGTCCATCGAGCCGCGCCGCAATCTCATCGAACGAATCGACTCGCGCGGACGAGCCGAGCCGGTGACCGCCAATATCGACAAGCTGGCGATCGTGGTGGCACCGCAGCCCACGACCGATTGGTTCCTGGTGGACCGCTACTGGGCAGGCGCCGTGCTCAAGGATTTGGAGGCGCTGATCATCGTGAATAAAAAGGATCTCGGTACCGATGCCATCGAAAGCCAACTCAGCGAATACCGAAAACTAAGCCTGCAGTGCATCGAAGTAAGCTGCCAATCCGGCGACGGCATTGCCGATCTCGAGCGCCTGCTCGCCGGCAGCGTCAGTTTGCTGGTCGGACAATCCGGGGCCGGCAAATCTTCACTGGTCAACGCCCTCGCCCCTGAGGCGGCCGCGCAGACCGCAGAATTGACCCGCGATGCCGAGGGCCGGCACACCACAACCACGGCTCGTTGGTATCAGCTCGATCCGGCCTCCGCCATCATCGATGCCCCGGGAGTGCGGGATTTCGCCCCACCCGCTCACTTGATGCGCGCAGCGGAACGTGGTTTTGTCGAGGTCTACGAGCGCAGCGTGCAATGCCGGTTCAAGGATTGCCGGCATATGGAGGAGCCCGGTTGCGCGGTGCGCTCCGCGGTGATCAATCAACAAATCTCGGCGCGCCGCTATGAAAGTTATCGGCGGTTATTCCGGCTGTACGAGAAGCTCGCCGGCTAAGTTTTGCGGACCCGATCTTCAGGAAACGACGGTGCGTCCGGCCAACGCATGCGCGAGCGTGCCGCCGTCGACGTATTCCAGCTCGCCGCCGACCGGCACGCCATGCGCGATGCGCGACGCCTTGATTCCCAAACGCAGCGCGAGTTCGCCCAGATAGTGGGCGGTGGCCTCGCCTTCGGCCGTCGGGTTCGTCGCCAGAATCACTTCGCGAACCTCGCCGCCCCGCAGCAGCTGCTCGAATTCATCCAGTCCCAGTTCGGCGGGCCCCACGCCATCGAGCGGCGACAAGTGTCCCATGAGCACGAAGTAGCGCCCGCGAAATCCGCCCGACTGCTCGATGGCCACGACATCTGCGGGCGACTCCACGACACAGAGCTGCGCCAGATCGCGCTGCGTGGAAGCGCAAATCGCGCAGAGCTCGCTTTCCGTCAGCATTCGGCAGCGCTTGCAGTGGCCCACCTGTTGCAGCGCCTCCGCCAACGCCTGGCTCAAGGTTCGGCCGCCATCACGATCTCGCTCGAGCAGGTAGAACGCCATGCGCTGCGCCGATTTGGGACCCACGCCCGGCAAGCATCGCAGCGAATCGATCAGGCGAGCCAAGGTCGGCGTGTACTTCATCTAGATCTCATTTCTCAAAACGGCAGTTTCATGCCCGGCGGCAGATTCAGGCCCGACATGAGACCCGAATATTTTTCCTGAGTGCGCGCGGCAATCTTGCGAACCGCGTCGGTGATGGCCGCGGCCAAGAGGTCTTCGAGCATGTCCTTATCCTCGCCGAGCAACTTCGGTTCGATCAACACCTTCTTCGCTTCGTGTCGGCCATTCAAAGTCACCTTGACCATGCCCGCGCCGGATTCTCCGGTGACCTCGATATCGGCCAATTCGGCCTGCGCCTTCTGCATCGTCTCCTGCATTTGCTGCGCCTGGCGCATCAGATTTCCCAATCCACCTTTCATCATAGTCGCGCCTCCGTAGCTAGTTGGTTGGTTTGACCGAGGCTGCATCCACATCGGCGCCGAAGCGCTCGCGCAGCCCCTTCACAGCCGGGTCCGACTCGAACGCGATTGCGGCGCGCGCGACCCGGTCCTGTTCCGCCTGGACGCGCTGGCGTGCCGGCGAGTTCAATGTGGATTCAGCCGTTTCGAACACAATGCGAATGTCGCGGCCAAGATACTTCGACAGGCCTTGCACGAGTTTCTCCTCAATCGGCCGCGTGCGCCGATCCGACGCGGCCTGATCGAGCTTCAAGGTCAGCAGGTTGTTCTCGAAACTACCAGGCACGCAATTCAGCGCAAGCTGGCGCACCATGCCGCCCAATCCGGCGGCCTCGACGACGCCCGGCCAATTGCCGGCATCGATGCCGGTGAGCCGCGCCTCGAGCGCGGATGCGCCCGGCGCCGCAGGGGCGGCC
>Ga0210392_10001572_pt1 | contig 11926 bp, 8 predicted proteins | sample IncBWC30OmetaG_FD_161057 | JGI IMG/M metagenome (GOLD analysis project Ga0210392, IMG submission 161057) | Forest soil microbial communities from Barre Woods Harvard Forest LTER site, Petersham, Massachusetts, United States - Inc-BW-C-30-O ...
CGCAAATCGAAATTGCCAAACCCGGATAGCTTGACTTGCTCACCCGAGGATAGCGCTGCACGAATCTCCTCGAAAAAGAGATCGACGAGTTCGCGCGCTTCGCGCTTATTGAGCCCCAATTGATCGAATAGGGCTTCAGCCATTTCCGCCTTAGTCAGGGCTGCCATGCTTATTGATCTCTTATTGTGGCGCTCAATACATCCCGTAGCCGGGTAGCCACCGCGGTTACCACGGCATCTGCGTCGATATCAGTAAGAGTGCGGGAAGAGTCCTGTAAAATCAAGCCTAAAGCGACACTTTTTCGTCCAGTTTCTATGCTGGGGCCCCGATAGACATCGAACACCCGCAGCTCGCTCAATAAGCCTGACGCGCTAACAGTAACATTTTCCTGCAAAACTGCGAGGGGGACGCTTTCATCGACCACGATTGACAAGTCCCTCCGGACGCTCGGAAATTTAGATATCTTATTGAATTTTAATTGCTTAGCGCTAAATGCTAATTTCATTTCTAACTCAAATAAAAATGCAGTGGCCGGTAAATACAGTGCCTTTACGACCTGCGGATGAATCTCTCCAATCCAGCCGATGGCCTGACTGCCGCGGTAAATTCGCGCCGTGCGGCCGGGACGCAAAACCGACAGCGAGTCCGGCTTGAATCGCACGCTCGCCGCATCACCGGTGAGCGCCAATGCCTCGAGCACATCGCCCTGCACATCGTAGAAGTCCACAGGTTCGCTCTGACTGCCCCACTGCTGCGGCCACCGCGTGCCCGTCGCGATGCCCGCCAGGGTTTCGATTTCCTGCAACTCCTGGCTCTTTGCATGTTTAGAAACGTTGAATTTGCTGCCGATCTCGAACAGCCGCACGCGGGTTTGCTGCCTTCTTAAGTTTTCGCGGCAGGCATTGATAAGCCCGGGCCACAAAGACACGCGCATCTCGCCTAAATCGGCCGAGATCGGATTGGCCAGTTTTAAGGCCGGCGTGTCCGGAAAAAGTTGTTGCTGAATAAGAGGATCGACGAAGGCATAGCTGATGATTTCGCGATAACCTCGGTCCGCCATCGCCGACAGCAGCCGTTCGTGCGATACGCGCGCTTCAGTGGCGGTGCCGGGAATCTGCTGCGCGATAGCGTGGATCTCTGGGATGCTGTCAAAGCCCCTAAGCCGCGCCACTTCCTCGATGAGATCCGCTTCAATACGGATGTCGAAGCGATGCGCCGGTTTGCGCACGCGCCAACCTTCGGCTGCGGTTTGAACTTCTTGGCTGATCGCCCCCAAGACCGCACCGACCTCATGGTCCGGCACCGGCGCGCCCAGCAATCGCGTCACTCGATCGCGGCGCAGTGGCACCCATGACTCGTCATGTGCCGTTGCGGCGCCACGCGTTACCTGTACCGGTCCCGGCGCACCGCCGGCACAGGCTAGCAGCAGCGCCGTCGCCCGCTCGATGGCAATCGCCGGCAGCGTGGGATCGACGCCGCGCTCGAAGCGTTGCGCGGCGTCGGTGAAAAGCCCCAAGCGGCGCGCGCGCCCCGACACGGCATCCGGCGTGAAATGCGCGGACTCCAACAGCACATCGGTAGTGGCGTCGGAAATGGCCGTATTGCGCCCGCCCATGATTCCTGCCAGCCCGATGGCGCCGTTCGCATCGGCGATGACCAAAAACTCAGGATCGAGTTGGTATTCTTTGTCGTCCAACAACGTGATGCGCTCCTGAGGCGCAGCGGCACGCACCGAAATGCCCTTTGCCAGTTTGGCCACATCGTAGGCATGCATGGGTTGTCCCAATTCGGTCATGACGTAGTTGGTGACATCGACAATCGCTGAAATGCTGTTGATGCCCACGCGGCGCAAGCGCTCACGGAGCCACTCGGGAGACTGCGCGTTGGGCCTCACGCCGCGAATGACGCGCGAGGCGAACACCGGGCATCCCGGCGATTCAAGCGCCACCGGGAACACCGCACCGGAGATGGAGGCTTGAGTCTGCGCTACGGGTGCGGCCTGATAGCCGAGGTAGCGCCGTTCTCGGGCGGCGCTGTAGTCGCGCGCGATGCCGAACACGCTCATGCAATCCCCGCGATTCGGCGTCGCGTTCACGTCCAACACGTAGTCATCCAAATCCAGCGCCTCACGCACGTTTTGATTGAGCGGCAGCGAGTCGTTGAGTTCCATGATGCCGTCGTGCTCGTCGCCCAAGCCCAGTTCGCGCGCCGAGCACAGCATGCCGTTGGATTCCTGACCGCGCAGCGTGGCGCGCTTGATGAGCACATCATCCGGCAGCCGCGCACCCACCATGGCGACTGCCACCTTGAGACCCGCGCGCACGTTGTTTGCGCCGCAAACGATTTGCAGCCGATTCTCACCGTCCGTGGTCACCTGGCAAAGCGATAATTTTTCGGCATCCGGATGGCGCCCGGCCTCCAGCACTTTTCCGACCACCACGCCTGAAAATGGCGGCGCCACCAAGCTAAGGGACTCGACTTCCAAGCCGGCCATGGTGAGCTGTGAGGCAAGCTCATCGGGCGATGCGCTGATCGGCGTGAATTCCTTCAGCCATCGATAGGTTACTTTCATGTCTGTTCCGCGCTCACGGAAACTGCTTGAGGAATTGCAGGTCGTTTTCGAAGAACAGGCGCAGGTCATCGACGCCATAGCGCAGCATGGCAAGGCGATCTATCCCCATGCCAAAGGCATAGCCCTGCCACTTTTCGCTGTCCATGCCCGCGGCCGCCAGAACATTGGGATGAATCATCCCGCAGCCCAAAATCTCGAGCCAGCCTGTGTGCTTGCAAACGCGGCATCCCTTGCCGTCACAGAATACGCACTCGATATCCGCTTCAGCGGAAGGCTCTGTGAACGGAAAATACGAAGGTCGCAGCCGCATCCCCAACGGCCGTTCAAAGAACCGCTCGAAGAAGGTGTGCAGCATCGCCTTTAAATTCGCGAAGCTGACGCGCTCGCCGATCACCATTCCCTCCACTTGGTGGAACATCGGGGTATGCGTCATATCCGAGTCGATGCGGTAAACGCGGCCCGGTGCAATGATGGACAGCGGCGGCGGCTGTGCGCGCATGGTGCGAATCTGCACCGGCGAGGTATGCGTGCGCAGCAATCTTCCGTCGGGGAAATAAAACGTGTCATGCATGGCGCGCGCCGGATGATTCTTCGGGATGTTGAGCGCTTCAAAATTGTGGAAGTCATCTTCGACCTCCGGTCCCGACACCACCGTGAACCCCGCATGACCAAATATTTGCTCAATCCTCAGGCGCGTGCGCGTGACGGGGTGGACGCTGCCCAAATCCGGACCGCGGCCCGGCAACGTCACATCGATCGCCCCCTTGGCAAGCTCCTTCTCCATGGCGGCCTGCTCGAGGCGGATGCGATGCATCTCAAGCGCGGCATGAACGGCCGCCTTGGCATCGTTGATTCGCTGACCCGCGGCGGGCCGTTCGGAGGCCGAAAGCGCCCCCAAACCCTTCAGCTGTTCAGTGAGCAGCCCCTTCTTGCCGAGCAGGCGCACGCGCACCTCGTCCAACGCACCTAAGTCCGTCGACGCGTCCACATCGGCGAGCGCTTGGTTTACAAGCGCCGACAAGGATTCCGCTGCGCCCACAGGCTTAAGCCGCGAGGCTGGCTTTGGCCTTTTCGGCTATCGCTGTAAAGGCCGGCATGTCGTGCATCGCCAAATCCGCAAGCACCTTGCGGTCGATGGCCAGACCTGCCTTGTTCAAGCCGTCGATGAGCGTGCTGTAGGTCATGCCGCAAAGCCGGGATGCCGCATTGATGCGAGTGATCCACAGTGTGCGGTACTCACGTTTCTTTTCGCGCCGGCCGCGATAGGCATATTGGCCGGCCTTGATGACCGCCTGCTTGGCGGTGCGAAAAACTTTGCGGCGGGCATTGAAATAGCCCTTCGCCTTCTTGAGAATTTTCTTGTGCCGCCGACCTGCGACGACACCGCGTTTAACTCGTGCCATATTTTATCTCCTGATTCTTTAAGCGTTGGGCAAACATTGCTTGATGCGCTTTACATCAGACTCGCTGACGTGCATCTCGCGGCGCAGCTGGCGCTTACGCTTGCTCGGCTTTTTCGTCAGGATATGACGACGGTGGGACTGACCGCGTTTGAAGCCATTCGCTGTTTTGCGAAAACGCTTCGCCGCAGCCCGTTTAGTTTTCAACTTGGGCATGATCGACTCCTAATTTTTAGCCCTGCTCACAAGCGCTTGCGCGCCGCTACAGGCGGGACGACAGATTTTTAAGGTCTGGCGCTCACTTCTTTTTGGGCCCGAACACCATGATCATCTGCTTGCCTTCCATCAGCGGGTTCTGCTCCACCACCGAATACGGTGCGAGGTCTTCAGAAATCCGCGTGAGTAGTCGCCGGCCAATGTCCTGATGCACGAGCTCACGGCCGCGGTAACGCAATGTCACCTTGGCCTTATCACCCTCGGTCAGGAAGCGAATGATGCTACGCAGTTTGACCTGGTAGTCCGCCTCTTCCGTCCCGGGACGAAACTTTACTTCCTTTACCTGAATCTGCTTCTGCTTGCGCTTCGCCGCGTGCGCCTTCTTGTTTTGTTCGAACAAGAATTTGCCGAAATCCATGACTCGAACCACCGGCGGTTCCGCCATGGGCGAGACCTCTACCAGGTCCAGAGTCTGTGAGAGGGCCATCTGCAGCGCTTCCGCGCGTGTCATGACCCCTGCTTGGCTCCCATCGGCTGCGATCACTCGCACCGATGGTGCGGAGATCTCCTCATTGCGTCTTACCCGCTTCGACGTTGCGATACACGATCCTCCTAAACAAGACGGCCGCGGCCCGCGACCTCATCGCGAAGCAAGGCATAGAGCTTCGGAAGCTCCATCGTGCCTAGGTCTTCGCCAGCGCGCGTGCGTACGGACAGGGTGCGTCCCTCGACTTCCCGCTCACCCGCGACCAGAAGGAAAGGAACACGCTTAATTGTGTGCTCGCGGATTTTAAAGCCTACCTTCTCATACCTCAAGTCCGTTTCTACTCGAAGCCCCTGATTTTTCAGGTTTTCCGCGACTTCCAGGCAATATTTGTCCTGGTGGTTGGTAATTCCCATCACCACGGCCTGTACCGGGGCCAGCCAAGTGGGCAGTTTACCGGCGTGATGTTCGATCAAAATCCCGATAAATCGCTCCAAAGACCCGAACATGGCCCGATGCAGCATGACCGGCGTGTGCTTATGGCTGTCTTCACCGATGTAGCTCGCCCCGAGGCGCCCCGGGAGATTGAAGTCCACCTGCAGGGTTCCGCATTGCCAATCGCGCCCTATGGCGTCCCTTAAGACAAATTCCAGCTTCGGGCCGTAGAAGGCCCCTTCCCCGGGGTTCAGCGTGGTCTCGATGCCCGCGGCCGCGGAGGCGTGCCGCAAAGCCATCTCGGCACTGTCCCAAATTTCATCCGAACCCACCCGCCTTGCCGGTCGATCCGAAAACTTGATGCTCACATCGTCAAAGCCGAAATCCCGGTAAATGCTCAAGATCAGTTCGGTGACTTTCACCGCTTCGGCGGTGAGCTGATCCGGCGTGCAAAAAATGTGGGCATCGTCTTGCGTAAAGGCACGCACTCGCATGAGTCCATGCAGCGCGCCGGACGGCTCGTAGCGATGCACCTTGCCGAATTCGGCAAAGCGCAGCGGCAGTTCTCGATAGCTGCGCAAGCCTTGTTTGAAAACCTGAATGTGCCCTGGGCAATTCATCGGCTTGATGGCAAAGGTGCGTTCATCCGGCGTGGTGGTCATGTACATGTGGTCGCCGAAAGTCTCGACATGACCCGATTTGACCCACAGCTCCCGGTCCATGATTTCAGGCGTATTGACCTCTTGAAAGCCCGCTGCGGTCTGTCGCTCGCGCATGTAGGCGATGAGCTGCTGGAACAGCGCCCAACCCTTCGGATGCCAAAACACCGCGCCCGGCGCTTCTTCCTGTAAATGGAATAGGTCCAGCTCCTTGCCGATTCGCCGATGATCGCGCTTCTCTGCCTCCTCAAGCCGGGTCAGGTACTCCTTGAGCTGTTTCTCGTTGGCCCAGGCGGTACCGTAAATTCGCTGCAACATTTCGTTGTTCGAATCGCCGCGCCAATAGGCGCCCGCAACCTTCATGAGCTTAAAAGCCTTGAGTTTGCCGGTGCTCGGAACGTGCGGCCCGCGGCACAGATCCTCCCACGCACCCTGCCCGTATAGGCTGATGGATTCGCCCTGCGGAATCGCGGCAATGATCTCCGCCTTGTAGTGCTCGCCGATTTTCCTGAAATGCTCGATGGCCTCGTCCCGGGGCAGGACGCGCCGATGCACTTTCAAATCCTTGGCGGAAATCTCGGCCATGCGCTTTTCGATCGCCGTCAAATCCTCAGTCGAGAAGGGGCGCTTGTAGGCGAAATCGTAGTAAAAGCCGTTTTCGATCACCGGGCCGATGGTGACCTGTGCGTCCGGAAACAGCTCTTGCACGGCATTGGCCAGAAGGTGGGCGGTGGAGTGCCGGATGATCTCCAGCCCTTCCGGGTCCTTGTCCGTCACTATGCTCAATGTCGCGTCCCGATCGATCGACGCCGAGGTGTCGACCAGGGCACCGTTGACCTTGCCGGCAAGCGCGGCTTTCGCCAAGCCCGAGCCGATGCTGGCCGCCACCTCCGCCACGGAAACCGGGTGGTCGAAATGTTTTTGGCTACCGTCGGGAAGAGTAATCGCTGGCATAGGGCTTAAGTTTAAAAGGATGGTGCGCGCTAGTGGGATCGAACCACTGACCTCCACCATGTCAAGGTGATGCTCTACCGCTGAGCTAAGCGCGCCCGAAGGGCGCGAAAGATACCGGATTCGTGGTCGCCAATAAAGCGAAACTCGCCGAATGCGCCAAAAATCACCCCTTGAGGGGCGCGCTTGAGGGTTTGGCCACGTACCGGAATTGGATCTCCCCGATCGTCACAATATCCCCGTCGTTCAACACCTGCCGAGTGACCTTGCGGCCGTTTAAGATCACGCCGTTGGTGCTGTTAAGATCTTCAATGATGGCCTCGCGGGTTCCCGCCAGAATCAGCGCGTGGTGGCGACTCACCGACGTCGAATCGATGTGCAGCTCGCAACCCGCGGCGCGTCCGATGCGGGTGCGTCGGCCCAGGGTATGAGTGATGCTTCTATCGCCATCGATTCTGATCAGCTCCGGCGCCCACTCCGGACCGGGCGCTGCGCCGATCCCGGGCGCCGCTACCGACCCAAGTCTTTCCATGCTGGTTTGGATCCTTCCCAAGACATTGGCATTGTTGCTCTCGCTGCGCTCCAGCCGCCGGATGAGAAATTCGCGCTCTTCGAGCGCACCGCGGGTCCGCTCGAGAGCCGCTCGCAATTTATCGGCTTCCTCCGTCAATTCCACGATGGCGGCCGCTTTCAGCGCAAGATCTTCTTTCAGGCGCTTCACATCGCCTTCGATGGACTCGATCGGCCGCCGCGCTTCTTGCAAATGCGCCACCAGAACTGCCATTTCCTGGTCGCGCGTCTCCGCGTCGGCTTCAAGTTCCGCAATCTTGGCCGCGTGCTCAGACTGCATCTGCGCCATGCGCTGCATGCCGCCGCTGGAGGCGGCTTGGACCTGCGCCAGCGCTTGTTCGCGAGCTGCGAGCTCGGCGGCGAGGCGAACCTTCTCAGCCTCTGCCGAAGAGAGTTTTGCAATCCAGTCGACACGCTGTTGTTCTGTTTGCTCGAGGTTCTTCGCCGTTTGAGCCGCGGCACTCGCGTGCGCTGCGGCGGCGCTCTGCAATTTGTCGATCGTGGCGCTGTGCGCCGCAATCGTAGCTTGCAGGCCCGCCAATTGTCCTCGGATCCGGTCGCGCTCGGCTGTCAGTGCTTCCCGTTCCGCGTCGGCGGCCCCCGCCCTCGCATCCATGTCGCGAAACAGATTCTGCTCGAAACCGCTGCGCCAGTCCCGCGTTCGCAGCAATTCCACATAGGAGTCCGCCTGGGTCTTTGACAGCGCCAGTTCCGAACGGGCTGCATTGAGGTCGGATTCGCCGCGCTTGAGCTGTGCGCTCAAAGAACGCGCCTGGTCCTGGCTGGACTTGAGTTCCGCCGACGCCGTGTTCAGCCGGCCGCGAACGGAGAGCAACTCTTGTTCCAGTTGCGTGCTGCTCTTCGCGCGGGCTTCCAATGCAGGCAATACCTTGGCGTGCTCTGCCTGCAATGCGGAAAGCTGTGCATCCCGCTCGCCCAACGAGTGCAGCACTTGAACGATCGTGGCATCGCGGGCCGCGAGAGAATCGCGCAATGTCCGCGCCTCTGCTTGGTAGCGCTCCGATTCACGCGATGCCTCTTCGGCACGCAGGCGCGCAGCCTCGACCGAGCCGCCCTTCTCGGTCAGGGTCCTCTCCATTTCCCGCAAACGGACTTGTTCGGATTCGAGAGTGGTTCGCACCGCCGCCAAATCCCTTTCCGCTGCATTGGCGCGGGCGCTGGTTGCAGCCTCGGCATCACGCGTACGCTCATAGGAACGGGTGAGCGCGTCATATTCGGCGGTTTGTCGGGCTATGCGCTCCTCGACGGAGCGCACGCTCTCGGCGAGCGACGGCAAATCGATGGGCGAAGGCCGAATGAAGTCGGTCTGTGCGTTGCCCGCGACCAGAGACGCGCCAGGCGCGTTGCCAACACGCTCCATTCGCACGGCATCATCGGCAACATCCGGATCGAAGTACACGCCTTCGAGGATCGGGAGCTTGTCGGTTTTGTCGAGATCCATCTCTTGCGGCTGACCGGTTTCCACTGCCATGTCCTTTACCCTGCCCGGCTGTTCGGCAAGCCAAATGCCGACGCGCGAAGCTTTTGAATTTGATCGCGCACTCGCGCGGCCTGTTCGAATTCGAGGTTGCGGGCCAATTTGGTCATTTCTGCTTCGAGCTTTTTGATCCGCTTCACGGCCTGCTCCGGCGCCAACATCGCAACTTCGGCGTCCGATCCGTAGCGCTCGTCCTGTACATCGCGCGCGCCTTCCATGACATCGGCAACGGCTTTCACGATGCTGCGCGGGGTAATGCCATGCTCGGTGTTGAACTCAATCTGCTTATTGCGGCGCCGGTCGGTTTCCGCGATGGCGCGCTCGATCGAGCCCGTACGCACATCCGCATATAGGATGGCCTTGCCCTGCAAGTTGCGCGCCGCGCGTCCGATGGTCTGAATCAGCGATCCTTCGGATCGCAAGAAGCCTTCCTTGTCAGCATCGAGAATGGCGACCAAAGAGACCTCGGGCATGTCCAGGCCTTCGCGCAGCAAGTTGATGCCGACGATCACGTCGAACTTACCCAAGCGCAGGTCGCGGATGATTTCCGAACGTTCGACGGTTTCGATATCCGCATGCAGGTAACGGACTCGAACCCCATGTTCGCTCAAGTACTCGGTCAGGTCCTCCGCCATTCGCTTGGTGAGAGTCGTGACCAGGACGCGCTCATTGACCTGGGCGCGCAAGCGAATTTCCGACAACAGGTCGTCGACCTGCGCGCGCACCGGGCGTATCTCGACCGGCGGATCGATCAGCCCGGTGGGGCGCACCAGCTGCTCGATGACCTGCGCCGACACGCGTTTCTCATACGCCGCCGGCGTGGCGGAAATGTAGATCGTCTGCGGAGCCATGTGCTCGAACTCCTCGAACCGCAGCGGCCGATTGTCGAGCGCCGAGGGCAATCGAAAGCCGTACTCGACCAAGGTTTCTTTGCGTGATCGATCACCCTTGTACATCGCGCCGAGCTGCGGGATCGTCTGGTGACTTTCATCGATCACCAACAACGCGTCCTTGGGCAGGTAGTCAAAAAGACAGGGCGGCGGCTCGCCCGCGGCGCGCCCCGACAAATAGCGCGAATAATTCTCGATGCCGGCGCAATAACCGACTTCATGCATCATTTCCAAGTCGAATAACGTGCGTTGCTGCAGGCGCTGCGCCTCGACCAGCTTACCCGCGGCATTGAGTTCAAGAAGCCGCGTGCGCAACTCATCGCGGATCTGATCGACCGCCGAATGAACGCGTTCCTTCGGCGTCACGTAGTGCGACGAGGGGTAGATCGTTAGGCGCGGCACCCTGCGCAGCACTTCGCCGGTGAGCGGATCGAAGAAGCTTAAAGATTCGACTCGATCATCAAAAAGCTCAACGCGCACCGCCTCGCGCTCCGATTCCGCGGGAAAGATGTCGATGACATCGCCGCGTACGCGATAAGTGCCTTGCTGCAGATCGATTTCGTTGCGCGTGTACTGCATATCGGCGAGACGCCGCAGCAGTTTGCGCTGTTCGAGCATGTCGCCGCGCGACATGTGCAGGACCATGCTCAGGTAGGCGTTAGGATCACCCAATCCGTATATGGCGGACACCGTCGCCACGATGATGGAGTCAGGCCGCTCCAGCAGCGCTTTGGTTGCCGACAAGCGCATTTGCTCGATGTGCTCATTGATCGAGGCATCCTTCTCGATGAAAGTATCCGACGCCGGCACGTAAGCTTCGGGCTGGTAGTAGTCATAGTAGGAAACGAAATATTCAACCGAGTTCTTCGGGAAGAAGATCTTGAATTCGCCGTACAACTGCGCTGCCAGAGTCTTGTTGTGCGCCAACACCAGAGCCGGGCGCTGCACCTGCTGGATGACATTGGCAATCGTGAATGTCTTGCCCGATCCCGTGACCCCGAGGAGGGTTTGATGCGCAAGTCCACTGCCCAAGCCGTCAACCAGCTTTTCGATCGCCTGCGGCTGGTCGCCCGCAGGCAGGTAATCCGAAAAAAGTTCGAAACTCATTGTGCATATTCTCGCACGTTGCGGACTTTCAAGGCATTCTCACGCTTTGCGCAGTGCACCCCGCCGCACTTCCAGGAGGTATATGTCACACCGCGGCGTCCGGCAAGTTGCCTGGCGTCACCTGGTCTTTTTTCGTACACTTCGGGCGCCTCCCGTTTAACATAGGAATCCCGCCCTTGCCCGTGTCCCTTTCCAAGCGAGTTCAAAAGGTTAAGCCCTCCCCGACCCTGGCCATGACCGCTCGCGCAGCCAAACTCAAGGCCGAGGGTAAGGACATCATTGGATTGGCCGCGGGTGAGCCGGATTTCGACACGCCGGTGCACATCTCAGATGCGGGCGTCGATGCGATTCGCAAGGGGATCACTCGGTATACCGCGGTCGACGGGACGGCCGAACTCAAAGACGCGATCATCGCCAAGTTCAAGCGCGATAACGCCTTATCGTATGATCGGGCGCAGATTCTGGTGTCCTCGGGCGCCAAGCAGACCTGTTTCAATGCCTGCGCGGCACTTCTCGATCCAGGCGATGAATGCGTGATCCCGGCGCCCTACTGGGTGTCCTATCCGGACATGGCCTTGTTGGCCGACGGTGTTCCGGTCAGCGTGTATGCGGGACCCTCGCAAGGCTACAAAATCACGGCGGCGCAGCTGGCTGCAGCCATCACGCCGCGAACCAAGCTATTCATCATCAACAGCCCCAATAACCCGACCGGCGCCGCCTATACCAAAGCAGAGCTGCAAGCCTTGGGCGAAGTCCTCGCCAAGCACCCGCAGATCGGGATTGCCTCGGATGAAATGTACGAGCACATCTACTGGGCCGCCGAGCCCTTTACCAGCTTCGCGCAGGCGAATCCGCAGCTATACGACCGGACCATTACCATCAATGGGGTTTCGAAAGCCTATGCCATGACCGGCTGGAGAATAGGCTACTGCGGAGGCCCCAAAGAAATCATTGCGGCGATGTCGACGATTCAGGGCCAATCCACGTCCAACGCCTCCAGCATTTCTCAACGCGCATCGACCGTGGCCCTAAACTCGGATCAGTCCTGTGTCGCCGAGATGAATAAGGCCTTCAAGGCTCGGCACGACTTCGTTGTCGCCGGACTAAATGCCATTCCCGGCATTTCCTGTCTTGCCGGAGCGGG
>Ga0210392_10001573_pt1 | contig 11925 bp, 20 predicted proteins | sample IncBWC30OmetaG_FD_161057 | JGI IMG/M metagenome (GOLD analysis project Ga0210392, IMG submission 161057) | Forest soil microbial communities from Barre Woods Harvard Forest LTER site, Petersham, Massachusetts, United States - Inc-BW-C-30-O ...
TCGTGTTCTGGGGCTGGACCACCTGGGGACCCGGCGCAACTCAATTCAGCTGGGCGCCAACCATACTGCTGTTCGTGCTGCTGTTCCTGCTCGGCTGGCACGATTTCGGATTCGTGGTGAAATGAAGAAGGCTGCGATGAGGGGCGTCGCCGCAGCAATGGTTCTGCTCTCGATGGGCGCGGCTGGCGCCCAGGAGCCCGAGCGCGGCGGCGATGAGCAGATACGGCGCGTCATCCAGCGCGGTCTGGACCAGGCGTTCCAGAACCAGGTCGAGCGCCTCTTCGCCACTTGGATGAAGGACGAGCACGAGCAGCCGGCGCGGGCCGCAAATGGCATCCGCAGGGCTGTGAGGGCCTACCGGCACGCCATCGCGGCGATCGATACAGAGCGGCTCGCTCGGCTGCCTCCGCTGCCACGTCCCCGTGAGGCGAGCCGCATCGAAACGAAAGATCGGCAGTAAGATGGCTACTGTCACGCTCCAGCGCATACGCCCATTCCAGGAGATTCAGAACGGCGTCCTGTTCGGACCGGTGACGAACAATCTTTACACCGTCAACGGGCTCGGCCAGGTCACGGTCGACGCTCTCGATCAAGCCAATCTCCTCACCCAGGGATGGCTACCAGCGGCAGGAGGGGGTGGTGGAGGGGGTGGTGGCGCGACTGGACCTACTGGCCCAACTGGGCCGGCTGGGCCGACCGGGGCGACTGGGCCGACTGGACCATCTGGTAGTGGTGGGGGTGGCAGCCTTCCGACTGCCACCGTGGGCCAGGAGCTGGTTGTCGACTATACGAATACGCCAATATTCGACTCGCCCAGTGTGCGTTTCAACGCCGCCTCGTGGAAGCCGTTCGGCGATAATGCCGTGCCGCCAGCGCATCGACTGTCGACCGTGTTTGCCAGCTTGGCCGCTGCCCAGGCGGTGTTTCCGTGGGTCGACGATTTGACGCCCTATTATGATCGATGTGCCATCCAACAGGCGATCGATCAGGCCTACCTCGCCAACGGCGGCAAGAACCGGTCCTGTGCGATTCCGGCGGGCATCTTCGTAGTGGATGCGCCGATTTTCATGGATCATCCCGGCGGTCTCCGGGGCCAGAATGTTTCGGGTGGACCGTCCGGTCCGGGGACACCATACGCCCGGTGGACACCAACTGGCACTTATACGTCCGGCCAGATCGTTATTTACAATGGCATACCTTTCAAGGCGCTGGACGCCGTGCCGGCCAACAGTCCACCGACTTTCGGGCGCTCCGACCCGAATTCGCCGTTTCATGCGATCGGAGCCAATCCACATTGGAAATTCTATTATGAGGTCATTGCAAATGCTAATGCGGCCCCCGCTCTGAATCAGATAGTATCGGTTGCTTTTACGCTCCTCGGCGAGCCCGGTCAGGGTGGGATTCCGTTCGGAACCCAAATCTTCCTTGATTTCTATGGTCCCGGCCTCATGCTGGGGCCGAATAACGGTGGTACGGTCGATAGCATCAATGTGGTCGCCCGCAGAGTTGCGAGCACGTTCGATGGAACTGTCGACCACTTTGGCGGAGTCGATCCGCGCATCGTAGGGTTTTCCATTTCCGGGACTGGTGGTGGCGCCAGTCGCACCGTGCTTCGTAATTGCTATGCTGCCTATTGTTATACTTCATATCAGCTAGGATCACCAGGCGGTGGGTTGGGTGACAGTAATCTGTTCGACCGATGCAGTGATGGCCAAGCGTTCATATCGGTCTCGATAAACGAGAACCAAGCATATATCAATCATTTCCGCGACTGCAATATGACTGGCCGTATTGGTCTCGTCAGCGACGGTCCGCCTAGTCTGCTTACTGGCGGCAACTGGTCGCCTGACGGCGAGGAGTCGCCCGGAAACATATACCGGATCGGCAGCACATCGGTGCTGACGCTCACATATCCTTCGGGCGGCTATTATTTTACGTTTGGCGCGGCGGCTGTTCCATCGGGAGACGTGGTACAGATCACCTTCAGCACCACGGTGCTGGCCCCTATAGATGGCACGACATTTCCCATCGATAATGATTTGTTTTCGCACAGTCATGGAGACCGTAACGGGGTTTACACCGTCTTTGTGCTGAAGACGGCTCATTTCGGATTGGTGCCATGCCTGGCGGCCAGCCAGGGAGCATTCAATAATTCTACGAACGTATTGTCGTTGATGATCTATCCACTATGGATAAGAAACACTTTTGGCATTGGCACCAATGTGTTGACGGCTACCGATTTGCAAGCCGAAATACGAGCTGTGGATCGGGTGTATGCGGCGACCATGTGTTTTACATGGCAGTCCAGCATCACGGCAGTGCATACGTTCATTGAAAGTTTTTATGCTTCAATATGTGTGAACTCGAACCAAGCGAACCATCCTTCGTACTTCTTCAATCTTCAGTATGACTTCGATCCGACATTGAGTGCGTATGGTCCGAGTCATTCGCCGACGACCCCCCAATTGGCGAATTATTACGCTCAGCACGCATTCCCGCACATGTTGTGCCAGAACGACGTTGTCTTGGATGGCCCCGTATCCACCACTGAGGCGTTTATAGATACGCTGACTATCGATACTCAGGGGACCGGGCGGCTGATCTTTCGGGAAGGAACGGTCGGGGGATCTCCCGAGCCATACAATCGGCTATCGATCAGATGGCCTAAGATATCTCTGACGGGGTTCCCGAATTTTCTTACCAAGCAAAATACCATTATTGGCAATATTCTTACGGGGCAAGCTCCCAACAATACGCCTCCAGGGGACGGAGGTGCGTTCGCCAGAATATGGGCTGGTGATATGGGATCGGCCCCGACTCAAGGCGTGCGTCCGGCGAATTATGTGCTACCCGCGGTGCTGCCGACGAAGGTCGCACTGGTCGCCGACTCCGTGAATTTGCCGACCAATGCGCCGCTGACTACCGCTGGGGCCTCTTATCCGCTTCTGTATGGGAGCACCTTGTACCAGACAACGACCTTGCAAAACGAGACCAGCACTTATTTGGTGGAAAGCTCGCACCAATATTATAACTATTTCCAAGACCTTTCCAGCAACATAGGCGGCGTAAGCTGGAGCGCCAAGGGGCAGGGCTGCTTCCTCTATCTGGACGCTAATTCTCTCAGCATGATGTTCTTAGGCTTGGTTATTGGAATTACTACTGATGTCCTGAATTATTATATCGTGACCGGCATATATCCACAGTTGGGGTATGTTGAGATTATCAATATCTCTGACGGAACGACACTTTTCATCACTGGCGTCAAGACTACGATCTATACCGGAACCGTGCTGAAGGCGCAGCCATACCGCATCCGGGTCGCAGGCGGCCTTCCGGTCTATCGCAATGCGGCGACCATGGCGATCGTTGGACAACAGATCCTTGCCGACACCAGTGGCGGGGCCTGGACGCTGACGTTGCCTCCGACGACCGTCAACGGAGGCACGGCGCTGATCCAGGGCGATACGATCACGGTGGATGATATCGCCGGGTTTTTTTCGGCCAATAATCTTACGGTTTCACCGAATGGAGGTAAGATCAATAACAGCTCATCGAATCTGGTGTTGAGCACAACAGGGGCGGCTACCAAATTCACCTGGATAAATGCAACTGTCGGCTGGAAGACGGCAGTGAGCGTCTCGCCGCTAGTTAGTGGATTCAGCGTTCCCGATGCCGCAATATCCGGATTATTGCTGTCGAATAACAATCTCACGATACAGAACCCGCATTCTGCCAGCAATTGGACAGTCAGATCGTCGACGTCGAAATTCTCCGGAAAGGCATATGTGGAGTTCAAATGCAGCACGGCGCCAGGCGTCGGTCAGGTTCCGCTATTCGGGCTCGCTAATATCAGTTTTCCGGTTGTACTCAACAACTATCTGGGAATCACCGGTCAGTCTGCCGGGTGGCAGTCGGTAACCGGGCATACGTTCATGTCCGGAGGCTTTTCTAATCCTGGCGGCTTTGGGCTTGCTAACCTGGACCCTATTGTTGGTGACGTATACGCAATTGCTATCGATTTCGATGCCGGCAAGGTGTGGGTCGCGTATAACAATGTGTGGATCGGTTCTGGTGCTCCGTCGAGTGGAACCAATCCCTCGGCGATATTCTCCGTGGCTACGACAGGGGCGCTGTTTTATGGAACTTCCATCTACGATGTGACCTCGGGCATATGGACCGTGCAGCCTGGGCCGGCTGGGCAAACCTACGCGCCGCCGACCGGCTTTCCGGCGTGGGGATGATCCATCACTGCCGCCTCCGCTCGGACTCCGGCGCGTCTTGCAGCTGCATGTCTGGCCGCTCGCCCGTGATGGGCTCGGCCATGTCGGCAAAGGCTGCTGCCAGCACCTCGATGAATGCCCTCTTGGTCGTCTCAGCTGCCTCGTTGCCGTCGACGAGGCTCATGAGGATGCGGGCGACCTCGGCGGCGCCATCCATCGTGCCGGCTCTGCCGCAGTAAGCCACCCACCATTTACCCTCGACGCGAAACGCCAGACGATACGACTCGATATCATCGCTCATCTTCTCCCCCTTGCCGTTTTTTTTCTTCGTCCGCCTCCAGCGCCATCGTCTTGTAGCGCCGCTCCAGCGCGGCCTTGAGGACGGCCTTGTCTTCCTTGCTGATCTGAACCCACGCGGCCTTCAGGATCTCCGTGCCGTTCTTCGCCGCCGCGGTCAATAGCCGATCGAGGCCGGCGAGGCGCTCGCTCTCGTCCTCTGGCGGATCGGGAGAGGCTGCTGCCGGGGTAGCGTGGCTCTCGGAAGGTCCGGCAGCAGCGTCGGCGCCTGGGAGAAGCGGCGCCTCTATGATTTCTCCGGTTTGCGGATCGTGGGGCGGCAACATCACATTGGCGGCGGGCGGCGGCGGGCGCCTGGCGGTCGGCACGTCGGCAACCTCCATCTCATCCAGGAATCCGAGGCCGCTGATCGACAGCGTCACCCGCCGCTTGGCTTTCGTGACCGCCTTCAATATGGCATTGGCTCTCGCCTCGCCCTTGAGCGCTTCCGGGAAGGCGACGACGCCGAGGTCCTCGTCGGACCGGCCGTCCTTGTCCGTAGCCTTGACGTGGATGCTCAAGAGGCCGTCGGCCTGTTCCTGGCTGACGATCTGAAGACTTATGCCGTGTATTTTCCGCAGCTGGTCCGCGGCATCGCGCTTGGCGTACAGCGTCAGCTTGCCGTTCAGCGTGATGTAGGCGAATGGCTGCGTGTGCGGGTTCATGCCGAGCGACCGGCACAGCTGCACGTAATACTGGGTCCGCTCTTCCGGAGTGAGCTTGCTCAAGTCACCCTTGGCGATGATGCTCTCGATGACGTCGCCGTGGACATCGCTGCGCACTGGAACGGTCATTGCACAGCCTCCCTGAGTGAAAGATGGCCGGCGCGATTGCGCGTGATCTGGGCCCCATTACCGTGGCATTTCCTGGCGTCTTCCGGCACCAGCGATTTGAGCACCTTCTCGCATTCCCTCGCGGTTTCCGCCGCGCCATGGGTTTGCAGCCAGCGTTGCGCGTGGCTGGTCCAGCTCGGATTGCCGCTCATGTCGTAGACCTTGTGGGCGATGGCCGGCACCGGGGCTGCGGGTAGCGCGACCGGCGGGCGGCGATCCGCCACGGCGGCCATGAATTGCTGCCCGCGCTTGATCATCTCGGCCGCATAATCGGGGTCGCGCTCGATCGTCTCTGGCAGCGGCGGGTTTGCGCCCAGGATGACCGAGAACAGACATTGCGTGGCGCCGGTCACCTCCATCTGCCATTGCACCTGGGGCTGATAGCGATCGATCAGGACCTCGAACGGCTCCCGACCGCCGGTGTGCTTCACTTCGACCGGACATTTGAGATCGGCCGCCCACCCATCGAGGGTCGCGGCGGCCCATGGATAATGCGGGTGAACGACGACGTCGCCGCGCCGCTCGATCGGGAACCCGCTCATCTCGAGCCAATCGAGGTGGAGCGGCTCCGTGGCCTCGCCGAGGCGCACCGGCCAGACATGGGACAGGTCTTCCGGCTCCGCCTCGCCGATCATCTCGCGATAGAGCCTCATGATGGCCTCGGCATCACCATTCATCAGGCAGGCGATGCGCGACGAGGTCAACTTGCCCTCTCGCTGTTTATGTTGCTGCGGACTGAGCATCTGGCCTCCAAGGATTCCAATCGGTGTGCCGTCGGGGTAAAATTCCCTGATGTCCGATATGATAATAGGCGAGGCGGCGACTCGCGGGAATAACAACCTGTGTGTGGAGCAGGTCCATTCTCCACAGCATGCGACCGATCCCAGCGAGAACGAGATCCAGCGCGCCGTGTTCGCTCATCTGCGGACACGGGGGTCGCCCGGTGTGTTTGCATTTCATCCCAAGAACGGCGGCGTCCATCAGCGTGGGCGAGCGCGCGGGATCAATGCGGGGCTCGGCGTGGTATCCGGAGTTCCCGATGTGATCGTATTACAACACGGACACATCTATGGCCTGGAGCTCAAGCGCGCGAAGGGCAAGTTGGCTGACGAGCAGCACGAAACCCTTCAGCGCATGGAGGCTGCGGGCGCCAAGGTGGCGGTGGCCTATGGCCTCGATGCCGCGATCTGGTGGCTGGAAACGCACGGCCTGTTGCGCGGGAGTCAATCCCCCAAAATGAGGGGGTAACGCTCTGGAACCCCGTTATATTGCGTTATAGATTTCGTTGAAATCGTTCTGGAAATGGAACCGAGCGATAACAAAATGTAACAAGTTATCCCCGCTGCATCGATTACATTTTGTTATGTCAGCCAGATAACAGATTGTTCTTGCTGTCATGAATTTTTGGTGTAGCGTTTTGAAATGGATGACGAGTTGGACTGGGACCGCGTTCGCGAGGGAGCGCTGCAGCTCGGTATTTCTCCGAACGTCTTCAATGTGTGGAAGCACCGGGGCCGAGTCCCGCACCGGTATCATTATCAATTGATCAGCATGGGAAAGGCATCGTGGTCGGCGTTGAGCAGGACTGCGGCCAGAAAACCATGGTGGGAGAAGGAGGGACGATCATGATCCACCTTTCGGTGCTGAGGGCGCTTGTCGAGTCCGGTGTCGAGGCCAAGCAACTGCTTGTTCTGATCGAGGCGGACGAGGCGGCGAACAGTCCGGTCAAACGGCGGCGCCGGAGAGCCAAAAAGCCACCGGCAGCATCGGTACCGCGGCGCCGCAGGATGAAAGCGGTTCCGTCAGTGGTCTCCCCTGGAGGGGAGGCCGCAGAATGAACGTCTCCGCATTGCGTGCCGCCGGTCTGACCGACCAGGACATCGTCCGCGTTATAGAAACGGTCGAGGCCGACCGCCGGGAGCGGCATCGAATAACCACCAGGCAAAATCGAATAGCCAAGCAAAAACAACGACCGTGTGCTCGTCACACGAGCACATCGGCTACCCAGGAGGATATGTTCGAGGTTGTCGAGGACGCCCAAACAAGACTCTGGCGTGTTGGGAAAACGATCCTTATGTCCTGGGGGATCCGCGAAGATCGCAGCGGACAAATGATCGGCCGGTGGCTGAAAAAGCGGGATGACCCCGAGGGGCTCCTGGCGACGATCGAGTACGCCCGCAACCGGAACGTGGTCGATCCTATTGGATACATCAGCTCCCTGGTCAGCAGCGGAGGAGCGCGTGGAAAACCGGATGTCCTCACGGCTACCGGAGAAATGGCGGCAGAGCTTCGCGCCAGAGAGTGCGAGGCGGGATTACGCTGACAGGCTGAGCCCATCCGAGGCGGTAGAGCTCGTGGGCCGGCTGCTGGCGTGCTGGCCGAAGCCGGCAGGTGAGAAGCCCTACTTCGGCGCCCTGGCTGCGGCGCTGCGCAACTACCCTCGCCGCGTCGCCCTGGCGGCGGCTGATCCGGTGACCGGAATTCCACGTGAAACAAAATTTCAGCCCACCGTCGCCGACGTCATCGCCTGGTGCGAACGTGAATCCGGTTGGATGCGCCGGGCAGTCGAGCGGCAAAACCTGGACCATGCCAGGGCTAAGGAGCGCGCTGAAGCGATCGCGGATCAGCGCCGCACGGAGGAGGCCCGAAAGCTACGGCCCACCCTGGAGGAGCTACGGCGCAAGCACGGGCCCAATTGGGGGCTGAAGTCAGTCGATTCTGCATCTGGTATGATGATCAGTCCCGGACTACTAGATATCATGAAAAAGAAGCCGGGTCTGGAGAACAAGGACGATGATTGGGGGCCATGAAGCCGTCCTCGGTGTCGCGACCTGTCATGACGAGCTGATCGAGGTGCTGCGCGCGCGCAAGGCCTCCCTGGGGCTATCCAACGAGCTGCTCGACCACCTGATGCCGGCGGCCTCCGGCCATACCGACAAACTTCTAGGCCCATCCCAGGAGCGAGGACTATCGCGCTCGTCTCTCGACGGCATGTTATCCGCGCTCGGCCTGCAGTTGCTCGTCGCTATCGACCCTGTGCAGTCTGCGCGCATGCAGCCGCAGTGGGAACGTCGCGACGTGAAGCAGGTGCGGCCGCCCGCGAGGCTCGCCGCCTCCGTCATCAAACGCGCCAGGCCCCAGGTGCTCAGCCAACTCGCCCGCAAGGCCGGCAGCGCTAGATGGCGCGGCATCTCCCCTGAATTGAGAAGCCGCCTGATGAGGGAGCTTGCGAAGGCGCGGTGGCATGCGGACACGTCCGCATAAGTGCCTGCGCCACAGGATTATTCTCTCGACGACGTTCGAACCACCAGATCAGCAACACCGCGGGATCATATCGCGGCCCACAGGCCGTATTTCCGCCCCGTCAACGAGGCGATGATCCTCGAACGGTTGGGGGAACGCAATGACCGTCGATGAACTGGAAAACGCTGTTCGCACTTTGCTGCTCGACTTCGAAAGATTGTCTGGCCAGGAAATCGAAGGCGTTCGGGTCGACACGAGGAACTACGCCAATCTTAACGTTGAGATTTTCCTAAAGGACAAGAGCACCCCCCGGAGGTTTTGATGACCATCGCCTGGGCGCTTAGTGCGCATGGTCGGGCCGCGCTCCGGTGTTGCCGCCCGCCGGGTCGGCGGCGAGGTAAACCCACAGCGTCTCGACCATCTGTCATTTCCTCGGTTGATCACAAGCTTTCCGCACCAGCTTGCCGTTCTCGCGTACGTCGGCAGCAGCTAATTGCTCATGCGTCAATTCCGGCGCCTCGTCGTACTCGTGTGGCCGGACGATATGCGCATCAAGCTTCTTCAAATCGCTGTAGATTGCACTCTTCAAGGCAATCCCGTTGTCGGCGCCTTCCCAGGCGGCGATTGCCGCTTCGGCCGCCTGCTCTGCGGTAGCGGCCCTCACCACGGCGCGCCAATCGGGCGATGCATCTTGCTGCACGTTCACCAAGAAATACTTATCCATGAACCCTCCCATCGGCTGATACGAATTCGAGTCCTACCTGAAATTCAACGGTGAAGGGCATGGAAATTTTTCCCTCAAGGCAATCGAGGCAATTGTGGCGGCGCGCTCCGTATCAAGAGGCTTTTTCACAATGATATATTCGGTGATGGCATCAAAAAGCGGCCTGTACTCCGTCAACGACGGTGGGGGACAGACAGAGCGTCCGTAGCTTCCTTCTTTCCACAATATGTCATCGATTAAAATCCGCAGGCTTATCCAGCACGTTAGGTGAAGCGCAGAAGCAAAACCCTGGCGAAGTTGATAGCCCTCGGGACAGAACAAGGTCGTCATAATCCCCACATCTGCGTTTTGAACAGTGCGCTTAAACTTATCCATCTGCTCGTCCGTCAAAGTTTGCGCTTGGCATGCCGAGCCCAACAGCAACGCGCTACAGAACATTGCCATACGTGTCATCTTGCGTTCTCCCCGGTTGATACGAATTCATCACCTAGTCGGTTTTGTCCGCTTGGCTGTCTGTTTCCACGATTTCCACTTTGATGTCGTCGCCAGACGCATCAATGACCAGCGCCCCTGCATCTATGTCGATTGTGACGCCTATCTGCTTGTCTTTGGTGATGGTGATGTGGCGGCACCCCGCCACATGCACCGATGGAATTGCAATCCGCGTCATGCAGCATCCCTCACGATGAAGCCCTTGGTTTCGCGCTTCGCCTTGGCGCCTTTGGGCGTCAAGGCGATCACAACGCCGCGGCCGTCCATTTGAGGTGTACGAACGTCGTGTCTATCCCCGTCAATGACCGCAAAGCCACGCCACGCAGCAGGCCGCCCATTGCCGAACACCACCGCGACATTACCGCCCTGCCCTAGGAACCGCTCGGCGAGCCGCTCATTGTGCGTGTCCCGCGAGAAAGTGACGTGGTAATTCGGCGGCAACCGCCCCGCGAGATATTGCGCCATCTTGTTGGGGTTTTTCGTGTAATCGATGAACGTCACCGCGGGGAACATATTGCATAGCCATGCAGGCACGCCAACATCGGTCGACCCGTTGAACCGGTAGCACAGCTGCAGCCCCATGCGAGCGGCAATGCCCTGCAGACGTTCTATGTCGCGCTTGACGTATGTCAGGAACAATTCCCGCTCCGTCATATAGGCGCGCGCGCGCGCCTTCCGAGCTAGCGTCACCGCGTTGTCTTCGTCATCCTTGCGCATCGATGCCTGCCCGCTATGGGCGCCAAGGCAAATGTGCACGCAATCTCCGGAGTTGGGGCACAAATCTCCTACTCCGGCGCTATCCTTCGGCGCCATGTACAGTATCGCGTTGAGGTAGCCGTATTCCGTGGCTTTGCTCGCCTTCGGATTATCGATCGAGGCCATGACCGCGAAGCCCCACCGGGCCGCGTCCTCGGGCTTGATGCGCGTCGATTTGATGTTGCTATAGTTTGACATGTTCATTCCCCCTCTGAGCAAAAGCGCTCTGCAAAGCCGCACCGCATGGGAGCGGCAATGCGCAACGCTCACGCCCAAATGTCATTGATGATGATTAGAACCGGCACTAGCGACATGCATGCCATGAAGGCGACGGCACTTGCGCCGATCCAGAAATTGAGCCGCTGCTCGCGACGACGGTGCGTCTGATACCGTTGGTGGCGCATGTGAAGCGCGGCGATGTATTCGTGGTTGGTCATGGTCTTTCCCCTTCGGCATGATTGCCGTAGCTGCCTGCCGCGCGGCGACGGGCAGTCGCTGCAATCACTCCTTAATGGCGTTCCACCAGTCATGGCCTTGGGCGCCCCAGCAATAATCCTCCGCATTGCGCAATCCGTTCTTGGTGACATGCTCCCATAGATCGCTGGGGTGACAGACGCGACCGAACCCATCGCCGTTCCACAATGCTTCGGCCTCAGTGATATCGCGCGCGAAGAACACGATAGCCGTCATGATTTCCGGCGATGTTTCGCGGCTCGCCGCGGAAGTGATGAATTCGGCGGCTGCTTTAGTGTCTCGAAAAGCGGTCATGGTCGCCTTGGTCATTTCCGTCTCCTCTTGCGCTGTCGATGATTAATTGATACCACGGAAATATGAGCGAGTCAACAAGTGATACCAAAATAATTCGTCGCCGCGGCCGGCCGTATGGAAGCCGTACCAAGCACGGCCGCGGAATCGGCCTGCAAGTCAATGTGAGATTGCACTCTAACCTGTTGCAGCTATTGGACGATTGGCGCCGCTCCCAGCCCGACCTGCCGTCGCGCCAAGAGGCCATCAAGCGTCTGATCGAGGCGACAGCGGAGGACTGATCTGATCAATGAAACGGTGGGACAGGTGCGATCAATGCGGCCGCTTCATCCCGCTCGAGGATTTCACCACCGGGCGGGCATTGCGCGTGCTTGTCACTCCAGACGCCTATGGCGCAGTAGAGACATGGGAGACGCTCTGCCGGGACCACAACCCCGACCCCACCGCAGCCACAACCGGAGGGGATAAGTCTGTGTGATTACGTCAAAGATGGGCCGCTACAATCCCCGCGGGATATGGCCGCGCAGCCACTCCTTATGCGCGCCCACCCTCCCCC
>Ga0210392_10001575_pt1 | contig 11921 bp, 10 predicted proteins | sample IncBWC30OmetaG_FD_161057 | JGI IMG/M metagenome (GOLD analysis project Ga0210392, IMG submission 161057) | Forest soil microbial communities from Barre Woods Harvard Forest LTER site, Petersham, Massachusetts, United States - Inc-BW-C-30-O ...
CAATTAAATACATGGGTCATTCTTCAAGTAACCGACGCGCGAAGCAAAGTTAAATCGCCGTAATTCAGGTGACTGGCCCAAAGGTGAACGATTTCTCACCGCCACCGCTCGCGAGAATATCCTTCGGACTCACGGGACGAATCGACGATATTGCCAGCGATCGTTACCAATCGTCTCCGAACACCGCGAATTAGTGGGCCCGCTCACCATCGAATTAAGGCGGGAAATGTGTATTTTAATGGGGCCAACACCAATTCGAGAATCGCAGTTACCCCCGGAGGCAGTAACGAATTCCACCTCGATGGCATCTGCTGAATAGAGCTGCACCACGGCTCCAACATCGCCGCTCTTCAGCCCATGACTGGGCATATCAGCCTTCATGACGACCGTATCGAATTCCTTAAAGCTCATTGGCTAATCCTTTGGGTATGGAGCTATATTTCATCGCTGCCATGACATTCATGGCTTCCGCCTTCTATACTCTTCTTGCAGCAGCCGCTTCATCAACTTGCCTGTTGGCTCCCGCGGAAGCACCTCTCGAAAGTCAAATTGCCTTGGGCACTTGACGCTGCCCAGAGCGTCGCGAACAAACTTGCGCAGTTCCTCGGCCAACCCCTCGCCGGCATCTTGCCAGGAAGCGGGTTGCACAACGGCGAGCACGCGCTCGCCCATTTCCTCGTCGGGCACGCCGAAGACTGCGACGTCGGCAACCTTCGGATGCGTTACCAGCAGATTCTCGATTTCCTGCGGGTAGATGTTGACGCCGCCCGAAATGATCATGAAATGCTTTCTATCGGTCAGAAACAGGTATCCGTCGGCATCGACATGTCCGATATCTCCCATGGTGGCCCAGCCATGAGCGTCATGAGCGGCGCGGGTCTTGTCAGGATCATGGTGATATTCGAAAGCCGGTCCGTCGGCAAAGTAAACGTTGCCGACTGCGTCGGGGGGAAGCAGGCGGCCCTCATCGTCTACGATCCGCAGCTGTCCCAACACGGCGCGCCCGACGGACCCGGGCTTTTCCAGCCATTCGCCGGCCGAGAGCGCGGTGATGCCGCACATCTCCGTGCCTGAATAATATTCATGAATGATCGGCCCCCACCAATCGATCATCGCGCGCTTGATCGGAACTGGGCAGGGAGCCGCGGCGTGAACGATGGCCTTGAGCGTTGAGTGGTTCGATGCGCCGCGAATCGCGTCCGGCAACTTCAGCATTCGAATGAAATGCGTCGGCACGAACGTTGCGTGAGTGATCTTATAAGTGTCGATGAGGGACAGCGTCTGTGCGGCGTCGAATCTCTCATTGAAGACCACCGTGCCGCCCAGCCTGTGAACGGTCATCGCCCAGCGCAAGGGAGCGGCGTGGTAAAGCGGCGATGTGTTGAGATAAATGCTGTGTTGATCCATGCCGTACAGGGTCTGGCCCATGCGCATCAGCGGCGTCGGCGCGTCCACTGCTCCGGTTGGAAGGGCGGGCTTGACCCCTTTTGGTCGTCCCGTCGTGCCGGAGGAGTAGAGCATGTCGGCGCCGGCGATGGCATCCGCTACAGGCCGCGCGGAGAACTGATCGCGCGCTTGCGCCCAGTCCGCAAATGATTGATTTTCCCCGTCGCTGAGAAATGCTTCGACCGACAGGCCTTCGATCGCCGCGGCGGCCAGCTCCGCGTAGAGGAGCGATGTAATAAGCACCTGGGCACCCGAATCTCGCAGGATGTAGCGGATATCGGCGGCGCTGAGTTTGGAGGAAATGGTGGTGAGATACAGTCCGGTGCGTTGCGCGGCCCAGGCGATTGCAAACACCTCATGGCAGTTCGGCAACAGGACGGCGAGCACATCGGAGGGCTTGAGCTCAAGGCTTCGCAGAAGCCGCGCGCCCTGATTGGCGCGCTCATCCAAGGTGCGGAAGCTGAGAATTTGGCCGCTGTCAGCGTTGATGCAGGCCGCCTTGTTCTGCTCGACACCCGTTGCCGGAAATATCGCCATGTCGGGAATCCTGAATAGTTGCCAAATCTCAACCGAAGTGATGGCTCCGCGCAAGGCGACCGCACGAAATGTCAAAACCAGCATCAATGCCGTGACAAAGCGTTGCTGCCGTTTGGTCTAGACTTTCCCTCACAAGAAAGACGCTTAACCCGGCATGTATCTGGAGTTGGCAATGTCAAAATGGCAGTGGATGGCAGGCGCATGCGGGCTCTTAGGCCTCGTAGCAACCGGCACGGCGGACGCTCAGCAAGCGAGTACCGCAGTGGCATCCCCCGCAGTCGACGAAATTGTTGTGACGGCGCAAAGACGCGCGCAATCGCTGTCGGAGGTGCCGCTGGCCGTCACCGCGTTGGATGGCGACGCGCTCGCCAGACAAGGGATCACCAATTCGGCGGAACTCGGCGCCGCTGTGCCCAACCTGCAAATCAGCAGCCCGTATGGGTCGACCCAGCCGAACTTCTCCTTACGCGGCGTCAGCGTGGCCAACGAATACAACTCCAATCAGGCATCCCCAATCGGCGTGTATATCGACGATGTCTACATTGCCGCGCGTACCAGTCAAGGCATGGGTCTGTTCGATTTGGATCGGGTAGAGGTGTTGCGCGGCCCGCAGGGCACGTTATTCGGCCGCAACACCACGGGCGGTGCGATCAATTTCATCACGCGCAGCCCCTCGCTCGCCGGTGACAACGGCTACCTCGAAGCGGGGTACGGCAATTTCAATACGTATACGGCGCAGGGCGCTTGGGAACAAACCGTTATCAACGGCGAGCTCGGATTTCGCATTGCCGCGAACTATGTGAAGGGTAATGGCCAGATCGAGAATGTATTCCCGGGTGGTGCAGACCCCAATTCCCAGGACTCTCGTCAGGTTCGAGTCTCCGTCAGATTCAAACCCGGCGACGGACCTGTGGACATTAAAATTCGTGCCTACGGCGGCCGCGACAATCCCACCCAGGCTGCCGTCCAAGGGTTCGGACCGAGTCGACAAGGCCTGGGCTTTTTTCAGGTGGACGAAAACCGCATCGGCGAGAACCAGACCTCGGCCTCCGGCATCGCCGCCAACGTGGCGGTCGCGGTCTCCTCCGAGCTGACGCTGACCTCGATCACTTCCTATGACATCGGCAGGCAGGACCTGCAGCAAGCGGCGGATGGTTCACCGGTCGACATCCTGGACATCGACTGGGCATCGCATTTCCGGCAATACAGCGAAGAGTTGCGTGCCAACTACGAGACCAAGCACTTCAACCTGGTCGGCGGCGTGTATTACGGCTGGGACCAAACCACCACCGACAACACCTTTGACATCGGCAGCGCCATCGCCCCGGGCGTGGACGGCGGGTTCTTCCAGAATTATCGCCAGCGCCGCCATTCGTCCGCGGTATTTGCGCAAGGCGATCTGAACGTCACCGAAAAACTCGTCTTTACGCTGGGTGCTCGCTACACCGAGGATCGGGTTCGCTACGATGACGGCTTCGCCAATTTATTCCTGGGAGGCGTTGGCGCAACTCACACCCCGCTGGCAACCACGGTCCCCTGTCCCGGCGTTCCTGGAACCTGTGCCTATGATCCGGCCGCGCGCTTCGCCTTGGACGGTTCGAACGACGCGCCCACCGGCCGCGCAGCCCTCAGCTACACGTTCGACAACGGCCTGTTGAGCTATGTCAGTTACAACCGCGGGTATCGATCCGGGGCCATCAACGGCGGCGGCTATACCTCTTCTTCAGGCATCACCTACGTCAAGCCGGAAACTGTGAATGCCTATGAGGTTGGTTTAAAAGGCCGGCTCCTCGACAAGAAACTGACTTTCGCGTCGGCCGCCTTCTACTACGACTACGCCAATCAGCAGCTTCAGGACACCCGGGCCGGCCCGGTCGCGTTTCTGGTGAACGCACCGAAGTCGAAGATTTATGGTCTCGAGTCGGAAGCGACTTGGAAGGTCATGCCGGCGTTGACGCTTCGCGGGGCCTTTGGCTATCTGCATGCCACCTATTCGGAATTGTCGCTCCAGGGCACCAACTTATCGGGCAACACGCTGCCGTTTGCGCCCAGTTGGACGGCACAGGCCGGATTGGATTGGGTTATCGCCGGCGTCGCCGGCGGCGAGGTGACTTTCTCGCCGAGTGCAAACTATGTAAGCCGTCAGTTTTTCTCGCCTTTCAACGACACCAACGTCGCCGGAAGTCTGCAGGACAATGCCGAGCTGCAGCAGGGCTCCTATACGAAAGTCGACGCATCGTTGTCATGGGCGCGAGACAAACTGCAGATTCGCGCGTGGAGCAACAACCTGTTCAATCGCGAGATATTGAGTTACGGACTCGATCTTCGCGGCGCCGGCTTCCCGTATAACTTCCTGGTTCCCTCGACGCCTCGCACGTATGGTGTCAGCGCACGATATTCTTTCTGACGATGCAAGCGATGTCAGCGGCCGCAACCTTTCGCCCCGATCTCAAGGACCCGGGCCTTTACGTCGAGCAGGTTCCGTACGAGGTGTTTGCGCGGCTGCGCAGGGAAGCACCCGTCTATTGGAATGAAGAGTCCGATGGCGCAGGATTCTGGGCCCTGACACGCCACGCGCATATCGTGGACGTCTCCCGCCGACCGGAACTCTTCTCCTCGGCGTTTGAAAATGGGGGCCATCGCATTTTCAACGAAAATGAGGTGGGTTTGACCGGCGCCGGCGAATCCGCCATCGGCATCCCGTTCATCTCTCGCGATCCGCCTCTGCATACGCAGTATCGTAAGGTGGTGATGCCTGCACTTGCCCCCAACCGTCTGCAGGGCATCGAAGATCGGGTCCGCGCCCGCTGTGTTGATCTGCTGGCGAAAGTTCCGCTGGATGAAGCTGTCGATGTCGTGCCGTTGCTGTCGGCGCCTTTGCCCCTGCTGACATTGGCGGAATTGCTCGACGTTCCCGCCGAGCTGTGGCCGAAGCTATACGACTGGACCAATGCGTTTGTCGGCGAGGACGATCCGGAATTTCGGCGCTCGCCGGAGGCCATGGGTCAAGTGCTGGCCGAATTCTTCGGATTTGCGCGCGAGCTGTTCGAGCAGCGTCGCGCCAAGCCGGGTGAAGATCTGGCCTCGGTTCTCGCCAACGCGGTGATCAATGCTGCGCCCGTGCCCTTCAACGAATTCGTCGGCAACCTCATCTTGGTGCTGGTGGGAGGCAACGAAACCACGCGCAATTCGCTGAGTCACGGCATCGCCTCCTTCGCCCGATTCCCAGAACAATGGCAGCGGGTGCGTCAGCAACCCGAGCTCTTGCGCTCCGGCGTGCGCGAGCTGGTTCGCTTTGCGAGCCCCGTCATGCACATGCGCCGCACGGCCATGGCGGACACCGAGATCGGCGGACAGAAGATCCGCAAAGGCGACAAGGTGGTCATGTGGTACATCTCCGGCAATCGCGACGAAGAGGCATTCTCACGGCCGGACGAATTTGACATCACGCGGGGCAACATGCCGCAAATCGGCTTCGGCTCCGGCCAACATGCCTGCGTTGGCTTCCGCCTGGCCGAAATGCAGCTTAAGGTCGCCTTTGGACTGCTGGCCGAGCGCGTGGACCGGTTCGAAATCCTGGCGCCGCCGCGCCGCTTCCGTTCAAACTTCATTAACGGACTCAAGAATTTAAATGTCAAACTGGTGACTGCCGAGGGGGAATCACCATGACTGCGAAACCCAAAACAGCGGCCACCAGCGAAGCTTTGATCGCAGACACGCTCGGGCGCGCTCCCGATGTCGAGCTCAGTTCCGAAGCGGATGGCTGGCGGTTGTGCCGCTGGCGTCAATTTGTCGGCACCTACAAGTTGCCCGCGTTGCCCGACCCGATTTTCACCGTCCATATCGCGGGCAAGTCGCATGTGAAAACCTGGGAGAACCATGCCTGGAGCGAGATGAGTTCTTCGCCCGGCTGCGCCACCATCGTGCCCTTTGGCATGCCCACCGGATGGTTGGTCGACGGTGAGCTGGACGTCGTGACGTTGAGCATCTCCACATTGCAGCTGAAAACGGCGGCCTTCCCGGATCAGTTCAAGCGCATGCGCTTCGCATTCGCCGATCCCTTGGGGGTCGCCCTGTCGCGCCAGGTGTTGTCCGAGCTGTACGCCCCGCGAGCGCCCGAACGTGACGCCTACGTCACCGCGCTCGTCAACGCGTTGAAAGCCCACATCCTGCGCGGCTCGACCACCGCAGGCACGTCGGATATTCCGACCGCAGGGTTTTCTGCCTATCGGCTGCATCAAATCATCAAAGTGGTCCTCGATCATCCGGAAGGCAGCTACTCGCTGCAGGAGATGGCGGGCAATGCAGGCGTTTCACCGGCGCACTTCTGTCGCGTGTTTCGCAAAGCCACCGGGGTCTCACCGCATCAATATGTGATGAAGGCCAAGCTCGACCGGGCCAAGCAGATGCTGTCGCAATCGCCGATGCAATTATCCACGATGGCGGAGTGTCTGGGCTTTACCAGCCAGAGCCATTTCACCCGCGCGTTCAGAGCCTCCACCGGCAAGACGCCGTCCGAATTCCGTCGCGAGCAGGAGGGCGGTTCTTGACAGGCCCCGGCGGTTTTGAGGACTTGGTTCTTCCAGACCGCACCTTGTATGCGGGCGCGCGCGCCCTCAAGACCATCGATGTCCTGGCGGACGAGGACCCCTGCACCGGCGAGTCCTTCGCCGACATTGCCGTGGCCTCCTTAAGCGATGTCGCTGCCATCGTCAGGGCGGCCAAGGCGGCACTCGTCGACCCCGCCTGGCGAGACTGCTCCCCCCTGCAGCGGGAACGCTTGCTGCACCGGTTCGCGGATGCCATCGAAGCCGACCTGCCGCGACTGGCGGCCCTCGAAGCGCTCGATACCGGCAAACCCGTCGCCCTGGCGGAAGCCGTGGATATTCCCGCGGCCATCGCTTGGTTGCGGACCTATGCGGGTTGGCCCACGAAGCTCGCCGGACGTGCCGGAACGTTGGCAGCGACGCCCGGTCGCTATCATGTGTACTCGCGACGCGAGCCGGTGGGCGTGGTCGCGGCAATCACGCCATGGAATTTCCCCATCGTGCTCGCCATGTGGAAAATCGCGCCGGCACTGGCGGCCGGATGCCCGGTCATCTTGAAGCCGGCACCGGAGACGCCGCTGACGGCACTGCGTCTGGCGGAGATTGCGCGGCAGATCGGCTTCCCATCCGGCGTATTCCAGGTGGTGACGGGCGATGCGGCCACCGGCGCGGCGTTGGCGCGGCACCCGGACGTCGCGAAGATCGCCTTTACAGGATCGACCGCCACCGGCCAGGCCATTCTGCAGATGAGCGTGCCGGACTTAAAGCGGGTGACGTTGGAGCTGGGCGGCAAGTCACCGTCAATCATTCATCAGGATGCCGATATCGACCTGGCGGTCGGACAGGCCGCCATGAGCTGCTTCTTCAATACGGGTCAGGTTTGTTATGCGGGGACGAGGTTGTACGTGCATCGCTCCGTCTACGATCGTGTGCTCGAGGGGGTCGCGAAGATTGCCGCGACTCAGGTGATGGGTGTCAGTTCGAGCCGGGCATCGCAGCTCGGCCCGCTGATCAGTGCGCGTCACCACGCCAAGGTGACCGGTCTGGTGCAGCGCGCACGGCAAGCCGGCCTGCAAACCGCCGGTTCGCCGGCTGCGCCGCCTTCCTCAGGCCATTTCTTCGCGCCGCTGGTATTTCGTGACGTCGCCGCGGACGCGGAAATCGCGCGCGAGGAAGTGTTCGGCCCGGTCTTGATCAGCGAGCCATTCGATGAACTCGAGCAGGCGATCGCGCTGGCCAACGACAGCCGCTACGGCCTGGCCGCTCATCTGTGGACTTCCAGCTTGAACGCGGCGCACTACGCGGCCTCGCGGCTTCAGGCCGGCACGGTGTTCGTCAACTGCGCATTGCTCGCCGATCCTGCATTTCCCTTCGGTGGCATGAAGCACTCGGGCTTGGGCCGGGAAAATGGACCTGAGGCCCTGGATGCTTATCTGGAACCCAAGACCGTAGTGACGGCTCTGTCATGAGTCTGAACATCACAGTCGCCGTCGCCCGCGCGGCGCACCAGCCCTTCAGCATCGAACGCGCCAGCCTCGAGGAACCCAGAGACGATGAAGTGCTGGTGCAAATCCTCGGCGTGGGATTTTGTCACACGGACCTGATCGCGCGCGACCAGTTCATTCCGATCCCTCTGCCGGCGGTGTTGGGACATGAGGGAGCCGGTGTGGTCATCGGGGTGGGGCGCGAGGTTCGCAAAGTCCGTCCCGGCGATCGCGTGGTGCTGAGCTTCTCCAGCTGCGGCGTGTGCAAATCCTGCGGCGAGCAGCTGCCTTCGTATTGTCGGCAGTTTCCCTTGCTGAACTACGCAGGCGGCCGGCCCGACGGCTCGTCGGGAATACGCATCGACGGCAAGCCGGTCTCCGCTCATTTCTTCGGCCAGTCGTCGTTCGCGAGCCATGTGCTGACGCGGGAACGCAATCTGGTCAAGGTCGAGGTGGCCGCGGCACCCATTGAGCTGCTCGGTCCGCTGGGATGCGGGCTGCAAACCGGCGCGGGTGGCGTGATGCGCTCTCTGGCTTGTCCGGCCGGCTCATCCATTGTCATCTTTGGCGGCGGCCCTGTGGGTCTCGCCGCCGTGATGGGCGCCGTCATTCGCGGTTGCGCCACCATCATCCTGGTTGAGCCGGTTGCGGCCAGGCGCGCGATGGCGCTTTCGCTGGGCGCTACGCATGCCATTGATCCCGTCGGCAACGAGGTCGGCAAGGCGATTCGCGAACTATTGCCCGACGGCGTCGAATTCGCCTTCGAGACCAGCGGCCGTGAACAGGTGGTCGAAACCGCATTGGGGTCGCTGTGCAGTCGCGGCTTGCTCGGGCTGGTCGGCGTGCCGCCGCGCCCGGAAAGCGCGGTGTCCATCAACTTGGCCACGCTCATCACGTACGGCCACCGCATCCACGGCATCATCGAGGGCGACAGCGACTTGGATACTTTCATACCCGAACTCATCGCCCATCACGCCGCGGGCCGATTCCCATTTGAGCGCCTGATTCGCAAATTTCCGCTCGATGCCATCAATGAGGCGGTGGCCTCGCAAACCTCGGGCGACTGCATCAAAGCGGTCTTGGTGCCTTGAGGGCGCGCGCGTGAGAACCCGCGGCGTGGCGGCGATTGTCACCGGCGGTGCGTCGGGCCTCGGCGGCGCCGTGGTGGACATGCTGTCGGCGGCGGGTGCCAAGGTCAGCGTATTCGATCTGAACCAGGAACTGGGCGCGCGCATCTTGGTGCAGGCCATCATTGAAAATCCGATGCTGAACGGTGAAACCATCCGTTTGCATGGCGCGATCCGGATGGCGCCCAAGTGAATGCGGCGCCTTCGGAGCGTGCGGCGGCCATTGCACGAAGGGTCGAGGACTTCATCCGGCACGCCGTCATTCCCTATGAACGAGACTCCAGGCGGGACTCTCACGGTGCTCCGACCGACGAGTTGGTTGCCGAGCTTAAGCAATTGGCGCGAAATGCCGGCGTTCTGACGCCCCATGTCCTGCCAAACGGCGAGCATCTGACGCAGCGTGAAACCGCGTTGGTGTTGATGAAGACAGGCCTGTCACCGCTCGGTCCGCTGGCGTGCAACACGGCCGCTCCGGATGAAGGCAACATATTTTTATTGGGGAAGATCGCTTCCCCGTCGATCAAGCAGCGATTTTTGGCGCCTTTGCTCGACGGGCAGGTGCGGTCCGCGTTCTTGATGACGGAACCGGCAGAAGAGGGCGGCGCAGGCTCCGATCCCTCGATGATGAAGACCACAGCGACACGGGACGGGGATCAGTGGATCGTCAATGGCCGCAAGGCCTTCATCACCGGGGTCCAAGGCGCGCGCATCGGCATCCTGCTGGCGCAGTCCGACGAGGGGGCCTGTCTATTCCTGATCGACTTGCCCAATCCCGCGATTCGCATCGAGCGCATACCGCGCACGATGGCCACCTCCATGCCGGGTGGGCATGCCACCGTGAGCATCGAGAATCTGCGCATCCCGCAGGGGCAGATGCTGGGACAGAGCGGCGAGGGTTTCAAATACGCTCAAGTGCGCCTGGCGCCGGCCAGGCTGTCGCACTGCATGCGATGGCTCGGCACCTGCACCCGAGCGCATGGCATCGCCATCGACTACGCCAGTCGGCGCGAAGCCTTTGGCAAGGTGTTGATCGATCACGAAGGGGTGGGCTTCATGCTGGCCGAGAATCTGATCGAATTGCAGCAGGCGCAACTGATGATCGAATGGTGCGCCGACGTGATCGATGCCGGTTCGCCGGCGGTTACCGAAAGCTCCATGACCAAGGTGGCGGTCTCGGAAGGGCTCATGCGGGTCGCAGACCGGTGCGTGCAGGTGATGGGAGGTTCCGGACTGACCGAAGATACGATCGTCGAGCAGGTTTTTCGCGAGGTTCGCGCCTTCCGGATCTACGACGGACCGACCGAGGTTCATAAGTGGGCGCTGGCGAAAAAAATCAAACGGGATTGGACAGTGCGCCATTGAGCGCGCCGGTGCACTGCTATGCGGGAACCACGGCGGTGCGTCCCGAATTTCGCTTCGATGAGGGGGCGCTGCTTCGCTGGCTGACGGCGCACGTCGCCGGGTTTCAAGGCCCCCTGACAGTGGAGCAGTTCAAAGGCGGCCAATCCAATCCCACCTATCAAATGCATACCCCGCGCAAGGCCTACGTGCTGCGCCGCCGCCCCCCGGGCAATCTGCTGCCGGGGGCGCATGACGTCGAACGCGAGGCGCGCGTGCTGACGGCGTTGCATCGCGTGCAGTTTCCCGTCCCCGCCGTGCATGCCCTATGCGCCGATGAAAGCATCCTCGGCACAAAGTTCTATGTCATGGAGATGATCGAGGGCCGGGTATTTTGGGATGCCACCCTGCCTCAGGTGCCGGATTTGGAGCGGGCGGCGTACTTTGACGCCATGAATGCCACCATCGCGAGATTGCACCAGGTGGACTTTGAGGCAATAGGCCTCGGCGATTTCGGAAAGCCGGGGAATTATTTGCTGAGGCAGATTGGCCGGCTCACCAAGCAGTATCTGGCCGACACCGATGCCGGACGCGATACCGACATGGATGCCCTCATTGAGTGGCTTCCCGCGCATGTCCCACGCCATCAACAAACATCAATCGTGCACGGAGACTTTCGCTGCGACAATTTGATCTTCCATCCCACCAAGCCGATTGTAGTGGCGGTCTTGGACTGGGAGTTGTCCACCCTCGGGGATCCCTTGGCGGACTTTGCCTATCACGCCCTCATGTATCGCATGCCGCCCGATATCGTGGCGGGCCTGGGCGGTGCCGACATCAAAGCCTTGCGCATTCCGTCCGAGAGTGACTACCTCGCGGCTTACTGCGAGCGCACCGGCCGCGAATCGATTGCCGACTATAATTTCTACCTGGCATTCAATTTCTTCCGTATGGCCGCCATATTCCACGGGATCAAGGGACGGGTGTTGCGTGGGACAGCCGTATCGGCGAATGCCGGCGCGAGAGCCCAGGCCTTTCCCCGGCTGGCCGCTTTGGCCCGAGGAGCGATGCAGCAATGTCAGTGAATGAGAGTCCGGTGCGCTTCAGCGTGGAATCATCTGTCGCGTCGGTGACGCTCAATCGTCCGGATCACGCGAATTCGATCAATTTGGACATGGCGCAAGCACTGTTGGACATCGCCATCCGCTGCGACGCGGATTCCGCCATTCGTTGCGTGGTGCTGACCGGCGCAGGCCGCATGTTTTGCGCGGGAGGCGACCTGGCCGCGTTTGCCGACGCCGGCGAGCGGGTGCCGTCCTTGCTCAGTCGCCTCGCAGGCACCTTGCACTTGGCCATTTCTCGATTCGCTCGAATGCCGAAGCCGCTGCTGGTATTGGTCAATGGTCCGGCGGCGGGCGCGGGAATGAGTCTTGCCCTGCTGG
>Ga0210392_10001576_pt1 | contig 11913 bp, 12 predicted proteins | sample IncBWC30OmetaG_FD_161057 | JGI IMG/M metagenome (GOLD analysis project Ga0210392, IMG submission 161057) | Forest soil microbial communities from Barre Woods Harvard Forest LTER site, Petersham, Massachusetts, United States - Inc-BW-C-30-O ...
GAGCCCGGGCCAGCGCAGGCGGGGGCGGGATGGGCTGAACCGGTCCCGCCGGAGTAACCGCCGGGGGCGCGAACCCGGGCAGCGCTGGCCAGAATAGGACCGCGGGGCAGCGCCGCAGCCGGGCGGGCCGCACCGTCACGCCCCCAGCCGACCGCCCGGCGAGCGCCCGGAGGCCCCCGTGACCGCAGGCCTGGACCTGGACGCGCTGACCGCCATCGACGTGCACGTGCACGCCGAGGTATCCAGCTCCGGCGGCGCCTCGCTGTCCGGTGAGCTGGAACAGGCGGCCGGCGCCTACTTCAAGATGGCCGACACCCGCCGCCCCACGCTCCCGGAGATCGCCGCGTACTACCGGGACCGGCGGATGGCCTGCGTGGTGTTCACCGTGGACGCCGAGGCGGCTACCGGGACGCCGCCGGTGCCGAACGAGGAGGTGGCCCAGGCGGCCGCCGACCACCCGGATGTGATCATCCCGTTCGCGTCCATCGACCCGGCCCGGGGCCGGGCCGGCGTCCGCGAAGCCCGCCGGCTGGTTACCGAGTACGGCGTGCGCGGCTTCAAGTTCCACCCGAACGTGCAGGCGTTCTTCCCCAACGACCGGCTGGCCTACCCGCTCTATGAGGTCATCGAGGAACTCGGCGTGCCCGCGGTGTTCCACACCGGGCAGACCGGGATCGGCGCGGGCGCACCGGGCGGCGGCGGCATCCGGCTCAAGTACGCCAACCCGATGTTCGTGGACGACGTGGCGGCCGACTTCCCGGGCCTGACCATCATCCTGGCCCATCCCTCGTTTCCGTGGCAGGACGAGGCGCTGGCCGTGGCCACGCACAAGCCGCGGGTATACATCGACCTGTCCGGCTGGTCACCGAAGTACTTCCCGCCGCTGCTGGTGCAGTACGCCAACTCGCTGCTGCAGGACAAGGTGCTGTTCGGCTCGGACTTCCCGATGCTGACCCCGGACCGCTGGCTGGCCGACTTCGCCAAGCTGCCCATCAAACCGGAAGTAGCGCCAAAAATCCTTAAGCTGAACGCCGGCGCGCTTCTCGGCCTCGGCCCGACCGGAGGAGACCCGGCATGACCAGCACCGTCAACGGCCTGGACGAGCTCACCGCGCTGGCCGGCGCCGACCTGGGGCACACCGGCTGGGTGCAGGTGACCCAGCCGCGGGTCGACCTGTTCGCCGACGCGACCGGCGATCACCAGTGGATCCACGTGGACCCGGCCCGGGCGGCGGCCGGGCCGTTCGGCGGCACGATCGCGCACGGCTACCTGACCCTGTCCATGGTCATCCCGCTGTTCGGTGAGCTGCTCGAGGTCACCGGGATCAGCATGGCCATCAACTACGGGCTGAACAAGGTCCGCTTCCCGGCGCCAGTCCCGGTCGGCTCGAAGATCAGGCTGGCCGCCCGGCTGGCCGCGGTGGAGCCGGCCGGGGACAACGCGGTCCAGCTGACCGCCGACTTCACCGTCGAGGTGGACGGCGGGGCCAAGCCCGGCTGCGTGGCCCAGGTCATCTACCGCTACTACGCCTGACCGCTGTCTAGCCTGGGTCGGCCGTGCCGAGCAGCGGCTCGTCGGGGGAGCGCAGGTCGGCGGTGGGCAGGCCGCCGGGGTAGAGCTGGCTGACCCGGGCGGCCACCGAGATGGCTATCTGCACGTGCTGGCGGCGGGTGGCCGCGTAGAAACTCTGCGCGTCCGCGCTGAGCTTGGGGCTGGCGTGCAGCGGCTTGTCGCTCACCGCGAGCAGCGTGGCGGTCGGGATCCGGTAGCGGAACCCGTTGGCCGCCACGGTGCCCGATTCCATGTCCACGGCCAGCGCGCGGGACAGCCGCAGCCGGTCCGCGACCAGCGGCAAGTTCAGTTCCCAGTTCCGGTTCGCAGTGGTGAACACGGTGCCCATCCGGCTCCGCAGGCCGCGCTCGGTCAGCTCGCTGAGCAGTAGCGTGTTCAGCGTGTGGTTGGAGATGACCGGCACGCCGAGCGGCAGGATCTGGTCCAGCACGTGATCGTCGCGCTGGTAGGCGGTGGCCAGCACCAGGTCGCCGATGTCCTGGTGATTGCGCAGTCCGGCGCAGTGCCCGATCATCAGCACCAGGTCCGGGCGGAGCACGGCGAGATGGTCGGTGATGGTCTTGGCGTTGGACGGGCCGACCCCGATGTTCACCATGGTCACACCGGTCCGCCCGGGTAGCTGGTCGTGCCAGGCGGGCATCTGGCGGCCGTCGCTGTCCGGTCCGGTGCAGCCGGGCAGCGCGGCCCGGAACTCCTCGACGTGCCACGCGTAGTTGGTGAGCAGCACGTACCGCTGGAACGCCGTGGCGGGCGTCCCGGTGTAGTGCTCGAGCCGGTCGATGGACAGCGCCATCCGCTCCGGGGCGAACAGGAACAGCTTCTTGCGGCGCAGGTCCCAGCGGGTCTCGTCGACGGCCGGGCCGATCCGGGGGTCATGCAGGTCCAGTGCTTCCCGCCCCGGGCTGACCGAGATCCCGGCGCCATGGGCGGCCAGCCGGGCCAGCTCGCGTTCCAGGTACCAGCGGATCGCGCCGGGTGCGGCGAATTCCCCCTGCAGCACCGGATTGTGCGCCGACCAGGGCCGGCCCACGGTCAGCAGCGGGTACCGCCCGGCGCCGGCCGCCGCCTCCATCGCGTCGCACAGCCGGGTGATCTCGGCCGCCCACTCGCTATCCGGGATAGCGGCGAAATCCGCGGACACCGTCATCCGGTCATCATGCCAGCCGCCCGGGCAGGCTTCACCGGCGCGACAGCCGGTGTTCACGGCGGGTATGCCTGAGCACGGTTGTCTGGTCAGGCAGAGCGGACAGGCCCGGGCCACGGAGAGGTGCCATGCGGTCAAGGCGGCTGAGGTCGATGGGGCGATCGCGGGCCGGCCGGGTCACCGCCACTGGTGTGGCGCTTGCCACGCTGCTGGCCCCGGGCGGACCGCCCGGGGGCGTGCCCGGGGCCAGCAGCAATCTGCTGGCCGACGGCGACGCCGGCGCTGGCGCCGGGTAGCCGCTTTCCACCAGTCTGTCGGCTTTAGGCCGGGTGGTGAGGTCCGACGGCGGTCGGCCCGGATGGCACCGCTACAGTCAGCGCATGCGATTTGCCACCATCCGGACCCCTGACGGCAGCACCGCGGCGCGGCTCGACGGCGACATTCTCATTCCGCTGGCCGCCACGGACGTCGGTGAATTGCTCGCCGCCGGGGGCGCTGGCGCAGTACCCGAGCGGCCGGGGGACAACCCGGTACCGGCCAGCCAGGCCAGCTACGCCCCGGTAGTGCCGCGGCCATCCAAGATCATCTGCGTCGGGCTGAACTACCGCGAGCACATCCTGGAGACCGGGCGTGAGCTGCCCGAATACCCCACGCTGTTCGCCAAGTTCGCCGACACCCTGCTCGGCGCGCGGGACGAGCTCAGGCTGCCCGCGCTCAGCGACCGGATCGACTGGGAGGTCGAGCTCGCGGTCATCATCGGCCGGCCGGTGTACCGGGCCAGCCGGGACGAGGCCGCGGCGGCCATCGCGGGCTACGCAGTCAGCAACGACGTGAGCGTGCGCGACTGGCAGCGCCGCACCGTGCAGTGGCTGCAGGGCAAGGCGTTCCAGCACACCACCCCGGTGGGGCCGTTTCTGGTCACCGGGGACGAGGTGGGCGACGCGGCCGACCTGGACATCCGCTGCGAGGTGGACGGTGTGGTCATGCAGCAGTCGCGGACCTCGGACCTGCTGTTCAAGCCGGCCGACATCGCCGCGTACGCCAGCCAGGTGATCACCTTGCAGCCGGGTGACCTGCTGCTCACCGGCACCCCGGGCGGCGTGGGCAACGCCCGCAAGCCACCGGTCTACCTGCAGCCGGGCCAGACCATGCGCAGCGCGATCGAGGGCCTCGGCGAGTGCGTCAACCGATGTGCGCCGGAACGGGTGGGGTAGCCCGGGGCGCGGATGTGCGAGGGTAGCCCCATGCGCAAGTACGTGATCAGCGGCCTCCCGGGCAGCGGCAAGGGCACACAGGCCGGGTGGCTGGCCCGGGACCTGGATCTGGTGCACATCAGCGTGGGTGACATCTTCCGCTGGAACGTGCAGCACCACACCAAGATGGGCGCCCAGGTGCGCCGGATCATGGCGTCCGGCGAACTGGTCGGCGACGACCTGGCCGAGGCGGTGACCGCGCAGCGGCTGGCCGACCACGACTGGAACTACGGGTTCATCATCGACGGCTTCCCGCGCAACGCCCGGCAGGCCGAGTTCTTCCTGGAGAGCTACGACATCGACGCGGTCATCCACCTGGACATGCCCGACGCCGAGGTACGCAAGCGGGTGCTGGCCCGGCGGCTGTGCTCGGGTTGCGGCCTGGACTACAACCTGATCCAGGGCCGGCCCCAAGAAGAAGGCAAGTGTGACGTGTGCGGCGGGACCCTGGTCACCCGCGAGGACGACACCGAAGAGGCACTGGCCGTCCGGCTGCGCGACTACCACGAGAAGACCGACCCGGTGCTGGCCATCTTCGCCCGCAAGGAGTACGTGCTGACCATCGACGCCACCCAGGACCGGGCCGACGTGCAGCAGTCGATCCGGGACGCGCTCAGGCTGCCCGTGGCCAGCCCGGCCGAGAACTCGGCAGGCAGTTCGGCCGGCCCGGGGAATTCGGCCGGCGCCGCGTAGCCGTGCGGGTGGTGATCGCCCCGGACTCGTTCAAGGGCAGCCTGGCCGCGGCCGGGGCCGCCGCCGCCCTGGCCGCCGGGTGGCAGGCCGCCCGGCCGGCGGACGAGGTGCGCGCGGTCCCGCTGGCCGACGGCGGCGAAGGCACGCTGGACGTGCTGGCGGCCGCGATCCCCGGTGCCCGCTGGCAGCAGGCCCGGGTCACCGGGCCGGCCGGCCAGCCGGTGGACTGCCCGTGGCTGGACCTGCCCGATGGCAGCGCCGCGGTGGAGCTGGCCGCGGCCAGCGGCCTGCCGCTGCTCAGCCGGCCGGACCCGCTCGGCGCGCACACCATCGGGCTGGGCGAGGTCATCGCCGCCGCGCTGGCCGCCGGGGCCCGGCAGGTGACGATCGCGCTCGGCGGCTCCGCGTCCACCGACGGCGGGACCGGCGCGCTGGCCGCGCTGGGCGCCCGGTTCCTGGACGCCGACGGCCGCTCGCTGCCCGCGGGCGGCGGCGCGCTGCGCGACCTGGCCGCGGTCGACCTGACCGGGCTCCGCCCGCCGCCTCCCGGCGGGGTCAGCTGCCTGTCCGACGTCCGCGCGCCGCTGCTCGGCCCGGCCGGCGCGGCCGCGGTGTTCGGCCCGCAGAAAGGCGCCAGCCCGGCCCAGGTCGCCCTGCTCGACGAGGGCCTGGCCCGGCTGGCCGGGCTGCTGGGCGGCGACCCGGCGGCGCCCGGCGCGGGCGCGGCCGGCGGCACCGGCTACGGGCTGGCCGCCGGGTGGGGTGCGCTGATCACCCCAGGCGCGCCGCAGCTGTGCCGGATGGCCGGCCTGGATCGGGCGCTGGCCGGGGCCGGGCTGGTGATCACCGGCGAGGGACGGTACGACGGGACGTCGGGTGCCGGCAAGGTGGCTGGCACGGTGTTCGCCGCCGCGGCCGCGGCCGGGGTGCCGGCCGCGCTGGTGGCCGGCCAGGTCAGCGCCCGCCCGCCGGCCGCGGTGCGGCTCGTCGTCTCGCTCACCGAGCTGGCCGGTGGCGTGCCGCAGGCGCTGGCCGACCCGGCCCGGTACCTGCGCCTGGCCGGGCAGCAGCTGGCCCGGCTGGGCGGCCGGGACGCGGTGGGATAGCACCCATTACCCTGGGCGGGTGCGGGAGATCGCGGTATTCAGCGGCAGCGCCCACCCTGAACTGGCCGCCGAGATCTGCAGCCACCTGGGCGAACGGCTGCTCCCGGTGCGGCTGGTCCGGTTCGCCAACGACTGCCTGGAGGTCCAGCTGCAGTCGAACTGCCGGGAACGCGACGTGTTCCTCATCCAGCCGCTGTGCCCGCCGGTCCAGGAGCACCTGGTCGAGCTGCTGCTGATGCTGGACGCGGCGCGCGGCGCGTCGGCCGCCCGGGTCACCGCGGTGATACCGCACTACGCCTACGCCCGCTCAGACAAGAAGGACATGCCGCGGGTGTCCATCGGCGGCCGCCTGGTCGCCGATCTGCTGGTCACGGCGGGGGCCAACCGGGTGCTCACGATGACCCTGCACTCACCGCAGGTGCACGGGTTCTTCTCGGTCCCCGTGGACCACCTGCACGCGCTGCGCGAGCTGGCCAATCACTTCCGCACCCAGGAACTGTCGAACACCGTCGTGGTGTCGCCGGACCTGGGCAACGCCAAGGCGGCCGCCGCGTTCGCCCGGCGGCTCGAGCTGCCGCTGGCGGCCGGGGCCAAGCAGCGGCTGAGCGACGAGCAGGTCGTCATCACCTCGATCATCGGCGACGTCACCGGCCGGGACGTGATCGTGCTGGACGACGAGATCGCCCGCGGCAGCACGATCCTCGAGCTGCTCAACCGGCTGCGTGAGCGGAACGTCCGGTCGGTCCGGGTGGCCTGCACGCACGGCCTGTTCACCGACGGCGCGCTGCAGCAGATCGAGGCCGCGCCCGAGGTCATCGAGGTGGTCTGCACCAACACCGTGCCGATCCCGGAGAAGCTGCTCGGCGGCAAGCTGACCGTCATCTCCCTAGCGTCCGCCCTGGCCGAAGCCATCCGCCGGATCCACGAGGGCGAATCCGTGAGCGCCCTGTTCGCGACCTAGCTCTGCTCGATGGCGCGGGTGATCTGCTCCGTAGTGAGCGGCAGGTCGCGGACGCGGACGCCGACCGCATCGGCTACCGCGTTGCCGATGGCGCCGGCCACCGGGCCCTGGGCCAGCTCACCGGCGCCGGTCTCCGGCTCGTCTGAGGCCACGATGCGCACCGCGACCTCGGGCATCTCGGTGAACCGCAGGATCGGGTAACTGTCCCAGGTGACCGACGTGATCCGGGTCCGGTCGAAGCGGACCTGCTCGCGCAGTGCCCAGCTCGCGCTCTGCAGCGCCCCGCCCTCCACCTGGTTGCGCACGCCGTCCGGGCTGATCACCCGGCCCACGTCCACGGCCAGCCACAGCCGGCGCAGCGTGACGCTGGTGTCCGCGGCCACCTCGGCCACCGCTGCGCAGTAGCCGGAGGTGCCCTTGTACCGGGCGAAAGCCAGCCCGAAGCCGGTGCCCTCGTCGCGGGCCCGCCCCGCCCAGCCCGCGAAACCCGCCACCTCCTCGATGACCCGGCGGGCCCGCGGGTCGGTCAGGTGGGCCAGCCGGAACGCGGCCGGGTCGGCGCCGGCCACCGCGGCCAGCTCGTCCATGAACGACTCGATCGCGAATACGTTGAGGAACGCGCCCAGCGAGCGCAGCGACGAGGTCCTGATCGGCATGGTGAGCAGCCGGTGCCTGGTCACCGCCAGGTCCGGGATGTGGTAAGCCGGCACCGCGTTGCGGGTGGCGCCCATCGCCCCGCTGGGCAGCCCGTCCGGTGCGGCCGGGATCGGTGCACCGCCGGCCAGGTGGGACAGCCCGAGCAGCCGGGGCTCGCCGCCGATGCCCGGCCGGCCCAGGAAGCCGTTGCTCCACACGTCCTGCCGCCAGGCCTGGATCCGGCCCGACTCGTCCAGCCCGGCCGACAGCCGGGCCACCATGGCCGGGCCCACCGGCCCCCAGCCCAGCTCATCCTCCCGGGACCAGAGCACCCGCACCGGGCGGCCGGGCAGCTGCCGGGCCAGCAGCACCGCGTCGGCCGCCGCGTCGTCCGAGGCGTTGTGCCCGTATACGCCGGCCCCCTCCACGTGGTGCACGGTCAGCTGCGCCGGGTCCAGGCCCAGGCCGGCGGCCAGCGCCCGGCGCAGCGGGAACGGCCCCTGGCTGTGCGTCCATACGGTCACCCGGGGCGCGCCGCCCGGGTCGCTGTCCCAGCGGGCGATCGCGCAGCTCGGCGCCATCGAGGCGTGTGCGATGAACGGGCGGGTGAACTCGGCCCGGAGCGTGGTCCGGACCTGGGCCGCCGCCGCCGGGTCGGGCCGCTCCGTCACCGGCTGGTCCTCGGTGGGCTGGCCGAGCAGGAAGCCCTTCAGGTCGCGCTCGTCGGGCAGCGACTCGCGGACCGTCCACCGGGCGGCCCCGGCCAGCCGGGCCGCGGCGGTCACCGCGGCCCGGTCCCGGCTGGCCAGCACGCCGAGGAACGAGCCGTCGCGCACGACGGCCAGCACGCCGTCCGGCAAGTCGGCCGGCCCGACGTCGTCCAGCGTGGCGGCCGGGCCGGGCGGCCGGATCACCCGGCCGAACACCATCCCCGGCAGCACCAGGTCGTGCAGGAACCGGGGCTGGCCGGTCGCCTTGCCCGGCAGGTCGATCCGCGGCGCGCTGCGGCCCGCCACCGACCACTGGCTGGCCGGCTTGGCCGCGGCCACCTCGGCCGCCGCCCGGTCCAGCAGGCCGGGCTCGTCCAGCGTCCAGTAGCTGAGCCCGGTGCCGCCCCGGCCGGCCGCCGAGATCTCGCCGTCCCGGACGGTCAGCGTGGCCGGGTCCGTGTCCAGCTTGGCCGCGGCCGCGGCCAGGAACGCGGCCCGGGCCTGCGCACAGGCCTGGCGCAGCGCGCCGCCGGAATCCTCGATGGACCGGCTGCCCGACGTCACCCCCTCGTCCGGGCTGGTGTCCGTGCTGACCGGGGCCACCTCGATACGGTCCAGCGCTACGTCGAGTTCCTCCGCCGCGATCTGGGCCAGCGCGGTCCACACCCCCTGCCCGTACTCGACCTTGCCGGGGCGGATGGTGACCCGGCCCGGGCGGCCGAAGTCGAGCCAGCGGCCCAGTTCCGGGTTGGCGGCCAGGCTCGGCGACGGCGTCATTCCGCCGTCCCGGCCGGGACGGTCGCCGCCGCGCGCAGCACGGCCCGGACGATCCGCTGGTGCGTGCCGCACCGGCAGAGGTTGCCGTCCAGCGCGGTGCGCACCTCGGCCTCGCTGGGCGCCGGGTTGCGGCGCAGCAGCGCCACCGCGCTCATGATCATCCCGGAGATGCAGTAGCCGCACTGGGCGGCCTGCTCGTCGATCACCGCCTGCTGCACCGCGTGCAGCGCGCCGCCGTCGGCCAGCCCTTCCACCGTGGTCACGTCCGTGCCCTCGGCCGCCCAGGCCGGGAAATCACAGGACGATCTGGCCTGGCCGCCGATGAGCACGAAGCACGCGCCGCACAGCCCGATGCCGCAGCCGAACCGCGGCCCGGCCAGGCCGAGATCGTGCCGGAGCAGGTCGAGCAGCGGCGTGTCCGGCTCGCTGCTGACCACCCGCTCGGTCCCATTGACGGTGAGCCGGATATTGACGCTGCCCATCCGAACAGAGTATGCATTCGTTTGCAGGTTTGGCCAGGAGCATCCGGAGCAGACGGCAGGGACAGGGAGGACACAGAGTGGACGAACGGGTGGCAATGGCGATTTCGCACTGGGCGCCGCGGTTCACCATGAACGGCGTGACAGCCGGGGACTTCGAGCGGATCACCAGCGGCCTGCAGCGCTGGGAAGACTGGTGCGCCGCGTGGAGCGCGGTCGGCGCCGAGCACGAGGAACTCGGCCGCACCGCGCTGGCCGCGGGCCGCCAGATGTCCGCGGGCGCGCATCTGGCCCAGGCCGCGGTGTACTACCACTTCGCCAAGTTCCTGTTCGTCAACGACCTCGACCAGATGCGCACCGCGCACCAGGCCGCGGTGCGCTGCCTGGACGACGCACTGCCCTACCTGGACCCGCCGGGCCGCCGGGTCGAGATCCCGTTCGACGGCGCTCGCCTGGTCGGGGTGCTCTGCCAGCCGCCGGGGGAGGGGCCGCACCCGGTCATGATCATGATCCCCGGGCTGGACTCGACCAAGGAAGAGCTGCGCAGCACCGAGGAGCTTTTCCTGGCCCGCGGCATCGCCACGTTCAGCGTGGACGGGCCGGGCCAGGGCGAGGCCGAGTACGACCTGGCCATCCGGGGCGACTGGGAAGTGCCCGGGGCGGCCATCATCGACCGGCTGAGCACCGAACCCGGGCTGGACGCGGACCGGATCGGGGTCTGGGGGGTCAGCCTCGGCGGGTACTACGCGCCCCGGGTGGCCAGCGGGGACGACCGGGTACGCGCCTGCGTGGCGCTGGCCGGCCCGTTCAACTTCGCCGACCACTGGGACCAGCGGCCCAGCCTGACCAGGGAAGCGTTCCGGATCCGGTCCAAGTCCCCGGACATGGAGTCGGCCCGCGCGGTGGCCGGGCAGCTCAGCCTGACCGGGCGGGCGGAGAAGATCCGCTGCCCGCTGCTCGCCGTGATGGGCAAGCTGGACCGGCTCATCCCGTGGCAGGACGCGGCCCGGCTGGTGGAGGAGGCCAGCGGCCCCAGCGAACTGCTGCTGCTCGAGCAGGGCAACCACGGCTGCGCCAACCTGGCCCCGTTCCACCGGTACCGGACCGCCGACTGGGCGGCCGAGCAACTGGGAGCCCGGGTGAAATGATCAGGGGGAGAGCCTCCGGGCTGCGCCTGCTCGCCCAGCATGACCTGGGCGGGCACGGCGACGGCATGCAGGTGATCCGGTCCGGGGACGTGCTGTACGTCGGGCACCTGGGCACGTCCGGGATGGGCACCTCCATCCTGGACGTGGCCGACCCAGCCCGGCCGGCGCTGGTGACCCAGTGGGCCGCACCGGCCCGCACGCACACCCACAAGGTGCAGGTGGCCGGCGGGCTGCTGCTGGTCAACCACGAGAAGTTCCCCTACCAGGCGGCCATGGCCGAGCCGTTCTCCGCGGGCCTGGCCGTGTACCGGCTCGACGACCCGCTCCGCCCGGAGCGGATCGGGTTCTGGGCCAGCGGCGGCCGGGGCGTGCACCGGGTGGTGTGGACCGGGGGACGGTACGCGCACATGTCGGCCATCCCGGACCGGTTCAATGACCGGATCTGGGTAGTGCTGGACCTGTCCGACCCGGCCCACCCGGCCCAGGTGGGCCGCTGGTGGTGGCCCGGCCAGCGGGCCGGTGAGCAGCCCACCTGGCGGCCGGGCGAGCGGTACGCGGCGCACCACGCGCTGCTGGCCGGCGACCGCGCCTACCTCGGGTATGACGACGCCGGCCTGGTCATCCTGGACGTGTCGGACATGACCCAGCCCCGGCAGGCCGCCCACCTGAGCTGGGACGGCGGCTCGACGCACACCTGCCTGCCGCTGCCCGGGCGGCAGCTGGTGGTAGTCACCGACGAGCAGGTCAGGAACGGGCCGCACGCGCCACAGCGGGCCATCCGGGTGATCGACGTCTCGGCCACGCCGCGGGTGGCCGCCGTCTGCCCGCCCCCGGCGGGCGGCTACGACCAGCTGCCGCTCCGCTTCGGCGCGCACAACCTGCACGAGAACCAGCCCGGCGCCTACCGCAGCGAGCGGCTGGTGTTCGCCACCTACTTCAGCGCCGGGGTCCGGGTCTACGACCTGGCCGACCCAGCGCACCCCCGGGAGGTCGCGCACTGGGTGCCGGAGCCGCCGCCCGGCCAGCCGGCCGCCCAGATCAACGACCTGTTCGTGGACGACGGCGGGCTGATCTGGGTCACCGACCGGATCAGCGGCGGGCTGTACGTGCTGCGACCGGAGCCGGGCCTGGCTGCGCTGATGGCGGAGGCCCGGAGCTGACCGCGCCCGGCGCGGCCGCCGCGGCGGTGGCCGGGACCGCGGCCGGGGGCCGGCGGGCCAGCCGCTGGATGATCGCCACGATCGTCCACAGCGGCGGCAGCAGCACGAACAGCACCAGGATGGCCCACTGCGCGGGGTGCTTGGCCAGGCTGGGCAGCACCGTCTTCTCCAGCCACGGGAACAGGTGACTGCGCAGCACCGGGATGTACGCCGCGGCGGCCAGCGCGGCCCCGGCGGCCACGGTCACGATGGCCAGCGCCAGCACGATGCGCCG
>Ga0210392_10001577_pt1 | contig 11905 bp, 15 predicted proteins | sample IncBWC30OmetaG_FD_161057 | JGI IMG/M metagenome (GOLD analysis project Ga0210392, IMG submission 161057) | Forest soil microbial communities from Barre Woods Harvard Forest LTER site, Petersham, Massachusetts, United States - Inc-BW-C-30-O ...
CTCATTCGGAGATTTTTTTCTCGTGTCCCAGAATTTCGACCTCCTTGGCGACCCAATTCCAGATGGATGGGGCAAGCGCGGTCGCCCTCCTCATATGGCGACGGAGAAAAACCGCAACAAAGTCATGCTGTTACTGGCGATGGGATGGAGCAATTCGCGCATTGCAAACGCTCTTGGCATTACCCAGCCGACTTTACGGAAGAATTATTTTCAGCAGCTCAGACAGAGAGAGCTGGCACGAGATCGCCTCGAAGGCGCCCGCATCGATCTGGCTTGGGAACTCGCGAAGGGCGGGAATGTCGGAGCGATGCGCGAGTTCGGGAAGCTCATGGAGCGCAACGACCGGATGGAAATTGAGCGCGAACTTGGTTCCTCGCCCAAGCACGAGGAGAAGCCGGCAGCGCCAGAGCGGCTTGGAAAAAAGCAGCTCGACGAGATCCGTGCACGCGACGCGGATGCGGACCTGATGGCTGAGCTGGAGCAGGAAGCGTCACAGAATGCTCGACACTGAGGATCTGCCTCGCTTTGCGTGCCTTGACTGGTGGGAAAGGCTTCTTGCCGGGCATGCGCCGATGGCGGATGTGCCTTACGACAAAGTCAAAGCGGGAAAGGCGATAGCTTTTTTCAATCGCCTGCGTCTCCCAGACGTTCCGGGAAACCCGCCGCTGGTCGAAGCCTGCGGAGATTGGTTTCGTGACATGTTGGCGGTATTCCTTGCCAGCGAAGACCCCGAGACCCTGCTTCCCACGGTGTGGGAGCTTTTATGCATGGTCCCAAAGAAGAATTCAAAAACCACCTACGTGGCTGGCCTCGCGCTGACGGCGCTTTACATCATTGAAGCACCCAACCGCCAGATGCTGCTTGTTGGGCCAAGTCAGAACATTTCGGAGCGCTGTTTCGACCAGGCTCAGGGGATGATCCGCCTGGACCCGAAGCTTGAAACCATTTTCAAGGTTCAGGACCATACGAAGACAATCACCCGTTACAAGACGGGCACCTCGCTCGACGTGAAAACCTTCGACACGTCGATCGTGACCGGTGAAATCCCGATCATGACCATCATCGACGAGGTTCACGAACTTGGGAAGAAGGCGAAGGCGGCTGCTGTGATGCAGCAAATTCGTGGAGGTGGCATTACAAAACAGCGCGGTCGCCTGTTGATGATAACCACGCAGTCGGATGAGCCGCCGGCCGGCATCTGGCGTACAGAGTTGGATAAGGCTCGAAAGATTCGTGACGGCAAAGGTGGCAGGTCGCCGATTATGCTTCCCGTTCTCTATGAGTTCCCGGTCGAGAAGCAGATCGATCAGGAGTTCTGGCGGAACCCGAAAAACTGGGGCTTGATCCTTCCGAACATGGGAAGATCAATCGACCCGCAAGCGCTGCTCGACGATTACGAGAACAATGGAAAAGTCTCCAAAGAGGCCGAGCAGATATGGGCCAGCCAGCATCTCAATATTGAGATAGGCGTCGGCATCGGCGGTGACGGATGGTCTGGCGCGCTGCACTGGTCAAGCTGCATTGGCGACAAGCTCACTGATCTGGACGATCTCCTGAGGAGATCAGAGGTTTGCACAGTCGGGATCGACTGGGGCGGCGCCGACGACCTCGCTGCTCTCTATGTCATCGGTCGCGAGAAATTCACCAAGCGTTGGTTAGGTTGGGGGAAGGCTTGGGCACGAAAGACCGTCTTTGAACAGCGCAAAAGCATCGCTCCGCAGTTGCGAACTTTCGAAGAAGACGGCGATCTCATCATTTGTAAGTCAGGTGAAGACCAAGCTGCGTCTGCCGCCTCGATCTGCCGCAAGATTGCCGATAGCGGCCTCCTCCCGGAGAGCGACGGCATTGGCCTCGACAGCGCCGGCGTTGCGCTTCTTCTCGATGCGCTTGAGGGAGAAGAGCTTGTTGATCCTCTCGTTTGCGCAGTTCTTCAGGGATGGAAATTGCAGACGGCAATCTCGTCGGTGCCCTTGAAGCTGGAAGACTCACGATTCTTGCACGGTGACCAGGCAATCATGAACTGGTCGGTTGGCAACGCCAAACAGACGCTGAAGGGCAGCAACTACGTCGTTACCAAAGAGGTTTCCGGCGCTGCGAAGATCGACATGCTTATGGCCCTGTTCAATGCGGCCATGTTGATGTTCCGAAATCCGGAAGCGGTTGGCCGCTCCGTCTACGAAACTCGCGGCATCCGATCCGCCTGAGGAAAATCATGGCATTTTGGTCCAACTGGTTTGGCCGCGGTGACCGTTCGGCTCCGCAGGCTTCTTCCGGCTATCAGCCGGCCGGCGGCGGAACTATTATCGTCAGTCCTGAGCAGCTGGAAGAGGCTCTGCGGACGGGAAATACGAGTGAATCCGGAGTGGATGTAACGCCAGGCAAGGCAATGCGCGTTGCTGCGGTCTATGCTTGCGTACGAATTATCTCCGGCGCCGTTGCGACCTTGCCGCTCGATATCAAGCGACGTAAGGGCGAAATTCGTGAGGATGCGTCCGATACCCGACTATGGAAAGTCCTTCGACGAAAACCAAACAGCTGGCAGACGCCTTCGCAGTTCAAGCGGATGATGCAGGCGCATCTTTTGCTGCGCGGCGACGCCTATGCGCTGGTCGTGCGTTCGGTATCCAAGGAAGTTCAGCAACTGATACCGATGCACCCCGATCGGGTGAGGTGCAAGCAAAATGACGACCTTTCACTGACATATGAATACACGTCGAAGACCGGCCGTACGGTCACGCTGAAGCAGTCGGAGGTCTTTCACCTTGTTGGACTGACGCTCAACGGTGTGAACGGCGTTTCGGTTCTCACCTACGCGAGGGAGAGCATCGGCGAGAACCTTGCGATGACAGGGTATGGGGCGAAGGTTTTCAAGAACGGAGCGCGCCCTTCGGGTGCTATATCGACGTCTGGAAAGCTGAGTGACGAGGCTTTCGATCGTCTGAAAGGCAGTCTTGAGGAATATCGCGCAGAAGGTGAGCGCGACGGCAAGGTCATGATCCTCGAAGAGGGGATGAAGTTTGATCAGATAGCCATGACGGCCGCTGATGCCGAGTGGGTCGACAGCCGGAAATTCAGCCGAACCGAAATTGCAATGTTCTTCGGCGTGCCGCCGAGCATGATGGGTGACAACAGCGGCAGTGACTCCAATTGGGGGACTGGGCTTGAGCAGAAGTCGAACGGCTTCGTTGCCTACACGCTCGAAGATCATCTGACGATGTGGGAAGAGACCATTCATCGCGATCTCATCGCCGACGAAAATAGCGACCTATACGCTCGCTTCAATCGTGCTGCCTTGGTCAAAGGCGACATAAAAACGCGATGGGGTGCCTATGTGCAGTCACTTCAATGGGGCGTTTACAGCCCGAACGAGGTTCGGGCGCTCGAAGATATGAACCCACGAGAGGGTGGTGACATCTTCTACCCGCCACCGAACACTGCTGGCAAACCAGATTCCAAGGAGACAGACGATGACGCTCAGAACGCTGCCTGAGGCGCGCACCTTTCCGCGTCCGCAGAACTACCAGTGGGATGCGCCATCGGATGTTTTGGCGCATTGGGCTGAGCGTCCACATGCCGCCTCAAGCGAGGACGCCGACACAATCACAATGTTTGATGTGATTGGTGAGGACTTTTGGTCAGGAGGAGGCGTTACGGCAAAGAGAGTTTCTGCCGCGCTGCGCTCAATCGGTGATAACGATGTCCGCGTGCAGATCAACTCACCTGGTGGCGATCTTTTCGAAGGCATAGCCATCTACAACATGTTGCGCGCGCACAAAGCCAAAGTGACTGTCGAGATACTTGGCTGGGCGGCGTCAGCTGCCTCCATTATCGCTATGGCGGGTGATGAGATCCGTATGGGCCTCGGGACATTCATGATGGTCCACAATGCCTGGGGCATGGTCATTGGAAACAGGCATGATCTTTCCGATGCTGCGACGTTATTCGAGGGTTTCGACAGCGCGATCGCCGATATTTACGAAGCGCGCACCGGCGCCAAGCGCAAGGATATTGTCGCGCTGATGGACGCCGAGACATTCATGGGCCCAACCGAAGCCGTAAAAAACGGATTTGCGGATATCATCGACGACAATCTCAGCGCCGCTGACGGCGATGCGAAGAATATGGACCGGACCCTGATGGCCCGGCGCCAGGCGGAAGCTGCCCTCGCCAAGGCCGGCTTCTCCAGAGACAAGCGTTCCGGAATCCTAGCGGAAATCGGAACCAAAACGGCCCCGCGTGATGCAAGCCGTCTCCATGCCGCGCGTGATGCAGGCGTCCCTATCGCTGCGCTTCAGCAGCTCATCAACACCTTCAAAATCTGAGGATCATTCCAATGACCAAGAGTCATATGTTCTGCGGCGCGCTGCTCGCGTTTGCCGCCGTATTCGCCATCATGCTCACCTTTGGAGATGTCATCTCGCCGGTGATGCATGCGTTTAACACCCCGCACGCCGTGGGCGTTTCGGTTGCCATGTCCTTCATGCCGAACCTGAATTCCCGCGCTCGTGGCGTTGTCGGCCTGGTCCGCTCGGACGCTGGCGGCCAGCAGGAAATCTTCGAGGAATTGAAGCGAACCGTTCAGGCCTTCAAGGATGCCCATACGGAGGAGCTGAAGGGCATCAAGGCCAAGTTTGCCGACGTCGTCCAGGCCGAACAGGTCCAGCGCATCAATTCCGAAATCACCACGCTCACGAAGGCGCTCGATGATTGCAATGCCATGATTGCGGCGCTCAAAATCGGCGGTGCTGGCGATGACGACGAAAACGGCCCCGCCAAGAAGGAGCATGCGACGGCGTTCGATAAGTGGTTCCGCAAGGGCGTCGACAATGGTCTCCACGACCTTGAAGTTCAGGCCGCTTTGACGACGCAGTCCGATCCGGATGGCGGCTTCCTGGTTCCCAAGCAGACCGAAACGACCATTGATCGTGTTCTCGGCCTCATGTCGATCATGCGCCAACTGGCGACTGTCATGCCGATCGGCACGGGGAAATACAACAAGTTCGTCAGCATGGGTGGCGCCGGCGCTGGTTGGGTCGGCGAAGAAGATGCCCGTCCCGAAACAGCGACGCCCAAGCTGCGCGAGCTCGTCTTCACCGTCATGGAGATGTACGCCAACCCGGCGACGACCCAAACCATGCTCGACGATGGCATCATCGATATCGCCGCGTGGCTTGCCGACGAAGTCCAGCAGACCTTTGCCGAACTCGAAGGCGCTGCTTTTGTGGCTGGTTCTGGCGTCAAGCAGCCGCGCGGTTTCCTGAACTACGATACCGTCGCGAATGCAAACTGGGCATGGGAAAAGCTCGGCTATATCCCGACCGGCGGCGCGGCAGGTTTTGCATCTTCCAATCCGATCGATGCCTTGATCGGTTTGTACTACTCACTGAAGCAAGGCATGCGCAACGGCGCATCCTGGCTCATGAACGACCAGGTCATGGGAGTTGTACGCACCTTCAAGGATGCGGGCGGCAACTACATTTGGAAGGAACCCAGCGAGGCCGCCGACGTTGCGACCATCCTCGGTAAGCCGGTGTACACCGATGACAACATGCCGGCGCTCGGCGCCAACGCGTTTCCGGTCGCTTTCGGCAATTGGAAGCGCGGCTATCTGATCCTCGATCGCACCGGCATTCGTGTGCTGCGTGATCCTTACACCAATAAGCCGAAGGTGCACTTCTACACCACGAAGCGAGTCGGTGGCGGTGTCGCAAACTTCGAAGCCATCAAGCTCCTGAAATGCGCGACGAGCTAACCCAATAACATCCGTCTAACCGCGAGCGGGCTGAAATGCCCGCCGCAAACCCCTTGAGGACGCTTCAATGAAAGACCTTCATTCCAAAATAAAACTGGTCAGCTTGGTCGGCAATTCCGTCCTGGCGGCAGACAATACCCCGGCTGCTCTTGATCTTCAGGGTTATGATTCTGTCGAAATCGCGCTTGCGCTGGGCATCGGCGGCATCACCTTTGATGCGACGAACAAGATCGAATTCAAGCTTACCGAATCCGATGACAACGTCACCTATGCCGCCGTCGACATATCCGACATGCTCGGACTGCAGTCGGTTGGTGCAGGCGGGATTATCAAATCCCTGGTCGCGGCTCACGCCGCCGCCGCAGTTTACCGCTTCGGCTACAAGGGCGGAAAGCGGTACCTGAAACTGCTGGCCGATTTTTCCGGTACGCACGGAACCGGAACGCCGGTCGCCGTCGCGGCGATCCTCGGGAATGGCTTCAGTAACCCGCAGGTCGACCAGGCCTGATCCAACGTGGAGAGCGTCACGGCGCTCTCCAGTGTTTTCCTCGAAATCAGGAGACGCGACGATGCGCGCGAAAGTTCTCACCAAGTTCCCCGGTGCTACGGATGATAATCCCGTTACCCGGTTCATCGAAGAAGGCGAGGTTATCACCGGTGATCTGGCGAAAGTCGCCATCGATAACGGATGGGCCGAAAAGATCGACGGCGATCAGGAAGTCGAAACCCTGACTGAGGCTGAGCGCGAATCGGCTTTTGCGTCAATCGATGCTGCATTATCTGCTCGCCGCGCTGCTGCCGACCGTATCGTTGTCGATATTCAGGCACAGGTCGATGCGGCACGGCAGTCCGCAGATGTCGAAATGAAGAAGATCAGCGATGAGGTTGCTGCGGCTCGCCAGCAGGCTGAGGCTGATATCGCCACTATCAAGCGCGACGTCGAGGCCGCGAAAACTGCTGCCGATGAGGATGGTGACGGAAAGCCGAAACTCGACGGGATGGCCGTCGATGAACTGAAGGCTTACGCGGCCGACCGCAGTATCGATCTCGGTTCGGCTGCCAAGAAAGCGGACATCATCGCCGCGATCCAGGCGGCAGAAAAGCCGGCCCAGCAGTAAACGGAGCGCATCAATGGGAGACGTCGTTATCACCGAAACGGGACCGCTTTATACCTTGCAAGAGGTGAAGGCGGCTCTGCACGTCGATCATACAGATGACGACGCTCTTATCGAGACATACATGGATGCCGCCGAGCAGGCGGTTCTGCAATATTGCAATCTCTCGCTCGTGCCGGTCGGCAAGGAAGCTACCTTCAGGTCGGCGGCCATGCTCGTGATTTCGCAGCTCTATGACAATGGGCTGGAATGCGAGGGTATTCCGAACGGCGCGAAGCTCCTTGTCAATCCTTATCGCTGGCTGCGCGTCTGACGCCGCAGAACTTGGAGAATTTCCATGGCTAACATTGCAATCACGCCCGCGAATGTTGTTGCCGGAGATGGCGCGGCCAATGAAGTTGGCGTCGCCGGCGAGGCGATCTCCGCGGGACAGGCGGTCTATAAGAGCGGTAGCACCGGAAAATACATGCTGGCGGATTCCAATTCCGCAACAGTGGAGGCTAGGCGCGCGCGTGGCTTGGCGTTGAACGGCGCGGCTCTCAACCAGCCTGTTCATGTTGCGCGTTCCGGTGATGTTTCGCTTGGCGCTGTTCTCACACCCGGCATTGCCTACTATCTGTCGGACACGCCCGGCGCCATCTGCCCGGTCGCAGATGTTGGGGCGGGTGAATATGTGTGCCTGCTCGGCCTCGCCAAGTCGACCAGCGTTCTCTCGCTCGACATTCAGTTCCCGAACGTAGCTCTGTGACCGATGCCAAAGCGGTTCTCATCGAGCGATCTGTTTGAGCGCGTGGCGTTCGATGAGCCCGCCACGGTGCAAGACGGATACGGGAATTCACAGGGCGATTTCGTCGAGCGGTTCCAATGCCGCGCAGGTTTCACCCCCATTCGTGGTGGCGAGTCTGTGATTGCTTCCCGACTGGAGGGGCGTCAGCCGATAGTGGTCCGTATTCGGGCGAGCACGAAAAGCAGGATGATAACTCCGGACTGGCAAATGCGTGATGCTCGTAAAGGAGAATGGTCTGGCGACGGAGCGCAATTCTGGACGGGCCCCGTCTATGCAATTCGCTCGATCATTGAGACCAAAGACAGGATGTACCTCGATCTCATGGTCGAGGGCGGAGTTGCAGCATGACGGTCGAGGGGCTCAAAAGCCTTGAGCGTAAGCTAAAGAGAACGATTCCCGAAAAGGCCGTTCTGTTTACCCGCGCTGCGATGGAGGCAGGAGGCGATGAAGTCGTCGCGTTGATGAAAAGCTTGTCCCGGTCGAGAGCGGGGCTTTGCGAGACAGTATCGCATGGACGTGGGGAAATGCGCCGAAGGGCGCGCTTGTTCTCGGAAAGAGCAAGCCCGCCGGCGACGGAATGCGGATCACGATCTATGCGGGCGGCGGTGAGGAATATTATGCGTGGCTTGTCGAGTTTGGCACTCACTCTCACGTCAACAAGGGTCTCTTCGCGGGAAGTCAGCATCCGGGCACGAGTGCGCAACCATTCTTTTTCGTAAGCTGGCGCGCCCTCAAGCGTCGTGTGAAATCGAGGATGACACGGCAGATGCGTAAGGGGATACGAGAGGGTGCGAAATGAGCCCGCAGGCTGAATTGCAGAAGGCGCTCTTCGGCAGGTTGAGCGCAACGCCATCTGTCATGGCTCTCATTGATGGCGTTCACGACAGGGTTGACGCTTCCGCTTTTCGCGGAAAGCAAGCCTATATCAGCTTCGGTAGTTCCGATGTCGTCGACGATGACGCAGAGTGCATCATCGCTGGAGAGCATACATTGCAGTTAGATGTATGGTGCAGGCGCGTCGGCCTGGTCGAATGCAAGAAGATCGTCGACGAGGTGAAATCCACGCTCCATGAGGCCGATATCGAGCTTGCCACACTTGGCCTCGTCGAGGTTCGATGCGTGCTGAGGCGGGTGTTTACCGATCCCGATGGATTGACGGGGCATGGCGTCTTGCAGTTCAGCGCGACTATTGAAGAGATGGTGGATGGCTGATGGCCTCCATGATCGTTCGTCGCGAAGGCACGTTTCGCAGGCCGAATTCTCGGCTCTCCTTCACATTCAAGCCATCGCGGGAGCCGCAGAGCTGGCCTGAAGATGTCGTCGAGTATGCCGTTTCGAAGGGATTCGCAGAGCGCGCGCAGTCGCGCAGCAGAAAGATAGAGTCCGCCACTGTGGGCGGATCGAACTCCTAGCCACTACCACCTGAAACCGGGCCGCGTGCCCTTCCGGCTGGTGCTCCCGGCCCGATCTCGCATGGAGAAATGTTATGACGAGAGCAGTCACAGCGAATTTTCACGAAGTTGTCGTGGAGATCGAAACCGAAACGCCTGGTGTCTGGAGCAAGATCTGCGGCATCACCACCCGTGCGATCAACCACACGTCCAATATGCAGACCTCGGAAATCCCGGACTGCGATGACGAGAGCCTGCCAGCCGCCGTCGAGCGCGCCGTCCAGTCGCAGGAAGTTACCGTTTCCGGCACTGCCTCGTGGGCCAAGCAGAACCACGGCACGATGATGCGCTGGTGGAGATCCGGAGCGACGAAGAATATCCGCGTCGGTTATCTCAAGGCGGAGGTCGGCGATACCGAATACGAGACGGGCCCTGCCTATCTCGTCACGCTCAACATTACCGCAGAGCGCGGCCAGAAAGTCACGTCGGAGGTCGAAATCCAGTTCGATGGCCTGCCGACAGAAACGGCGGCTTCGTAATGAGGGCTACGTCGTTGACATGGCCGGGCGGTGAGCATGATTTCATGCTCACCATCGATCTCCTGCGCGCGCTTCAGGATCGATGCGACGCTGGCCCGCCCCATATTCTTGAGCGCCTTTCGATGCGCCGATGGATGGTCAGTGATGTGATTGAAACCATTCGCCTGGGACTCGAGGGCGGCGGGATCTCGAAGGAAGAGGCGAGAAAACTAGTTCGCCAGTTCGTCGAAGAGAGGCCGTTGACGGAATCCGTCATGACAGCGCAGGCTGTTTTGATGCTTGCCCTATTCGGCGCTGCGGATGACCAGCCGGGGGAGATGAAAGCGGGAGGGGAGAGCCAGATCCTGACCCGCTCCCCAGAGGAAAATGGCGGTTCTCCCACTTCTATCGATGGGGCGGTGTAGTCCCTCGCGACATCGGTGCAATGACCATGTGGGAATTTGCGTGCATGACGAGCGGGCATCGTCTCGCGCACAAGACTGAAGAAGATCCGGCGCCGGAAATGGACGACAACCGTTTGGCCGATCTCGGGATCGAGGGCTTTTAATTGGCAACCGACGTTGAAAAGCTGATCGTGGCACTTGAGGCCAGGACAAAGGCTTTCGAGAATGCCTTGAACAAGGCGAATGGTGTCGCCAACAGTCGGGCGAAGTCTATCGAGACGCGCTTCGCGAAGATGAATAAGGCGCTCAGTTCAAGCTTTTCACAGTTCGCCGGTGCTGCCGCGCGAGCTTTTGCCATCGTCGGCGGTGCAGCTGGCGCGCAAAATCTGATCGACACGGCAACCAAGATTGACAATGCTCTCAAGGTGGCAGGCCTTTCGGGGAAGGAGCTGAACGACGTCTATGAGGCCTTGTTTGCCTCCGCACAAAAGAACTCCGCACCGCTGGAATCGCTTGTCACGCTCTATAGCCGCGCGTCCGGATCGGCTAAAGAACTCGGGGCAAGCCAGGCGGACCTTCTCAACTTCACGGACAAGATTGCCCTTGCGCTGAGGGTGTCCGGGCAGTCTGCTGAAGAGTCCTCAGGTGCGCTGTTGCAGCTTTCGCAAGCGCTCGGAAACGGCACAGTTCAGGCTGAGGAATACAATTCACTGCTCGATGGCGGCAGACCTATCCTGCAGGCAGTTGCTGCCGGTCTGAAAGAGGCTGGTGGCTCTGTGTCAGAGCTTACGAAGCTGGTGAAGGACGGAAAGATTTCGTCGGAAGCCTTCTTCAATGCGTTTCTAGCGGGGGCTCCGGTACTCGAAAACCAGGTCGCGGGATCCGTCCTTACGATCGATCAGCGGCTTGGAAATCTGCAAAACAGCCTCATTGATGCGGCACGCCGCTTCAATGAATCATCCGCCGTTGCCAACGAATTTGGTTCGGCGATCGATGGAGTCGCGAAATTCGTCGCCGGCATCAATTTCGATCTACTGGTCGGCGAGATCGTCAATGTCACGAATGCTTTGAACACTGGCATTGCCAGCGCCAATTCGTTTGCGCAAAGCCTCGGTCAACTTTCCGGCCTTGACAACGTCGGCAAAGCGATCGTGGGAATGCTGCCTGGCGATACCGTCAAGAACTTAGACATACCTGGTCTCCCAGGTCACGCGCTTACAATCAAGCAGGATGGCCTCATTACGGATCGCATCAACGATGCGTTCGCCGATAGTGTCGAGAATGCCGTTCGTCAGACTGGCGATCTGACGCAAAAGGCAATCAAAAATAGTGTTCTTGGTCAAGGTGACGGTGCTGCGCCGAAGGGTGGGAGATTGCCTGCGGCGCCCAAGATAACGCCGGTATCGGTGAAGGACTTCAAGGCGCCAACAAGCTCTGGTTCTGGTGGCGGTGGAAATAAGTCAAAGCAGGACAGCTATCAGCGCGAAGTACAGCAGATCCGAGATCGAACCACGGCACTGCAGGCCGAAACCGCCGCCCAAGCGCAGATCAACCCCCTGGTCAACGACTTTGGCTACGCAGCAGAGTACGCCCGATCCAAGCAAGAGCTTTTGAATGCCGCAACTAAAGCTGGGATCAAGGTCACGCCTGAGGTTGAGGCAAATATTGAGAAACTGGCAACCAGTTATGCGGGCGCGACAGCGGCGGCTGACAAGTTGGCCGCGACCCAAGACAAGGTGCGAGAGCGCTCCGAATTCTTAGGCGACGCCCTCTATGATGCGTTCTCGGAACTCATACCTCAGATTGAAACCGGCAATGCGGCTCTGGACAAATTTCTGAACACTTTGATTGAGGCGGTGGCGCAATCGTTCCTGCTTGGCAAAGGCCCTCTGGCGTCAGCTGGTGGCGGGGGCGGCCTTCTCGGTGGTCTCTTGTCAA
>Ga0210392_10001579_pt1 | contig 11896 bp, 8 predicted proteins | sample IncBWC30OmetaG_FD_161057 | JGI IMG/M metagenome (GOLD analysis project Ga0210392, IMG submission 161057) | Forest soil microbial communities from Barre Woods Harvard Forest LTER site, Petersham, Massachusetts, United States - Inc-BW-C-30-O ...
CGGTTTACGACTGGGTCACCAAGAACACGCGCTACGTCGCGCTCGAGTTCGGCATCTACGGCTACAAGCCGCGGCGCTGCGTGCAGACCGTGACCCGCGGTTGGGGCGACTGCAAAGACAAGGCGACGGTCATCACGACGCTGCTGAACGAGCTCGGCATCCCGACCACGATGGTCGTGCTGCGTACGCAAATGAAGGGGGATTTCCGGTCCAGCGTCGCAAGCTTCGCGCCCTTCGACCACGCCATCGCGTACGTGCCGTCGATGAACCTGTACCTGGACGGTACCGCCGAGCTCACGGGCATCAACGAGCTGCCGCGGATGGACATCGGAGCCTTGGGCCTACACGTGAACCAGGGCAACGCCGTGCTCGAGCACGTGCCCAATACGTCGCCGGAAAAGAACTTCGTGCGCCGCGAGGTCAAGGCACAGCTGGCCAAGAGCGGAGATGCCAAGCTCGACTTCGAGTACTCCACCGGCGGCTACAACGCTCCCGAGTGGCGCAGCCAATACCAGAGCGAGGCCACGCGCGACGAGCGCATCAACAACGACCTCGGTCGTGAGTTTCCAGGCTTCGAAATCGCGCCCGGAGGGCAGGGCATTCAGACCAGCGATCTAACCAAGGTCGAGGAGCCCGTGCACATCAAGGTTCGCGGATCCGCGCCTTCTTTTGCGCGCCACGAGGGCAACCAATTGAGCATGGCGGTGACCGATTCGTTCCGCTTGACGCCGAACTACGCGTCGCTCTCGCAGCGCCACCACGACGTCCGGCTGCTCGCGTTCTCCACGCTCGAAGATCTGTATACGGTCAAGCTGCCGCCTGGCTCGAAGGTGATCTCGGCCCCGAGCGACGCCAGCAAGGACGGCCCGTTCGGCTCCTATTCGGTCAGCGTGCAGACCGATCGCGATCAGGTGACGGTCTCGAGCCGCATCTCGATCAAGGTCGACCGCGTGATCCCCAAAGACTATCCGGCTTGGAAGAGCTTCTGCGAGGAAGCCGACCGCGCCCTCAGCCCACGATTGGTGATCGAGTGATGCGTCCGTTCTCCTACGCCGCCGCTTGGGCGCTCAGCCTCGCCCTGTTCAGCGGTTGCGCCGCACACTCGCCATCGGCCAAAACAGAGGGCGTCGAATCCCTGCGAAAATCCGGCGAAGCCAGCGCAGACTCCGCGTACGTCGGGCGCTGGCTATTGGCGGAGCTGATCGCGCCAGGCGGCAGCGCCGAACGTGCCGCCCGCGCCAAGAGCCGGCTCGAGAAGCTCGGCGCGAGAGACATGGTCGGGCACCTCGCGCTGGGGCTCGAGGCGTCGAGCCACGGTCAGTTCAGCGTGGTATCCGAGCATTTCTTGCAAGCACTCAAGCTGGCGCGCGAGTCCGATGACGTGCGCGCGCCCTTCGTGGCGTGGTACGCGGCGCACCAAGCGGTCGCCTTTCGGCACAACGCCAAGGACCTGTGGCAGCACTGGAAGCCGTTCGTCGAGAGCACGCTGAAGGACCCCAAGAACATCGGCTGGCGCGCACGCGAAGAGCTGGTCGACTGGTGGCGCGTCGAGGCCTATCAGGAGGCACAAAAAGGCTTCGACGACTCCGCCGCGGATCTGCACGGTTGCGCCAAGAAGCTGCGCATCGCCGGGCCCTTTGGGCGCAACGTAGCCAGCGATTCGCTGCGCTCTTTTCCGGCAGAATTGCCCGGGCCTTGGGCGCGGCGCTGGGATCCGGACCCGATGGTCGGCGAGTCGCCACGCATTCTGGCCTCCAAGCGTACCGGCTGCGGCTTCACCATCGACGAGCCCGTCGGCGCGGGCGTCTACTACGCCGAGGCGTATCTCGACTTACCGGACGAGCAAGAGGTCTTGATCGCACCGCTCAACACCTTCGCGATCTGGGTCGACGACCACCTCGTGGAGCGGAAGGATCCGCGGGTGTGGGGTGTTTGGACGCAGCTTGGCGTCCGCGTGCGGCTCGTCAAAGGTCGGCACCGTGTCTTGCTGCAAGTCGGTGAACCGCAAGTCGCAGTGCGCTTCCTGCACCCAGACGGCCGCCCGCTGGGTGTTGCCAGCACGGACGATCCAACCAGCCCGTACTCGGTCGTCGCGCCGCAGGTTCTCGATAACGCCAACGTGCTCGATGCTTGGTTGAAGCACGGCACTCTGACGGATCCGGGCGATGACTTGCTGCGTTTTACCGGTGCGTTTTTGGCTAATTTGGATGGCCAAACGGACGTCGCGTCGGTGCTGCTCGAGCCGCTGCTCAAGGATCCGGCGCGCGCCACCGGCATCGTGCTCGACGCGGCCGCGGGCTTCAGCGGCGGCGACCCGATTTTCGCGCAAAGCCAACGTCGAGATCTCGCGCGCGAGCTGCGTGAGCAAGCGCTCAAGAAGGATGCGCGGCTGTGGAGCTCACAGCTCGCGCTGGCGCTCTGGGAAGCCGAAAAGAGCGGCATGACCGAAGGCGTGCGCCGCGTGGCGACGCTCGTCGACTCGTTCCCCGAGGTGCCCGACATGCTCACCGCGCAAGCCGGCATGTTCAACGATCTGGGCTGGACGTCAGAGAACGCCAGCACCGTGCGCGAGCTCGCCAAGCGCTTCCCGGACGATCCGGAAGCACTCACCGCGGCAGTCGCAGCGTTCGACGGTATTGGCGACACGAAAACAGCGGACAGTCTGGTCGAACGCGTCAAAAAGCTCGACCCGGACAGCGAGATCGCCCTCGGCCGCGCGCTCAGCCAGCAGGATTATCCGACCGCGCTCGCCGAGCTGAAGCGCATCGGCGCGCGTCGCCCCGAGCGCAAGGACATCACCGAGCGCATCTACGACGTCATGGTGCGCGCGGGCAACGAGAAGGAGAGCTGGAACAAGCTCGAGGCCGCGATCAAGCAAGAGCCGCGCAACGAGCGGGCGCGCGTCGATCTGGCAGACGCCCACTACGCCAGCGGCTCACACGATGCATTGGTGCGCGCGCTGGTCGACGCCGTGCAGAGCGGCGCACCGACCGCGATGCTGGAGCAAGCGCTCGATCTGGTCGAAGGGCTGAGCGAGCTCGAGCCCTATCGCCTCAAAACTCAGCCTCTAATCGACGAATACGAGAAATCCGGCACCGTATTGCCCGGCACCGCAGCGCGCGTGCTCGACTATGCCGCGTTCTGGGTCCACGCCGACGGCTCGAGCCGCATGCTCGAGCACGAGCTGATCAAGGTGCAGAGCGCCGAGGCCATCACCAGCATGGCCGAGCAGCAACTTCAGGGTGGCCTCTTCCTGCACCTGCGCGTGATCAAGAAGGACGGGCAGATTCTCGAGCCCGAGCTGATCGAAGGCAAGCAAACCGTCACGATGCCGCACCTCGAGGTCGGTGATTACATCGAGACCGAGCGCATCGAGAGCAACCCCGGCGACGGTCAACGCGGCCTCAGCTACTCTGGGCCTCGCTGGTTCTTCCGCGAGGAGAACATCGCTTACGCGCGCAGCGAGCTGGTGGTGATTTCGCCCAAGAGCAAGCCGCTCTTGATCGAAACGCGAAACGACGTTCCGCAGCCGGAAGTGACTGAAAACGGTCCCCTCGTGGTGCGTCGCTGGCGCGTGAAGAATAGCCCCGCCGCGCCGGTCGAGCCCTTCGGCGCGCCGGTCACCGAGTTCTTGCCCAGCGTGCAGCTGGGCTGGGGCGTGAGCCTGAGTGACAGCTTGCGCTCGATGAGCGACGCGGTCGCCGACCTGACCCCGGTCGATCCGCGTATCGTACGCATCGCGCAGCACATCGTCCTCGGAGTGCCAAGCGCCGCTCGCACCGAGCGAGCCAAGCGGCTCTATCGCTGGATCGTGGCGAACGTCCAAGAAGGCGAAGAGAGCGACGGCCGGCGCGTAGTGCTGGGCAAGAACGGCAATCAGTGGCGCGGTTACATCGCGCTGTGCCGCGCGCTGAACATCGCGATAAATTACGCGGTCGCGCAAAATCGCCTGAGTTTGCCGCCCAATGGGCCGTTTTCGGAGGCCGCGCTGTTCACCGCGCCGCTGCTCCGCGTGAGCGGCGATCGCGAACCGATCTGGCTCAGCTTCGGCGGCAAGTACACGCCCTTCGGCTACGTGTCCGCCGAAGCGCGCGGCATGCCTGCATACGTGCTGTCCGACGACAAACCGGTGGCTGCCAAGGTTCCGGCGGCCGGCGCGCTCGACAACGTGCGCTATGAAGGCACCTTTCATCTGAACCTGGACGGCTCGGCGGATCTCGATCTCGAGCAGAGCTTCTACGGCAAATACGCGATGGGCCTGCGTAACGCGCTCGCCGAGATCCCCGAAGAGCAATTGCGAGACGTGCTCGAGTCTCGCCTGCTCGGCCCGGAGCTACGCGGCATCGAGCTGCAAAGCTACGCGCTCGACCATTTCGACGACTTGGATAGCCCGCTGGTGATCAAAGCCAAGGCCAAAATCCCGGGGTTTGCCCAACGCTCGGGCGACATGCTGCTGATCGCTCCGCCGTTCGGACCGCGCGTCACCCAGCTGGCGGCCCTACCGCAACGCCAAACCCCGCTATTGATGGCCGAAGCCACGCATCGCGAAATCAATCTGCGCATCGCGCTGCCCAAAGGCGCGGAGCTCGCCTCGGATCCGATTCAAGCCAAGCTCAGCGACGGCGATCGCTCGGTGCTCGTCGCAGACACCGCGAAACCCTCCGAGCTCACCTTGGTGCGAACCGTGAATTTGCCCGCAGGGCGCGTGCAACCCAAGGACTACCCGAGCTTCCTCGGCTTCGCTCGGCGCGCGGATGACGCGCTTTCACAAAGCGTGCGGGTGCGCGTGCACTGAGGCACACGGGGGCACGCGCTACTTCGAGCTCTTGCGCACGGAGTCGTCGGCTTCTTTCAGACGCTTCTCGATCCGAGCTTTTACGTCGGCAGAATCTGCGCTGAGCTTCTTCCAGGCTTCGATCACTTTTTTGCGCTCGATCGCGGAAGCCGGGAAACCCTTGGACTCCTTTTGTTCGGTCGTGAGCGTCTGGTAGTCGGTCCACTTGGCGCTGGCTTCGTCGTAAGCCTTTTGGCGTTCGCGCAGGTCGGCGAGCGCAAACTCGAGCTTGGCTTTCAGCGACGCATCGGCACCGACGAGACGCAAGCCGGCGACGAACGCCGCCTCGGCTTCGGGCAGATTGCCTTTAGCAATCTGAGCCTCGCCGAGGCGGTATTGGCCGAGCGCGTTCTCTGGCTCACTGCTGAGAGCTTCGCGGTAGGCGGCGATTGCACCGTCGTAGTCCCGTGCAACTAGCGCGTCGTCGCCCTTTTTCACGGCTTCTTGAAATGGGCTGATGCCCTTCACGCCGTGCGGGTCGCGGCGAAGACCGCTTGGGGAAGCCGCCTTTTTGGGCGCCGCAGACGCAGCGACCGAAAGCGCAAGCGACGCAGCCGCCAGGCACAAGCTCAGCCTTTTCAGCATCGACTCAGGCTATCACCCTTCCAAAATCAAGCGACCGAGTCGCCAACAGCCTTCCACAGGCCTGTGTATGGCCTGTGGAAAACGGTATAACCAATTGAATTTACTAACCTAATTCAGTCGTTCGCAATGCTGCGCGGAGGCCCCGCTCGGCGAGCTACCATCGCCGCCCGATGAGCCCCCGCTCCGCAACGGCTTACCCGTGGCACGCCCTCGAAAGCGTGCCCCGAAGCGGCGCGCGCCGTGCGGCCCGCGCGCGACGCCAGGTGCAATCGGCGATCGATCTGCCGCGGCTGAGCACTGCCTTGGCCGAGCTCACCGAGTGCGAGGCCTCGCTCGTCGTCCGACGCGTGACCAGCGGCGCCCCGCGTCGGCGACCGCTCGCCGAGCTTGGCTTCGAGCTCGGCAGTGGGATCGTGTGCGCGCTGTCAGTGGAACCCGAGCTAGCAACGAATGCGCTGGGGCGCGTTTTGCGTCGACCCATCGCCCTCTCAGCCCATGCCGCGCTCGACGATTCGCTGACCGGTGCACTGACCGCTTTGTTGCTCGAGGTCGCGCGTCGCGCTGGCGCTGTTGGCCCGCTCCGTGTCCTCGATCCGAACGAGGCGCGCGCTCGAGCTGGTGACGTGTTCGTCGAAGCCATGGCGTCGCTCGGCGGCACGCCGTACCAAGTGCTGGTAGCGCTCAGCCTGCCCGAGCTCGGAAGCGACGCGCCGACCCCACTGGCCGCGCTCGGCGAGCTCGAGATTGCGCTACCCGTCGTGGTGGGCTGGAGCCTGGCTGAGCGCGCGGCACTCGCGGATTTCGCGCCCGGAAACGCCTGGTTCCCCGGACCCGGGCTGTGGCTGTCGGTACACGGCGAGGGCCAAGTCGTCTTGGCCGCCGCGAGTCACGATCGGGGCGTCGCGGGCTCGCTGTCTCGCGACGGCAAAATCGTGTTACGGGGCGAGAGCGTCCAGCTCTTGCAGGATCCCGGTGAGCTCATGTCAGATACCGATAAACCCGATGCCTCATTGTCCGATGCGGTGCTCGATTCGCCCGTGGTCGTGCGCGTCGAGGTCGGCGCAGTGAGCCTGACCGCGCGCGAATGGGCCGAGCTCGCCCCGGGAGACGTGATCGAGACCGGGCGGCGTATTGCCGAACCGGTGATCTTGCGCGTCGCGGGGCGCGAGATGGCGCGCGGCGAGCTCGTGAATCTCGAGGGCGAGCTCGGTGTACGGATTCGCGAATTGGTGCGCTCATGATTCTGCGTCGGCTTCGAGCGACCCCGCTGTTCGGTGTGTGCACGGCACTCGCACTCGCTGGTGGGTGCAAGGCTCACAACGGCAGCGACGGGGCCCCAGCGACGTCCGCGCAGACATCGACAGCGCCGCTCACCTCAGTCGCCGCGCCCAAGACAAAACCGTGGTTTTCCGGCGAATTTTCGGGCAGCTACGAAGCCAAGCTGGCACCCGTTGAGGTCACCGTCGGTGCGGTCCGCGAATGGAAGTCGGACGACGGCAAGCTCTCCAGCGGCCCCGGCAAGCTGACGCTACGAGTCGACGACGACGGCATGGTGGACGGCTCGAGCGAAGGCGCGCTAGGCGCGGACCAGGCCAGCGGCAAAGTCGAAGACGACACGCTGCGCGTCACGCTGGCACCCACCGACCCGAGCGGGTTGCGCGGCGTGCTCGTCGCGACTCGCGACGGCGATGGCTTCAACGGCTCCATTCAAGCCTCGAGCAGCGACAGCTTGAGGGTTCGCAGCGCGACCGTCGAGCTGAAGAAGCAAGCCAACTGAGGTCGTCGTGAAGCAAGTCGAAAGCGGCTTGAATCGAGTCCGCGCGCGGCTCGCAGACGCGTTGTCGACGGCCGGGCGCGCTCCCGGAACGGCCCGCCTGGTGGCCGTTTCGAAATTCCAACCCGCCGCAGCGATTCGCCAAGCATATGCCGCCGGCCAGCGCGATTTCGGCGAAAATTACGTGCAAGAGCTGGAGCAAAAGGCAACCGAGCTACGCGATCTGACTGACCTGCGCTGGCACATGATCGGCCACTTGCAGCGCAACAAGGTGCGCGTCGTGGCGCCGCTCGCATCGTTGATTCACACCGTGCATTCGATCGAGCTGGTGCGCGAGCTCGACAAGCGTGTCACGACTGAAACCAAGCTTTCGGTGCTGGTCGAGGTCAATGTCGGCGGTGAGGCGCAAAAGAGCGGCTGCAATCCTGGGGCGCTCGCGGACGTCCTAAGGGCGCTCGGAGAGGCACAGCACCTCACAGTTTCGGGGCTGATGTGCGTCCCGCCGCATACCGCCGAGCCCAGCTGTGCAAAGCCGTATTTCGACGAGCTGGTTCGCTTGCGCGATCTGCACGGCGGCGCCGAACGCCTGCCCGAGCTAAGCATGGGCATGACGGCAGATCTCGAATACGCCGTGAGCGCGGGCGCCACGATTGTGCGCGTCGGCACGGCGATTTTCGGCGAGCGACCGAAAGCGGGCGGCTGATATGGCGCGGCGCGGCGCTCGCCCGCCCAGCAGCGAGCCGACGTTGCTCGAGGCCGCAGCGCGCCGCGGGCACCTGGCCGCGCCGCCCGCGCCGCTCGCCGAACGCATGCGGCCGCGCACTCTGGAAGACGTACTCGGTCAAGACGCGCTGTTGCGCGGCGGCCGCTTGCTGCGCGAGGCCATCGAGCGAGACCGAGTTCCTTCCTTGATCTTGTGGGGCCCGCCTGGGTCGGGCAAGACATCCTTGGCGCACGTCATCTCGCGCATCACGAAGACGGAGTTCGTCGCGTTCAGCGCGGTCTTGGGTGGCGTCCAAGAGCTGCGCACGATCATCGAGGCCGCGCGTGAGCGACGCGCCTACCAAGGTCGCGGCACGACCTTGTTCGTAGACGAGATTCATCGTTTCAATCGTAGCCAGCAAGACGCTTTCTTGCCGCACGTCGAGAACGGCACCGTCACGCTGATCGGCGCGACCACCGAAAATCCGTCGTTTGCCGTGAATGCGGCGGTACTTTCGCGCTGTCGCGTGTTCCGGCTGGAGGGCTTGCAAGAGCCGGATATCGTGCTGCTGCTCGAACGAGCATTGACGGACTCCGAGCGCGGGCTCGGCGACCGCAATGTGACCGCCGAGCCGGAAGCGTTGAACGCAATCGCCAAGGTCTCCGGTGGCGACGCGCGACGCGCCCTCGGCCTGCTCGAGGTCTCTGTGTCACTGCTCCCCGAAGGCGCGGCCACGCTCGACGCGAGCACCGTCGAACGCGCCGGCGAAGCCCGCACCCTGCTCTACGACAAGTCCGGCGAAGAGCATTACAACGTAGCCAGCGCGCTGATCAAATCGATGCGCGGCAGCGACCCCGACGCCGCATTGTACTGGCTGTTTCGCATGCTCGACGCGGGCGACGACCCGCTGTTTCTGCTCCGCCGATTGATGATCTTCGCCAGCGAGGATGTAGGCAACGCCGATCCGCGCGCGCTCGAGGTCGCCGTGAACGCCGACAGCGCGTTTCGGCGCATGGGCATGCCGGAGGGCATTTATCCGCTGTCCCACGCGTGCCTGTACCTGGCGAGCTGCCCCAAGTCGAACGCGGTGAAGCGCGCGATCGGCGCGACTCGAGCTGCCATCGAGGACCGCGGTGCGTTGCCGGTACCGAAGAAACTGCGCAACGCCGTCACGCGCCTGATGAAGGACGAAGGCTACGGCCAGGGCTATCGGTACCCGCCCGAACGCGAAGGCAGCTTCGTTCCCGGCGAGACCTACTTGCCGGACGAGCTACAGGGCGCGCGTTTCTACGAGCCCACCCATCAGGGCCTAGAGAAGGCGATCGGCGAACGCCTTCGTCGTCTGCGCGGGTTGGAGCCGAGCGAGAACCTCGAGACAGAGCTCACTCCGAAGACCGGCGAGCGCGACTAGACGCGGGGGCTGCGAGACACCAACGCTCAGGTGCAATGCACCAGCGTGGCCGAGCCTGGCCCGTCGTCGAAATTGCTGAAGCACACGCTGTCCTGAGTGCTCGGGCAAATGCAGGCACAGGCGGCGTCTTTCGTATCGAAGCACACGCCGGCTTCGGTCAACCAGTTGCAAGAACGGCCTGGCTCGGCCGCGCGCTCGAAGCCGGGCACGCACACACCTAGATCTTGCTGCGGCAGCGTGACAGTCGTCCCCGACGAGGAATCAGAGCTCATGCTGCCGTCTGAGCCCGCTCCGCTCCCAGCGGGCGCGCTGGTTCCCGAACCGCCCGACCCCGGCTCCTCGTAACGTCCGCCGCACGCCACGAGCCCGGTCAGCGCCACCCACAATACAAGTCGCTTCATTGCGTCGGCCCCGGAGCAGCAAATATCACGCCACTCGAATCACACGAAGATCTCGAGTGTTGCTACGTTACTCGGGTTGGCACTCGCGTAGCCGCTGCCTACTCGGTTGGCGACCCCACCGTTACTTCGAGGTGGGGTGCGAGACGTCGAGCACACCTAAAAAGGGCAGGTTCCGGTAGCGCTCCGCGTAGTCGAGCCCATAGCCGACCACGAATACGTCGTCGATCGTGAAGCCTAGGTAGTCGATCTCGACCTCTCGTTGGATGCGCGCTGGCTTGTGCAACAACGCCGCCACTTTGACCGACGCAGGATTCCGAGAGCGGAGTTGCTCGCGCAGATACGACAGCGTCAGCCCGGTATCGACGATGTCCTCGACCAGCAGAATGTCGTCGCCGTCCACGGGGCGCGTCAGATCTTGAGTGATCTGCACCACGCCGCTCGACTTCGTGTCGTCGCCATAGCTGCGTACGCCCAAAAATTCGATGCGGATGGGCAACGCGATGGCTCGCGCTAGATCGGCCGCGAACACGAAGCTGCCCTTGAGCACGCTCAAGAGCACGAGCGAGTGACCCGCGTATTCGCGAGTGATCTGCGCTGCCAGCTCGGAAACGCGCGCCTCGATGCGCTGCTGGCTGATCAGCTCTCGAACTTCCGGCGGCGAAAACGCGCTCACCTGCGAGAGTGTCTCGTGGACGCGCCGGCACGGCAAGGGCTCACAGCGGGACACGCGCGGCGCGCGCGGAGAGCGACTGGCCGTCGGTCGTGATGACCACCGACCCGCTGCGATCCAGCCGCAGGGATCGGACGTCGTGGGCCGCAAGGCGCTCCACGGTCGGCAAGTGTGGGTGGCCAAAGCGATTTCTCACTCCACACGAAAGCGTAGCCAGCGCGGGAGATACCAATGACAAGAAGGCTTCACTGGTCGAGGTCCGGCTGCCGTGATGGCCGACCTTTAGGTAGTCCGCTCGCAAGTCGGCTGCGTGTGTCTGGAGCAATTCCGTTTCTTCCTCGTGCTCGGCGTCGCCGGTGAACAGAAAGCGGCGCGCGCCATAGGCGATCGAAATCACGATGGAATTGTCGTTGGCGCCGCGCCGAGGTGTAAACGACGGACAGGGCGCGAGCACACGCAGCACCGCGCCTGCGAAGACTCGCGGAGCGCCACACAACTCGTCCAGGTGGTGAATCGGCACGCCTCGCGCGCGGAGCGAGCGCAGCAACTCGGCGTAGACCGGGCCCGCGCCCTCCGCCTCGCCTTGGCCGGTGTCCCAGAGCTCGCCGACGTCCAGCTCGGGCAAGGCGCTGGCCAAGCCCGTAAAGTGGTCGGGGTGTGGATGACTGAGCACCACGATGTCGACGCGCGTCCGCCGGCGCGCGCGCAGCACGGGCAAGACCACGGCCTTGCCGGGATCCACCGGGCTACCGACGAACCCGCCGCCGTCGATCAAGATCGCAGTCCCGTCGGGCAGATCGATCAAATTCGAATCCCCCTGGCCAACGTCGAGCGCGCTCGCGCGGAGCACGCCGAGCGGTTTGCCCGCGCGCCGCGCCGCAGCCTCGAGCCCGCAGAACAGCAGCGCCGACACGATACACCAAACAACGTTCAAACGCCGGCGCTCGTTCGCGTCGAACCTCGCGAACGCCGAGCCGCGCAGCGCGACCAACCCCAAAACAAATACGACGAGCAACGTGAGCTGAGAGCAGCCTGGCTCGGGCAATGTGACCCCGAAGAAGCTCGCAGCAGCGCTCGCCTTTGCGATCCGCTTGACCAACAACAAGGCTCCAGAAGCCACCAGCGCAGCGCCCCGCTCGAGCGGCGGCAGCGGAGCCAGCAAGAGATGAGATAGGCACAGCGGTAGCGCGATGGTTTCACCGAGCGGAGCGGCGAGCACGTTGGCCACTAGCCCCGCTAGAGTCACCCCGGATGCCAGCAGCGCGAGCAACGGCGCGCACGGAATGGTCGCCGATAGCGTCGTTGCGAAGCTCATGGCGACGAAGCGCAGCGGCCGCCAGCGGATCCGTTCACAGCGCACGCAAAGCGGGCGCCCCAGCCAGATCAAGCCGGAAGTGGCCGCAACCGAGAGCGTGAACGACAAGTCGAACGCGCACAGCGGGTCGAGCAGGGCAAACACCAGCGTCGACAACCCGAACGTGCGCACGGTGAGCGGCTTCCTACCCAAAGCGCGCGCCA
>Ga0210392_10001580_pt1 | contig 11896 bp, 12 predicted proteins | sample IncBWC30OmetaG_FD_161057 | JGI IMG/M metagenome (GOLD analysis project Ga0210392, IMG submission 161057) | Forest soil microbial communities from Barre Woods Harvard Forest LTER site, Petersham, Massachusetts, United States - Inc-BW-C-30-O ...
GGCGCCGCCGGTTACTGCGAGCGCAGCCGTCCCCTCATCGAAAGTCTCGGACGAATGTTCGTGGTAGGACCGGAAGCCTCGCATGCCAACCTGATCAAGCTGCTGGGCAACATGATGACCGCGACCAGTCTCGAGGTGCTCGGCGAAATCACGACGGTGCTGCGCAAGCGCGGCCAGGACCCGCAGCAATTCGTGGACATCATGACCGACACGATGTTCGGCAGCCGCTTCCACAAGATCTATGGCAGTCGGCTCTTGAGCGGAGACTATGCTCCCGGACTGGCGATGCCGCTAGCGCTGAAGGATGTGCGGCTTGCGCTGGCTGAAGCCGAGATAGCCGGCGCTCCCATACCCTCGGTCAGCCTGGTTCGCGATCGCATGATCACCGCCATTGCGCGCGGTCACGCAACGCTCGACTGGACCGCGCTAGGCCTCGTAGCCCTGGAAGAGGCCGGGCTTTGAGGTGAGGTGCGGTAGCGTCGTATTGAACGGACGTGAGAAAACGTTCTCTTGGGACAAGGTCGGCCACGACGCATTTGTCGCGAGGAAGCCTTGAAGGCTTTTCATTTCGATGGAGAACTGAATGACCAATGTGAAATCCCTTGTGGTCGCGCTGGCGACTGTCGCCGCTTTCGCCACCCCGGCTCTCGCTCGCGAAGGCCACGTCGCTCACCGCAAGGCAGCGGCCACCTACGAGAGCGTTACGCAGGATAGCTGTGTTCGGGCGCCGAACGTCGGCGCGTTCGCCTCGGATCCGTGGACGCAGCCGCCGTGCGAGCCCAACACGGGCTTCTGAAGCAGACGGATCGAGCCGGCAACATCCGGCTCGATCTTTCCGATGTCGCCGCGTGTTGCGCCGACATCCCACAGGCGTCCAGCGAGACCTGCAGACCTAAAAGCGAATTTAGTGGCAGCACTCTGCGGCGTTCCCATCTCTCAAGCATCAACATGTCGGTTACGCCTGTAGTCGCGCGCCGACGTTCCGGAAAAAATGGAGCTATGACATGAAACGAATGGTTGCGATCCTGGCAACGGCCCTGGTGGCCTCCAGCTTGTTCACGGTTGCCGCGGACGCCCGCGGCGGAGGCGGCGGTGGACACGGAGGCGGCGGCTTTGGCGGCGGAGCCCACATGGGTGGCTTCGGCGGCGGTGGCCATATCGGTGGGTTCGGTGGCGGCGCGCACATCGGATTCGGCGGAGCCGCGCACATCGGCGGCATGGGACACGTCGACCATTTTGGTTCGGCGCCTCAAATGCATGCCATGCGCCACTTTGGCCGGTTTCGGCCCGGCTATGGCTTTTACGACGGCTACGGTCCGGATTGCTACGACCTGAACTACCAGAACCCGACCTATCCCCTGCCGCCATACTGCGGCTAGTTCGCCACCCAATCGATCTGCGAAAGCCGCGTCCTTCTTCACCACGCGGCATTCAACAACAAGGAAGATGAACCAATGACGAGAATAGTAATCCTGGCGGCATCCCTGATTGCCGCAACCTGCGGCCAAGCGTTCGCGTATTCAAACGTTTCGCCCAAAGAGGCGTCGCGTGTCGCAGCTGTCGATCAGCAGGCACCCGGCTCTTTCATTCGCTTTGAACAAGCCAACGCCGTCGACTCGGACGGCTATCGCTACCACGGCGGACCGAAGATGAACGATTGACTTAATACGACGGCCGGCGGCGCTTCGATAAGGAAGCGCCACGGGTCGATGTCGCGGCTCACCGACGTCAGCGGTCGTTGAGCAGAAGCCAAATCCTCCGCTGACAAATCCCATTTGTCTGACGCGACACGCTCGTTGCCCGCCGATGCGGCCTGCAGCGATTGCCCGAGCTCGCCTGGGGCAGATAGCGCATCACGACATCCAACAGGAGTTCAAACATGAGCAACAATCAATCCCGGCAAGCCGACGTGGAAATGGTCGAGATCCCGAGCACCTCGCTTCGCGCGTCACGCATCGCACTCGGAACCTGGGCCATCGGCGGCTGGATGTGGGGCGGCAGCGATGAGACCGATGCGATCCGGACCATTCATGCCGCCCTCGACCGCGGTATCAATCTGATTGACACCGCGCCGGTCTACGGCTTCGGACGTTCGGAGGAAATCGTGGGGAAGGCTCTGGCCGTGGGCGGCCGACGCACGCGCGCCCTCATCGCGACCAAGGCAGGTCTCGATTGGCAGGGTGGCCGCCCGTTCCGCAACGCGCAAAAGGCCCGCATCATCGAAGAGGTGGAAAATTCCCTGCGCCGGCTCCAGACCGACGTGATCGATCTCTACCAGGTCCACTGGCCCGACCCGAATACGCCGACCGAGGAAGTCGCGGAAGCCATGGGCGCGCTGTATCGCGCCGGCAAGATCCGCGCCGTCGGCGTCAGCAATTTCAGCCCGGCGCAGATGGACGAATTCCGAAAGGTGACGCCGCTCCACACGGCGCAGCCGCCCTACAATCTGTTCGAGCGCTCCATCGAGGAGGATGTGCTTCCCTATTGCCGCACCAACGACATCGCGGTCCTCGCCTATGGCTCGCTCTGCCGCGGTCTGTTGTCGGGTCGCATGTCCGCCGCAAGCCGCTTTACCGGCGACGATCTGCGAAAGAGCGATCCGAAATTCCAGGACGCGCGATTTGAGCAATACCTCGCGGCCGTCGGACAGCTTGATCGCCTCGCAAAGGAGCGATTCGGCAAACGCGTCATTCAACTCGCGGTTCGCTGGGTGCTCGATCGCAATGGAATGAATATCGCGCTCTGGGGCGCGCGACGGTCCGAGCAGCTTGCTCCGGTATCGGACGTGTTCGGCTGGCGCATCGACAACGAAAGCATGGCTGAGATCGATCGCATCCTGGCCGATACGATCAAGGATCCCGTCGGTCCGGAATTCATGGCGCCGCCGGACCGGGTCGCGGCATGAGCGATCGCAAGGCGACGTGTAATCCCTAAACGCTAATTTAATGGCCCCACCCTCGATGCGAACCTAGCTTCAAACTCGTAGAGACACAGAGGTGGTGGCCATGGGTGAAATCAATAGCATTCACGTCGTCAGGCCGGATCAATTCGACCTTGGCACGGCGCAGACGCCGGGCTCGGAGCGGCGCGCTGCGATCGCGCCGGAGCTCGGTGTCGCCTCGGCACTCTGGGGCGGCACCTTCGAAGTCGAGCCCAGTGCGCGCACCGGTGTACACCATCACGGACGCCAGGAGACGATTGCGTTCGTACTTTCCGGGGAATGCGAGATTCGTTGGGGCGCTGACGGCGAATTCGTGGCGCACGCCGGACCCGGCGACTTCATCCACGTTCCTGCGTACCTTCCGCACATGGAAATCAATCCCTCAAAAGTGCGGTCGTTCCGCTGGGTTGTGGTGCGCAGCACGCCGAGGCCGATCGTTGTCAACATGCCTGATGCGGTTTGGCGATGACGCGGACTGCTGATTCCATGCGAAACGGCAAGTCCTGAAGACGCTCGGCTGACAGTTTCACGCTACGCAATCAAGGTACCGAAGGGAGAAGGCCGGTGAAGGTTTTGTCAATTGCCGCGGCTCTGCCAATGCTGCTCGCCGGACATGTGGCCGTCGCGCAAATGATGGTCGTTCCGACGCCCTCCATCGGCACAACTACCCCACTCGACGTCACCAACGGCGGGTCGGTCGGCAGCACCGGCATCCCGCTCGGTGCGACCGAAATCACGTCGGCTGGGACGAGTCCGGCACCAGCCAACCCGACCGGCACCATCGCGATACCGGGCAGCGGCATGCCCTGCGCAACGTTGGGCACTTCGTCCGCGGGGATGTTCGGATCGACCGCTACTTACGACGGCGGCGGATTGGCGCCCGGGACCTCCGCGCCCGCGACCGGTATGTCGACGGACCCGTCGGCGACATCAGGCATGTCGACGACCTCGGGAATGTTGCAGAGTTCCGGGATGTCGACCTCCTCCGGTGTACTGGACACATCCGGAATGTCCGGAATGTGCGGATCCGGCTCGACCAGCATGGCGGCGTCGTCAACTCCCACGTCGTCGACCATGTTCAACAGCAGCGCGCGTGCCGGAATCCCGCTCGGCTCTACCGAGATTGGCAATCTCGGGATCAGCTCGATCGCCACGGTCCCCACGCCGAGCATATCACCCATCTTCGGTACCCAGAGCATGGTCGCGCCTGCGGTACCCGTCGTCACCTCACCCGTCGCCGCTTCACCAATGGTTGCGGCGGGGGTGTTGCCGTCAACGACGATCTCTCCGATTCAGGCCCTTGTTCCGGGTCTGTCGGGGAGCACGCCGGTTCGCTGATTCAAATTTCTCAACCTTTGGGCACGAAATATCATGAAGAGGAAAGTGATCACTTCCATCGGCATCCTGGCCGCGGCTATCGCGGGCGGGCTGGTCTATGTTACCCATGCTGACCTTTTCGAGAAGGCCAAGGCAGCACCAGCTCCGCCGGCGCCGGTGCCAGTCGTCGCCAGCACCGTCGCCCAGCACGACGTGCCGATCTACCTGACCGGCGTCGGCACGGTGATCGCGTACAATACCGATATCGTGCGCGCGCAGATTCAGGGCCAGATCATCAGCATCAATTTCAAGGAAGGCCAGGGCGTCCGTGCCGGCGATCTGCTCGCCCAGATCGATCCGCGTCCCTATCAGGCGCTGATTGACCAATACACGGGAAATCTCGAGCGCGATCAGGCTCAGCTCGTCAATGCAGAGGCCAACCAGAAGCGCTACACGCAGCTCGGCAACAAGGGCTGGGCCACGCCACAATTGGTCGAGACCCAGAATGCGCAGGTCGGCGAGCTGCAGGCCGCAATCAAGGCCGACCAGGCCCTCATCGATGCCGCCAAGGTGCAGCTCAGCTTCACGCGGCTGACCTCGCCAATCGATGGCGTGGTCGGAATCCGGCAGATCGATGTCGGCAATATCATCAGTCCATCCACGACGAACGGCCTCTGTGTTGTCACACAGCTCAATCCGATCTCGCTGATCTTCACGCTCCCGGAGACCGTCCTGCCGCAGATCCAGCAGCAAGAGCAGAAAGCCAAGAGCCCGCTCGCGGTGATCGCCTACAACCAGGACAACACCATCCGGCTCGACCAGGGGCAGCTCGGCCTCGTCAACAACGAGATTCTGCAGACAACCGGCTCAATCCAGCTCAAGGCGAACTTTGCCAACGCGCAAAACCAGCTCTGGCCGGGCGAGCTCGTCAACGCGCGGCTGCTTCTCGACACGCGGCACAACGGGCTGACGGTTCCGGCGGGAGTCGTGCAGCAGGGACCAAAAGGGCCCTACGCGTATGTGATCAATCGGGACGACACGGTCTCGATCCGCCAGATCAAGGTCGCCCAGGTCAGCGACGGCCAGGCACTCATCGACTCCGGGCTCAACGCCAACGAACGCGTCGTGGTTGACGGCCAGTACAAGCTGCAGCCCGACACGCATGTCACGATATTGCACGGCAAGGCCGCGGAAGAAGCGGCGGCCCAGGAAGCGATGCAGGCGCCGATCCCATGAACGTATCCGCCCCCTTCATCCGACGTCCGATCGCAACCGCCCTGCTGATGGTGGGGCTCTTCGTCGGTGGCCTTGTCGCCTACCCGCTGCTACCGGTAGCGTCGCTTCCGAACGTGAACTATCCGACGCTGACGGTGACGGCCCAGTTGCCGGGTGCCGATCCGCAGACCATGGCATCTTCGGTGGCGTCCCCGCTTGAGCTGCAGTTCGGCGAGATCCCCGGCCTCACGCAAATGACGTCGGCGAGCGCGCTCGGCTATACCCAGGTCACGCTACAGTTCGATCTGAACCGAAAGATCGATGGCGCGGTCAGCGACACGTTGTCCGCCATCAACGCCGCGAGCGCGTATTTGCCGACAGGCATGCCCTATCCGCCGACCATCCGGAAAGTCAATCCCGCCGACACTCCGATCCTCGTGCTTGGAATCACCTCGGATAGCCTGCCGCTGACGACCGTCGATGCCTATGCGGAAAATATCCTGCTGCAGAAGATCTCGCAGATATCCGGCGTCGGCCTTGTCGGCATTGGCGGGCAGCAGAAGGCGGCTGTTCGCGTCCAGGTCGACCCGCAAGCGCTGGCCGCGCGCGGCATCAACCTGGAGGACGTGCGCACGGTGCTGGGCCAGGCCAACGTGGACCTCGCCAAGGGTACACTCAACAGCCCGCGCCAGACCTACACCCTCAATACCAATGACCAGATCTTCAACCCTGATCAGTATGCCGATCTGGTCATTGCCTATCGCAACGGCTCGCCGGTTCGCGTCCGCGACATCGGCCGCGCCATCAGTGCGCCGGAGAATGATCTGATCGCAGGCTGGTACAACAATCAGCGCGCCGTCCTGCTGTCCGTTCAGCGGCAGCCCGGCGCCAACGTCGTCGAGACGGTCCAACGGATCAAGGACATGATGCCTGTGCTTCAGGCGTCAATCCCGGCCGCGATCAAGATCAACGTCATCTCCGACCGCACCCAGACCATCCGCGCTTCGATCGCCGACGTCCAGTTCACGCTGCTCTTGACGGTCGCGCTCGTTGTGATGGTCATCTTCATCTTCCTGCGCAGCTTCTGGGCCACGATCATACCAGCCGTAACCGTACCGTTGTCGCTGATCGGCACTTTCGCGATCCTGTACGAAATGGGCTACAGCCTCGACAACCTGTCGCTGATGGCCTTGTCGATCGCGGTCGGCTTTGTGGTCGACGACGCCGTGGTCGAAATCGAGAATATCACCCGGCATATCGAAGAGGGTCTTTCGCCCTACGACGCGGCCATGAAAGGATCCGGCGAGATCGGATTCACCGTCATGGCGATCACGTTCTCGCTAATCGCCGTGTTCATTCCGCTGTTCCTGATGAGCGGGTACGTCGGGTTGCTGTTCCGCGAGTTCGCGATCACGGTGAGCGTGGCTCTCGTTCTCTCTCTGGTGATTTCGCGGACGCTGACGCCGATGATGTGCGCCTATCTGCTGAAGCCCGAAAGCAAGGAGCACGGCCGGCTCTACCGTCTGTCCGAGCGCGGATTTGATGCCCTCCTCCACGCCTATGAGGCTGGCCTCAAGATTGTGCTCAGGCATCGATTCATCACGCTCATGGTGATGCTCGGTACGATCGTGCTGACGGGATATCTTTACATCGTCATTCCCAAGGGATTCTTTCCCCAGCAGGACACCGGCCTGATCATCGCGCAATCGGAAGCCGCACAGGACATTTCCTTCCAGGCCATGGCCGAGCGTCAGCAGGCGCTGCTGAATGCCATCATGCGCGATCCTGCCGTCGCGACCGTGGGGTCGGCGGTGGGCGCCGGCGGCGGCACCTACACCGTCAACGATGGGCGCGTCTTTATCCAGCTCAAGCCGGCGAACCAACGGCAGCCAATCGACAAGGTCATCGCCCGCCTGCGCACGAATCTGGCGAAGATCCAGGGCATCACCCTCTATATGCAGCCCGCGCAGGACATCACCGTTGGCGCACGCCTCAACAAGACCCAATTCCAGTACACGTTGAATGACGCCGACCAGGGTGAACTGGGCCACTGGTCATCCCTGTTCCTCGCGAGGATCAAGGCGCTGCCCAGCGTCGCCGACGTCACCACCGACCAGCTCAACGCCGGCCCCCTGCTCGACATCGCCATCAAGCGCGAGGTCGCCTCGAGCTATGGCATCCTTCCCTACACCATCGACAACACGCTCGACGACGCCTTCGGCCAGCGCATCGTGTCGACCATGTACACCACCCTGCAGCAGTATCATGTTGTGATGGAAGTGAACCCCAAGTTCCAGTACTCGCCCGACGCCCTCAACACGATCTACGTCAGGTCATCGAGCGGGCAGCAGGTCCCGCTGTCGACGCTGGTTGATTCGGTGGTGAAGGTGGCCCCCCTGGTGGTCAACCATCAGGGTCAATTCCCGTCGGTGACGATTTCGTTCAATCTGGCTCCGGGCGCCGCCATCGGTCAGGCAGTCGCCGCCATTCAGGCCGTCCAGAAAGAGCTGCATCCGCCGCTTTCGCTGCAGACCAGCTTCCAGGGCAACGCCCAGGCGTTCGGCGCGTCGTTGAAGAGCACGCCGATTCTGATCCTCGCCTCCCTGTTCGTGATCTACCTGATCCTGGGCGTTCTCTATGAGAGCATGATCCACCCGATCACGATCATCTCCACGCTACCGTCCGCCGGCGTCGGCGCCTTGCTGCTGCTGATGGCAGCGCATTTCGATCTGAGCGTCATTGCGATTGTCGGCATCATCCTGCTCATTGGCATCGTGAAGAAGAACGGCATCATGCTGGTCGATTTCGCGTTGCATGCCGAGGAGAACGAAGGCCTGACCACGGAAGAGTCGATCTACCAGGCCTGTATCAAGCGCTTTCGACCGATCCTGATGACCACGATGGCCGCGTTGCTCGGCGCCGTTCCCATGATGATCGGTACCGGCGTCGGCTCAGAGATCCGCCAGCCGCTCGGCTACGCCATCGTCGGCGGATTGGCGCTGTCGCAAATCCTCACGCTCTACACGACGCCGGTCGTCTATATCTACCTCGATAGACTGCAACGCCGGCTGTTCGGTGAGAAGCAGCACGTGGCCCCGGGGCAACTTGAGGCGGCTCCCGCGGAGTGATCGAGGTGCCTTTGGGACAAAACGTACCCGTCTTCGAAAGATCGAGAAGCAAGCCGTCCCTATGTTGCGATCAGTAAGCGGCCGGCTGACATCACAAGGAGTTCAAGAATGTCCTGGAAAGCACCACAGATCGTTGAAATGCCGGTCGGCATGGAAATCAACATGTATGCCTGCGCGGCACGCGGGCTTGCCTCGTCCGCCAGCACACAGCCCCGTGAACAGCGCGTAATCGCTTGAGCATGCGTGACTGCGAGGCTCGCAGATAGGCAATGGCGGAGGGACAGGGTTGCTTCGACGCGCCTGCGGCGCGGCTAGCGAAACATTAGCTCAACGGCAACATCCAGCGTCAAAAGGCCACTCGTATGTCAGCCGAGTCCACACAACGAACTGCAGTGACCAGCGGCATCGGCTTCTGGAAGAGCGTCACCTGGGCGACCTTCCTGATCGCCGGCGCGATCTCCATGTTCGATCCACTTGAGCTGTTTTCCTACTCGGTCACGCCCGTTTCCCGTGCGACCGCCGAGCACAACGGCAAGCCGAATGAAGCGATGATGCCTCCCGGGGCATCGGCTACGACCGACAAGGAAGACGCCCGGTTCCTCAGCATAAATGACCGAATGCATCACAAGTTCGACCTTCGTGATCACGGGACAGGGGCCAGCGCTCGAATCTGTCACCTGCCACCAAACTTGAAAAAAAGTTTAGTTGGCGCGACCGCAGCGCGGCATACCTGACATTTCATCGATAACGACCGTGGAAGCCAATGGGCCGCGAAGGCGCGAGCCCGAACGACAGTCCTGGCTACGCGGTCGCTTAACAGGCTCCCGAGAAACATCTTTCCGGAATCAAGATATGGGCATCGTTAGATTTGCACTGAGGTTTCCTCACACATTCTATGTCGTCGCCGCGCTGATACTCTTTCTCGGCGTCACGACCATTTACGCGATGCCGACGGACATTTTTCCGGAGATCAAGATTCCGGTGGTCACCGTCATCTGGCAGTACACCGGATTGAGCACGCCGGAGATGGAGCAGCGGGTTACGACCTACAGCCAATATTCGATCAGCGCCAACGTCAACGGGATCAAGGATATGGAGGCCCAGACGCTGAACGGGCTGTCCATCCAGAAGATCTACTTCCAGCCTGACGTGAACCTCGACCTGGCAATTGCGCAGATCGTCTCGGCGACCAACTCCATCCGCGCCTTGATGCCGCCGGGCATTCAGCCGCCGATCGTGGTGCAGTTCAACGCGTCGAGTGTCCCCGTCCTCCAGCTCAGCCTGAACTCGGACAACCTCAACGAACAGCAGCTTTATGATTTCGGCATTTATCGAGTACGGCAGCAACTGGCTCCAGTGCCCGGGGTGACCTTGCCTACTCCCGCGGGCGGCAAGTACCGCCAGATCATGGTCGACATCGACCCGGACAAGCTGCTGTCCAGAGGACTTACGCCCCTCGACATCGTCAACGCGGTCAACACGCAAAACCTGACGCTTCCGTCAGGGACGGCAAAGAGTGACGACAAGCAATATACCGTCCGTACCAACGCGACGCCCGCGACCATCGACGAGCTCAACATGATGCCCGTCAAGTTCATCAACGGGTCGACCGTTTTCCTGAAGGATGTCGCACAGGTACGCGACGGTTCTCTGGTCCAGCAGAACGTCGTGCGGGCGGACGGGAAACGCTCGGTTCTGCTCAGCATCATCAAGAATGGCAATGCCTCGACGCTGGCCGTGGTCAGAGGCGTCAAGCAAGCGCTCAAGAATATCCAGGCCGCCGCCCCCGCGGGACTGAAGATCACTCAGCTGTTTGATCAGTCCGTGTTTGTTACCTCCTCGGTCGAGGGTGTGTTGCGGGAGGGCGCGATTGCCGCCGGTTTGACCGCCCTGATGATCCTGCTCTTTCTCGGCTCATGGCGCTCGACGCTGGTCGTCATGATCTCAATTCCGCTTGCGATTCTATCCTCGCTGATCGTCCTGTATTTTCTCGGCGAGACCCTGAATACGATGACGCTGGGAGGCCTCGCACTCGCAGTCGGCATCCTAGTGGACGACTCGACGGTGACCATCGAGAACACCCATCGACTGCTCACCGAAGAACACATGCCCCTGGACCAGGCAACGCTGCACGGAGCGGCCGGGATAGCCATACCGACGCTGGTGTCGACGCTCGCGATCAGCTGCGTGTTCACGTCCGTCGTGTTCCTCGACGGCCCCGCCAAATACCTCTTTACGCCCCTGGGCCTCGCAGTGGTGTTCGCGATGCTCGCGTCGTATGGCCTTTCCCGAACGTTGACACCGATCACCATCGGCTTGTTGCTGAAGAGCGAGCGGCATGATGCGGCGGGCAGTCCGGCACGAGGCGTGTTTGCGCGAATCTCGGCAGGCTTCGAACACGGATTTGAACGGTTGCGATCGGCGCACGGCCAGCTGTTGTCGATACTCCTGCGACGGCGCGCCATCGTGCCTATCGCAGCCGTTCTCATAGTGGGTCTTGGCGGCACGCTAACAGCCTTCGTCGGCCGCGATTTTTTTCCGCTGATCGACGGCGGCCAGATCCAGCTGCACGTCCGGGCACCGGCGGGAACGCGGATTGAGACGACCGAGCGAATATTCCAGTCTGTCGAGGACAAGATTCGCCAGGTGATTCCGGAGCGCGATCGGCAGCTGATCGTCGACAACATCGGCCTGCCCGCACGGGCCTATAACCTCGCCTTCGCCGACGGCTCGACGATTGGCATCAACGACGGCGTGATATTGATCGCGCTTAAAGATGGCCACAATCCGACGGCGGACTATATCCGCAAATTGCGCGAGGTATTGCCGGCGGCCTTCCCCGAAGACACGTTCTACTTTCAGGCCGCCGACATCGTGACCCAGATCCTCAACTTCGGTCTGCCCGCGCAGATCGACGTCCGCACAGTGGGTTACGGAAAAAACAATCTGCAGGTCGCAAAGGAGCTGCAGCGGCGCATCGCGCAAATTCCGGGCATTGTGGATGCCCATCTCCAGCAGGAGACGGACGGGCCAGCCTTCTACGCTGAAATCGATCGTGCCCGTGCTGCGCAGCTTGGGCTGAATGCGAGCACGGTTGCGACCAACCTCAACGTCAGCCTTTCTTCCGACGTACAGGTCTCGCCGTACTTCTGGACGGATCCGGCCTCCGGTATTCCCTATTATCTCGCCGTACAGACTCCCGAATACCGGGTCAATTCGCTGAATGCGCTCGAAAATACCCCGGTCTCCAGTAGTCTGACAGCCACTGGACAGCCCGTCCCTGGCATCCTCGGCA
>Ga0210392_10001581_pt1 | contig 11893 bp, 8 predicted proteins | sample IncBWC30OmetaG_FD_161057 | JGI IMG/M metagenome (GOLD analysis project Ga0210392, IMG submission 161057) | Forest soil microbial communities from Barre Woods Harvard Forest LTER site, Petersham, Massachusetts, United States - Inc-BW-C-30-O ...
TCTTTACCACAGAGCTTCTTATTGGCGCCGTTGTCTGGGCGCAGCGTCGAACCTGCAAGAGATATCCCAGCAAAGAGTCCCGGGCGCGGGAGTAGGAAAGTATTACCGCACTCATGGTGACGTCGGATTCAGCCGAGGTCGCGCGACCAACTGGGCCAGCGGCGGCGGTAGCGGTTCCACCAAGCTTTACCTTAGTGCTGAGAATGCTGGTAGCGGAACGTCGGCTCATGAGGAGAAGAACAAAGCCTGTGGAATTGCCACCGAACTGCAATCCTGCGCTAACGTCTTCGAGGGCCAGCATGGCTGGGGCGCTCCAGGAGCCGTGAAGCGATTTGCCGCTGCGACACGTCATCACGCCGCGGCCGTAGCTGCTACCCAACCCGAAGGAGAGCTTCAAGACCGAAGGCAGAATGACGACGCATTCGGCTTTGTCGAGAACACTTTTAGGAATACTGTCAGGAGCGTCGAGAATTTCCTGCATTACCTCATCCTTCATCCTCAGATCGACAAATCCTAATGTCCGCTTACGAGCACTTTGCAAGAGATGAAATCAAATGAGGGCGGTGTTCATTTTTACAGACAAACGCAACACTTACACTGGGGGACGACCTTTGCCGAGTATTGGTACACAATGCGGCGAAGCGTATTGCGCGGTGATTCCCTCAGTTCGGGTCAAGTCCCGATAAACGACGAATCAGGCAGATTCAATTGTTTTTTACCTATCGGTGTAATATGAGCCTGGTCCGCCCTCCACAATTGCACAGGACGGATGTGATTGAGGCTGCCGCTCCACATAGGCGTCACGACAGGACCGAATGTCAGCCGAGAGTTCTCAAATTCCCGGCTACGCCTTGAAGCGATTCTTGTTGATCTTCAGTGATCTGATCTTCGAGTCGAGCGTGGATCCCGGGATACCGAGCTTGACGGCGGCGCCAGACGGCCCGGACACTCGTCCTTGGCATTCTCGCAGGGCCGCTTCGATGATTTCCTTTTCTTGTGCTGCCACTTTCTCCGAGAGACAAAGCTGGCTCCCGGCTGTCTTCTCGAGAGGCTGTTGAGACAACCAGCTTTCATCCACCGAGAAATTCTCGGTTTCACACACGATGACGGATCGTTCGATGACGTTCTGTAATTCGCGTATGTTTCCGGGCCAAGTGTAGGACTGAAGTAATTGAAGTGTTTTCTTGTAGATACTTCTTACGTTCTTACCCGCCTTTCGGGCGTAGCGATCGATAAAGTATTCGACCAGCAAGGGGATATCCTCAATTCGTTCTCGGAGAGGAGGAATCTCAATCGGGAAAACATGCAGGCGGTAAAACAAATCACTCCGGAAAGATCCAGCGCGGATAGCGGCTTGGAGGTCCCGATTGGTGGCTGCGATAACCCGGACGTCGACACGGATTCGACGAGTACCGCCGACACGTTCGAATTCGTGTTCCTGCAAAACGCGTAGGAGGGCAATTGGGTCTCAGCGGGAAGTTCGCCGACTTCGTCGAGGAAGATCGTGCCACCACTTGCTAATTCAAATCGACCTAAGCGCTGCTGAGTTGCCCCTGTGAACGCACCCTTCTCATGCCCAAATAACTCCGATGCAATCAGATCACGGGGAACTGCTGCACAGTTCACGCTAACGAATGCACGAGATGCGCGGTTTGACCGTCGGTGGATGGCGCGGGCAACAAGCTCTTTGCCTGTTCCCGTTTCGCCAGTTATGAGGACCGTAGAATCACTTGGCGCAACTTTAGAAATGCGCGAGAGTACAGTTTGCAAAGCTGGAGAGGCTCCAATAATCTCTTCGAACATCGATGCCCTATCGATTTCTTCACGGAGAGCGACGTTTTCGTGGCGAAGAGTATCCTCGGCCTGCTTGCGTTCTTCGATGTCGATACCTGTGCTGTACCATCGGGTGATTTGACCCCGTTCATCTTTCAGAGGATTTAGGCGGAACAGAAACCAACGAAACTTGCCGTCGTGCCCCAGCAACCGAACCTCGAACTCGTGGGGTGCCCCCTCGAGAAATCGGCGCTTTCTTTCCCCGAGAAATCGTTCACGGTCATCTGGGTGAACGAGACTGTATCGGGCTGTTTCGTCTCGCCAACGGTCGATGCCGACGCCCAAATACTCGAGCGTTGCGCGATTGGCATAGAGCGGGCTTCCGTCAGGCCCAAACACACCGATGTGCTGTGGTGCGAGGTCCAATATTTGCTGGAGCTCGCTCTGTCGCCCTCGGATCATCGCTTCTGCGTGGCGGTGATCACTGACGTCTGTAACTGCTCCTACGAACTCGAGGTTACCCGCGCCATCCCGCGAAGGATGAGCGGTCACACGGACATGGCTCATGGAGCCGTCGGGCATTTGTAGACGATTCTCAAAATCAAAAGCCTTCCCATCGCGCGATGCTCGCTCGATCTGTTGCTGCACCAGTTCACGGTCTTTCGGATGAACTCGGGTCAGGGCAAATTCCAGTGTCGGTTTCGTATCCGGATCGCACTGAAAGATTCGGAAGCTCTCGTCGGACCAGAAGATCTCCCCACCGGAAACCTTCCAGCCGAAGCTACCTGTATGACTTAGTCTTTGGGCTTCGGCAAGACAAGCTTCGCTTCGCCGGATCGCTTCTTCGGCAAGTTTGCGTTCGGTGACGTCCATTATCGCGCCGACAACTTCCTCGTTGCACGCCTTATCCCTTAAATAATGGGAAAGATTGTGGATGTGCTTTATCGAACCCTCCGGCATCAGCAACCGGTGCTCAAAGTCGAAATCACTTCCGCCCTGCGCCGCCCGCTCAAGAACGTTTTTGAGGAGGTCCACATCATCAGGATGGACTCGCTGCAATATCAATTCGGGCGTCGGTTCCGCCCCGGGAGGGTATCCGTAAATCCGAGCCGCTTCCTCGGACCAAAATATCCGCTTCGTAGTTCCATCCATTCCGACACTGCCGGTGCGACTGAGTCTCTGCGCATCTGCTAAATGCGCCTTGCTCCGTCGAAGTTCGACTTCGGTCAGCTTCCGCGCGGTGACATCCATTACCGCGCCAATAACCTCTAGGCCGCCGGTTTCACGTCTCTCTGCTTCTCCAACAACGTGTAAATATTTAATTCTCCCGTCTGACATCAGCAGGCGATACTCAAGGTCAATTCTTTCTCCCCTGGTAGCAGCGGTTATTGCCATTTTCACCGAAGGCATATCCTCCGGATGAATGCGCACCAAAATCATTTGCAAAGAAACCTTCGAAGAAGGGGCGAATTCAAAAATACGGAAAGTCTCTTCGGACCAGAAGTGCTCGTCGGTAGAAACGTTCCAACCGAAAGTGCCGGTATGACTGAGTCTTTGTGCTTTGGCCAAATACGCTTCTCGACGTTGGCGTTCCTTCGTTAATTGCTCTTGCTCAGTGACATCCATCCCCGTCCCAACGAACCCAAGGAAAGTCTCCCCTTGAGTCGCCGGAACCCCCACGCAGCGTTTGCTACGAATCGTTCCATCTGGCCGCACAATCCTTTTCGTGAAGTCGAAGCCGCGATGGTCCGCAAACACCTTCTGAATTGCTTGTCCGACGAACCCCCGATCTTCGGGGTGTACGAGGTTCATATATTCCTGAACCGTCGGCGCCTTGCCGTTCGGATTAAGGCCGTGGATTCGGAACAACTCAGGAGACCAGTAATCGAATCCAGCAGCGTCGAAAGCCCAACTTCCCATGTGGGCAGGACGCTGCCCCTCAGCAAGGTAGAACTCAGCCTGTTTGCGGTCTTTGATGTCAAGAGTAACTCCTATCCGATACAGGAGAGTTCCACTCGCCCGCAGGGGTTCAACCCGGCTGTGGAACCAGCGGTACCCGCCTTCAGCGTTTCGAACTGGAAGACTCCCCTCGCCAGCACAGCCGGCACGCAAGCAGTGGGACCAGGCTCTGCGCATCTCGGCGTGATCATCCGGGAAAACTACCGTTTGTGTCGCCATTAAATCCGGCTCCTTTGGTGTCTCCGCGATTCCAGCAGCCTACCCTGTTACCTGGCAGTCACGACAGAAGCGGTCGACGGTCGTTCACGCATTGCCACAGTTGCAACGACCTCCCGCAAACTCTACAATTTGCAACGGGGTTCAATTCCGGGGCTGATGCGTCCCCCTGCTCTAAACCGCGATGAACGCATTCTCAAGGAGTGAGTTTGGGAAGTCGTTCAGAAGACTGTAAAAAACGGTAAAAAACTCTTAATGGACCCCGCGAATGACCTAAGTATCCTCCTATGAGTCACTTGTGCCGTTTCGGCCAGTTTGTGCTGGATTCCCGGAGGCGTACGCTGTTTCGCGCCGATTCACCTATCTCTCTCACTCCTAAGGCCTTCGATGTCCTGCTCTTCCTGGCACAAAACCCTAACCGTCTGGTAACCAAAGAGGAATTGCTGCAAGCCGTGTGGGGCGACATGTTCGTAGAAGAAGGGAATCTGGAGCAATACATCTCCCGCGTTTACGCAAGGCACTCGGGGACAACTCAGAAGACACTCGCTTGATTGTGACCATCGCTCGAAAAGGTTACCGGTTCACTGTGGATGTCACAGTTGCCGAAGCGGCAGACAGCGCAAAACAAGCCGTGGTCCAAGTCCCGGCCGTCAAAAGTTGCCAGCCGATGCGCAAACCATCTTCGAGCTTCCGGCAAACGCTGCGGTCCGAAGGCGCCATGGCACTGGTGGAAACCTACCGTCGTCGGCGCATCTGCCTTAATTTTGATGGGCGCCGGCTATATGTCTTGGCGGCGCTCTCGGGTTAGAGCACGGCCGCCATCAGAAAAAAATCATGCTCGCCGTACTGCCGTTTGAGAATCTCACGGGCGATCCCAATAAGGAATATCTTGCGGACGGTCTGACCGAGGAAACAATTTCACAGTTAGGCCGGCTTAATCCGGAACAGTTGGGCGCGATCGCGCGAACATCCATCATGGGATACAAGTACAACGACGTCCTTGCTGATGGTTAGATAACTGCGCGCCACTTCCTTCACCGTTCGCAAGCCGTGCTGTCCGTGATCGACCGACTTGATGTTGTGCATGTACAACATTTCGGACAGCTTGCGGGCATCGATCCGGTCACTCTTATTCCTTTCCCCTTCTTCCGCGTATTACACACGCGCACTTCGCTGACGTGGGGCTTCAGCAGGTCGTACAACCAGGCCGCCCAGGTTCCTAGCGAACGGCCATAGCTGTTAAAGGATCGTCCAAATCGCCGAGCTCCCGTCGTTCATTTGACGCTCACCCGGGCATGAACTCCGCGTCCGTCCTTCCGAGTGCTCGTCAAGCGACGGAAAAGAAACACCTTCCGGCACCGCTAAGGTCATCGAGCTGTTGGAATCGCTCATGCTGAGTGGACCAGTGTATTGGAGGACTGTCTTTCCATGGCGACGATGATTTCGGCAATTTCCGCGGAGAACTCGGGCGAGGCTATCAAGAGGCTTCTGGCTGTCATCGTGGAACATGCAGGAGGAGACTTCGTGGGTATCCAAGGCGCTCAACTGGAGTACGATCTGCCCGCCTACGTCTTGTTTAACCACCCTAAGCACGGCTCGACGCTCGCTCTCCGGCTCGATCAGAACTTTGGCACGGACGCGATTCGCAATCGTCTCGCCGCGTGTGACAGGAGATATGGCAGCTAGAGATGATGAGCGCCACAGGATCCATTCCATGAGCCCACGCAAAAAATCATTGCTCTCTGTTGTGCTCACCTCGTTGGTTTTGTGTTTCCGGACATCCGGCTCGGAACTGGAACCGCCTACCGCCCAAGCCTACGAAGAGTATGTGAAAACCGCACAGGCACGTATGCAGAATGAGGTCAACGATCCTGGGCACTTCCTCCGGATCGACGGGCTCCCCGACGCGCAGAAAGCGGCAGTTAGTATCGCGGCTCTGAAGTGGTGAGCTGATCATCCAGCCGATGACCACAACTGAACATCAAAACCCTCTTCAGATTCGTTCTTCAGCAAGCAGCCTAAAATGCGCGTCTCTCCGAATTCTCGTGCAGAGCCTTTCTTTCTTTGATTTGTGATTTGGCAAACTCCTTTGTTTCCATGCAGTCGGCGGATTCGAATCGCATCGGCTCCGCAATCTTCACCAATCGAATTTAAGCGACCGTATCGATCCGGCTCAGGGTGTGCCCGGAGTGTAAGCCGGCAGATTCGGCGTGAACTTGCGGATGACAAATTCCTGAAGAAGGTTTGCCCCCGCGGACGCTCCAATCCCGATGAGCGCGTTTTCAAACGTTAACGCGACTCCATCGCGATCGCTCGCGGGGTAGTAAAGATTGGAAATGCCGCCAGAGGCCAGGCTTCCCAGAATTGCCGAATAAGCCGGTTGCCAATGTCCATTGTCGCCTTTACAAATCACGGCATTGGCGATCGCGTACAAAGCCCGCGATTTCTTGCTGCCAGTTCCCTTGTAGAAATAACGCGGATCTTGTTTCAGCAGCGATGGCAGGATCGCGCCTCCGATGTACGTTGACGTGACCAGGTCCGCGTACGTCGCGCCATAGCGCTTTCCGTAACCCTGCGCGCCTTGCCCATAGCCGCTGAAACGGTCTTGCGCCTGCTCAATTCCGGCAATCGCTGCGGTAAATCCGAAGGTGAAAGGATCTACGGTACTCTTCCACGCGAGCTGGAACTTTTGCCGCGTGTTGAGCGGAGCCGCATTGGCGACGTAACTCACATAGTAATTTGGAATCACGCCGAGCACACGCTGCTTCTCTTGATCCTTGAGTTGTTCCTGTGCCAGTTCAACCTGCGTGAACGTGACCCGCACCTCGGTGACATTAGTGGCAAGCGCCAACTCAATCGGTGGCGCAGTGTAGTTCTCTCCCGAATTCAGATTTCCCGAAGTTGTTTGGGGCGCGAAGCCTTCCGAAGTAATTGTCAGTTGGAAAGGCCCGGGAGCGATGTGGGCAAAAAAGAATTTTCCCTGGTCGTCCGTGACTACCTCTCGGCTTGGCGGCAGCTCGTCGCGCGTAAGTCGCACTCGGGCTCCGACGACCGCGGTTCCGGTCCGATCAAGGATTGTTCCGCTGACGCTTCCTGGCAATCGCGGGGCAGGCAGTTGAGGGCTCGCGGATGCTGATAGTCCAATTGCTGCGGGCAAGCCTCCTTCCACTTCCGGAATGATAGGGAGCTCCTGAGACTGAGTCAGGGCAGGGAAGCCGAACGCCAGAGCGCCCACGCTTAGCAAGAGCAAACTTCGCGCGCCAAGGACACAGCTCCCGACGCTTCGCACCAGAGCTCTCTGACAGGGGCCTTTTTTCATAAAATTTACGTCATTCCTTTATAGCTTCCCCGCCTGCTTCCAGCAAGGGTTCTCTGTGTATTCTTGGTTAAGCCTGTACCACTGGCCGGGTCAGACCCTGGGAATCTACTGCCTCGGCGCGCGCCGCTGCCCTCAGTGCCTCACACGAATAGATGCACAAAAGCTTGTGCGAAGTGGCCGCTGGAGATATAAGCCTATCTCAGCGTTCTTCGATCCATCCCCGGGAGACTGCATGACCACTCTTAAGCGGCCGTCGCTCAGCTTCTTGCTTACTGGCTTCCTGTTTCTCGCCATCTCTTCTGCCGCCATTCCGGCGCTGCGCGCTCAAGAGGCTCCTAGCGCAGATTTGCAGGGCAACGCCGATCTTCTTCTGATCAACGGAAATATCATCACCGTAGATGCCAAGGACTTCGTCGCGCAGGCCCTCGCCATTCAGAACGGCAAGATTGTTGCCGTCGGTTCGAATGACCAAGTCCGCAAGCATGGCGCTAAAAACGCCCGCATCATCGACCTCCACGGACGCACTGCCACTCCCGGCATGATTGACTCTCATTGCCACTTCGACCAAACCACCTCCATTTACGACCTCGATCTCAGCAACATCAAGAGTGTTGCCGAGGCCGTCGAACTCGTGCGCCAGAAAGTCGCGCACACGCCTCCTAATGTCTGGATCCAGGGCGCAGGCTGGGACGAAAGCAAACTCACGGAACTCCGCTACATCTATGCTTCCGATCTCGACAAAGTTTCTCTCGTTAATCCTGTCTGGCTTGCGCACACCACTGGCCATTACGGCGTCGCGAATTCCCAAGCCTTGCGCCTCGCCAAAGTCACCGCGGGCACGAAGAACCCTCCAGCCGGAATCATCGATCGCGATTCACAGGGCCGTCCCACCGGTGTGCTCAAGGAAGATCCGGCCATGAACCTGGTCGTCAACCTGATTCCTCCTCACTCGCACGATCAGCAGCGCAATGGCCTCCAGAAAATGATGGCGGACTTCAACAAGGAAGGCATGACCGCCGCGAAAGATCCGGGCATCCTCCCCGAACGCTGGGACATCTACCGCGAACTCCTGAAAGAAAACAAATCTACCGTGCGCATCTTCGCACTTTTCCTTGGCGGCACCACCATGGACTCTGCGCGCGCCACTCTCTCGCGCCTGCAACAGCAGCCCAAACCTCCTCAGTCATTTGGTGATGGCATGCTTCTCTCTGGCGGCGTGAAGATTTTCATGGATGGCAGTGGTGGCGGCCGCACCGCATGGGTCTACGAACCCTGGCACAAGAAATCCACGGAGATTGACACGGGCAATACCGGGTACCCTGCTCTTGATCCGGCCACCTACCAGCAAATGATCAAACTCTTCCACGACGCCGGATTCCACGTCAGCACCCACGCCGTCGGTGATCGCGCCATCGATTGGGTTGTCGACACCTATGCCACCGTCTTAAAAGAGAAACCAACCAACGGCCTGCGCCATGGTGTCATTCACTGCAACATTCCCACCGATCACGCGATCGCCACCATGGCCGCCCTGCAGAAAAAATTCGACGCTGGCTATCCGGAAACGCAAGCTCCCTTCCTGTGGTGGATTGGCGATACCTACGCCGGCACGTTTGGCGCGCAGCGCGATTCCCGCCTCATGCCTTACAAAACATACGTGGAGAAGGGAATCGTCTGGGCTGGAGGCTCCGATTATCCCGTTACGCCATTTCCTGCGCGCTACGGTCTGTGGTCCTCCGTCGTTCGCAAAACGCTGAACGGTGTGTACGGTTCGCAACCCTTTGGCACCGCTGAATCCGTCGACATCCACGTGGCGCTCAAGTCCTACACCATCTGGGCCGCGCACCAACTTTTTCTGGAAGACCGCGTCGGCTCGCTTGAGCCGGGCAAGGATGCAGACATCGCCGTCTGGGACCGCGATCTCTATTCCATTCCATCCGATGATTTGAAAAACCTGAAATGTGAACTCACGCTACTTCGCGGCAAGGTCGTCTACCATGATGCCCACTCGCCCGTCTCGGGAGTGCCCACCAACTGAACGTGATCTGTCGCGAGCTGCATTTCTCCCAATCGGTCAAACACCACAACGAGCTGTCATCCTGAGAGCCGCGTAGTGTGCGGCTCGAAGGATCTTAACCTGAATCAGCGCCGCATCGATCGGCATTTGCTCGCTCACGAACAAATCCTCAACCTGGCCAAAGAACACGGGCCATCACTTTTCTTTTGTATTCTTGTTGCCAGGTCATCGTGCCCTTCTTTGCTCCGCTGCTCTGAACTAGGCCTGTCTTGCCGTACTGCTTCTCGCAGTGGCGCCGATCTGCCGCGTCCGGACGAGTTCGTCACCAAGCTCCGTCGCAGGACTAACCATTTTTTTTAAATGAGTTACGGATCCAAACAAACGAGAAGAAGCGGGGCTTCTCCGAAGCACAAACTCATCCTCTCTGCCAGCGACTCGACAGGCGCTGCCTCCCTCATACAATCAGCAAGCGCCGGACCCCCTTGACCTCCTGCCTGCCAAAGTAAGCCTTTACAAAGCAATGACTTTTAATCAGGACCAAGTCCTGCTAGCCTTTCCGCCTTTTCACCCAGCTCCCTCCAGCCTTCTGCGCCGCTTTGCTCATTCCTCCCGCCAACGCCACTGCTTACCAAGTTCTTTCGCTTATCCCGCCGTTTTCAACGTCCGCACCAACTTTGCACGTTCCCCAGGCGAAACTCCCGTTGATGTTTCCCATTCCGTCGTTCGCTTCGGGTGTATGGTGGAGAAAACAGTGGAGAAAACAGTGGAGAAAACAGTGGAGAAAACAGGTAACCCATGGGGAAGAAATGCCAAAGCTGAAGATTCTTGTTTCGCTTACCACCAACGATAACGATTACCAAATCGAACAAGCTAATTCCGCCGAACTCGCTGCTCGCAAGCTTGCCGTGGACATGCAAATCGTTTATGCCGGCAACGACGCGATCAATCAGAGCACCCAGATTCTTAAAGCGATTCAAGGTTCACCCGACGAGCGCCCCAATGCCATCGTCTTCGAACCCGTCGGCGGCACTGCTTTACCGCAAGTTGCTCGCGCCGCTGTTTCTTCCGGCATCGGTTGGGCGGTCCTGAATCGCGATGCCAATTACATTCCCGAACTTCGAGCATCCTCTAAGACGCCTGTCTTCTCCGTAAGCTCCGATCACGTCGAAATCGGCCGTATTCAGGGACGCCAGTGCTGCGCTCTCCTGCCACGCGGTGGCTCTGTCCTTTATATCCAGGGTCCTTCGGAAAACTCTGCCGCCAAGGACCGCACCACCGGTATGCAGGAAGTCAAGCACTCGAACATTCACCTCACCATGCTCAAGGGGCAGTGGACCGAAGAGAGTGCGCAGCGTTCTGTGCGCTCCTGGCTCAAGCTTTCTACCTCGCATAAAGCGCCCATCGATCTCGTCGCCGCTCAAGACGACTCCATGGCCGTTGGCGCGCGCAAGGCTTTTCAGGAATTGGCCGCAGAGTCCGAGCGCGACCGCTGGCTCAGCCTTCCGTTTCTCGGCTGCGATGGTCTTCCCAAGACCGGGCAATCCTGGGTTCGCAGCGGCTTGCTGACCGCCACCATTTTCATTCCTCCCAACGCGGGCCAGGCCATCTCTATGCTCGTTGACGCCTTGCAGTACGGCAAGATTCTTCCGGAGCGCGCGGTCACGTCCGCTTCTTCGGTTCCTCCCATCGAGGCCTTGCAGCCGTTGAAATGAATTGGCTTTTTTCGTCTTAACGCAAGTGCGCTGTCTCGCGGTTTTTTTGGGGATGTTCAGCCCAGGGGCCGATTGGTAGTTCGCAAGGCTTTTGCGTTTTATCGATATATATTTTCACATTTTTGCTGAGAGCAAGACCTTGGGGTGGCCTTATGCCAAAAATGAAAATTCTGGTTTCTCTCATCACCAACAATAACGACTATCAACTCGAACAGGCTCAGGATGCCGAGCGCGCCGCCCGCAAATTCGACCTCGATGCGCAAATCATCTTTGCCGATAACGACGCGGTGAACCAAAGCACCCAGATCCTGAAGGCCGTTCAGGTTCCTGCTGAAGATCGCCCCGCCGCCATCGTCATGGAGCCCGCCGGCGGCACTGGGCTTCCTCAGGTAGCCCGCGCCGCTCTCAACGCGGGTATCGCTTGGGTGGTTCTCAATCGTGATGCCAATTACATTGCCGAACTCCGCCAGACCAGCAAGGTCCCCATTTTCGGTGTCAGCTCCGATCAGTTTGAAGTTGGTCGCATCCAGGGACGCCAGTGCCTTGCGCTCATGCCTCGCGGCGGTTCTGTACTGTATATTCAGGGACCTTCCGAAGCCTCTGCGGCCAAAGAACGCTTCCTTGGTTTTCACGAAGTTAAACCCGCCAATATCCACGTGACGGTTCTGAAAGGCCAGTGGACCGAGGAAAGTGCTCAAAAGGCTGTCCGCTCCTGGCTCAAACTCAGCACTTCGCAAAAGGCCACCGTTGATGTCGTCGTTTCTCAGAACGATTCCATGGCCATTGGGGCGCGCAAGGCCTTCCAGGAATTATCCACCGAGTTCGAACGCGACCGCTGGCTTAGCCTTCCTTATCTGGGAATCGACGGTGTGCCCAAAACCGGCAGTCCTGGGTTCG
>Ga0210392_10001585_pt1 | contig 11884 bp, 11 predicted proteins | sample IncBWC30OmetaG_FD_161057 | JGI IMG/M metagenome (GOLD analysis project Ga0210392, IMG submission 161057) | Forest soil microbial communities from Barre Woods Harvard Forest LTER site, Petersham, Massachusetts, United States - Inc-BW-C-30-O ...
GCTCGGATATGTCTTCTGAACTTGTTGATGCACGCCGCCAGAATTCCTCCCGTGGATCCGGCTCCGGCGACCATTACTGCTGTGCTTGCGATGCATGCTGGACACATATGTCTCTCCTCAAATTATCTCTCCTCAAATCCTGTGTTCTCGAGAGATAGGTTACGACCGGACCATCGACCGGTGGGAGTGACAAGTGTGGCGGGATTCAGATGGATGCGTTAATCACGGCCTCCATACAAAACTCGATGAAGGCACGCACTTTCGCCGCGCGGTGCAGCCGTGAAGGATATATGGCGTAGAGGGGAAAGAGCTCATCCGACCATTCGGGAAATAGCAGAACCAGTCGCCCATCATCCAAAAGATGCTTGCATCCCAGTTCAAGGATTTGAGCGATTCCGGCGCCGGCCTCGCACGCACCAAGCAACGTCCCGGAGTCCGATACCGTGAGGCGCGCCTTGACCCGCAGCGGGATCACCTCCTTCCTCCGCCGGACCTCCCACTCATAAGGCTTGGCGTTTGCCGCATCGTAGAAGTCGATGCAATGGCATCCCTCGACATCCTTCGGGTGCAGCGGCCGTCCATGGATTTTGATGTACGACGGTGAGGCGACAGTCAGTACCCGCGTTTCAAGGAGCTTTCGAGCGACGAATGACCCAACGGGAGGCTCGCCAAAACGTAAGGCTAGGTCGAATCCATCGGCGACAAGATCGCCGACCGAATCCCTCATGATCAGCTCGACCGACACTTCGGGGTAAAGCCTCAGAAACTCCGTGAGATGCCCTGACAAGACGATCCTGGAGAAGAACGGATCGATATTGACGCGCAAGCGCCCTCGCACCTTGTTGGTGGACCCGGACGCCTCGATGGCTGCCTCCTCGATGCCGGCGAGATGGGGCCCGACCTGTTCATAAAAACGCCGCCCCTCATCCGTAAGCGAGAGCGACCGCGTGGTCCGCGCCAATAGCCGTGCGCCGACGCGCTGCTCCAAGCGCGAAAGGGCCCGGCTCACACCTGAGGGAGAGAGCCCCAGCGCTTCGGCGGCCCTGGCGATTGTCCCCGCTTCGACCACGGCGATGAGCACGGTCACTCCGGAAAGTAGCTTGCCGTCGAATGCCATGTATATTCCTGATTTAAAGTCACGACTATGTTCACATAAACGCTGTTGTAGCATGAATGGCACCGCGCGATAGTACTCCTCACTACGCCGGCAGGCGGGTCCACAGAGGAGAAGCGAACATGTATGCAATCACCGGTATCACTGGGAAAGTCGGCGCCGCGGTGGCCCGCAGCCTTCTTTCTGCCGATCAATCCGTCCGCGCGGTAGTCAGAGACCGAGGCAAGGGAGCCGAATGGGCAAAGCTTGGCTGCGACATTGCCGTCGCCGATCTTGCGGACGCGCGGGCGCTAGCCGCAGCCCTCGAAGGGACAGAGGGTGTCTTCGCGATGCTGCCCCCGGTCTTCGATCCGACCCCCGGTTTTTCTGAAGCCCGCGGTTTCATCGAGTCTATGTACACGGCGCTAGCCCAGGCGAAGCCCGGAAAGGTCGTTGCGCTGTCGACCATCGGCGCCGACGCGCCTCAGCCGAACCTGTTGAACGCGCTCGGTCTGATGGAGGAAGCACTAAAGACCCTGCCTGTGCCCGTCGTGTTCCTGCGTGCGGCATGGTTCATGGAGAACGCCGCATGGGACATCGCCTCGGCCAGGGAAGGGAATATCCAGAGCTATCTTCAGCCGCTGGCTCGGCCCATCCCGATGATCGCCACGGATGACGTCGGCCGCACCGCTGCTGCGCTTCTGCAAGAGCATTGGCAAGGACAGCGCGTGGTCGAATTGGAAGGTGCACAGCGCGTGTCGCCGAACGCCTTGGCCGATGCATTCGCCAAGGCACTTGGGCACCCGGTGAGGGCGGAAGCCGTACCGCGCGACCGGTGGGAATCCATTTTTCGCGCCCAAGGCATGCGGCATCCAACGCCCCGCATGCAGATGATCGACGGATTCAACACCGGCTGGATCGACTTTCCCGATCGCGGCGCGAAAGCCCGCAAAGGCTCCATCGGCATCGATCAGGCCATTGCCAAACTCATTGCGCAGCAAACGAATGCCGGCCAGGCCCGTCAAGGTGACCGGGTGTCCGCGCGGCGCTGATGGATGAAGGCCGCCTCTCCCGGGAGTATTAGCCTGGGAGTTGCGGCCTCAGTTCTCTATCCAGCAATCGCTCCGAGGCGGCCTCTATTTTGCCGACCATAAGATCAAACATCTCTTTGCGGTCCAACCCAGGCGGGATTGGAGAAAGTACCTCAACACGAATGGTTCCGGGTGGACGCAGAAACTTACGCCGCGGCCAAAGCGCTCCTGAATTCAAGGCCACCGGTATGCATGCCACTCCCAGATCTGTATACAAGTGGCTGATGCCGGTTTTGTAATTCGCGACCTGCCCAACCATGGTTCTCGTCCCTTCCGGAAAAATCACCACCTGCTTGTTTTGCGTCAACGCGACGCGTGTCCCGCGGACCATGTTGTCAAGCGCGCTTTTACCTGTGCCGCGTTTCACCGGAATGCAACCGAGACGCGCGAGCGCCCATCCGAAAAATGGTATGAACATCAGTTCGCTTTTCAATACGTAAACCGGACGATCGAAGATGGCGAACAGCGCACAGGTATCCCAGACGGACTGATGTTTCACAGCCAGGAGGCAGCCCCCTTGAGGCAGGTTTTCTTGACCCCGTACCTCATAGCTGACACCGCAAATTGCTCGGTACATTGCCAGCCATGAACGCGACCAGAGCCTGGCGAACGGCGGCAGCAGCTTCGGCGAAACAACCGAAATAGCAGCGGCCGCCACCGCGCAGAGGGCGAAAAAGCCATAGAACAGAATCGAAAATATGAGGGAACGAAGGACCAACATGGAATCACGGTACCTGGATGAGGACGCCAAAATCTGAAAATCTGCGTGGGATCGACATCTATGTTGCCATTTTCTCCCCCCTCATCGGCTTGGGTTTGAACTCAGTTTATCGCAGCAATGCACGGGTACGAAGGCTCACCGGTCGCATGCGGTCTATAATTGTCGCAGAGCACCTGTCCGCAAGCATTACGCTCATGTGTGCATTCAACCCCAAGGAAAGGCGATGCAATCGATACCGGTCGGGTCCACGGGTTCGTTCAGCCTTGTCGTCATGCCCGAGCATCTCGCCAGCCGTTTCAAGGACGTGACATTGCCGCCGGTCCTGGCGACGCCGGTCATGATCATGATCATGGAGAACGCGGCGCTCAACGCGATCAAGCCCTATCTCGACGCCGGCGAAAGCGCGTTGGGCACTCGCGTCGACGTGCGTCATCTGGCCGCGACGCCTGCCGGTCGACGCGTCACCGGCGAAGCGAAAGTGACCGGCGTCGATGGGCGGCGCATCGAGTTTTCGATTCGTGCGACCGACGGGAACGAGGAGATTGGAGTCGGCACACACGAACGCGTGGTGGTGAACCTGGCGAAGTTATCCGAGCGGATGAGGGCCAAATTCGGCTAGCTCATCATTTCCGTCCAACGCTTTTGCATTTCCGCGGGCGCAACATCTTCCTTCCGTGTCGCAACCTGCCAGCGATGCCCAAAAGGATCGACAATCATTGCGACGCGATCACCGAAAAACTCGTCCTTGGGCTCTCTTAAGGTCGTGGCGCCGAAGTTCACCGCGCGCTGAACAATCTTGTCCACGTCATCGACATATAGATGCATGGAAACCGGAGACCCGCCAATAGATGCCGGGCTGAGCGCGCCCCAGTCGGGATACTCGTCCGCCAGCATCAATTTGCCCTGGCCAATGGTGAGTTCGGCGTGGCCGATTTTGCCGCTTGGTTCTGCCAAGCGATAGATTTCGCTCGCGCCAAAAACATCGACGTAGAATTGGATGGCCTTCGCTGCGCCTTTCACCACTACATGTGGCGTCAGTGCACGACAAGCGTTCGTAGCTGGTTTGACGGTTTCCACAGCGCGGTTCCTTAGGTAGACTGTTAAAATATGAATACGTTACGTATCGTTCCGTAAATGGCGGCGAAAGTCAAGGGCAAGGTGCCGTCGAATCCCGCAACGCGCAGTAGGGGCCGGCCGCGCAGCGACAGCGCAAGGCGGGCAATATTGCGCGCAGCCCGCGAGTTGATCGACGAGAATGGACCAACGGCACTGACGGTGGAAGGCATTGCCGCGCGGGCCGGCGTCGGCAAGCCGACCATCTATCGTTGGTGGCCGGATCGACATTCGGTCGCCATGGCGGCACTCATGGAAAGCGAATCGGCGGTGTCGTCTTCCGCAACCACCGGCCGATCGCCGATGGCTTCGCTGCATAGGCAACTGCGAAAAGTGGTCTCGTTGTTCGCCACACCAACCGGCCGCAACGTCACCACGATGATTGCCTCCGCGGACAATGACTCGGAACTTTCCAAGGCGTTTCGCAATCATTTTGTTCTGGCGCGGCGCGAAGAGGGGCGGGCCCTTCTGCTGCGAGCGATCGATCGAGGGGAGATTCGGCCCGATGCCAATGTCGAGATTGTGCTCGACATGATTTATGGAGCGCTGTTCTTTCGTCTGCTGATGGGGCATGCAGCGCTGGATGACGCGCTCGTCAGGCAGCTCCTCGAAGAAGCATTGCGCGGTTTGCGCCGCGCGCCGCTCTAGCCTTTGTACGCTGCCGCACAGACACGCGCGCAGCGGCGCGCAGTATAGGATTCGTCCCACGCGGAGTAGGGCTTTTGCGGGGTGGATCGGGCTAACCGCAAGCGTATGCTGCATCGTTGACATTCCACCCCTTCGAGTGGAAAACCGGAGGCTTCAAAATGAGATTAGCGTTAAGCTGCGCGTTGCTCGCCAGCGCCTTACTGAGCCTGTCTGCCTGCAACAAGGCCGAATCTCCTGAGAAGGTCCAAACCGACGTCGCCAAAGCCAAGAGTGATGCGGTCGAGGAGAATGCCAAGGCGGATGAGAAAGTGAAGCAAGTCGAGGCCGAGGCCGCTAAAGACCGGGCCGATGCGGGAGCCAAGGCGGCCGACAAGAGCGTCGGCGCTGTCGTCGACTCTGCCGTCACTCAAGCTGAGGGCGAAACAAAAGTCGCTCTGGCAACGTGCGAGGCGCTGGAAGGTGATGCGCAAAAAGCGTGCAAAGACAAGGCAAATGCCCATATGGATGCGGTAAGAGCCAAAGCGAAAGCGGCCAAGTCCGAGTGACGTCGCCGGCTGCTTGAGCACCGCTGCGGTTGAGTGTTACGGACTCGATCGCAGCGGCTCGCGTCCTGCGGCGGGCGCGGGATTAAGAGGCAATGCGGCTGTCATCCAGAGTCACGCACGATGTTGCACCGGCATTCTCAGCAACCAATAAATTGATGGCGAACCTCACGAGTTGAGTGCCGCTGCGCAAATTGAGTTTGCTTCTTATGCGCTGGCGGTGCGATTCAATCGTTTTGATGCTCAAATTGAGTGAGTGCGCCGTCTCGCGGGTGCTCAATCCCATTCCGACCATTTGCAAGACTTGAAGCTCACGGTTACTCAGGCGATCGAGCGGATTTTCAGGTCTGCGTCTCATTCCTCCGAAAGCCCCGCGGATCATATGGGTGGCGACCGCATCCGAGACGTATATTCCGCCGTCGAGCACGCGGCGCAACGCTTGCAATATTTGCTCGCTCGTAGCCTGCTTCGTCATGTAACCATTCGCCCCGACCGACAGCATGCGTTCCGCATAAATGGCCTCGTCGTGAATCGACAGTACGAGAATCGGCAGCAGCGGATTGTGAGCCCGTACGTCACGCACCAATTTGATGCCGTCACCCTGATTGAGGCTGACGTCTGCGATCAGCATATGGGGATTGCTCTCTTTGATTGCGGTGCGTGCGCCTCTGACACTGTCCGCCTCCGCGCACACCAGAAGGTCCCCCTCGCGTTCGATGATCCGCCGCAATCCTTCCCGAACGATTGGATGGTTGTCGACAATCAGGATTCGCGCCACCCTGGGCCTGCCGGAGCGGGCGGGTGCCTGGGACGCCGATGCAGATGTCATCTCGTTGCTTTCATCCATGGTTATTCTCTAAATTTCCTGATACTTGATCTTGGTGAACGATTGCCGCGCCGCTCCGAGCCGCGCCCGGCGCTACTGATCTGCCTCGAGCATCTTGTCTATTTCCTGCGCAGGAAGCGGCGGGCAGTGGAAGTAGCCCTGCGATTGATCGCAATTCAGCGTTCGTAGCAGCTCGAACTGCTCGGCCGTCTCGACGCCTTCCGCAACGGTTAGCAAACCGAATGCCGATGCCAGACTTATGATCGTGCGGGTAAGAGTCAAGCTGGTGTGATCACCGGGTAGACCGCTGATGAAACTTCGATCGATCTTGAGCAGATCGACGGGTAACTTGGACAAGAGAGCGAGGGATGAATAGCCGGTACCGAAGTCATCCAACGCAATGCGAATTCCCGCTGCGCGCAGCTCGCGCAGTTGCCGGTTGGCGCCGTCTATGTCCTGCAACAGTGCCGTCTCGGTGATCTCCAGGTCGATGCCGAAGCCGTGCGGATCATGCGGCCAATCTTTGACGAGATTGAGCATGAAATCGATGAATGCGCGGCCTCGAAACTGAACCGCCGAGACATTGACAGCGGCGCGCACCGGCCGTAGCCCGAGACGCCGCCAGCGCTCACAGTCCTGCACGGTGCGCTTGATGACCCACTGGCCCACCGCAACGATCAGGCCGGAAGACTCGAGCACCGGCAGAAAGCGGTCCGGCATTACCAAGCCGTGTTCGGGGTCGTTCCAGCGCAGCAGCGCCTCGAGCGATTCGATGCGGCCGCTTTCGATGTTGACCTGCGGCTGGTAGGCGAGTTCGAACTGCTGCGCGTCGATCGCTTCCCGCAGCTTGTGCTCGAGCGCCAGCCGCTCGGACATGGCCCGGCGCATATCGAGTTTGTAGTGCAGGCACGGCTCGCCGGTTTCCTTCGCATGCTTGAGCGCCGCCTCGGCCTTTTGCACGAGAGTGCTGCCGTCCTCGCCGTCGATCGGATAACGCGCGAGTCCTGAGCGGCAGGAGACCCGGACGCTGCGGCCATCGATCAGAAAGGCTTGCGCGAAGACGGTCTTGTCGAGCAGCGAAGCGAAGCTTCGGTCAGCGCTGATGGTGGCAGGCTCAATCAGCACGAAAGTACCGCCCCCCAAATCTGCCACGCTCTCATCGTTGCCGGCGTGGCGCCTGAGGCGCTCGGCTACTTGCTGCAACAGCTGGTCGCCAAAGCGCCGGCCAAAACTGTGGTTGAAATTATTGAGGTGTTCGATGTTGAGCGCCGTCACCGTCGGCGTTTGTTCGGGATTGAAATGCGCCAGCAGCATTTCGTCGAGACGCCGGCAGAACAAGGAGCGCTTGGCCAGACCCGTAAGGGGATCATAGTGAATGAGGTACTCTGCGGCTTCGGCCTGTTGCTGGGAGCGCAGCGCGAAGGACAGAGACGCGGCAATGTCCTGCAACAACAGCAGTTCAACGTCCCCTACCTGGCTCGAGTCCGTGGAAGTCAGGGTGAGTGCGCCGACGGGTACCCCGTCGATCATGAACGGCAGCGCCACCACCGACCGGATGCCGTGCTCGAACAGCAGTTCGCGCCCGATCAGCGGCGGCTCGCTGCCGGTCAGATCACAGCACACGCAGACCTCTCCGGTGCGCATGGCGCGCGCCGTCAGACTCGTATCGCGCTCGTTGCCATCGCCGATGGACAGTCGTTTTGGCGCGACATGGGGTACCGGCCTTCCGGTGCGATAGACCGGCCGCGCACACCGCGAGCCCGGTTCGACGACCCAGACGACGGCGCTGTTATAGCAGCCGACATCGACGGCGACGCGGCAGGCTTCCTCCAACAGACTATTGGCGTCGCGAATGCGCAGCACCGCAGAATTGATCGCGCTCTGCATCTTGAGTACGCGCGTCAGCAACGCGATATCGGTTTGTTGGCGCGCGTACTCGCGGCGCGTGCGCATGGTCACGATCCCGAAGGCGAGATCCGCCGCGATTTCGTTGAGCAATGCGACTTCCGACATCTCGAAGCCCGCGGACCGGTCTGTATAGACCTCGAGCACTCCGAGGCATTGATCATCGGTTAGAAGCGGCATCGCCAGGGCCGCGACGTGGCCGCGCCTGCGCGCCTGCGCGCGCCAAGCCGTGCTCCACCGCCCGTCCTCGATCTCAAGCACGATCTGCGGCGCTCGTTCGCGCATCGCGCGCAATGCCGGTGTCTGATCGCCGAGAGCGTGCATCGCGCCGTGCTGCGACGGATCGAGTGCTCCGTTGCCCCAGGAGGCCGATGCGGTAGGTTCCGGCGCGACGTCGGCGTACGCGCCAAAGCAGCCGATCCAAGCGAACCGGTAGCCGCCGATGTCAACCAGCGCGCGGCAGACGTCCGTCAGCAACTCATGTTCGCTGATCGAGTAAATCAACGTGCGATTGCTGGCGCTGAGTACCCGATATTGGCGCCGCAGCTGCGCCAATCGATCCGCATTCGCGACCGGTTGGCCGTGCGGGGAATCCGCCGTAGGCTCGCTCATGTTGTTCGACAGAGCGGGTGGCGGTCGTCGCCCTCGCCGGCACCGGGGTCGCAAGCCCCAGACTGCGGTGAGGCCGCCGGCAAGTCGATACGAACCGTCGTGCCATTGCCCGGCTGACTGTCGATCTGCAGTCGCCCGCCATGAGCGCAGACGGCCCGATGGACGATTCGTAATCCGAGGCCGGCGCCATGAGACTCGGCCGGCTCGGAGATTTGCTGCCGCAAATTGCTCAAGGCCGCGCCATCCATGCCGATGCCGTTGTCGGCCACCGTCAGCCGGACGAACGGGCGGCTGTGGCCATCCGAGCCGATCACGGCAGCGACCCCTATCTCGATCACACCGTCGGGCTGCCGAATGGCCTGGGATGCGTTGAGCACCAATTTCAGCAGCACGCGCTGCATGGCGGTGGAGTTGACCTCCACCAGCGGCGCTCGAATATCCATTGCGATTCGCAGGACCGCCGTGTTCGCAATGACTGCGCGCATTTCCGCCTGCGCTTCGCGAACAACGCTGCTGAGAGACAACAATCGGCGTGCGCGCGCGGTCGCGGAACTCACTTGAATGCTCTCATGCTTGGTTGTGCTCACCGTGCTTTGGGGTGGCGCACTCTATGCGTCCGGGACGGACACTTGTATCGGGTACTTTGCTGAGTCGGGGTGGGGAGAGTCTGTAGCGTGGCGCCGGACGGGGCGCGTGGCCTTTAGGCGTCCACGATTTTATTGCGGATCGCGTAGCGCACGAGGTCGGCCAGCGAACCGAATTCCATCTTGCGCATGATGTTGCTGCGGTGCGTTTCCACGGTTTTCACGCTGAGGTGCAAGGCTCGCGCCACTTCTTTGTTGTTGCCGCCTTCCGCGAGCAGCTGGACAATTTGCCGCTCGCGCGGCGAAAGGGCCACGGCGGCCTGAGTCGCGGAATCCTCGCCGGAACGCAGATAGCCCTCGAGGACGACGCGCGCGACCTTTGAGGTGAAAAACGGCCGCTCATCGAGCAGGGCCTCGATGGCCTGAACGAGTACCCGTCCGGCGTCCGACTTCAATACATATCCCATTGCCCCTGCGTCGAGCACATCGCGAATCAACTGCTCGGACTCGTGCGCGGTCACAATCAAAATGCGGGTTTTAGGCGTCGAGGCACGGATTTGGCGTGTGGCTTCGAGCCCGTTGAGTTCAGGCATGGTCAAATCGAGCACGGCGATCTCGGGGGTAAGGCTGGCGGCCAGTTCGCAGGCCTGGCGGCCGTCGACAGCTTCAGCCACGATGTTCCATTCCGGCCGGTCCGCCAGCGCTGAAACGAGCCCCCGCCGAATCAGCTCGTGATCGTCCGCAATTAGAATTCGAACATTGTTCATGGGCCGTACCCTCTATAGCGATGCGGACTGGTCAGCGCGGGCGCCTGCTGCGGAAGACAGCGCAAGCTTGGCTTGCACACAGGTTCCCTGCGTGCCGCTGCGCACGTTCAGCGTTCCTCCGAGCTGCCGCATCCGCTCGCGCATACCTGCCAGGCCGACGCCCAACGCGGTCGCATCGGTCACTTTGCCGGACGAGCCGCGGACCAGGATGCCGTGGCCGACGTCTTCGACTTCCAAGATTACTGCGTCTTGCTGCTCGAACAGCCGGATGGTTACCGATGGGCTTTTCGAGTGTCGATGCACGTTCGTCAACGCTTCCTGAGCGACGCGGAATATCGCCAATTCATGCTCCGGAGGGAAGCGGTCCATGGCGTCGGGCAAGTCCAGTTCGATTTTGATTCCGCTGCGCTGACGCAGACCATCGGCCAGCCACCGCAGCGCGCTCAACAGCCCGATTTCATCCAATAGCGGCGGATGCAGCAGATACGAGGCGGTGCGAATCTCGGTTGAACACTGCCGTGCCAGAGTCATGCATTCCTCAACCAGCGCGCTCGCGGAATTCGGCGGTGGATCGATGATGCGCGCCAGGCGGGTGAGACTGAGCTCCAGGGCGGCGAGACCCTGTCCGGTGCTGTCGTGCAGATCCCGTCCGATGCGCCGCCGCTCGTCATCTTGGATGTGAACCAGCGTTGCGGCCAGTTCGTGCAACTCGTCGAGCACGCGCTCGCGCTCTTGGTCCATCAACTTGCGCTGGCTGACGTCGTGGATGACGCCGAGCGTCAGGGTCCTGCCGTCGGCGTTGAGGCTCGAAAGGTCCACCGCCGCGGACAGCGGCGCGCCCGTGTCCAGCCGCCGCTGGATCCATTCGAAACTGTCGGCGCCGGTGGCGACCGCGCGGTGGATTCGTTCCCGACAGAGCACGTCGGAGGACGCGCCGTCGGGCTGTGTCGCGGGCGACAGATCCCACAATCGCATGCCGGTCAATTCGCTCGGTTTGCCGACGCCAAACATGCTCGCGCTGGTTCGATTGGCCTCGACGATGCGCTCGCCTTCCAGCACGAAGGCACCGAAGGCGGCGTTGTTAAAGAGTGCCCGGTAGTGCAGTTCGCGCCGGCGCAGCGCCCGCACGAAGTAGTCGAGCATCCAAGTTGTCACGACCACGAGCAAGGTGATGCCAAGTCCCAGCAGCACGGTGCTGCGCCGCCGCCCATACCAGTCTGCGAGCGTGTCCTCGTGGCGCCGTGAGGCGAAGACCAGCATCGGGTATCCGCTCAACCGGTGGTAGGCGGCGATCGCCGGCCTGCCGGCGAATGGACCGATGCCGTCGATCACCCCGGAAGCCGGCCCACTGACGGCGCGACGAAACATTTCCGAGTCGGCGAAATTGTTCCCTTCGGCCGCGCGCACATGCGCGTCCGGACTCGACAGGAACAGGGCAGTACCGTCGTCCGCAAACAGACCGACGCCGCTGCCCAATTCGGGTTGCTCGTAGACGCTTTCGAGGCCGCTGAACGCAATCAGCGCGCCCGCCCAGATATTTTGCAGGCTGCCATGACCGAACCGGCGAGCGATCGGAATGACTTTCTCGCCCGGGCTATCCGGATCCGGCATCGGGCCCCCCACCCATGCATACTCCGACCTGAGGTTCAACGCGGGCCGCAGCCATGCGGGAGGCGCCGTTCGACGCTCCGGTGTTGCGGAACGTCCGACGCGCACAAACCGTTGTGCGTCGATCAGAAACAACGACCGCACATAGGGGCCGCCGGTGAGCATGTGGGTGAGCGTGTCGGAAACTTGTGTATCGCTGAGAGTCGAGGGATCGGCGCGGTTCTCGAGTTCATTGGCGGCGGCGAGCGCGGCGCCCACCCCGTCGCCGAGCATGGCTTCGACTTGCGCTTGAAGCGTGCCGCTGACGCTGCGCAGATGCTCGCGCTCGGTCTCCAGCGTCGCACGATAGTCACTCTGTATCCGCTGGACGACCA
>Ga0210392_10001586_pt1 | contig 11879 bp, 12 predicted proteins | sample IncBWC30OmetaG_FD_161057 | JGI IMG/M metagenome (GOLD analysis project Ga0210392, IMG submission 161057) | Forest soil microbial communities from Barre Woods Harvard Forest LTER site, Petersham, Massachusetts, United States - Inc-BW-C-30-O ...
CCATAACAGCCAGCTCAAAAAGTGGGACCCAGGGTTGGCGGTCCCGAAGTTCCGCCCCTGCATGTTGCAGGCATCTTCGCTCATAGCTTTAGATTCAGGCTGATCGGCGAAGATTCGGGAATCGTCACAGTGCATGACGGGCGCTGTACGGAAGATCTCAAGGGGAGAGGTATGAGTGATCGAACGACTCAGTCTCCGATTTGGGAACATCCGCCAGGCAGGAACATGCAGGAGCGGCGATTACAGGTCTACGCATGAATCCCGCGCACATAGACCCATGAGAACAGCATAGAACTCTGTGCTAAGCATGTCAATTCATTCCCCTTAGATTCACAGAGTTGCAATGCGTTTGTAATGATTTTGGTGGATTGCGAGGCTGTTTCGCGATAAATGCACTAAGATTGGTGCAATTTGCCTATTCCGCGCAGATTGAACATACCGCCGTACCGAACTTTGCCACTTTCGCTGGTCCTATGCCGTCCACGGCGAGCAGATCTTGTTCGCTGCGGGGACGCTCTGCCGCAATAGCGCGCAGCGTCCGGTCGGAGAAGACAAAGAAAGCTGGCTGGCCCAGCTTGCCGGACTCCTCGCGTCGCCAGGCACGCAGTCTTTCTTCGAGAGCGGCAGCTTCGGCGGAGAGGGGAATCTCAGGCTTGGAATCCTTACGCTTGCGCTCCCGTTTGGCGGGCAGTGGAGCGGCGTTCTCGCTGGTGTCGCGCATGACGACGGTGGTGATGTCGCCTTCGTTTAGATCTTCGCCATCGCGCGTCAGGCTGGCTTTGCGATAGGCAATACTGCGGCCGTCTTTTTCGAAGCTTGCATCTTCGATCGCCAGCAGTCCCGCGCCGCTCATCGCTCCGAGGAGGTCTTCAAAGTGGTCGCGGCTTATTCCGTTGCTCGCGCACAGCTCCTGGTGTAGCTTGCCGGTCGATTTCGATCCGCCGAAACCCAAGGCTCGCGAGACCGCAAAGACCAGCGCATGTTCGGTCTTGTCCAGAGGGCGAAAGCGCTGGGCAACAGCGCGTTCAGGGGAGCAGATATCGCATTGCCCGCAAGCGTGGCGGCCATCGTCTTCATCGCCAAAGTGCCGGACAAGCTGTGCCATGCGGCATTGGTGCGACTCGGCATAACGCATCACGCGGTCAAGCTGCGCCATGCGCTGGTTCGATTGCGAAAGATAAGGCTGCCGCCAGGCTGCGTCGCCGCGGATGACGTTGCCGTCGTAGTCGATGTGGGCGCCGCCGTGGGTCATCAGCTTGTCGAGCGCCGTTGCGAAAATCTCGCCTTCGAGCTTCGATTTCAACAACTCGGCCAGCTCATCTTTGTGGCGTGGCCTTGCGTCTAGCTTGCGAAAGATCAGGTCGAGCTCGTCGACCGGAGGGTAGTCGCGCTCGTAGAAGAAAGCATGCGTCCTTCGGTCGGCGTAGGAGTGCATCAGGATTGTCCGGCTCGGCTCGCCATCGCGGCCTGCGCGGCCAATCTCCTGGTAATACGCTTCAAGGCTAGCCGGCAACGCAGTATGGATTACAGTCCGCACATCGGGCTTGTCGATACCCATGCCGAAGGCAATCGTCGCCACCACGGCTTCCAGTTTTCCCGCAAGAAATTCGCGCTGCACGCGCTCGCGATGATCCGGCTCCAGTCCGGCGTGATATGCCGCCGTTGAAAAGCTCTCTGAAAGATCCTGCGCCAGCGTCTCCGCCTCTTTGCGCGTCGGTGCATAGACGATCGCCGGCCTTCGCTCCTGTGGCTTCAACAGGCTGAGCGCGAGCTGTGAGCGCTTCGGTTTTGAAACCTCGACGACTTCAACGGCCAGATTACTGCGGCGAAAGCCATGGATGAAGCGCGCTGGATGTTGCAACTGGAGCTGCGCCGCAATGTCATCCTGAACGATGGGAGTCGCAGTCGCCGTTAGCGCAACCACAGGAGCGGGCCGCAACGCGTGCAAATAGCTGCCGAGGAGACGATAATCAGGCCGGAAATCATGTCCCCATTGCGAAATGCAATGCGCCTCGTCAATGGCAATAAGCGCGGGCTTGCGCTTGGCCAGCATCTCAGGAAAGCCCGGCACGCGCAGACGCTCCGGCGCGATAAAGAGAAAGTCGAGTGCCCCGTTCAGATAGTCGCGGCAAGCCTGTCGGGACCGTTCGCGGTCGAGGCCGGAGTGAATCCTTGTCGCCTTCAGGCCCAACTCGCTTAGCTTCGACGCCTGGTCGTCCATCAGGGCAATCAGGGGACTGATGACCAGCGCTGTTCCGCCCCGGGCAACAGCAGGCAGCTGGTAGCAGAGTGACTTGCCCGCTCCTGTCGGCATCACCAGCAGCACGTCGCGGCCATCGACCGCCGCGCGGCACACCGCTTCCTGATTTGCCCGGAAAGAAGAGAAGCCAAAAGTGCGGGCCAGAAGCTCTGTCAGTTGTGCCGAGGACATGAATCCAGTATGCGGCATGACAGGGGTGTCCATAGCTATACTGATCGCCTATGGACCATCTCTGGACACCGTGGCGCTACTCCTATGTCACTACCACCGACAATGCCAGGCGCCAGGGCGTGCCCGAGGAATTATCCGCGTGGCCCGGAGACAAAGGCTGTGTCTTCTGCAATCTGATCGCCTCTGTTGAATACTCTGAAGCCCACGGTATGGCCTCCGAGCAAGCGGAGAAGGCTGCGCTCATCGTTCATCGAGGCAAGAACACCTACGTTGTCCTCAACAGATTCCCCTATACCTCGGGACATGTCATGGTGCTGCCGTATGCGCATGAAAGCTCGCTTGCTGCGTTGCCTGTCAACGTTGCTCACGAGTTGATGGACTCAGCGCAGCGGCTGGAGTCTGTTCTGGGGAGCACCTACCATCCTAACGGCATCAATATGGGCCTGAATCTGGGAAAAGCGGCAGGCGCGGGCGTTCAGGGCCACCTTCATTTGCATATTCTGCCGCGCTGGACTGGCGACACCAATTTCATGACGGTCGTGGGGGAAACGCGCGTCCTGCCGGAAGACCTTGAAACCACCTGGGAGCGTGTCCGGGAGAACTTCGTGAAAAGCGTCTGAGCCGAGAAAAAGCACTTCGCCTGGACGGCTCCTTCCGCATCCAACTGAAACGAGGCCAAAAAAAATAGGCCTCAACCAGGAGGGCGCGATATGGTACATAGCGCTGTTCACAAGAAAAGTCATAAAGCAGAAGAGAACGCGTCAGCAAAGCGTTCTGCTCCCACAAGCGTGCAACCCGAGCACACGCCCTTGAAGCCAGAAGAAGCGCGGCTAACCGGAGCTGGCAGCCAAGAGCAGAATCGCTTATTGAAGCAGAATGTGGAAGAGGGAAAGGCCGAGCGCCATCCTGATCTGCCGGCGGGGCTGCATTCGACCGGATCGTTCACCGGTGAGAACGAAAAGAAAAAGTAGCGGCTATTCGAGCTTGGGAAAGAGAGAGTCGCTTTGCTCCTCTTCTTTCTCCTCAGTCTTCCAGTCCTCTGATTGCAGTTCGCGTGTGACGGATTCGAGCATCCCGATTTCAGGCAATTCTTCCTGTCCAATGTGAAGCTCGTGTAGCTTGCGCGCATAGGTGAAGACGCTTCCTCTGCCTTCCACACTGCCAATCAGGTTGTTGTAATGTCTGACGGTGCTGGTCAGGGCATTTCCCATTTTCGTGAAGTGCTCCTGCGTCGTCGCCAGCTTGTCGTAGAGCTTTTCACCCACTTCGCGAATCGCCAGCGCATTCTTCGTCACTTCCAGTTGCTGCCACCCATAAGCCACTGCCCTGAGCAGCGCGATCAGTGTCGTCGGGGTGGCCAGAATGACGTTGGAGTTCGTTCCGAATTCAATCAGACTGGGATCCTGTTCGAGCGCCGCACTGAAAAGGACCTCGCTCGACAGAAAGCAGACGACAAAGTCAGGGCTGTTCTTGAATTGTTTCCAATAGGACTTTGCCGAGAGCGCCGTCAAATGCTCGCGAACACGCGCAGCATGCGCAGTCAGCTTGAGAGCCCGGGTCGCTTCATCGGATGTGCTCATCGCATCTAGGAATGCATCAAAGGGCGTCTTCACATCGATGACAATCGTGCGCTCATTCGGCAGGTGAATCACGCAGTCCGGCTTGATTGCGCCATCGTCGCCGCGCACAAAGACTTCCATGTCGAATGAGGCATGTTCCACCATGCCGGCGAATTCGATGCAGCGCTTCAGCTGCAATTCCCCCCAGTTGCCGCGTATCTTGGGCGCCCTTAGTGCTGAAATAAGCTGCGATGTCTCGCGACGCAGATCAGCGTGCGAGCTTTGCATCCCTTCGATCAATCCCTTTAGCGATTGATACGCGCCCTCGCGTTTGACTTCGAGTTCCTGGGTGCCCTGCTGGAGTCTGTCGAGCGTCTCACGTACCGGTTTCAGCAGGTTTTCAATCGCCTTTTCCTTCTGGTCGAGTTGGTTTCCGGAGGCCTGCTGCTGCTTGCCCAGTTCCTGACGCGCCAGTTGCAGAAAGGTTTGGCTGTTCTCATTCAAAACGCGCGCAGCGGCGCTGCGGAAAGTTTCTTCGAGGGTCACGCGGGCCTGTTTCAACGACTCCTGCTCCGCAGTGAGCCGCTCCTCCAGCCGGGCTTTTTCCACACTCAGAGCTAAGGCGTCCTTTTGCGATTTCTCCATCAGGACTTCGCGTTGGGCGAGCTGCGTTGCCAGATTTTCGCTATTCCGCTTCTCGGCAAGAATCTCAGTGCGGACATGCCGATGGCGAATCCAATAACCTAGAGCCGCCCCAAAAATGAGGGCGACAACACCGATAACTACAGCAAGAGGCATAACGAATATACTGCCACTGAAACGCAAACAAAGCACAGGTTCCGGAGGTTTCCCACCAGCCTCGCGCTTTACATGGTCCGAGGGCCTCAGTAGACTTGAAATTTCGGAGTGTGCTCGTGGTGTGTCCTGCCAAGGGGGCATCGCATCCGAATGAATCTACGATTTTGTGCCGTATTGATGGATAGGAGAAACGCATGGCAGTGGAAGAGAAGGTAAAACAGATCATCGTCGAGCAGCTTCAGGTCGACGAAGCCGAAGTGACGCCCAGCGCATCTTTTCAGGAAGACCTTGGCGCCGACTCGCTCGACGTCGTTGAGCTGGTGATGCAGTTCGAAGAAGCCTTCGATCTTGAGATTCCCGACGAGGACGCCGAGAAGATCAAGACGGTAAAGGACGCCATCGACTACATCGAGAAGAACGCGAAAGGCGGCAAGTAGTCTTGCAACGGCGCGTGGTAGTTACGGGCATCGGCCTGATGTGCGGAGTAGGCAACACGACGCCCGAGGTCTGGAAGAATCTGCTGGCAGGTAAGAGCGGGATGGCGCCCATCACCGGCTTCGATACGACAGGTTTCTCTGTCACCTTCGCAGCCGAGGTGAAGAACTTCGATCCACTGAACTTTGTGGACAAGAAGGAATCGCGCAAGATGGCGCGCTTCATCCACTTCGCTCTTGCGGCGACGCAGGAGGCCATGGAGATGTCCGGCCTCAACATTACGGACGATAATTCCGATCGCGTCGGCGTTCACATCGGTTCGGGGATCGGCGGGTTCGACATCATCGAGCGCGAACATAGCGCCATGCTGAACGGCGGCCCACGCAAGATATCGCCCTTCTTCATTCCCGCTGCCATCATCAACCTTGCTGCCGGTCAGGTGAGCATCAAGTACGGTGCCAAGGGGCCGAACGAGGCGACCGCAACAGCCTGCACTACCAGCGCGCACTCCATTGGCGACGCCTACCACATCATCAAGCGCGGCGACGCCGACGCCATGATTGCGGGCGGTTCGGAAGCAGCCATCACACCGATGGGCGTGGGCGGCTTTGCAGCCATGCGTGCTCTTTCGACCCGCAATGACGATCCGGAGCACGCCTGCCGTCCCTTCGACAAGGACCGCGACGGCTTTATTGTTGGCGAAGGCGCTGGCATCCTGATTCTCGAAGATCTGGAGTTTGCTCAGGCCCGCGGCGCGAAGATTCTGGCCGAGATCATCGGCTACGGCATGAGCGCCGACGCCTACCACATCACCAGCATGGCTCCCGAAGGCGAAGGCTGCCATCGCGCCATGAAGAATGCGATCAAGAGCGCCGGTATTCAGCCGACCGACATCCAGTATGTAAATGCGCACGCAACTTCGACGCCCGTAGGCGACGTGCTCGAAAGCGCTGCGATGGAGAAACTCTTCGGCGAGCAAGCCACCAGCGGCAAGCTGCTGATAAGCTCGACGAAATCGATGACAGGCCACCTGCTCGGCGGTGCAGGCGGATTGGAAGCGGGCATCACCATCATGGCGCTGCTCGACCAGATCGCTCCGCCGACGACGAACCTCGACAGCCAAGACCCTGAGTGCCGGTTGAACTACTTGCCCAACAAGCCACAGAACGTGAAAATCGATATTGCGCTGTCGAACTCTTTCGGCTTTGGTGGCACCAATGGCTCGCTGATTTTCCGCCGCTGGCAGGACTAAACTCACCTAATTGCGCTTGACGCAAAGAAAAAGCCCGGCTTCGAGCCGGGCTTTCTTATCGCTGAAAGTTCAGTCTATTTAGACAGGCTGAACGTTCTCGGCCTGGAAGCCCTTGGCGCCGCGCACGACGTTGAACTGCACGCGCTGGCCTTCCTGAAGGCTGCGGAAGCCGTTCGCGTTGATCGCGGAGAAGTGAACGAAGACATCTTCGTTGTTGCTCTCGCGCGTAATGAAGCCGAAGCCCTTGGCATCGTTAAACCACTTGACTGTACCCTGTTCCATTTTGGGGTATTCCTTTGTGTTGGTATTCGCTGAAAACGGGAAGGTGTAGAGCAGGCAGTGCTTTGGACGGCATTACGTGCGTAACAAAAACCCACTCGGAATCGAGCGTGTTACTAGTATAACCCGATTTTGAAAAATGTTGCAGGATTTAGAGTTACCCGCCCTTCATTGCATGCGAAGGGCGGGTAACTCATCTCTACGCAAATGCGCCGGAGATCAGCACGATTATGAGCCACCAGCCAACGACGGCGGCCGCCGCCTTTCCACGACTCACCTTCGCAACGATAGCTACCCCAATTACGCTCAGAATCACCGACCAAATCTCAAAGACATCGAGGTGCATAGCGTAGGCGACGAGCACGTGCGGCAAATCGGGGCTCAGGTAGTATCCAATATTCGTGCCAACGGGATTGTTCAGAAGGAACGAATCCGGCGCGACGCCTGCAAAAAGCGCAATGATGGCTAAAAGAAACTTGATATTAAAGACAAGGCCCGCATACATGTACACCGCGAATACCTGCCCGAACTTCGCCTTCCCCGCAAAACCGAAGTTTACGGTAGCCCAGACCAGGAGCACGGTAATGGCGGTAAAAATAAGTATCAGGACCGGGAAGCAGTAGGCAATGATCGAGGTGATCTTTGTGCCAATAGACTTAGCTGTAGCCACCTGATCGGGTGGAGTTTGAGCAAATCGCTCCTCTTGCTTTGGGTTCTGATGCAGATTGTTTTCGAACACCCTGTCCCAGCCCACTTTCGTCTGCACTGAGAATGAGAAGGCAATCGACACTACAAGCATGACCAACAGTGGTCCCCACCATGACGAACTCCGCAGAATATCGGTAAACGTCTTTGAGGGAGCCACAAAGGTATCAACAATCCGCTGTCCTTCGCTCAACTGCGCAGTCGTGGTTACCGGAACAACATCACTCATAAGGCCTCTCTTATTCAGTGCTTTTTCAATTGGCGCGATTGTACCCCGGTCGTGCGCCGCATGCGACGAAAATCATTTCAAAATAGTTACCCGAAGCATCCTAACTTATTGAATTCAGGCCTGAGAACCACAATCCGGATGATCCGAACCAAGATGAATACTTTCCGGCCCGGACGGGCTCCTTTAGTCTGAAAAAGCTCTCGGAATCTCCGCGGTCCCGCTCATGCGCTGTCTTTCTGTTTTCCTTGCCGCCGCTCTGCTCGCTGGCGCAGGGAGTTCTGCCTTTGCCGCAAAACGCAAGCCTCATCACGCTCGCTCTGCCTCTGTGCATACACACAAACGCAGTCATCAGAGCGCCCGTGCACGTCGCGCTGCCCTTGAAGCGAAAGAAGAGTCGCCCAACGCGACCATCCCGGAAGTTCCCCTGAAGCACGCAAAACTTGTCCTGCTGCCGCCCTTGAAGGGCTCACGGGAATCGCTCATCCGCCAGAACCAGCGCAGCGAAGCCGACGGGCTGGAGCGCATCGAAGACGACGATCAGTTGAACGAGCTTCGCAGCCAGCACGCTCTAGTAGCCGTTCCGGTCGGCATGTCGCTTCGCGTCAATACGGATCTGCCGGTGAATCGCCGCTATTGTCGCGTGTGGACCTCCCATTTCCTGGCCGATCTGAGCCGCGTTCACTACGCCCGCTTCCACCGCCCTCTGCAGGTCAATTCCGCCGTGCGCACCGTCGAGTACCAGCGCCGCCTGATCGAAGTAAACGGCAATGCCGCCCCCGCCGAGGGAGACATCGCCTCGCCGCACCTGACCGGTGCAACGATCGACATCGCGAAGAAGGGACTGTCTATGTCAGAGGTTGCCTGGATGCGCGCCTACCTGCTGCCACTCCAAACCGCGGGAAAGATTGACGTGGAAGAAGAGTTTTATCAATCCTGCTTCCACATCACGGTCTACAAATCGTACGCGCCACCGGTCCAGTCGAAGCCAATCCCGCACGAACGCGGCAGCAAAAGCGCTCTGATTGCCGCCGGCGTTCAATAGTCAGTAACGCTTAGTGACGGTTGCCGGAGCGGGTCCGGACCGGTCGCTCAGCAGCCAGTCCACTGCCGTCCGCACATCTTCATCGCGCGCCTCGCCCATGATGCGCACGATGATCTCTCCGCGCTCATCCAAGATGGCGGTTCCCGGAACGATTTCGCCGAGGCCAAAACTTGCAAGCGTATCGGTATCGGCTCCGACCCACGTTTCAAGTGTGACATTGGCTTTCTCAAGAGCAGGCTGAACTTTGGCGCGGTCCTTCGCTGCATCAATCGAAACCGCAATAAAGTGGACATTCTTACTGTTGTAGTCCTGCGCAAGCTTCGAAAGTCGCGGCAACTCTTCCTGACACGGACCGCACCACGTCGCCCAGAAGTTGACGACGACAATCTGGCCGCGCAGCGAGGCCAGCTTCTGCGGATGACCTTGTAAGTCCTTTAACTCAAGGTTGGGCGCACGCTTTGCATACGCAGGCACGGCACAAATCACGGAACACAAAATCAACAGAATGCGGGGGAAGGCTTTCATCACTCAGGCGAGTGTATCCAGTAACCGTGCGCAAGCGCCTCAGCCCAAGGTTGGAGATATCTTTCCGCCCGCAGGCCCAAGACTACAGCCCAGCCGCGCTGTTACCGTGCAACAAGTTGTTTCCATCTGAGGCCAATCAACGGAGTCAAAATGAAAATAAGAACCTGCAAAGCAGGACTCACGCTCGTCGCAACATTGCTCGCCGTCTCCACAACATCCCGACACAATCAGGCATTAGCGCAGGGTTGCGTCGCCGCGCACTCTCCACAGCCTGTCATATCGGGTCTTGACCCGACCAGCCAGCCGCGTACAACAGGCCTGTTGCATGGGCTCTCCGTCACTGTAGGCTTCCGTACCTACAGTTCGTATAAGCACTACATCGGCACGGTCTATCAGGTGCAGCGCGCCGAGATGCACAACCAGGTGCAGAACCATGTCGATCTCTACGATCTGAGCCTCAGCTATCAGATGACGCCGCGCTGGAGCATCATCGCCGACATTCCTGGAATGACGGCAACGCGTCATCAGCAGGGCAATGTGAATGTCTATCGCTCCGGCGGAATCGGAGACATGCTCGTGGGCGCGCAGGCATGGGTCTGGCGGCCGCCAACAGAGAGCAATGGCAACATCTCCTTTTCCATGCAGCTCAAACTGCCGACCGGCATCAATGATGCAAAAGGAACGACCATTCTCTCCAATGGACAGAAGCAGGTCCGGCCCTTCGATGAGTCGATCCAGCCCGGCGACGGCACCTGGGGATTTGCCCTCGGCACCAATGCCTATCGCCAGTTCTATTTCCACACCATCGGCTACTTCACCGGCTCGTGGCTCTTCAGCCCGCACGACACGACCGGCGTCTTGACCTATCGTTCAGCGCCCGGTGAAAACGTGGTCTCCGCAACCGATCAATATCTATGGCGCGGCGGCTTTTCGCATGGGGTGCCGAAGGTGCGCGGTCTCGCGCTGAGCATTGGCGGCCGTATGGAAGGCGTGCCCGTGCGCGATGCCTTTGGCAGCAGCAACGGCTTTCGCCGTCCCGGCTATGTCATTTCCATCGAGCCTGGCCTGGTATACGCACGCGGCCGCAACATGTTCAACGTGAGCGGTCCATGGGCAATGGAGCGCAATCGCAAGACCAGCGTGACCGACTACGCGAATCACACTCACGGCGACGCTGCGTTTGCGGATTACACCGTGATTGCCAGCTATACCCGAACCTTCTAAACGGTGGAGAGAAGCAGAGCATCCGATCGTCTAGCATGAAAGCGTGATCTACACGCATGCAGGAGTGATCGTAGCTGCGATATTGGCTCTGACGCCTCTGCTTCTCTTCGGTTTCGCGGGCGAGCGCTGCGTGGCTCTGCTCGGCAGGCAGCCGCTGGCCCTTCGATTACTGCTTCCCGCCGTTTGTGTTATTTCCTATCTGCTCGTCTGCTGGCCCCTTCACCTGCTTCGCGCAGGATGGCTCGTGCTCTATTTGCTCTTGCCCATCGCGGTCGCCGCACTACTCGCAATCGCGGAAAAGCTCGACCCACAGAAACGGGGCCACGCGCTCGATTTTCTCGTGCTCTTCTCCCTCGGCCTCGCCGTCGACCTGCGCTGGTTTGAACCAGCCTGGCCGCACGCCCTTGTTGCGATCAACAAGGTGCTCCTACTCGACACCGGCCTCTACGGCTTTCACGTCATCCGCAAACTCGACGGAGTAGGTTTCGATCTCCGCTGGCGGCTGGAGGACTGGAAAACCGGCCTGCGCGAATTGCTCTACTACATGCCGATTGCCGTCACGCTTGGCCTCGCCATCGGCTTCCTGCACTGGCACGGACACATCAATCGCCCATGGCTGCTGCCCGGAGTCTGGCTCTTTACCTATCTCCTGATCGCACTGCCCGAAGAAATCTTCTTTCGTGGATGGATGCAGAACCTCTTCGAGCGCCGCATCGGGCGCACAGCATCATTGGTGGTCACAGCGGTCCTCTTCGGGCTCTCGCACTTCAACAAGCGTGCGGCGCACTTCAACTGGCGCTACGTTCTTCTGGCAGTGATCGCCGGCATATTCTACGGACGCGCCTGGCGCTCCGACAGAAGAATCGCAGCCTCATCGATCACCCATGCCTGCGTGGATACTTTGTGGGGAGCGCTGCTTCGCTGAATGGCTCGATGCCGGGGCTGGTAGCGCAGATAGCCAAGCCCAACCCGCATGTGATGATGGATGGCATCCGGAACCGTAACGGCGACGCAGAGGCCGAGGATGCCGTGCGCCAGCCCAAGCGCATACAGATTGCGATAGCGAAGAAAGAACGGGCAGGCAATCAAAGCCCACACCAGCGTAAGGCAGATCAGGATGGGGTTCGGAATATGCGCAATCGCAAACAGCACCGCCGCCGTCGCAATCGCTAGTGACCGCCGCGGCAGCAATCGCACCAGCCGGGTCAGCACAAAGACCTGCACCAGGAACTCCTGCACAAATGACCAGATCAGGTACCCGATCACGCGAGTCCGCGCCGACAAGGGTCCTACGCCCGGAAGTCCGTGAAGAGTGCCGAGTTCCTTCGCCGCTACAACTGCGAGTACAGCGAGGGCCAGGGCTGCCGCAACAATCCAAAGCGACCGCCTTGTCTCGGTAG
>Ga0210392_10001587_pt1 | contig 11877 bp, 7 predicted proteins | sample IncBWC30OmetaG_FD_161057 | JGI IMG/M metagenome (GOLD analysis project Ga0210392, IMG submission 161057) | Forest soil microbial communities from Barre Woods Harvard Forest LTER site, Petersham, Massachusetts, United States - Inc-BW-C-30-O ...
GCTCCTTGCAGCGTGGAGTTGATCACTTCCAACATTCGCTCTCCCGAAAAAGGTTTGGCGAGCGTTTGTGCTGCGCCGAGTTTTTTGGCCATGTCCAGATAATCCCGGGCGTCAACGCGGCCGCCGCCCGACATGGCGATGATCTTCAACGCCGGCATTTTCCGGTGCAGCTCCATGACAACTTCGATGCCGTCTTTATCCGGCATGATTACGTCCGTGATGAGAAGATCGAAGGGGCTGCCTTGAACCGTGCGCATCACCTTCCGGCTATCGGACAAAGCGGTCACCTGGTGGCCGGCGCAACGCAGATACTCACCCTGCAATTTCAGGAAGGTCGCGTTATCGTCGAGTAACAGGATGTTTGCCATGCTGTTGGGATTTAGGCCTCAATCTGAGCCAAAACCGGGGATTTTTTGCGCACGGCCTTCAATGCCTCCACCATCGTTTCCTGGGTGAAAGGTTTGTCCAGCAGCCTGCCGACTCCCATTTTTCTGAACTCGTTCGCCTCTGCTTTTTCCATGCGTCCGCTCATGATGATGATGCCGGCCTCGGGCAACAGGCGTTTGAACGCCCGCACAAAGGCAATGCCATCCATGCGGGGCATGTGCAGGTCGCTCAACACCGCGCACAGTTCCGACCGTTTCTCCGCCGCGTGAATCAGTGCTTCCGCGCCATCGGCGGCCGTGATCACCTGAAAGTTCATGGCCGTCAGCACGGCACTCGCGGCTTGGCGCACACCGGCCTCGTCATCCACGACAAGGATGGTCTCGCCGTGACCGCGGAATTCCTCCTCGACCGGAAGCAGCGGGCACGTGTCCCCGGTTTCGTCGGCCGCAAACGGCAGGTAAATGCTGAAGGTCGAGCCGTGGCCCGGCTTGGAATGAACGCGGACGAAGCCTTCGTGGCTCTTAACGATGCCGATCACGGTGGAAAGGCCGAGGCCGGTGCCCTTGTCCGGGCCTTTGGTGCTGAAGAATGGCTCAAAGATGCGTTCCAGGATCTCTGGCGGGATGCCCGTGCCAGTGTCACTGACGTGACATACGACATAGTGGCCGGGCTTGGCCTCTGCCATGCCGCTGTGCGAGGCCGCGCCCAGTTCCATCTGCTCCGCCTTCAGGGTCAGGGTGCCGCCCTTGGGCATGGCGTCGCGCGCGTTGACGCAGAGGTTGAGCAGCACTTGGTGAAGCTGGATGCCATCGCCGAGAATCGGATGGAGATCCTTGGCATAGCTGGTCCGCAGCCGGATGTTCTTGGGAAAAGTGCCCCTGATGATTTTCTCCATCTCTGTCAGTAAATCCCGCGGTTGGACCAGCAGACGTGCGCCTTCGGCCCCCCTGGCGAAGGTTAAAAGCTGCCGCACCATGTCCGCACCGTGCTTGGCGCTCGCCTCCACCGTATCGATCAGCTCCGTGCTTTTCGGATACTTCACCCGCAGCAATCCAGTGACCATCATGATCGGCGCGAGCGTGTTGTTGAGATCATGAGCCACACCGCCAGCCAGGGTGCCGATGCTCTCCAATCGCTGGGCGCGCAGCAATTGTTGCTCGGCCTTTCGGCGCTGGGTGATGTCGTGCAACACGACCACGGCGCCGGTCTTGTGGCCGTCCGCGTCGATCAATGCGTCGCCGTTGCAGAGCACCAGACGGGGGGCCGCTCCTTTCACCACGATGGAGATCTCGGCATTGCGCACGTGCTCGCCCCGGAAAGCCCGCAACAGTGGAATGGAAGCGGTGGGCAATGGCGTGATCCCGTCAATCTCGCGGAGATCGAATGTCTGAGCCCATTCTTCAGGGGGAACATGGCGGACGTCGGTTCCGTGCCACTCGCGGGCGGCCTTGTTAAAGACGGTCAGTTTGCCTTCGGCGTCACAGGCCACCACCCCTTCCACCAAATTCTCCATCAACTCGTGCAAGAATTCCTGCTGTTGATGCAATTCCACGGTCCGCTCCTTCACGGCTTGCTCCAGCTGTTGGTTTAAGCGCCTCAGTTCCATTTGCGCCACCACTTGGCGGCCCAGTATTTCCATGGCCGTGCGCTGTTCCGGGGTCAGGTGTCGCGGCACCCGGTCGATGACGCAAAGCGCGCCGATCTTGAAGCCCTCCGGCGTGGTCAGCGGTTCTCCAGCGTAGAAGCGGATGTTCGGGTCGCCAACAACCAGCGGATTGGTACGGAAACGCTCGTCTTCGAGTGCGTTGGGGACTTCCAACAACGTGCCTCCTTGGATACTGTGGGCGCAAAAAGCCACGTCTCGTGGAGTTTCGGACAGATCCAGGCCCACCTTGCTCTTGAACCACTGCCGATTGGTATCGATGAGCGAGATGAGTGCGACCGGGGCGGCGCAAATCTGCGAGGCCAGCCAGGTGAAGTCGTCAAACGCCGCCTCGGCCGGCGTATCGAGAATGTCGTAACGCCGCAACGCCGTCAGACGCTCGGTTTCGTTCTTTGCGATTGGGGTTGTTTGCATCAATCACCGCGGCATTGCGATGTGCGGCTTAAAGGAGAGATTCCATCAGGGATGCAATTATTCCAAAAAGACGCTGCTGTCCGTGGCACTATAGCAAATCGCCTTTAATACTGGCTGATCTGACCTCTGCGGAGGGACGGCGTGCGCCTTCGTTGTATTTTATCGACGAACGCGCCTTCAACGCAAACCGTTGGCCGAAATTTGACCCTGCTTGATTTGCGTCAACCGGCGCCCAATCCATCGGGATTTTAGCGCGCATTGACAGCAACCGGGCCGTCCGGCAGTCAGGGCTTTCTATGGCCAATCACCCGATTCGATGGGGCATCCTTGGAACAGCCCAAATCGCAAGGAAGAATTGGCAGGCGATTTATCATACCGGCGACTCGACCGTCGCGGCGGTCGCGAGCCGTGAGGTGGCGCGCAGCCGGCAATTCATCGCCGAATGCCAGGGCGCCAGGCCCATGGCCTCCGTTCCGGATGCCTATGGCAGCTACGAAGAATTGCTGGCCGCCAAGAATATCGACGCCGTGTACATTCCGCTGCCGACCGCGATCCGCAAGCCTTGGGTCATTCGGGCCGCAAAGGCGGGAAAGCACGTGCTCTGCGAAAAACCCTGCGCGGCCACGGCGGCCGACCTCGAGGAAATGCTGGAGGCGTGCCGCCTCGCCGGGGTGCAATTCATGGACGGCGTGATGTTTGACCATAGCCTCCGGCTGCCGGCCATGCGGAAGGTTCTCGATGACGGCATCAGCGTGGGTTCAATCCGCCGGATCACCTCGGCCTTCACCTTTCGCGCGCCGGATTCATTCTACGCAACCAATATCCGTGCCGACGGGGCGCTGGAACCCATGGGCTGCCTCGGCGACCTGGGTTGGTACTGCATCCGGTTTTCCCTGTGGGCGATGAACGGGCAAATGCCCCGGGCCGTTTCCGCCCGTCTCATTTCCCACACCGGCCGCGCCGGCCCCCGCCCAGTGCCGGTTGATTTTTCCGCCGAGCTCCTGTTCAACGATGAAATCTCGGCGGGCTTCAACTGCTCATTTTCCGCGGGCCTTCAGCAATGGGCGGTCGTCAGCGGCACGATCGGCCAGCTGAAGCTATCCGACTTCGTGGTGCCCGCCCCGGTCAGCGAGGTGGAGTTCAGCGTCACCGGGTCGGACTTTCACGGCGAAGGAATGGACGGGAAAGTCAGGACGGCGACCCGGTGCTTTTCGGTGGCCGAGCATGGTGACCCCCATCCCACCGCGCAGGAAACACTCATGTTCCGCGACTTTGCCAACCAGATCCGCTTGGGAAAGCTCAACCCATCCTGGCCCGAAATCTCATTGAAGACGCAACGGGTGGCGGACGCCTGCTATGCTACAGCCTTGTCCGCTGTCACACCCGATTGAAAAACAGGGCGAAGACCGTGTGGGTTAAGACGGCTTGACCCTGGGATGCCTCTTCGCTGCCGGTCATAAGGCAAACCGTGGGCTCGGCTACCTTGAGCCGAGTTGATTTTCGACTTCCGTTTTGCCGGGCCGGGCCTACGTTTCACCTTTCAGTCACGGAGAGGTGGCAGAGTGGTCGAATGCGCCTGACTCGAAATCAGGTGTGCCGCAAGGTACCGGGGGTTCGAATCCCTCCCTCTCCGCCATGTTCATAGTCAGTAACTTACATAAAAATAGACCGCCAGTGGCAACGTCTAGTGGCAACACGTTGCCCTGAATTTGCCCACATTCATGGACGTTCCAAGAAAGAGTTTGGCGGTCGTTACCCTTCGACGTTGATCCTTATTGCCGTTATTTCGCTAGGGGATTGGCCAAAGACCGCCTCGAGCTTACGCTCGCCCCGCTGATTCGCCAACAGATGCGTCCTGCCGCATAGCCAAATTTGCCTCCCCGCTTGACCGAATTACGGGGCCTTTCGATGCCTGAAATAGGGGATTGAAAAATGAGAAAGTCTGGGCATATCCGGCGAAGGACATGACGTGGTATAGTATCGTCACAGTGATGATTCCACCGCACAAACCCAAGGCCTGTCACTCTCAGCGATGCTTTCGAAGAGGGTGGCTTAAAGTAGAGTGGCATCGGCCGGGCGCGAGGCGCCCGCGCGATGGAGGAGTTTCAGGAAGTGAAAACGCAGTTTCATGCCGTAAGGGCCTCGGACGGGTCATCTCAGTCCCCAGGCACCCTAACCCTCAAGCTGTATGTAGAGGCGTCCGCACCGGTTGGATCATTCAAACCACTAATACCTAACAGACCCCTTTACGTAATTTTCATCCACCAAGAACAAAAAGAATCAAATGATGTTTAACCATCAAAACAAAAAGTCATGAACCAATACAATAAACTATACACCCCGGCCGACTCGGCCGTTGTTTTCATCGATCACCAACCACAGATGCTTTTTGGCGTCGCCAACGCCGACCGGGCTAATCTGATCAACAATGTCACGCTCCTTGCCAAGGTCGCGAAGGAGTTCAAGGTGCCCACGGTTCTTACCGCTGTGGAGACCGAGTCGTTCAGCGGCTATGTCTGGCCGCAGTTGCTTGACGTCTTTCCAGGCCAGCCAGTGGTGGAGCGCAGTTCCATGAACTCATGGGATGATGCCGGGTTCCGCAAGGCGATTGAGGCCACGGGCAAGAAAAACATTATTATGACGGGTCTTTGGACCGAGGTGTGCGTGACCTGGCCGACCATCGAAATGCTTGGTGCGGGTTACAACGTTTACGTTGTCGAGGATTGTTGTGGGGCGACGTCGCCTGCCGCGCAGGAGGCGTCCCTCTCCCGTATGGTGCAAGCTGGGGCGGTGCGCCTGACAACCATTGCCGCGCTGCTCGAATTCCAGCGCGACTGGAAAAACAAGGAACATTATAACGCCCTCATGGGCCTTTTGCGGCAGCAGGCCGGTGCCTATGGGATCGGGGTCGAATACGCCTACACGATGGTGCACCACGCCCCCCAATCGGCGCAAAAGCCCCAAATCGTTCCAAAGAAGGGTTGAGAGCGCTGCTGGGCTTTAACCACAAACGCAACCCCCATGGACACAGGTTCGACGATGCCCATTCATGTTGCCATCACCCGCCGCGTCCGGGCCGACTGCGAAGCTGAGTTCCAGCAGGCTCTGCGCGAATTTTTCCAGGCTTCGTTTGTGAACGAGGGGGTTTGGGGAGCGAACATGATCACCCCCTTGCCGGGTTCCACAACGCGCGAATACGGCATATTGCGAACCTTCGCCAACGAGACAGAGCGCGACGCATTCTATAAGTCGCCGGCGTTTGTTGCGTGGGACCTGCGAGCCCGGGCATTGACCGAGGGGGAGCCGGAGTATCGCCCACTGCACGGACTTGAAGCTTGGTTCCGCTCCCCGAACGATTCACCGCCGCGGTGGAAGATGGCCATAGTCACTTTTGCCGGTGTCTATGTCATCACGTTTTTTCTGACGTTGGCCATTGGTCCAGTGATTCACATGTGGCCGCTGCCGATAAGCAACGCCGTCTTCAATATCATCGTGGTCGCTGGGCTTACCTGGGTCGTGATGCCGTTCCTCACCCGTCTTCTGCATCGCTGGCTACACCCAACATCGCCTGCCAAGGCGCTTCCCCTATGAACTCTATTACTGCTCCCGATTTAATTCTTCACCATGGGCGCATCGCCACACAGGACGATCGACGGTCATTCGCCGAGGCCGTGGCGATTACGGACGGCCGCTTTGTTGCGGTCGGTTTGAATTCCGATGTGCTCGCCCTGCAAGGTCCGGAAACAAAGGTCATCGATCTCGGTGGCCGGACCGTCGTCCCTGGTCTAAACGACTCGCACTTGCACGTCATCCGCGGCGGATTGAACTTTAACCTCGAGCTTCGCTGGGACGGCGTCCCTTCGGTGGCGGATGCGCTGAGAATGCTGCGCGAACAGGCGGCACGGACGCCAGCTCCACAATGGGTGAGGGTGGTCGGCGGTTGGAGTGAGTTCCAATTTGCCGAGAAACGCCTGCCAACCCTGGAGGAAATCAATGCCGCTGCACCGGATACGCCGGTGTTCATCCTTCATCTCTACTGCCAGGCAATGCTCAACCGCGCTGCGTTGCGGGCGGTTGGCTACGACAAGAACACTCCCAATCCGCCAGCCGGGGAGATTCAGCGCGACAAAGATGGAAACCCCACCGGTCTGCTGATCGCGCGGCCAAACGCCGCGATCCTATACGCCACCCTCGCCAAGGGACCGAAGCTGCCGATCGAATATCAGTACAACTCGTCGCGCCAATTTATGCGCGAACTCAACCGGCTCGGGCTCACCAGCGTCATTGATGCAGGCGGCGGTTTCCAGAATTACCCCGAGGATTACGTTGTGATCGAGGAACTTCACCGTCGCGGCGAGATGACATTGCGCATCGCCTACAATCTCTTCACGCAGAAACCACAGAAGGAAAAAGAAGACTTTGCCCGCTGGGTTCAGATGGCCAAGCCCGGCCAAGGCGACGATTTTTTTCGGCTTAATGGGGGCGGTGAGATGCTTGTGTTCAGCGCCGCCGACTTCGAGGACTTCCTTGAGCCACGGCCTGATCTGCCGGCGCGCCTCGAAAACGAGCTTGAGGAGGTGGTCTCGTTGCTGGCCTCGCATCGCTGGCCGTTCCGGTTGCATGCGACGTATGACGAGTCAATCACCCGGTTTCTAAACGTGTTTGAAGCTGTCAACCGTCAGCATCCGCTCGACGGGTTGCATTGGTTTCTCGATCACGCCGAAACGATCAGCGACCGGAATATCGAGCGGGTTCGCGCGCTGGGCGGCGGAATCGCGGTGCAACACCGGATGGCATTTCAGGGCGAATATTTTGCCGCACGCTATGGCAGCGACGCTGTTGCGCAAACACCACCCATCGCCAAAATGCTCCGGGCGGGCCTGCCGGTCGGCGCCGGGACCGACGCAACACGCGTGGCGAATTACAACCCCTGGAACTCGCTCTACTGGCTTGTGACAGGACGCACCGTCGGGGGCTTTGAGTTGTATCCCGAGAAAAATCGGCTCAGCCGGATGGAAGCCCTGCGGCTTTACACGGTCGGCAGCGCATGGTTCTCAAACGAGAACGAGAAAAAGGGGGCCATTGTCCCCGGCCAATTGGCCGACCTTGCCGTGTTGTCCGCTGATTTCTTTTCCGTGCCAGACGAAGAGATCAAACGCATCACCTCAGTTTTGACGATTCTTGGTGGCAAAGTGGTTTACGGCGCTGGCGACTTTCAATCTCTGTCCCCGCCTGAACTGCCAGTCATGCCCGAATGGTCGCCGTTAACGGCATTCGGCGGCTACGGCGCGCCAAAATATTATGCGAACAGTGCAAACTTCCTGGCGCATCCCGCTGGCTGTGGCTGTCCGGTCCATCGCCCGCATCCTGTCGGCTGTTCCTGTCCTGCTCACGCCTTCAATGCATCCAGTGTGCTGGCGCGGTTGCTCGGCCAGGCGAGCGCACCAGCCGATCGCGCGCTTGGCGCACGGCCGAACGGGTTCTTCGGCGTTGGTTGCGACTGCTTCGCGTTCTGATCCACGCCCTGTTTCCGCTGACCACTCAATCGCTTCCGATAAGAAAACCCAAGCTGAGGATATCTGCGTCGAAGTTCGTCAATGAGCGGAAAACATAAAATGAAACTCACGTCATTACACGACAAAGCCAGATTCGTATTGATCGTTGTCCTGGTGGCTAGCGGGAGATTTCACGCGCAAGCTGACGATTCAACATCGTCTTTAAACCCGCCGCCGTTAAAAATAATCCGTTATGACGAAAATTATGAATATTTGCGTGATCCGTCTCGGCGCACGGATTATCTCGATGCCATTAAATTCATCCCGCTCGATGCCAACGCGGAATGGTATCTGACCCTTGGCGGGGAAGCCAGGGACCGGTATGAGTCCTATCACAACAGCCTGTGGGGACGCGGGCCCCAGGATGACAACGGCTACCTGCTTCAGCGCTATTCGCTTCACGCCGACGTACACTACGGCGACAATTTTCGCATCTTCACGCAATTGGGCAGCAGCCTGGAAGATAATCGTAATGGCGGGCCACGCCCGACCGACCGTGACGATCTCGATTTGGCCCAAGCCTTTTTCGATGTTCGCGTTCCCTTTTCTGGCGGGAATTCCCTGACCTTTCGCGTCGGGCGTCAGGAACTCTCATATGGTTCGTCAAGGCTTGTTTCCGTTCGTGAGGAACCGAATCTTCGTCGCAGCTTCGACGGCGCAAAAGTCATCCTGAAAGTCTCCGGTTGGCAGATAGATGCTTTCGCCACGAAGCCCGTGCGAACAAAACCCGGCATATTTGACGACGATTCCGATCCCAATCAGGATTTCTGGGGTGTCTACGCCGTCACGCCGGTCTCGTGGCTGCCCGGAGGCAATGCGGATCTCTATTATTTGGGACTCGATCGAAAAAATGCGAGTTTCGACCAAGGCACAGCTTATGAAAAGCGACACTCTATTGGAACGAGAATCTGGGGGCGCAAAACGGGATGGGATTACAATTTCGAATTTGTCTATCAGTTTGGCACCTTTGGCACCGGACAGATTCAAGCATGGACGGCGGCTTCGGACGTGGGTCGCACTTTTGAAAGCGCCCCGCTAAAACCGCGCCTCGGGTTCAAGGCCGATATCACCAGCGGTGACAACAACCGAAACAACCCGGATCTCCAAACCTTCAATCCCCTGTTCCCACGGGGCTCTTACTTTGGTGAACCCGCCTTGATTGGCCCAGCTAACCACATCGATGTTCACCCGCAAATCGATCTTGCCTTGCGTAAAAACCTAGCCCTGACCCTGGACTGGGATTGGTTCTGGCGCCAAAACATCCATGACGGCATTTACGGTCCGGCGGTCAATCTCATCCAAACAGGCAGGACCAGCAGCGCGCGCTATGTTGGAAATCAGGCCGAGGCGATGCTGGCATGGCGAGTAGACAGGCATGTAACGATTACAGCGGACTACGCGCATTTCTTCGCGGGACAGTTCCTGAAGCAGACGACGCCAGGTAAGGACGTCGATTATTTTTCAACATGGGCTACATACCGTTTTTGAATGAAGCCGTACCAATACAGTCAACAAGCCGATAAGAACAAAGCCAATCAACAGAACGAACCCGTGCGTCATTGGATCAATGGCGAGTGGGTCAGCTCGACAACGGTTGCAACATCAGTAAACTTTCCACCGGTGAGGTGCTTGGGCAGTACTCGGCAGGCGGGCGAATCGAAGCGGAGGCGGCAATCGCCGCCGCGCGAAAAGCCTTTGACGCCGGAGCCTGGTCTCATGACCCGCAGCTTCGCTCGCGGGCAATTTTCGAACTCGCCGTCGGGTTCGCGTTTGCGCCTTTTTCCCACCAACACGACATGAACTCTTCCTCTGCACCGTCATCCGTTCGTCGTATTGGGGCCGCCATTTCCGTGGCATTGGGCGTAGCGTTCTTCTTCGCCATCATCGGAGTTTTCGGCCTGTCCACTGCGATCGGCTCCTTGGCGCTCTACATTGCGCTGGTCGTAGCCATCGTCCTGCGCGCCCGGCCTTAATACTGCCGCACCATGCACCTCGACCAGGCCTTCATCGCACGCGTGCAGTTCGCCTTCACGGTCAGCTTCCATATCATCTTCCCGACGATTTCGATCGGGCTGGCGTCGTTCCTGGCGGTCGTCGAAGGCCTGTGGCTGAAGACTAAGGACCCGCTCTACCTTCAGATCTATAAATTCTGGCTCGGCATCTTCGCCATGGCCTTCGGTGTCGGGGTCGTGACGGGCATTGTGCTCTCCTTCGAGTTTGGGCTCGGATTCGCCAAGTTTTCGCAGGTCGCCGGCGGTGTGATCGGACCCATGATCGGGCTGGAGGTCCTGACCTCGTTCTTCCTCGAAGCGGGCTTTCTCGGGATCATGCTCTTCGGCCTGCGCCGGGTTGGTCCGAAGCTACATTTCTTCGCAACCTGTATGGTGGCCCTGGGCACGCTCATGTCGGCATCCTGGATTCTGTCGGCCAACAGTTGGATGCAGAGCCCGGACGGCGTTGCCACTCAGAACGGCCACTTGGTGGTGACGAGTTGGTTTCACGTGATTGTCAATCCCTCGTGGCTGTACCGGCTCCCCCACATGCTGATGGCGGCCTATCTCACCGGCTCCTTCCTCGTGGCCGGGGTCGGCGCGTGGTACATGCTGCGCGGGGAGCATCCGGAATTCGCTCGGCGCACGATCTCCATGGGCACCGCGTTTGCGGCTGTCTTCATCGGCGTCCAGGTGTTCGTGGGCGATTTGCTCTACGGCCGCATGCTCGAGCTTCAGCCTTCGAAGATGCAGGCAGCCGAAGGATTCTGGGAGAAGCAATCGCAGTCGCCCGCCCCTTACTATTGGGCCATCGTCCCCGACCAAGATGGCCAGCGCAACCGGATCGCGCTCGGAACGCCGTATCTCGGCAGCATTTGGCTGACTCACAGCCTCAACGGTCGGGTCGAGGGCCTGAAGAACACGCCGCCTGACCGGCAGCCCTATATGGCAATGGTCTTTTACGGGTTCCGTGTCATGTACGTCATCGCCATCATCATGTTCGCGGTGGCCATCGCCTCCCTCTGGCTGCGCTGGCGCGGGCGGCTTTTCACCACCCGCTGGTTCTTGCGGACCCTCGTTTTCATGTCCCCCTCCGGCGTCTTCGCCACTCTCGGCGGTTGGTATCTCGCGGAGACGGGGCGGCAGCCCTGGGTGATCTTCGGGATGCTCCGGACAGTCGACGCTATCTCGCCGGTGCCTGCCCGAGCACTGCTCGTGAGCCTGCTCGCCTTTGTCGTCGTCTATGCGGTCTTCATGACCGCCTTTCTCATCTTCGCTTTCCGGATGATCCGCCGCGGACCGGCGGAGGCGCCTGAAGAGGTTGAGGCCTCGGGGTCGCTCAAGGGCGGATTTCGCCCGCAACTCCAAGAGAAACTGGTACCATGATCTTGCCGCTCTTTTCCGGACTCTTTGCCGTCTTCGCGCTCGCGCTCTACGTGCTTCTCGACGGCTTCGATCTGGGCGTGGGTGTCCTGCTGCTGTTGCAGCGCGACGAGGGACTGCGCGACAGGATGGTGTACTCGATCATGCCGACCTGGGACGGCAATGAGACCTGGCTCATTATGGCCGGGGTGACCCTACTGGCGGCCTTTCCCACCGCCTACGGAATCCTACTGCCAGCCCTCTACCTCCCTGCAATCGCGATGCTGCTCGCGCTCGGATTGCGGGGCGTCTCGTTCGAGTTTCGTTACCAAACGGTCGCGGCGCGCAAGAAGTGGGACCTGATCTTTGGCTTCGGTTCAATCGTGGCGACCCTGATGCAAGGCGTGATTCTGGGCGCCCTGGTTCAAGGGGTGAGTGTGACCGGCGATCATTTCAGCGGCAGCGTGCTCGACGTCGCCCGGCCCTTCCCGTGCCTGGTCGCGCT
>Ga0210392_10001590_pt1 | contig 11867 bp, 12 predicted proteins | sample IncBWC30OmetaG_FD_161057 | JGI IMG/M metagenome (GOLD analysis project Ga0210392, IMG submission 161057) | Forest soil microbial communities from Barre Woods Harvard Forest LTER site, Petersham, Massachusetts, United States - Inc-BW-C-30-O ...
GGAATTGCCGCTCGATTCACCGGTGGAAGTCGAGATCATCGTCGAGGTCGCGTGAGCGACAATCCGGCGGAGGTCAAGTGACGCTCACGCATCCGGCCTACGGCCTGTTGCGCCCGGTCACCGAGACCGCATCGGTGCTGCTGTGCAACAACCCCGGCCTGCTGACGCTCGAGGGCACCAATACCTGGGTGCTACGCCGTCCCGGCAGCGACGAGATGGTGATCGTCGACCCAGGACCCGACGACGATGAGCACATTGCGAAGGTCGCCGAGCTCGGCAAGATCCCGCTCGTGCTGATCAGCCACAAGCATGACGATCACACCGGCGGCATCGACAAGATCGTCGAGCGCACCGGCGCCGTCGTCCGCTCCGTGGGCAGCGGGTTCCTGCGCGGGCTCGGCGGTCCGTTGACCGACGGCGAGGTCATCTACGCCGCGGGTCTGCGCATCACGGTGTTGGCCACGCCGGGCCACACCGCAGACTCGGTGTCGTTTCTGCTCGACGACGCGGTGCTGACCGCCGACACCGTGCTGGGCCGCGGCACCACCGTCATCGACATCGAGGACGGCAGCCTCGCCGAGTACATGGAGTCGCTGCGACGGCTGCACGGCCTCGGGCATCGAACCGTGCTGCCCGGGCACGGCCCGGATCTCGACGACCTGGAGGCGGTCAGCGCCATGTACCTCGCACACCGCGAGGAGCGCCTCGACCAGGTGCGCGGGGCGCTGAATGCGCTCGGCGACGACGCCACTGCGCGCCAAATCGTCGAGCACGTCTACACCGACGTCGACGAAAAGCTATGGGACGCAGCAGAATGGAGCGTTCAAGCCCAACTGGACTACCTGCGCGCCTAACGCCTCAGCGGGCCCGCCGTGCCAACCTTTCGCTGTCGGAGATCAACACGCTCTTGCCCTCCAAACGAATCCAGCCGCGATGGGCGAAATCGGCGAGCGCCTTGTTGACCGTCTCACGAGAAGCGCCGACCAACTGCGCGATCTCTTCCTGCGTCAGGTCGTGCGTCACGCGCAGCGCTCCGCCCTCCTGCGTGCCGAACCGCTGCGCCAGTTGCAGCAGCTGCTTGGCCACCCGGCCGGGCACGTCGGTGAAGATCAGGTCGGCCAGGTTGTTGTTGGTACGACGGAGTCGGCGGGCCAGTACCCGCAGCAGTTGCTCAGCGATTTCAGGGCGATCGGCGATCCACGCGCGCAGCGCGTCGCGGTCCATCGACACCGCCCGCACCTCGGTGATGGTCGTGGCGCTCGATGTCCGCGGGCCTGGGTCGAAGATCGAGAGCTCACCGAACATGTCCGACGGACCCATGATGGTCAGCAGATTCTCGCGGCCGTCCGGCGAACGGCGGCCGATCTTGACCTTCCCCGAAATGATGATGAACAGCCGATCGCCAGGTTCTCCCTCGGCGAACACGGTGTGCCCGCGCGGGAAGTCGACGGGCTGCAATTGCTTGGTCAGCGCGGATACGGCGCTGGGTTCGACTCCCTGGAAGATTCCGGCCCTGGCCAGGATCTCGTCCACGTTGCCCCTCTTAAGCTGTTGGGTGATATGAGATGCTCAGGCGACCTCTGACTGGTTAGCGAGATCAGTCTAGAGGTACGCCATTTCGCGACTAGCCCACGCTACACACGATTGGCATGCCGAGTCGGCTGAAATTCAGTATTGGACCCGTGATGCATGTACAGCCGTGTTGGCAAACTTGTCGTATCACCGGGCCCGATTCCGCCGTCCAGCGGCCAATCCCGCTCACCCAACCGCTGATGCAGGCTGTGCAGCGCTCGGCCCATGCCCTCCCGCGCAAGCGTGTTCACGTCATCGGGCTCGGCTTGCTCGAGAAACTCGGCGACATCCGAGGCCGAGACTATGTCGTCCTCGAGGCTCGATTCGAGCCGCTGCAGCCCGAATGTTGCCAACATCAGCAACCCCGGAATAAAAGCAGCGAGCAACCAAGCCACAAGGGTGAAGTAAACACGGCGAAGGTCTCAGCGGGATCACGAAATGTCACCGGTCCGCACCGGTCCACTCCGGGCGAGTCAGACCCCCTCAGTAGGCTGGCGCCTGTGACCGTTGGTGAGACTTCAGCAGGAAAGCCCGCAGCCGCCAAGCCGGCTCGGCGCGCCACCTCGCGGAAGTGGGACAACGAGACCCGCATCGGCCTCGTCCGCCGCGCCCGCCGGATGAATCGCACACTGGCACAAGCGTTTCCGCATGTCTACTGCGAACTGGACTTCACCAATCCGCTGGAACTGACGGTGGCGACCATTTTGTCGGCGCAGAGCACCGACAAGGGGGTCAATCTCACCACTCCGGCATTGTTCAAGCGCTACCGCACGGCACTGGATTACGCAAAGGCCGACCGCACCGAACTCGAAGAGCTCATCCGGCCCACCGGCTTCTACCGAAACAAGGCCAATTCGCTGATCCGGCTCGGCCAGGAACTGGTGGAGAGGTTCGGCGGCAGCGTTCCCAACACCATGGACGAGTTGGTGACGCTGCCCGGTGTCGGTCGCAAGACGGCCAACGTCATCCTCGGCAATGCCTTCGACATTCCCGGGATCACCGTCGACACCCATTTCGGCCGGCTGGTGCGACGCTGGCGCTGGACCGCCGAGGAGGATCCGGTCAAAGTCGAGCACGCGATCGGCGAGCTCATCGAGCGCAGCGAGTGGACGCTGCTGAGCCACCGGGTGATCTTCCACGGCCGCCGCGTGTGCCACGCGCGGAAACCTGCATGCGGCGTGTGCGTGCTGGCCAAGGACTGCCCGTCGTTCGGCACAGGGCCGACCGATCCGCTGGTCGCCGCGCCGCTGGTCAAGGGGCCGGAGACCGAGCACCTGCTGGCGCTGGCCGGGCTCTAGCGCCTGCGCCGCATGAGCACATCGACCCGCTGGACCGTCGCGGTGATGGTCGTCGTGGTCGCGCTCGGCGTGGCGTTATGGACGCAGTTGGGGGACAACGGTTCGCCGACCGGTTCGATCGGGCCGGGCCACGCTCGTGACCGCCGCGATGCGGACACCGCCGAGGCACTCGCCGGCCCCCGTGCCCGCGCTGACCTTCCCCCGTGCCCGTCGGCTGGGTCGGGGTCCGGCCCAGAGCAGTCCCCTGACCTGCGGTCGTGGGCCCTGCGCGGCATCACCCTCGAATGTGCAGGCGACGGCACAACTGTCGACGTCGCCAAGGTTGTCGCAGGCAGAACGACGGTCCTCAACCTGTGGGCTTACTGGTGCGCGCCGTGCGCCGAGGAATTGCCCGCCATGGCCGAGTACCAGCGCCGAGCCGGGCCCGGCGTCACCGTGCTGACCGTGCACCAGGACGAGAACGAGGCCGCGGCATTGCTGCGGCTGGCTGAACTGGGGGTGCGACTGCCGACGCTGCAGGACGGACGCAGGCGGATCGCCGCCGCATTGCGCGTACCCAACGTGATGCCAGCGACGGTGGTGCTGCGCGCGGACGGTAGCGTTGCCGAAATCCTGCCGCGGTCCTTCGCCAGCGCCGACGAGATCGCCACGGCGGTGGACCCAAAGATTGGAGCGTCGGGGTGAGCTGGGGCAGTGGATCGGGCGAGCTGACCCCCGACGCCGCCCCGCCCTGGCTCAAGCCGCTTACCGACAACTGCCGTGACGTGAAGCGGGCCTATCGCAGGCGGGTACCCCCCGAAGTGCTGGCGCTGGTCACCGCCGCAAACACCAAGGCGGCGATCACCGGAGAAAAGCGCGACGCCGCGGTGCTGGTGCTGTTCTCGGGCCCTGCGGACGCGGCCACCGGCGGCCTACCCGAGGATATTGACCTGTTGGTCACCGTGCGGGCTTCGACGCTGCGCCACCACGCGGGCCAGGCCGCGTTCCCGGGCGGAGCGGCCGACCCGGGCGACGACGGACCGGTGTCCACCGCGCTGCGCGAAGCCAACGAGGAGACCGGTATCGACACCAGTCGGCTGCAACCGCTGTGCACGCTGGAGCGGATGTTCATCCCGCCGTCCGGGTTCCACGTCGTACCCGTGCTGGCCTACTCGCCAGATCCTGGGCCCGTGGGCGTCGTCGACGAATCAGAGACCGCGATCGTCGCGCGGGTACCGGTGCGCGCGTTCATCAACCCCGAGAACCGGATCATGGTGTACCGCAAGGAGAATACTCGCCGATTCGCCGGCCCGGCGTTCCTGCTCAACGAGATGCTGGTGTGGGGATTCACCGGTCAGGTGATCTCGGCGATGCTCGACGTGGCGGGCTGGGCCCGGCCGTGGAACACCGACGACGTTCGCGAACTCGACGCCGCAATGGCCCTCATCGGGCACGAGGACAGCTACGGTGAAGCTCAATAATGACATCGTCACAGTGGCTTGACCTTGCCGTCCTCGCGATCGCGTTCATCGCCGCCATCTCCGGGTGGCGTTCGGGCGCGCTCGGCTCCCTGCTGTCATTCGTCGGGGTGGTTCTCGGCGCGGTCGCGGGGGTGCTGCTCGCGCCGCACATCGTCACCTACGTCAGCGGCCCCCGCACCAAGCTGTTCGTCACGCTGTTCCTGATCCTCGCGCTGGTGGTGATCGGTGAGATCGCCGGTGTGGTGCTCGGCCGCGCGGTGCGCGGCGCCCTCCGCAACCGCATGCTGCGCATCTTCGACTCGGTGATCGGTGTAGGACTGCAGCTGGTCGCGGTGCTGGTCGCGGCGTGGATGTTGGCCACCCCGCTGACCTCGTCGGACCAACCGAACCTGGCCGCCGCCGTGCGCGGGTCGAAGGTGCTGGCCCAGGTGGACGAGGTGGCGCCCAAATGGCTGAAGTCCGTCCCGACGCGGCTGTCGGCACTGCTGGACACGTCCGGCTTGCCGGACGTGTTGTCGGAGTATGGACGTACCCCGATCATCGCGGTCGATGCCCCGGACGCCGCGCTGGCCAGCGACGCCGTCGTCGCGGCCACCCGGCCGAGCGTCGTCAAGATCCGCGGTGTCGCACCCGGATGCCAAAAGGTCTTGGAGGGTACCGGTTTCGTCGTCGCACCGAACCGCGTGATGTCCAACGCGCACGTGGTCGCCGGCGCAGACAGCGTCACGGTCGAGACCGACGGCCAAACCTACGACGCAGGCGTGGTGTCGTATGACCCCGAAGCCGACATCTCGATACTCGACGTGCCGAACCTCCCGTCGCCGCCCCTGTCGTTCGCCGAGGGTACCGCGCCGACCGGTACCGACGCCGTCGTGATGGGATACCCCGGCGGCGGCGACTTCGTCGCAACGCCGGCCCGCATACGCGAGACGATCGAGCTCAACGGCCCCGACATCTACCGCACCGGCACCGTGACCCGCGAGGTGTACACGATCAGAGGCACTGTGCGGCAAGGAAATTCGGGTGGCCCGATGATCGATCGGACCGGCAAGGTGCTGGGCGTGGTGTTCGGCGCCGCAGTCGACGACGCCGACACCGGATTCGTGCTGACCGGGAAGGAAGTCTCGCGCCAGCTCGAGAAGATCGGCAACACGGAGCGCGTCGCGACGGGCGCCTGCGTCGGCTAGCCGTACACCTGCGCCAGGAACCGCGACAGCTGCTCGTTGACCACCTCAGGTGCTTCCTCGTGGCCGAAATGTCCGGCGCCGGCAATGGATACGTAGCGGCCGTGCGGAGCGAAGTGCTGTGTGCGGTACACCGGATCCGCCAGCAGGTACGGGTCGGCGTCGCCGCGCAAGTGCAGCACCGGCACCGCGAGCGGCCGCTTCATCGAGCGCATGAACCGCCTGCCCTCGCCGCGCAGCTGGCTGCGCACCGCCCAGCGCTGATACTCCAGCGCCGAATGAGCCGCCGACGGAATCTGAATGGCTCGCCGCATGTGTCGAATCGTCTCGGAAAAGTCTTCTGACGCAAGCCATTTACCACTGGCGCGGCATCGCACCAGCCGCTCCAGCTCAGCGCCGTCGTTGCGGGTCAGCGACCGCTCCGGCCACATCGGCACCTGATAGCGCAGCATCGATGGCAGGAGGGCCCGGCCCTGGTCACGCCGGATCAGCGCCGAGGTGCGTAGTGCGACGGGATGCGGTGAGCTGACGACGGCGATCGCCCGCACCATCCGCGGGTGCAGCACCGAGGTTGCCCAACACACCAGGCCGCCGTCGGCGTGGCCGACCAGCGTCGCCGCCCTGTGGCCAAGCGCACGCACCAGCCCCGCGGTGTCGCCTGCGAGCGTCCAGCCGTCATAGCCGCGCGGTGGTTTGTCGCTGCCGCCATAGCCACGCAGGTCGACCGCCACCACCCTGGCTCCCGTCAAGCCGCGCAACTGGTGGCGCCAGGACCACCAGAACGAGCCGAAGCCGTGCAGCAGGATCACCAGCGGACGATCCGTGAGCGCGGTTGTGGACGCCTCGGCTGACTCCGCCTCGACGACGTGAAAGCGAATCCCGTTGGCGTGCACGTCGAGATGGCGCCAGGGACCCTCGATGCGCACCACCGACGGGTCGGGTGGGGCCATTACCAACCTGACGGATCGGCGGTCGAGGCGGATGCGGTCTGGCCGTTCGGCGACGTGAGCGCCTTGTCTTTGTCGTGCCCCGGCGTGAGCGCCTTGTCTTTGTCGTGCCCCGGCGTGAGCGCCTCGCGGGTTTCCTTCACCGACTCGATGGTCTGCTGCGGGCCACGGATGCGCCGCACCTTGAGATAGCCGAACAGCGCCAGCACCGCGGTGACCAGCACCATAAGCCCGAACACGATCAGGAAGGCGACCCACCGCCACAGCCAGGTGTCGAGCAACTCGGCGAGGAAGAAGAAGAAAAAGAAGGTGGAGTAGAACAGCACCACCAGCGCCAGGATGAAAAAGACACTGCCGGTGAGACCCTTCTTGACGTCGCGGGTGATCTCGGCCTTGGCCAATTCGACCTCGGCCCGGACCAGCGTCGACACCTGCGTCGTCGCGTCCTTGACAAGGTCACCGATGGACGGGTCGGCCTTGGCGGCGTGCGGATCGACCAGCGGTATCGAGGTCACCGTCGTCGGCACGCCATCCCTGCGATCACTCACGGAACACTTCCTCCCCGCATCCGATGACACTCGCGGTTCATGTTGCCATGTGGCATCCATCGAAACGATCCCGGCCGACGATAGACTGGCCTCCTCGGATGGTCGGGCGGCACGTCGATGGGGGTTTGATACTTGAGGACCAGCGTCCGCTGTCTGACGATTTCCGCGACGATCGCGGCCTTGGCCGCGCTTCTGCTGCCATCCAACGCCCACGCCGATGGCCCGATTCCGCTGGGCGGTGGTTCGGGCCTCGTGGTCGAGGGCGACACTCTGTGCACGCTGACCACGATCGGTAACGACAACCGCGGCAACCTGATCGGCTTCACCTCGGCGCACTGCGGGGGACCGGGCGAACGGGTGACCGCCGAAGGCGCCGAGGCCGCCGGGGTAGTTGGCACGATGGTCGCGGGCAACGACGCCCTCGACTACGCGGTGATCCAGTTCGACCCGCAGAAGGTGCAGCCGGTCAACAATGTCAAGGGATTCGAGATCGACGGAATCGGCCCCGATCCGTCCTTTGGCGACATCGCCTGCAAACTGGGCCGCACGACGGGCTACTCGTGCGGCGTCACCTGGGGTCCGGGCGAGCAACCCGGCACCATCGTCAACCAGGTGTGCGGACAGCCGGGCGATTCCGGCGCACCCGTCACCGTCAACAACCGGCTCGTCGGCATGATCCACGGGGCGTTCTCCGAGGAACTGCCCACGTGCGTCGTGAAGTACATCCCGCTGCACACGCCGGCGGTGACCATGTCGTTCAATACCCAGCTCGCCGACATCACCGCCAAGAACCGACCCGGTTCTGGCTTCGTTCCGGTCGGCGCGGCTGCGGCCTGATCTGCTACTTACCGGCCCGGATCGCCTCGAACACGCTGGGGTCCACCAACGTTGACGTGTCGCCGAGTTCGCGACCTTCGGCGACATCACGCAGCAGGCGGCGCATGATCTTGCCGCTGCGGGTCTTCGGCAGCTCCGGCACGACGTGAATCTCGCGCGGTCGGGCGATCTTTCCGATCTCCTTGGCGACCTGTTCGCGTAGCTCGTCGACCATGTTGTGGTTGTCCTTGGCGTGCTCCCGCAGAATGACGAATGCGCAGATGCCCTGGCCGGTGGTCTCGTCACTGGCGCCCACCACTGCCGCCTCGGCCACGCCGGAGTGTCCGACCAACGCCGATTCCACTTCGGTCGTGGAGATCCGGTGGCCCGACACGTTCATCACGTCGTCGATGCGGCCCAGCAGCCAGATGGATCCGTCGGAGTCGACGCGCGCTCCGTCGCCTGCGAAATACCAGCCCTTCTCGGCGTAGCGCGACCAGTACGTCTCGGTGAACCGCTCCGGGTCGCCCCAGATGCCGCGCAGCATCGAGGGCCACGGCTGATCCAGCACCAGATACCCGGTCACATGCTCGGCCTCATCAGCGCCCGGCGCCAGTTCGTTGCCCTCTTCGTCGACGATCTTCGCCGAGATGCCCGGCAGCGGGGTCATCGCCGACCCCGGCTTGGCCTCGGTGACTCCGGGCAGCGGTGAGATCATGATCGCGCCGGTTTCGGTCTGCCACCAGGTGTCGACGACCGGAGTTCTGTTGCCGCCGAACGCATCCCTGTACCAGCGCCAGGCCTCTGGGTTGATGGGCTCACCCACACTGCCCAGCAACCGCAGGCTGGACAGGTCATGGTCGTCGGGGATCTCCCGGCCCCACTTCATGAACATCCGGATCAACGTCGGCGCCGTGTAATAGACGGTGACACCGTACTTTTCGATGATCTGGAAATGTCGATGCTCGGTCGGAGAATTCGGTGTGCCCTCGTAGACGACCTGGGTGGCGCCATTGGAGAGCGGCCCGTAAACGATGTACGTGTGGCCGGTGACCCAGCCGATATCGGCTGTGCACCAATACACATCGGTCTCGGGCTTGATGTCGAAGACGTCGTAGTGGGTGTAGGACGCCTGCGTGAGGTACCCACCGGAGGTGTGCATGATGCCCTTGGGCTTGCCGGTGGTTCCCGATGTGTAGAGCAGGAACAACGGGTGCTCGGAGTCGAACGCTTCCGGGGGGTGCTCGGGCGACGCCACCTCGACGGTTTCGTGCCACCACAGGTCGCGGCCCACGGTCCATGGCGTGTCAATTCCGGTGCGCCGCACAACAAGAACGTGCTCTACCGGATTCTTCTCGGCGGTCCCGGCCGCCGATACGGCCTCGTCGACCGCCTCCTTCAGCGAGACCGCCTGACCGCGCCGGTATTGCCCGTCGGTGGTGATGACGAGCTTGGCCTCGGCGTCTTCGATGCGGGCTGAAAGCGCTGTCGCCGAAAAACCCGCGAACACCACCGAATGCAGAACGCCCAACCGCGCGCACGCCAGCATCGAGACGATCGCCTCGGGCACCATCGGCATGTAGATCGCGACCCGATCACCCGCGACAAGCCCGAGGTCGGTCAGCGCATTGGCGGCCTTGCTGACCTCGGCGAGCAGATCTGCATACGTTAGCTCCCGGCTGTCGCCGGGTTCGCCCTCCCAGCGGATCGCCACCCGATCGCCGTTGCCTGCCTCGACGTGGCGGTCGACGCAGTTGTAGGCGACATTGAGTTTCCCGCCGACAAACCACTTGGCGAATGGCGCCTCCGACCAGTCCAATACCTCGTCGAACGGTGTGTCCCAGGACAGACGGTTGGCCTGCTTCGCCCAGAACGCCAGCCGGTCGGCCTCGGCCTCGCGGTAGAGGTCTTCTCCTGCGTTGGCCTGCGCGGCGAACTCGGCGGATGGCGGATAGACGGACTGAACTTCGGTGTGCGAGTCAGACATATCTGTGAGCGTAGTCACCGGCCTCTGCGCTCTCGTTGGCATCTCACCGCCCGCGCGGACAATGTTCCTATGAGCGTCACGTCGAAGATCGCAGGTGCTCTCGGCATGAGCGACGACGCGTGGAACCGCCATGCCAATCCGTGGAGCGTTTGGACGCGGTTCGCGGCGATCCCGCTGATGATCCTGGCGATCTGGAGCCGGGTCTGGCTGGGCTGGTGGTGTCTGGTGCCAATCGCGGCGGTGGTCATCTGGCTCTGGCTGAACCCGCGCGTCTTCCCGCCGATCGACACACCGACAAGCTGGGCGGCCAAGGGCATCTACGGCGAGAAGCTGTGGCTGAAGGAACGTGATCGGGTGCCACCCGATCATCTGAGGGTGCTGCGTCTGCTCGTCCCGGTAGGCGCCGCCGGGTTTGTACTCCTGGTTTACGGCCTGGTTGCGTTCGAGGTCTGGCCGACCGTGTTCGGTGCCAGCCTCATCGTGCTGGCTCAACTCTGGCGGATCGACAGGCTCGTCGTGTTCTACGAGAGCACGCAGTAGCCTGTGCTGCCGTGACCGCCTCAGCCGACCCGCTGGCCCCGTTGGCCGAGCTACCCGGCGTGGCCGCGGCCGGCGAGGAAGCCCGCGATGCGCTTGGCCGCGCGCATCGCCATCGAAGCAACCTGCGGGGATGGCCAACAACAGCGGCCGAGGCCTCGCTGCGGGCAGCTCGGGCTTCCTCGGTGCTCGACGGTGGTTCGCTGCAGCTGTCAGACAGCGGTGGCGATCTCCCCAGTCCCCAGTCCCCAGTCCCCAGTCCCCAGCTTGCGCGGGGGCCCATGCCCGTGGGCCCAGATCCTGTGCTGTCGGGAGCACTGCGGGTGTCTGCGGCTTTGGAAGGCGGGGCAACGTCATTGGTCGGCGTGTGGCAGCGGGCGCCGCTCCAGGCCATCGCCCGATTGCACGCGCTGGCGGCGGCCGACCTGGCCGACGACGACCGGCTCGGCCGTCCGCGCGGCGACGCCGACGTCGGCCGCCGGCTGACACTGCTGGCCGACATCGTCACCGGCGGGACACGGGTGCCCGCACCGGTTCTCGCCGCCGTCGTCCACGGCGAGCTGTTGACGCTTGAGCCGTTCGGTACCGCGGACGGTGTGGTGGCCAGGGCGGTGTCGCGGCTGGTGACCATCGCCAGCGGTCTGGACCCTCACGGCCTCGGCGTGCCGGAGGTGTACTGGATGCGGCACTCGGGCGACTACCGGGCCGCGGCGCGTGGGTTCTCGTCGGGTACACCAGGCGGCCTTGCGGCGTGGCTTGTGTTGAGCGCACGGGCGTTGCATGCCGGCGCGCGCGAGGCGTTGTCCATCGCGCAGGCCGCCTCGTCGGGGTCCCCCCAGCAACGTGAAGCGGGCGACGCTCCGAACTGATTCGGCTCGCCGCCCGCTAGCACGGACTCCGGTTACCATGCGTGCTTTTGTGGGTTGCGTGGGTGACCTCGGCGTCCTTGCGATGCGCTTCGGCTGCAGCCCCACCCAAGGGACCGTCGTGGCCGTCCGCTCTTCGCAATTACGCAGGCCCGCAACACTTTTGCCTATTCCGCGGCATGTGCTCCGCGTGGGTGCCGGGATCCGTGCTGGGTAGCCTGGCTTTGGGAGAATCGAGCCTTCTCTTCCGGCTCGACCTTGGCCTCTCCAGGCTTCCGTGCTTCCTTTGTACTCCGTGACCCCGGTCACATCAAGGGGCAATTGCGCGCGACTCGCGATCGTTACACGAGCCGCGCCAGCTACTACACGCGGTAGCTTTCAGAAAGCGAAGCGGCGCAGCAGGGAGTAGGTCAGCGCGCCCGCAGCCAGAGCGCTGACCCCGACCGCCGCGGTGGTTGCGACGGCAGCGCCCGAAGGGGCGGGAATGCGGTCGCGCAGCGACACCGGCTTGGAGAAGGTCACCACTGGCCAGCCGCGCGCCGAGGCTTCTTTGCGCAGCGCGCGATCGGGGTTCACCACGGTGGGATGGCCGACGACCCCGAGCATCGGCAGGTCAGTGATCGAGTCGGAGTACGCGTAGCAATGCTCGAGT
>Ga0210392_10001591_pt1 | contig 11865 bp, 9 predicted proteins | sample IncBWC30OmetaG_FD_161057 | JGI IMG/M metagenome (GOLD analysis project Ga0210392, IMG submission 161057) | Forest soil microbial communities from Barre Woods Harvard Forest LTER site, Petersham, Massachusetts, United States - Inc-BW-C-30-O ...
CGACCCGCACTGAGCTCGACACCTTTGGCCCAATCGAGGTCCCCGACGACCGCCTATGGGGCGCTCAGACCCAGCGCAGCTTGCAGAACTTCGACATCTCCGGAGAGCGCATGCCGGCGCAGCTGCTGCGCGCGTTGGCCATCGTCAAGAAGGCGGCCGCGCTCGTGAACATGGACTTGAAAGCCGTCGACCCGAAGATCGGCAACGCCATCGTCGCCGCGGCGGACGAAGTGATCGCCGGCAAGCACGACGGCGAATTTCCGCTCGTGGTCTGGCAGACCGGCAGCGGCACGCAGAGCAACATGAACATGAACGAGGTGCTCGCCAATCGCGCCAGCGAGATCTTGGGCGGCGTGCGTGGCGAGAAGCGCTTGGTGCATCCGAATGATCACGTGAACCGCGGGCAGTCGTCGAACGACGTGTTCCCGGCCGCGATGTCTTTGGCGTGCACCGACGCCGTGCGCACGCGCGTGCTGCCGAGCGTCAAGGCCCTGCGCGACACGTTGGCCGAAAAGTCCGTGGCCTTCGCGGACATCGTCAAGATCGGCCGCACACACTTGATGGACGCCACACCGTTGACGCTCGGCCAGGAAATCAGCGGCTGGGTCGCGCAGCTCGATCATGGCCTAAAACACCTGGAAAGCGCCGTGCCGCACCTGGCGGAGCTGGCGCTGGGCGGCACCGCCGTGGGCACTGGTCTGAACGCGCACCCGGAGTACGCCGTGCGCGTGGCGGCCAAGGTCGCGGAGCTCACCTCGCACCCGATCGTGACTGCGCCGAACAAGTTCGAGTCGCTCGCGGCGCACGACGCGATCGTGTTCGGGCACGGCGCGCTGAAGACGCTCGCGGCTTCACTGATGAAGATCGCCAACGACGTGCGTTGGCTGGCCTCGGGACCACGCTGCGGCATCGGTGAAATCTCGATACCGGAGAATGAGCCGGGCAGCTCGATCATGCCGGGCAAAGTGAACCCGACTCAGTCCGAGGCGATGACCATGCTCTGCGCGCAGGTGTTCGGCAACGACGTGGCCGTGAACATCGGCGGCGCCAGCGGCAACTTCGAGCTCAACGTGTTCAAGCCGCTGCTCGCGCACAACTTCCTGCAGAGCGCGCGGCTGCTCGCCGACGGCTGCGACAGCTTCCGCAAGAACTGCGCCGTGGGCATCGAGCCCAACCGCGAGCGCATCCAGCAGCACCTGGAGAATTCACTGATGCTGGTGACCGCGCTGAACCCACACATCGGCTACGATAACGCCGCCAAAATCGCCAAAAAAGCCCACAAAGAGGGGCTCACCTTGCGCCAAGCAGCGGAAGCTCTGGGCCTGGTGTCGGCGGAGGATTTTAGTCGCTTCGTGCGCCCCGAAGACATGCTCGGGCCAAAGGGCTAGGCGGTCCTGAATTGTTTCAGGCACCCGTAAACGTGCCCGTGCACGAAGGCGGCGTCGCACCACTGTCGATTGCGCCGCTCCGGCACTAAGCTACGGACATGTCCGAACCCCTACCGATCGAGGCCAAATGGCCCATCACCGACCGTTCGAAGTTGCAGCTGTTTTCGCTCAACACGCCGAACGGCATCAAGATCGCGGTCGCGCTCGAGGAGCTCGGCTTGCCGTACGAGGCGCACAAGGTGCGCATCGGCGAAGGTGAACAATTTACTGACGCGTTCAAGTCGGTCAGCCCAAACTCGAAAATCCCCGCCATCGTCGATCTAGACGGTCCCGGCGGCAAACCGATGGCGCTGATGGAGTCGGGCGCTATTTTGATTTACCTAGCGGAGAAGACCGGCAAGCTGATCCCGAAGGACCCCGCGCAGCGCTTTCAGTGCCTGCAGTGGTTATTTTTTCAGGTCGGTCACATTGGCCCCATGTTTGGCCAGTTTGGGCACTTCTTCAAATTCGCGAAGGACAAGTGCGACCACCCGTATCCGCTCGAGCGTTACACCAACGAAGCCAAGCGCCTGCTGGGCGTGCTCGAGACACAGCTCACCGGCAGAGAATTTCTGGTCGATGAATTCTCGATCGCCGACATTGCGACGTTCCCCTGGGTGAACGCGCTCGATTTCTACGGCGCCAGCGCGGTCTTGCCGCTCACGGACTTTCCCCACGTAAAAGCCTGGCTCGAGCGCTGCAAGGCGCGGCCCTCCTTTCAAGTTGGGAAAGACGTCACCGGGTAACGCCACGCGCCGCGAGCACGAACCTTGCCGGGCTCTTCATTGCGCGCGCGTGCCCGACGCTACCCAAGTCAACGCTCCGACCACGAGCGCGACGACGAACACGAACAGCGACCAGCCAGGCCGCGCAATGCCGAGCCCATTGCGCCCGACGACGCCTTCGAACAGCTGCACGAGCACGGCGGACAGGCCGTAGGAAGCAGCGCTGTACAACACGACGCGCCGCAGACGCATGGCCATCTCCATCGAGCGCGGGGTGCTGGGCCAGACAGCGCGGCGGATATGGCGAATCCAGATCGCGGCGGGGCTCGACAGCGTAGCGAGCACGCCGATCACCGACAGCATGACTTCGGCGGTGCTCAGATCGGTGCCGCGGACCAAACGCACGAGCGCCGCAGCCACGACGACCACATTCACGAAGCCCCAAAATAAGCCGAGAGCGGTGAAGAACACGAGCCCGGGGCGCGCCAAACGCACGTTGCGCGCCGTCTCTTCCAGTGCGTCATGGACGGAGCCGGGAGAGGGCGTGGCCAGCAGAGTGCGGGCGGCTTCTTCGAATAGCGACGAGGGCGGCTCGTTCGACGACACAGGCGAAACAGCGGCTACGGGAGCGGGGGGAAGAGCGTCGGGTGAGTCGAACGGCGCGAGCGCTTGTTCCAGCGCGTCCATGCTCGAGAAGCGTTCGTTCGGCGACTTGGCCATCGTGCGCTGCACGATCAGCTCGAGCGAGAGCGGGATGGACGGCTCGAGCGTGGACGGGCGCTCGGGCTCTTGCGTCAAGACCGCCGTGAGGATCGCCATTGGATCTTGGCCGTCGAATGGCTTTCGTCCGGTGAGCGCGCGATACAAGATCGCACCGACGGCGTAGATGTCCGCGCGCCCGTCGACTCGATCACCACGCGCTTGTTCGGGCGCCATGTAGTCCGGCGTGCCCAGCACGGTGCCGGTCTTGGTCAGGCCGTCGCTGAACTCGGCGACTTTGGAGATACCGAAGTCGAGCACCTTCACGGTTGCGTTTGGGCCCGCTAGGAACACGTTTTCCGGCTTGACATCGCGGTGCACGATGCCGGCGGTGTGCGCGGCGCCCAGCGCGTGACACACCTGCCGCACGATGTGCACGGCTTCGGCCACGGGCAGCTTGCCCAGCCGTTCCAGGTATTTCCCGAGCTCTTCGCCCTCGAGCAGCTCGGCCACGATGTACGGTCGCCCGTCGGCGCTGGTGTTGACGTCGAACACGCCGACCACATTCGGATGCGTGAGCACGCTCGCGGCTTCGGCTTCACGCTGGAAACGCGTCACGACCTCGGGCTCGCGCGCGAGCTCGTGATGCAAGAGCTTCACCGCGAAGCGCTTGGTGTGCAGGCGCGTGTGGCGAGCCTCGTACACGCGGCCCATGCCACCTTCACCGATCACGCGCACGACCTCGTAGTTGCCGTCCAAGAGCTGACCGACCAACGGATCTTCGTCGCTGGGCGCGTCTTCCAAGGGCGTGGCGTCGCGCGGGCAGACTCGAAAATCCGCGGGGTAGCGCGCGCCGCACGCCGGACACACACGTGGATTGACTGCAGCCAGGCTGTTTTGGGACGCGCGCGCGCGACCAGGGTCGGAGAGCGCCTGCCCAGAATCCGCGAGTGCGGCATTTGGCGACGAAATAGGCCTCGAGTCAGTCATGAACGGGCCCATGCTAGCGCTTCGAACGCAGGCTGGGTACGCCCAAGGCAGCCCCGCATCGAGACGCTGCAAACGGCAAATTCGCGCGTAATCAGCGCGAATCAGCAGCACGCGGCCGAACGAGCTCGATTAGAGCTCGGCGCTTAGCCTGGTTGGGGGTTGATGGTCACGCGGCACACGCACGGCGTCGCAGCCTTCGGCGTCAGATCTCGTACTCCCGAGAGCCCTCGCGAGCCCGCAGTTCTATGTCGGATTTCCGACATAGAACTGCATCGTGGAGAGGACTGGAGATTCGTCTCGAGGCGGCGCCGCACTCTGCCGCCGAAGGCTTTGCCGCGGCGCGACGTCGCGCGTGACCATCAACAAAATCCTGAACCTAGCTCTTGATCACGATGAACGTCGTACTGCCGTGGCGATTCACCAGCAAGAGCACGCGGTTTTTGGACTTCGAATACAGCTCCTGGAAGTGCTGCGGTGTGTCGACCCGGGTGCGGTTCACCTCTAGGACCACGTCCCCGGGGCGGAGGCCGGCGCGGGCGGCGTTGCTCTGCGGATCGAGGCGGGTGATGACCACGCCTTGTTTGACGCTGTCGTCGATCTCGAAGGCACTGCGGGTTTGCGGGCTCAGGTTCTCGAGCACGATGCCGTCGAGCGCGCCGCCTTGAGCGGAGCTCGGGCCAGCGGCGGCGGCGGCGTCCGACTCCGGCATCTCACCGAGCGCGACGTCCGCGCCGACGGCTTTGCCGTCGCGAACCAGATCGAGATGGACGGTGTGACGCGCGCCGCTGGCGGCGATCATGTTGCGGAACTGGCCGCTGGTGTCGACGACTTTGCCGTCCACCTTGAGCACAACGTCCCCACGAATGAGCCCGGCCTTCGCGGCCGGCGTGCCCGGCTTCACGTCCGAGAGCAGGATACCGCTCGCTTGCGGCAGCTTCATCGCGTCCGCTAGCTCTTGATCCACGTCTTGGATCGCGACACCCAGCCAGCCGCGCACGACTTTGCCGCTCTTTCGCAGGCTGTCCATGATCGGCGAGACCATGTTGCTGGGGATCGCGAAGCCGATGCCTTGGTAGCCGCCGCTGCGCGACAGGATCGCCGTATTGATGCCGACGAGCTTACCTTCGCCATTGATCAACGCGCCGCCGGAGTTGCCCGGATTGATCGCCGCGTCGGTCTGAATGAAATCCTCGTACGTCTCGATGCCGAGGTCGGAGCGACCTTTCGCCGACACGATGCCCATCGTCACCGTTTGGCCGACGCCGAACGGGTTGCCGATCGCCAGCACGATGTCACCCAAGCGCAGGCGCCCGGAGTCGCCAAACTCGACCGGCTTGAGGTTGCTCACGTCACCTTTGATCTTGATTACGGCAAGATCACTCTTCGGGTCGGTACCGACGATGGTCGCGTCGTAGTTGTGACGGTCGGAAGTGGTGACTTTGATCTCTTGGGCGTCCGCGACGACGTGATTGTTGGTCAGCACGTAGCCGTCTTTGGAGACGATGACGCCAGAGCCCATGCCTTGCTCACGGCGGTCCTCCCCCTGTCCCTGGTTGCCGAAGAAGGGCATGAACGGCAGCTGGCCCTGGCCCGACATCTTGGTCACCTTCGTCATCGAGATATTCACGACGGAGGGCAGCACGCGCTCGGTGATGTCGGCGATTGACTCACCGCCCACGCGAGTCAGCGCGGGGTTCGATACGACTGTAACGGGCGCGGCCGGACCGCGGGTTTCAGCCGCAATTTCCGGGTGCATTTGCGAATTTACCGACTTGGCGCAACCGCCGGATGCTGCTGCCGCTGCGGCTACGAGGAGCAGAGGGTTCGTGAATCGCCGAGTGATCATCGATGACTTTCCTCAGAGGTTGGCGGGCCGTGTGCCGCGTACCCGATGAACCGCGCGCGCCGCGGGTTCATTCCCGGGCGAGCCACGCCCAAAAGCGTCTCGGGGACGCGGGTATCAGACGCCTTAGCTGAAAAATTCGCGGATCTTGTCGGCTTGCGCGCGCGCGTCTTGGCGACCGATCTCGATCAGCTCGTGGGCGAAGCTGCCGTCGAATAACAAGTAAGACGCCCAGTCGGCCTCGGGCTCGGGCGCGTCGCTGGCAAACTTCTCGATCAAGTACTTCGCCACCGGGCGCAGGTTGGTGGTCTTGAGCGACTTCTTGATGAATTCCCCAGCAACCCGGCCCAGATCCCGCGAGGGCTGGAAGACCAGCTTCTTCAGCCGGCGGTACGGAGCGCCGCGGTGCTTGATCCACACTCTTTGGATGCGTTCTAGATCGTCAGCGTCAAGGGTTTCCTCGAGCACCTCCATCACTTGGTTCAGACGCTCCAGCACGAGTAAATCGTAAGCCACGGGGTCGAGCAGCAGGGCGTTGAGCAGCTTGCCCACCAAGAACACCGTGCTGAGCTCGCCGCCCTTGCCCGCGTCGGCCGCCTCTGCGGCCGCGATCTCGCGTTGTGAGCGTTCGTGGCGCACGGACACGATCACGAGCCGCTCGGCGCCGGCGCGAATCGCGGGCGCGATCGGCGTATTGAAGCGCAAGCCACCGTCACAATAGTAGTGCTCGCCGATGCGGCGCGTCGGAAAGAGCAGCGGAATCGCAGCCGAAGCCAGCACGTGATCGGCCGTAATCTGCTCGAAAGCGGTCACTTTGCGCTCGTCTCGGGTGGGCTCGATGTGACAGTGCGGAGCGCGCTCGGTGAACATGGTCGTGCGCCCAGAGAGCACGTGCAGCGCCGCCACCATCACCGCGTCGATCCGGCCCCGATCGATGTTCTCGTGCAGCTTGGCCCAATCGATCGTGCGCCGCACCAGCACCTCGATGCCGCGAGAGTCGAGCAGCGAGCTGCCCAGGTTTTCGCCGGGCTTGGAACGAAAGCGGGCCAACGTGTCGGGCAAGCGCGCCAACCCGAACGGGCGAAAGCGCGCGTGGTCCTCGAGCCGCAGGCTGTTCCAAACCTCCGCCAAGCGCTCCACGCCGTGGTCGGCGTGAGCCGAGTTGGACGCGAGGTACGTCGCGTTGATCGCGCCGACGGAGGTGCCCGCAAAAATCTGGAACACTGGGTCCGAACCTGGCTCGGGATCCAAGACCTCCATGATGCCGGCGACGATGCCGACTTCGTAGGCTCCGCGCATGCCGCCGCCCGAGAGCACCAGCCCCGTCTTGGGCTTTGCATGACTACTCACTACGATATGAAGTTTCTGGCGCACCTTCCGCTCAGGTCAAGCAAACGCCGCAGAATTTCCGGGGTCGTGTGTAGGTAAGAACGAGCCCCGTGGCCGGATTTTCCAGGATTTCTGCGGCTTATGTGGGCTTTCTGGCAGGCGCGCTTTGCTGAAGTAACGCGATCCTGCGAAGCTCTCGGAAGCGACCCAATGACCACTGAGCTCGTGCTCCAAGCGGGCGGCGCGACACACGTCGGCAAGCACCGAGCGCACAACGAAGACACGCTGCTGGTACGCGACGATCTCGCGTTGTACCTCGTCGCCGACGGAGCTGGCGGGCACAACGCGGGCGACCCCGAGCTGATGATCCTGGGCATCGAAGAGCTCGACGTGAGCGAGGGCACGGAGAGCGCGAGCGACGGGCTGCTCAAGACCCTCGGTGACTTGATTGGTCCTGGGCGCTCATGACGGACGAGCTAGAACCGAAAGCTCCGATCGCGCCTCACGAACCGCCACTGATGGACACCGGGCTGCCAGTGATCGACGCGGTGATCGGCCCTTTGCCGGAAGATTTCGTGGTCGACGAGGTGCCGTTGTACGCGCACAGCGGCGCGGGCGAGCACCTGTACGTGCGCGTGGAAAAGCGCGGCTACACGACCCCCGCCATGGTGCGCGCCGTAACGCGCGCGGCCGGCGTAGACGAACGCGACGTGGGCTACGCGGGGCTCAAGGACAAACACGCCGTGACGCGCCAATGGCTGTCCTTGCCCTCGAAAGCGCGTGCGCCGAGCGAGTGGCAATTGCCCGAGGGCATCCGCGTGGTCGAACACACGCGCCACTCGAATAAGCTACGAACCGGGCATTTGCTGGGCAATCGCTTCCGCATCACGCTCGTCACTTCCGATCCGGGGGCGCTCGAGAAGGCGTCAGCGACGACCGAGTTGCTCCGCGCGCGGGGGCTGTACAACTACTTCGGCGGACAGCGCTTCGGCCGGCGCGGTGACGGCCTGCGGCAGGCGCTAGTCTGGCTGCGCGAAGGCGCGAAGCTGCACGGCCTACCGCGCTTCTTAGGCAAGCTTTACCCGAGCGTGATTCAAGCCGAGGTCTTCAACCGCTATTTTTCGGCGCGGCGCGAGCTCGGTTTAGAGACGCTGATTGCCGGTGAGGTGGTGCGCTTGGACGGAGCGGGCGCGATGTTCTCCGTCGAAGACGTCGCACGCGAGCAGCCGCGGCTGACCAGCGGGGACGTGCACCTCACGGGACCGATCTTCGGTCCGAAGGCGCGCGCCACGTCGGCCGACGCGGCCGCGCTGGAGCTGAAGCTCATCGAGCAGCTCGGCTTGAGCGCTGATGTGCGCGAGAAGCTCGCGCGTTTGGCGCCTGGAACGCGCCGAGATCTGAGCGCCAAAGTCGAAAATCTCGAGCTGCGCTGGGCGGCCGTCGGTCGGCTCGAGATCGAATTTTCGCTCCCCTCCGGAAGCTACGCCACCGAAGTAATTCGCCAATTCACGCGCTGCCCATTCTTGATCGACGAAGCCGACCGCGGCAGCGATTCCTGATAGGCTCGAGTCCATGAGTGGGACCGATCTACAGTCATTGGGTGACGCGAAGCTCGAAGCACTGGTCGAGGTAATGTTCCTCGCCGCCTCCGCAGACGAAGACTTCAGCGATGTCGAGCGCGAGCACTTCGTCAAAAGCGTCGAATCGCTCACCGACGGCCGCATCGCTCATGCCAAGCTCGAAGCGCTCGTCAGCGACGCGACCACGGCGCTCGAGCGCGAAGGCCGCGAAGCACGGCTCGCCAGCGTGAAGGCGCGCTTGCCCGACGCGGGCTCCCGCAAGGTCGCGTTGTCGCTGCTCATCCAAGTGACGGCGGCAGACGGCATCATCCGCACCAGCGAGCGCGAGCTCATTCTGGAGACGGCAGAGGCGCTGGAGATTGACCGCGATGAAGCCGCGAATTTGGTGAACAAGCTGAGTCGCTAAGAGTCGGATGCTCGGGCGCAGCCTGTATCACGGAGCCCAGCGCCTTTTCGCGCTCACTAGGAATGTAAAACTTTTACATAAGAGGCAAATGCGGAGGCCCGACTCGGTCCCCAACGTTCGCGTGAGTCTCAAATCATAATTTCGGACCGGCGCCCGCACACAAGAAGGCAGAAAGGCCCCCAGTCCGAGATGGCCGTTCGCCTGTGCCACGTGCTGGCCGCGAGCATCGCTAAGTGGCCAGGTCTGACGACTTTAGCCGTTCGTTGGCCCTGTCGAAGGGCTCAAATCTTGGCCCTGTACCTGGGTAGGCTGGCACAATTTCGCGCGTGAACGGCAAAGCTGCGTCGCTCCTGGTGCTCGCCGCCCTCGCCTTGGGGCAAGGCGGCTGCGCGCGCGAGGCTCCCGACGTGAGCTACCCGCCAAGCGCGGGCGGCGGCTGGGTCGTGCCCGCGAGCTACAGCTGGCCGCCGGCCGCAGTGCCCGCGAACGGCGCGACCGCGCGAGCTTCGGCGCCGCACGCGACCGTGATTGGTTCTTTGGCACCGGCTCCCGGCAAAGGCACAACCGTGGCTCCAGCCTCCATCTTCGCCAAAACACTCGGCGACGTACCGCGGCCGCGCGCTCGGAACGAGCTGCGCGCTGTCCTGCCGGGCAGCTCCGACTGCTTGGCACGCCTGAGCGAGCGCGGCGTCCGCTTTCACGCGATCGAGCGCGAGATCGGTGTCAAGACCCCGATCGTCGTCGATGGCCCAATCGCGAGCATTCGCTATTACACCGGGGCCAATGGCTCGCTGATCGCAGACTGCCGTTTGGTCTTGGCGCTGGCTTTGGTCGGTCCCGAGCTCGTTTCATTCGGCGTGACGGACGTGCGCTTCTCGGGCGCGTACGTATACCGCTTGAGCAACAAGGGCCGCGTCAGCTTGCACGCTTATGGCCTTGCCATCGACATGCACGGCTTCACGCGCTCGGGCGTGCATTACGAGGTCGAGCACGACTTCCGTAAAGGGCTTGGCCCAATGCTCTCTGAGGACGCGCCCGTGGCCAACGCCATCGCCAGCCGCTTCCGAAACAGCGGGCTCTTTCACGAATATCTGACGCCGGACGACAACGCGGATCACCACGACCACGTGCACGTCGGTGTCTCGCCGCTGCCCGACGAAGTGCTCTAAGCTTACAGCGCGTAATTCTGGCGCACGATTTCGCTGGTGAAGCTGGCGCGCAAATAGAAACCTCGAGGCAGCGCGGCGAAGCCCACGCCGTCCGCATCGATACCGCGCCGGCGCGCGTGTGAATCGGCCGCTTTGGGTCTGATCTGCAAGCAGCGACCGATGTGACCGGTGATCGACTCGACGTCACCGCGACCGATGATGCCGGCCAGCTCCTCCCAGTCGAAGCGCAACGCGGCCTCCGCCTCGGCAGTCAGCGCCCAGAGCAGCGGCTCACCGATGCGGCGTTCAGGCACCGGGATCTGGCGCTCGCCTTCTACCGGCACCCAGAGCACGCGGTTCAGCTTGCGACGAACGCGCGACGACAGCCACTCGACCTCGCCGATTTCGACCAAGGGAATCGTGCACACGAACGTCGATTCGAGCGCTCGTCCGCGCGAGTCCACCGGCAGCGTCTTGAGCTCGATGCCGAGCGCCTCGAAATCCGGCGCGGCACGCGAGCCCGCAGTGGCGCCCAGCGCTCGCTCGACCAGCGCGCCCACGAAGCCCTTGGCGCGCCGCAGATCGGGCGGCGCGAGCAGCGAGAAGCGCTGCGCCAGCTGGGCAATGCTCAGCCCTGCCAGCTCGCGAGCTCGGACCAGCAGCTCGGCTTCGCTCTCGGGCGCGGAGTGCGCGGCGTCAACGCTCACGGCGCGGGCTTTCGGTGACGAGCGACGAGCAGCGCGATGTCGTCCTCTTGCACGGCCAGGAACTCGCACACCGAGGCCAACAAGTGATCGCGGATCTGCGTCACCGACTTGTCTTGCACGGCCGTCAGCTCGGCGCACAGGCGATCCATACCGTATTGCTGACCCGCGCCGTTGGTCGCCTCGATCGCACCGTCCGTATAGAGCAGCAAGAGGTCGCCGTCGTTCAGGCGCGCGCGCTGATCTTCGGTGGCGTCTGCGATGTCCTTCGTGGCGCCGACCCAGGTACCCAGCGTTGGAATGCGCTCACATTTCCCGGTCGCCGCACGCAAGATCAATAGATCCTCGTGGGCGCCCGCGAAGACGAGCTCGCCGTTCGAGAAGTAGCGAATCAAAGACAGCGTAGCGTGCTCGTCTTGACCGAGGCGCTCGCGGACGTTGTCGTACAAAACCGCATTGACGACCTGCAGCACGTCGCGCGGCGCTGCGTCGAAATCGTTGCGACCGAGCGCGGCGACGATGCTTTGCAGCATCATCATCACCAGCCCTGGGCGAAGCCCGTGCCCTGCGACGTCGCCAATGCCCAGCCAGCAACCGCCCGGACCCGGGAGAACGTCATAGTAGTCCCCGCCGACTTCGGTCGCGGGCAGCATGGTGGCGGCGATCTCCAGATTCTCGACCAGCAGGTTGCGTGGCAAAATCGAGGTTTGAATGTGGGTCGCGATTTCGAGCTCGCGCTCGAGCCGCTCTTTCTCGGCCTTTTCGCGCTGCGCGGCCTCTTCAGCGACGCGCCGCACCAGCTCAGCACCGCGCAACGCCGCGCTGATCAGCTCGCGCAGCAGCTCGTACACCACGCGCCGCTTCGGCCCCAGCTCGAGCACGGCGTAGCCCAGCTGTCGGTTTTCGAAATACAGCGGTTCGACCACGACCGACTTGCGGCGCTCGCGACGCAGCTCGCTGGGCACGATGTCCAAGGTCGGAAAGCGCAGCCCGAGGGCCGGCAATTCCTGCAGC
>Ga0210392_10001594_pt1 | contig 11855 bp, 9 predicted proteins | sample IncBWC30OmetaG_FD_161057 | JGI IMG/M metagenome (GOLD analysis project Ga0210392, IMG submission 161057) | Forest soil microbial communities from Barre Woods Harvard Forest LTER site, Petersham, Massachusetts, United States - Inc-BW-C-30-O ...
ACCCGCTCTAGCCTATGACGCAGATCTCGCCGGGGGGGATGGGCTACGGGCGAGACGGCGACAGGGGGACTGGGGGGCGGACTGCCGCAGGCGGGTCCGCCCCCTGCCGCTGTCCGGGGGGCGGGCTCAGCGGGAGTTCAGAACAGCACGGACGCCAGCGTGGCCAGTTCGGTGAAGCCGACCTTCTGGTAGACGGCCCGGGCGGGCGCGTTGAAGTCGTTCACGTACAGCGAGACCACCGGCGCGACCGAGCGCAGCGCCTCCTGCACCACCGCGGCCATCCCGGCCACCGCGAGGCCGCGGCCACGTAGGTCGGGCCGGACCCAGACACCCTGCACCTGGCAGGCGTGCGGGGTGACCGCGCCGATCTCGGCCTTGAACATCACCCGGCCGTCCTCGATCCGGGCGAACGCCCGGCCCAGCCCGATCAGCTCGGCGACCCGGGCCCGGTAGGCAGCGCCGCCGTCGGGGCCGAGCGGTGACACCCCAACCTCCTCGGTGAACATGGCCACCGAGGCGGGCAGCAGCACGTCGAGCTCGTCCGGCCGGACCCGGCGCAGCAGCGGGTCGGCGGCGGCGTGCGGTGGGCCGGAGATGGCCATGACCGGCTGGCGGTCCCGGATCTCCCGCGGCTCGCTCCAGTACGGGCGGAGCAGTTGCCACATCTGCGCGACCGCCCCGGCGGGCCCCACGATGGATGAGCACCGCCTGCCCTGCATCCGGGCCCGGCTGGCGAACGCGGTCGCCGCGACCTCGGTGGCCGCCACCGGGACCAGGTTGGCGCCCGCGTAGCAGGCCGAAGTCAGCTTGCCGCCGGGCAGGTAACCCCACATCTGGCCGCCCAGCCGGACCGGGTCGAGGCCTGCCTCGCGAACCCGGGAGCTTACGAAGACGTTCACCACCGGGTCGCGGTCGCACAACTCCAGCACATCGCCGAGGTCGCGGTCGTTCAGCAGGCGCAGCGACGAAGACCGCAGCGCCTTAGTGCGCAGCACCCTTCCAGGGTAGCGGGCGGTCATCATGAACGCCTCCCTCGGAGGGGTTGGCCGGGGGGTTCCGGGGAGTCACCCCCCGGGCTAGCACTGCTCAGCCGGCCGCGGCCGGCGGCGGCAGCGCCGGGCAGGTGGCGTTGACCAGCCCGGGCCGGGTGGGCAGGGCCCCGCTGGCCAGGTACCGGTTCAGGTAGCCATCCACGCACGTATTCGGCGGCTGGGCCAGCGACTGGCCGTGATTGCCGCCGCCTAGCACCACGACCATCCGGGCGGTCGGCAGCCGCCGGTGCGCGGCCTGCGCACCCTGGTAGGGCGTGGCCGGGTCCAGGGTGCCCTGCAGCATCAGGATGCCGGGCAGCCCGGCCCCCTTGATCCGCAGTGGCCGGGCCGGCCCGCGGACCGGCCAGAACGCGCAGGCGGCGTTGAACCACGCGTTGTCCCAGGCCTGGAACGGCGCGGTGCGGTCCACCCGCCTGGTGTCGGCGTCCCACTTGGCCCAGCTCCGCGGCCAGTTGACGTCACTGCATTCCACCGCGTTGTAGACGGCGAACTCGTTCTCGCTCTGCACGCCCTCGGCTTGGTACTGGCTGACGATCTGCGCAGTAGATCCGCTGTGCAGGTACGTGGCCAGGGCCGCGGCCAGCGCGGGCCACAGCGAGTTGCTGTACCCGCCCTGCAGGAACGTGTCGTCGAAGTCGTCCGCGCCGATCACCCGGTCCACCGGATGGGCCTGCAGCCGGGCCCGGGCCTGGTACCAGGCCCGCTGCACCTGAGCCCGGCGGCTGCCGAGCCGGTAGCTGGCGTTGTGCGCGGCCACCCAGGCGAAGAACGCCTCCATCCGGCCCTGGAACGCGTAGTCCTGGGCGATGTTGTCCGCGTACCAGGCCCCGGCGGGGTCGACCACGGAGTCCAGCACCATGCGGCGCAGCCGGTGCGGGAACAGGGTGGCGTAGACCTGGCCCAGGTAGGTCCCGTAGGAGTAGCCGAAGTAGCTGATCGCAGGCACGCCGAGCGCGGCCCGGATCGAGTTCATGTCCCGGGCCGAATCCGCGGTCGTCAGGTACGGCAGCAGCCAGCCGGAGCGCCTTTGACAGTCCGCCGCGTAACCCTTGGCCCGGCTGACCAGGAGTTGCTCGGCACTGGCGTTATGCGGAACGTAGTCCGGCCGGAGCCGGGTAAAGAAGGATGGGTCGCAGCTCAGCGCGGGCACGCTGGCCCCGACCCCGCGCGGGTCGAAGCCGATGATGTTGTAGTCGGCGGCCACCTGCGGGTTGAGCCCCTGGGCGACGAAGGCGGCCAGGCCGCGCCCGGGGCCGCCCGGCCCGCCTGGGTTGACCAGCAGGTCGCCCTGCTGCTGGCTGGCTGGCGCGGTGGCCGGCACCCGGGACAGCGCCAGGGTGATCTTCCGGCCGGCCGGCTTGGCGTAGTTCAGCGGCACCTGCAGGCTGGCGCACTGCATGCTGGCCCCCTGCACCATGCAGTTGTGCCAGTGCAGTGGGTCCGCCACCGACCGTGCCGCGCCCCGGGCCGCTCCGGGGCTGGCCGCGGGCGAACTGCTGCCGCCCGCGCTACTGACGGTCGAGGTGCAGCCCGCGACGGCCAGCAGCAAACCGCACGCGGTGATCCGGGACAGCCGGGAAACACGGCGCAACGAAGTCAGCATCCCGTCATAGTGCCCGATCTGAACCACTGCACGAGCCGGATCGCCAACCCGGTCAACTCACCTGCTGCTGGCCCTCCTGCTGCTGGCCCTCCTGCCGCTGGCGCTCTTCCAGGGCCCGCCGGTACTCCTCGATGACGATGTCGTTCAGTTCCTGCACCGAGGTGTCGCCGGCCATCTTGTCGAAGGTGATCTCGCCGTGCTGCAGCAGGTTGATCCGGTCGCACACCTCGAGCGCCTGGCCGTAGTTGTGCATGATCAGGATCATCGAGACCTGGCCCTGGCGCTTGAGGTCCTTGATCAGCTCCAGGATCATCGAGCCCTCCTTGGCGCCCATCGCGGCCAGCGGCTCGTCCAGCAGCAGCACCTTGGCCGCCGAGGTGACCGCCCGGGCCACCGCGATGGCCTGCCGCTGGCCACCGGACAGCTTGGCCACCTCGGCCTCCACCGACGGGATGTTCACCCCGATCCGGTCCAGCTGCTCCTGGGCGGTGCGCCGCATGCTCCGGTTGGACAGCAGGGTGAAACGGGTGCGCTCCCGGTTCAGGAACATGTTGTGGTACACGGTGAGCTCGTTGATCAGCGCCAGGTCCTGGTAGACGGTGTCGATACCGAGCGCGCGGGCCTCATCCACCGACTTGAGCGTGATCTCCTTGCCCTCCAGGATGATCTTGCCGGAGGTGGGCGGCTGGAAGCCACAGAGGATCTTGATGAGGGTGGACTTGCCCGCGCCGTTGTCGCCCAGCAGCCCGAGCACCTCGCCCTGGCCCAGGTGCAGGTTGATGTCGTGCAGCGCGCGGACCGCGCCGAACCGCTTGCTGATGTGCTCGGCCCGGAGCACATCGCCCTGGGCGTCGGCCGCCGCGCCGGTCGTGGCCGGGGTCGGGGTTGGCTCGGTCGTCATCAGTTTCTCCCTGCTGCCCGCAGCCGCGCGAGCCTGACGTTGGCGATCATGGACAGCAGGATGGCCAGGCCGAACACGATGTCCAGCGGGTTGGCGCTGACCCCGGCGACGTTGAGGCCGTTGATCAGAGTGGCCAGCACGATCCCGCCGAGGAATGCGCCGAGGATGGTGCCCTGCCCGCCGAGCATCGCGGTGCCGCCGATGACCGCGGCCGTCACCGCGTAGAACATCGGCTGGTATCCACCGGCGCTCGGGTCGATCGTGTTGACGTACCAGGCCGTCTGCAGGCCGACCAGCGCACCCAGGGTCGAGGTCAGCATGAAGTTGCCGTACTTGATCCGGCCGGTCTTGATGCCGGCCTCACGGGCCCCGAGCTGATTCCCGCCGGTGGCGATCGTGTGCAGGCCCCACTTGGTCCGGGTCAGCACGATGTAGAAGATGACGGTGAGGATGACCGCGATGATGAACTGGGACCACGGCGCGGCACCGAGCCAGCGCCCGATGCCCACCGAGGACGCGGGGACGTTCGCCGGGTACGCGTGTGACGTGGTCAGCGTGAGGCCGAGCAGGATGAACCCGGTACCCAGCGTGGTGATGAACGAGGGCAACCCCATGGTGACGGTGAGGAAGCCGTTGAACCAGCCGACCACCGCCCCGAACAGCAGCCCCGCGATGATGGCCGGCCAGGCCGGCCAGCCGTAGAAGTCGATCAGGTAGTGCATCAGGAACGGCGCGAACGTGTACACGAAGCCGGCCGACAGGTCGATCTCGCCGCAGATCAGCAGGAACACCTCGCCGATCGCGATGACGATGATCGGCGCCGCGGTCTCGGACAGCAGGTTGGACAGGTTCGTCTGGCTGACGAACGTCGAGTTGTACCTGATGCCGAAGTACAGCAGCAGCACCACCGCCACCACGAACACCGTCAGCTCACGCTGCCGGCCCAGCACGCCCAGCGCGGTGCGGAGCGGACTCGGCCCACCGGCTCGCCCTCCGGGTGACGACACGGCCTCCGGTGTGCGCTCAGTGATCTCGCTCATGTCGACTCCACTTTCCCTTCACTCACCACGTCAATCGGCGGCAGGGCAGGCTGGCGCTATATGCCAGTCTGCCCCGCCGCCGGTCTTACCTGCTAGTCGGGTCCGTCACGTGCTCGTGGTGGCGGGCGGGTTGCTGATCGCGCCGGTCGGGCGCGGGATGTACTTCTGCGACGCGGTGGAGCCCTGGAACCGGCTGCTCGTGCTGAACGGCGCGGCGTTCGACTTGGTGATGAACGTCAGGCCGGTGTCGGTGTCCGACGGGGTGACCGTGCCACCCGAGATGTTGTACAGGTACAGGTAAATCGTGGGCAGGAAGCCCTGCATGTACGGGTCCTGGTAGATGGTGAAGTTGGTCTTCCCGCCGGTGATGTTGGACAGCGTGGCCGGCGTGGTGTCGAACCCGCCGTTCGGGATGGTCAGGCCGGTCGAGGACAGCGCCTGGCCGAGGTTCTGGGTCGAGCCCGCGTCCACCGCGAACGCGCCCTTGAGCGTCTTGTGCCCGGTCAGGAACGCCTTCTCCGCGGATAGTTCGGCGCCGGTCGCGGCGCCGGTCGCGACTTCGTGCACGGTGTAGGAGCTGCCGAGCACCGAGACCGCACCGTCGTACCGGGGCTGGATGTTGCCCGAGCCCGGCGTCGCGATGAAGATGGCGATCTCGCCGCCACCCGGGATCAGCGTCTTGATCTGGGTACCCATCTGCTGGCCGGAGATGTACAGCGCCTGGCCGACATAGGCCAGCCGGTTCGTGCCGATGTCCGGCACGCCCTTCTTGACCAGCCCGTCGGCGTTGTAGCTGAGCACCGGGATGCCGGCGTTCATCGCGTTCTTCACCGGGGTGGTGAACGAGGTGGCGTCGATGCCGGCGTAGGAGATACCGGCCGCCTTGGCGGAGATCGCGGTGTTGAAGTAGCTCACCATTTCCGAGGCCAGCGAGGTCTGCGAGCCGCCCCACTTGGGGGTGGGCAGGCCGAGCAGCGCGGCCGCGTCCTGGAAGCCATACTGGGTGGGCACGAAGAACGGGTTCGTGGTCACGTGGTTGACGAACCAGAACGTCCAGGCCGGCGTCTTCGGGAAGTTACCCGCGAGGTTCTTGGTTGCCCCGCTGCTGGGGGTGCTGGACGAGCAGGCGGCGAGGAGCCCGGCCGCGGCCGCCGAGGCACTGACCAGACCGGCGCTGCTGAGCAGCCGGCGACGGGAGGGCCCGTCCTTCATGTTCAGTGTCTGGATGGCCTCGTCGACCGTGGGGTCGATCTTCTTCATCTATCTACCTCCAGGAGAATTTCGCAATGCTCGGCGTGACGCCACGGCGCGGCGCGCCGGGGTGAGCGAAGGTCGGGACATCCGCCTGGCGGCCCTAGCCAGCGGCAGGTACGGCAGCCGCATAGCGAACCATGGGTCCGCGTTCGCTGCATCGCGACCGCCCTCGAATCCTCGTCGTGTGCCAAGGCTGGGCGGCCGCGGAGCGCCGGTGCTCAGCCATAGTCGGGGCATCCCAGAAGGGCTGCTGCTTGGCCCCCTAGTTAGCGCTATCAATCGGGTAGATCGACGCGGCGCACCCCTTGCTGGAGCCTTAAGCTAAAACACACAGAGTCGATCGTCAACGAACAAGATATAAAGATCCGGTTCCGGCGTCATCACAGGTCGGCTGCGCTCCGCAGGTCCGCCCCGGGGGTAAGGAGGGTTCAGGATGCTCGCCAGACACCGGCAGTCGCTGATCTTGGAGGATATCCGGCGGGCCGGCAGCGCCCGGGTGAGTGATCTCACCCAGCGCCTCGGCGTGTCGGACATGACCATCCGGCGTGACCTGGAGGCGCTCGCCCGGGCGGGCCTGATCGAGAAGGTGCACGGCGGCGCGGTGCTGCCCGGCGCGCCGAGTAGCCACGAGCCCGGCTTCGAGGCCAAGTCGGTGCTGGAACAGCCGCAGAAGGAGGCCATCGCCCGGGCAGCCACGGCCCTGGTCGCACCGGGCACGGCGATCGCCCTGTCGGCCGGCACCACTACCTTCGCGCTGGCGCAGCAGTTGCTGGACGTGCCTGGCCTGACAATCGTTACCAATTCGGTACGGGTGGCCAACATCTTCGGCACCGCCCGGCCGGCCGGGCAGCTCGGCGCCACCGTCCAGGTGGTGCTCACCGGCGGGGTGCGCACCCCGTCTGACGCGCTAGTCGGGCCGATCGCCGACATCGCGATCCGGTCGCTGCACGTGGACCAGCTCTTCCTGGGTTGTCACGGCATCGACCCGGCGGCCGGGCTGACCACGCCCAACCTGGCCGAGGCGGAGACGAACCGTGCGTTCGTGCAGGCCGCCCGGCGGGTGACGGTGGTGGCCGACCACACCAAGTGGGGCATCGTCGGGCTGAGCTCGTTCGCCGCACTAAACGAGGTGGACACCCTGATCACCGACAGCCAGCTGCACCCGGAGGCCAGCGAGCTGATCGCCGAGCAGGTCGGCGAGCTGATCCTGGCCGACGGCAGCCCGGACGGCGAGGCGGTGTCCGCGGCCCCGCAGGCCCCGGACGGCCGCTAGCCGGCTGACGCCGCCGCTAGCTGACGGAGACCTCAGGGGCGGCGGGCGGCACGTCGCCGTCCATCGACTCGGCCAGCTTCATCGCCTCTTCGATCAGCGTCTCCACGATCTGCGACTCGGGCACGGTCTTGATGACCTCGCCCTTGACGAAGATCTGGCCCTTGCCGTTGCCGGAGGCCACACCCAGGTCCGCCTCCCGGGCCTCGCCGGGCCCGTTGACCACGCAGCCCATCACGGCCACCCGGAGCGGCACCTCCAGGCCCTCCAGGCCCGCGGTGACCTGGTCGGCCAGCGTGTACACGTCCACCTGGGCCCGGCCGCAGGACGGGCAGGACACGATCTCCAGGCCACGGTCGCGCAGGCCCAGCGACTCCAGGATCGCGGTGCCGACCTTGACCTCCTCGACCGGCGGCGCGGACAGCGACACCCGGATGGTGTCGCCGATCCCCTCGGCCAGCAGCGCGCCGAACGCGGCCGCGGATTTGACCGTGCCCTGGAAGGCCGGGCCCGCCTCGGTGACCCCCAGGTGCAGCGGGTAGTCACAGGCCTGGGCCAGCTGGCGGTAGGCGGAGATCATCACCACCGGGTCGTGGTGCTTGACCGAGATCTTCAGGTCGGTGAAGCCGTGCTCCTCGAACAGCGAGCATTCCCACAGCGCGGACTCGACCAGCGCCGCGGCGGTGGCCCGGCCGTGCTTGGCCAGCAGCCGCTTGTCCAGCGACCCCGCGTTGACGCCGATCCGGATCGGCGTGCCGGCGTCCTTGGCGGCCCGGGCGATCTCGGCCACCTTGTCGTCGAACGCCTTGATGTTGCCCGGGTTGACCCGGACCGCGCCGCAGCCCGCGTCGATGGCGGCGAACACGTACTTGGGCTGGAAGTGGATGTCGGCGATGACCGGGATCTGCGACTTGCGGGCTATCTCGGGCAGCGCTTCCGCGTCGTCCTGCGACGGCACCGCCACCCGGACGATCTGGCAGCCCGAGGCGGTGAGCTCGGCGATCTGCTGCAGGGTGGCGTTGACGTCGGCGGTCACCGTGGTGGTCATCGACTGCACCGACACCGGCGCGCCGCCGCCGACCGGGACGGCGTGCTTCCCCTTGCCCACGATGATCTGACGTGACTTGCGCCGCGGGGCCAGTGGCTCGGCGGCGGGCTGCGGCATGCCAAGATCAACCGTCATGGTGTGTATCCCCTATTGAGGTATGTGTACCGGGTTAACGAGGTCGGCCAGGATGAGCAGCAGGCCGAAGCCGACTAGCAGGGCGAACACTCCCACGCTGACCGGGAGCAGCTTGCGCATGTCCACCAGGCCCGGGTCTGGCCGGCGCAGCAGCCGGGCGATCCAGGACCGGATGCTCTCGTAGATGACCACGGCCAGGTGCCCGCCGTCCAGCGGGAGCAGCGGCAGCAGGTTGAACAGGCCGACGAAGATGTTCAGCGAGATGACGATGAGCAGCACCACGGTCACCTTGGTCTGCCAGCCCACCTGGGCGGCGAATGCCTGGCCGGTGTACTCCCCCGCACCGACCACGCTGGTCACGTTGCCGCCGGCGGTGCTGCTGCGGTCCTTGGCGAACAGGTCCGGGATGGCCTTCGGGATGCTGCCCAGGGCCGATACCGAGCCGGTCACGATCGTGCCGAACTCCGTGCCCGCGTACCGGACCGCGCTGATCGGGCCCACCGTCTGGTACACGATCGCGGGCGAGATACCGAGGTAGGAGCCCTTGCGGCCGTGGATGGTGGCCAGCGAGGGGTGCAGCGTCAGCCGGTGCCCGTCGCGCAGCACGGTGACCGTCACCGGGGTGCCCGCGGGCTGGTCGCGGATGGCCTTGCCGAGCTGGTTCCAGTTGTGCACCGGCTGGCCCGCCAGCGCGACGACCTTGTCTCCGGTGCGGAGGCCCGACTTGGCCGCGGGCGATGCCGGATCGGACTTCACGCAGGTGGCCGCGGTTTCGCTCTTCGGCACGCACGGGTCGATGGCCCCGACGGTGGCCGACGAGCTGTTCGCCAGGCCGATGCCGACGGCCAGGATGAACAGCAGCACGAAGGCCAGCAGGAAGTGCATGAACGACCCGGCGCCGAGCACGATCATCCGCTGCCAGCCGGGCTGGTGGCGGAACGACCGATCCTCGTCCGCCGGGTCCACGTCCTCCAGCGCGGTCATCCCGACGATCTTGACGAAGCCGCCGGCCGGCAGCGCCTTGATGCCGTACTCGGTCTCCCCGCGGACCGTTGACCACAGCGTCTGCCCGAAGCCCACGAAGAACTGGGTGACCTTCATGTGGAACTTCTTCGCGGTGACGAAGTGCCCGAACTCGTGCAGCATGATCGAGAACAGCAACGCGAAGATGAAGATGATCCAGCCGAGCAGCGTCATCCGGCCGACTCTCCCTCCCCGCGTGCCCCGTTTCGTGTGGCACGCACGCTGTCCAGTCCCGCGCCAGTCAGTTCCTGCGCGCGGACCCGGGCCCAGCGGTCCGCCGCGAGCACGTCCTCCAGGGTCACCGCATCCCGGGCCGTGCTCTCATGCTCCGAGACTACCTGGGCCACCGTATCGACGATTCGCAAGAAGCCGATCCGGCCCGCCCGGAATGCCGCCACGCAGACCTCGTTGGCCGCGTTGTATGCGGCGGGTGCCGTGCCGCCGGTACGGCCGGCCTCGCGGGCCAGCGCGACGGCCGGGAACGCCTCCTCGTCGAGCGGCTGGAACGTCCAGTCGTGCGAGCGGGTCCAGTCGATGGCCGGGCCCGCCCCGGGTACCCGGTCCGGCCAGGCCATGCCCAGCGCAATTGGGATCCGCATGTCCGGCGGGCTGGCCTGAGCGATCGTCGCGCCGTCGGTGAACTCGACCATCGAGTGGATCACCGACTGCCGGTGCACCACCACCTCGATCCGGTCGAAGCCGATGCCGAACAGCAGGTGCGCCTCGATCAGCTCCAGGCCTTTGTTCACCAGCGTGGCCGAGTTGATCGTGACCACCGGGCCCATGTCCCAGTTCGGGTGGGCCAGCGCCTCGTCCGGCGTGACGTCGGCCAGGTCGGCCCGGCTGCGGCCGAAGAACGGGCCGCCGCTGGCCGTCAGCACCAGCCGGCCCACCTCAGCCCCGGCGCCGCCGCGCAGGCACTGGGCGATGGCCGAATGCTCGGAGTCGACCGGCACGATCTGCCCGGGCCCGGCCCGGCTGGCCACCAGCGGACCGCCGATGATCAAGGATTCCTTGTTGGCCAGGGCCAGCACCCGGCCCGCGTCCAGGGCGGACAGCGTGGCGGTCAGGCCGACCGCGCCGGTCACCCCGTTCAGCACCACGTCGCAGGGCCACGCGGCCGCCTCGGCCACCGCGTCCGGGCCGGCCAGTAGCTTGGGCAGCGGCCGGGAGGCGCCCGCGGCGGCGGCGGCGGCGCGCAGCGCGTCGCGCACCGCGGCCACGGCGCCCTCGGCGGCCACCGCGACCACCTCGGCGCCGAACTCGATGGCCTGGGCGGCCAGCAGGCCCGGGTTACCGCCGCCGGCGGCCAGCCCGGCCACCCGGAACCGGTCCGGGTTACGCCGGATGATGTCCGCCGCCTGGGTGCCGATCGACCCGGTCGAGCCGAGGACGACGATGTCCCGACGGCCGGGTCCGGGTCCGGGCTGCGCTGCGTCCATGCCGCCATTCTGGTCCATCGGGCCCCGGGCCGCGTCGCGCGGCCCGACGCCCACGTCAGGTCAGGTCAGGCCAGGGCCGGGTCGGCCGCGGCGGCCGCCGCCTCCCAGTCCGGGCGGAGCGGCATGCCTGCCTGCCCATCCGCGTCCAGCCTGACGCCCAGGATCTGGTGCAACTGGACCACGTTGCGCTCGAAACCGAGCCGGGAACCAGCCATGTACAGCCGCCACACCCGCGCGGTGCCCTCGCCCACCTCGGCCACCGCCTCGTCCCAGTGCGCGTCCAGGTTGGCGCACCAGCCGGCCAGCGTCAGCGCGTAGTGCTCGCGCAGGTTCTCCTCGTGCCGGATCTCGAACCCGGTGCTGTTCATCAGCGACAGCAGGAAGCCGGGGCTTTCCAGCTCCCCGTCCGGGAACACGTACCGGTTGATGAACCCGCCGGCCACCCGGGCCGGGGCGGTGTCGTCCGGCCGGGTGATGCAGTGATTGAGCATCCGGCCCTCCGGCCGGAGCTTGCCGTACAGGAACCGGAAGTACCCGGGCAGCTGCGCCTTGCCGATGTGCTCGGTCAGCCCGATCGAACTGACCGCGTCGAAATCGCCCTCGGTCACGTCCCGGTAGTCGAGGTGCCGCACCTCGGCCAGCCCGGCCAGGCCCTGGTCCTCGATGGCCTGCTGCGCCCAGGCCGCCTGCTGCGCGGACAGCGTCACGCCGAGCGCCTTGACCCCGTACTCGCGCGCCGCATGCCGGACCATGCCGCCCCAGCCGCAGCCCACGTCGAGCAGCCGCATCCCGGACCGCAGGCCCAGCTTCCTGGCCACCAGGTCGTGCTTGTGCGCCTGGGCCTCCTCCAGGGTGGCGTCCGGCCGCGGGTAGCAGGCACAGGTGTAGGCCATGGACGGCCCGAGCACCCACTCGTAGAACGTGTTGGACACGTCGTAGTGGTGCGAGATGGCCGAGGCGTCCCGCTGCTTGGAGTGCCGCTTGCCGCCCAGCCAGCGCCGGTTGATCCGGACCTCCTGCGGCGGCGGCGGGATCCGCGGCAGCAGCCGCCTGGGCCCGCCCAGCTCGCGGAGCAGCCTCACCTTCT
>Ga0210392_10001595_pt1 | contig 11853 bp, 12 predicted proteins | sample IncBWC30OmetaG_FD_161057 | JGI IMG/M metagenome (GOLD analysis project Ga0210392, IMG submission 161057) | Forest soil microbial communities from Barre Woods Harvard Forest LTER site, Petersham, Massachusetts, United States - Inc-BW-C-30-O ...
ACTCTCTTCTCAATCGGCAGCTGCCGTTTGCCTGACCAGCCCCGCCTTCAAATCCGCCGCCAGTAAACGGTGAAACAGCTGCTCTCCCGCTTCGCGCCGCACGGATAACCGACCGGCCCCGTAAGCACGCGACTTCAGCCCGCGCTGCACGTCCTCGCAAATGCCAAGATCTTCGTCCTGCACCCGATCGCCCACTGCGATGCTTTGATCGTTGTAAGCTCGTGCCGCCTCGCTGACATCACTAAAGAAGAAATCAAACACCACTCGGCAATGATCCACGTCGACCGGAATCACCAGGTTGGTATCCATATAGCCATCGTAACAATTGATCATGAGATTCGGATATTGCCAGAAATACCAGGCCCGGTCACCCTTCCGCGTCATACCGGTCGCAGCATCTTCGTCCGAGGCCACCATGGGACTCGACTGCAAGCAGTACCGATCTTCATTCTCGATCGTGTACGATTTGTAATCCAATACGCTGCTCAACCCCTTGTGCAGGTGCGGCACATGGTACCCGCCATCCAAATAGTTATCGACAAACACTTTCCAATTACAAGCAATATCGTATGTCTTAGTAGCGAAGTAGTGCAGTTGACTCACGCCCAGCGGAGCACACCTCGTTGCCAATCCGCCTAGAAACGTTGGGAGACTCGCCGCCTGCGGGTCTAGGTTCACAAAAACGAAAGCTTCCCAGATCTCCGCCTTGACGGGTACCAAGCCGTTCTCGCGCCGCTCGAAGTTCTTCACCCCATCAAACTCTGGCATGCCTTTAAGCGACCCATCGAGTCCGTAGTTCCAACCGTGATACGGGCAATGCAGCAAGGACGCGCTCCCGCAAGGCTCCGTCACCACTTTTGCTGCGTGATGCCTGCAGACGTTATAAAAGGCTCGTAGCGCCCCATCCTGTCCGCGCACTGCCACGATCGGCTCGCCTGCCACGACTCCCGTCACGAATTGCCCCGGGTTGGCCACCTGTTCCGCCCGCCCCAGCACTTGCCAAGTCTTGCTGAAGACCGTCTGGCGCTCGAGCTCCGCCATCCGCTCGTCCACATACCACGGTCCCGGAATCGTCGACGCCTCTGACAACGGCGCCGTATGATCATAACTCGCTACAATCTGCTCGAGTGTTGCCTGTCTCATCGCGTCTCCCGGCTGGCCTGCCTAAGTCCCAATTGCCCGCTGCATCAAATCGAGGAACTGCTGAATCCGCGCTTCTTTCTTTTCTCCAACCGCTCCCTGCTTTCGGAACAAGCCGGGATCTAACTCCTCCGTCAGCAATGCATCCTGGAACCGGTCCATCGTCCACTCCAGAATTGAAACAATCATCTCCCGGTCCAGATCTTTTCGCAGATCCCCGCGCCCAATCCCGTAATTCACATAAGCGTTCCACCCATAAGGGTCCTCCGCCGCCAGGAAACGGTTGATCTCCCGGCGCAGTGCCAAGTCGGTGCCATAATTGCCAATGAGGTAGATCCTGTACGGAACCCAGTTATCGTGTAGCATTCGCTCGGTCCGGGCCAGCCAGTACCTCAGCGTCTCAAAGAACCCTTGGCTTAAGACTTCCGCGGGCGCATCCATGTACACGGCGAACGATCGTACTGCCTTCTTGTAGACCTCGAAGAAAAGCCCGTCCTTGCTTTTGAAATGTTGGAAGATCGACCCTTTGGCGATGCCCAACTCGGCGGCGATATCCCCCACCCGCGCCGAATGGAACCCGTGCTCTGCAAAATGCGCCATGGCCGCGTCAATGATCCGTGCCCGCTTTGCCTCTGATCTCGGTCGCGCCAACCCCTGCGTACGATAGCGCGGCGGTACGGCGACAGGATTTCCAAAACTGCTCATCATGCTCCGAACCTCAGCCGTCAGCCTGATGCTGACCTTAAGTCAGCGAACAATACCGAAATTATTCTCAAATTTCAATTCCATTTTTCGCGGTTTCTGCGGTATTGTAAGCCACTTTGGCGTCTTTGGATTGACCACAAGTCATAACTCCGTGACGGCTCCTGCGTCTCACATCTACGACGCAATCGTCGTCGGCGCTGGCCACAATGGCCTCACCGCCGCCGCCTACCTCGCTCGCGCGGGCATGTCTACGCTTATCCTCGAGCGGCGCGACATTGTGGGTGGCTGTTGCGTGACCGAAGAAATCGCCCCCGGCTGTCGCGCCTCAACGACCTCCTACATCGCCAGCATGCTCCGGCCTGAAGTGATCAGCGATTTGAAACTCGCCGACCACGGCCTGCGCATGATTCCCTGCGATCCCGCAATCCAGGTCGCTTTCCCCGACGGCCGCGTCGTCCCATGGTGGGCCGATCGGGATCGCGCTGTCGCCGAGTTTGCCAAGTACTCGCCAAAAGACGCCGCGACTTTCGCGCGCATCGACGACCAACTCAAAAAACTCGCTCGCTATCTGCAACCCTTCTTCCTCGAGCCGCCGCCCGAAGCCGACACCGCTTCGCTTGCCGGATGGAACGATCTTTTCCGCGTTGGCAAACGGTTTCGCGGCATTTCCACCAACGAGATCGCGCAACTGGTCTCCTTTCTCACGGGCAGCCTCGGCGAGGTCCTCGACAAGAACTACGAATCCGAAATCATCAAGACGATGATTCTCGCCAATAACGTCTACGGCAAGCATGGAGGGCCGTACCAACCCGGCACCGCAATTGGACTACTGTTCCACCTACTCAGTGGCGGCGATCATCAACTGCAAGGTTTCTATGGCCACGTCATGGGTGGCATGGGCTCGATCACGCAAGCCCTCGCGGCTGCCGGACGCAAACTTGGCGTCGAAATCCGCACATCTGCTCCGGTCGCGCAGATTCTCACCCGCAACGGACGAGCAAGGGGCGTCGTGCTCGAAGATGGCACAGAACTCCGCGCCCGCACCGTACTCTCAAACGCCGACCCGAAACGCACCTTCCTCGGTATGCTTCCCGAGAAAGATCTCCCGGCCGACTTTGTCGACGCCGTACGAGGCATCAAGATGGCGGGCCCATGCGCCAAAGTAAATCTCGCGTTGTCCGAAGAGCCGCGTTTTACCGGAACCCCCGCCAGCCACACTGCCTTCGAGCGCGCCTTCTACACGCTTGTGCCGTCGCTCGAATTCGCTGAGCGCTGCTACGACATCGCCAAGTTTGGAGACATTCCCGAAGAGCTCTGGGTCGATTGCGTCATCGCCTCCAACGCCGACGATTCGCTCGCCCCGGCGGGGACGCACATCATGACTTGCTTCGTTCAGTACGTTCCCTACAAACTTCGCCAAGGGACATGGGACGAGCGTCGCAACCTTCTCGGCGATCGCGTCATCCGAAAAATCGCCGAATACGCACCCAATGTCCCGCACTCGATCCTCGCCCGCCAGGTGCTGACCCCACTCGATCTTGAGCGCACTTACGGTCTGACCGAGGGCAACATCTTCCACGGTGATCTCACGCTCGAGCAGCTCTTCTTCATGCGCCCTGTCCCGGGATGGTCGCAATATCGAACGCCGATCGATCGCCTTTACCTCTGCGGCGCCGGCGCTCACCCTGGCGGAGGTGTCACAGGGGCCCCGGGCCACAATGCCGCACACACCGTTATTCGCGACTGGAAGAGGGGTCGATTCAAGGACGCAGCTGCATGATGAACACCTCAATGAACGGCCATAAGACCGCCGACATCATCATCATCGGTGCTGGGGTCATGGGTGCTTCTATCGCCTTCCATCTCGCCCAGCGCAAAGCCGGGCGCATCCTCATCCTCGACAAAGCTCATGCCGGAAACGGCGGGAGCGGCCGCTCTTCTGCCCTCGTGCGCATGCACTACAGTTTCCTTCCCGAAGTCCAGCTCGCGCTGATCAGTCTCCATATGTTCGAGCGCTGGACCGAAATCCTCGGTGAGCCCGCCCTCTTTCACAAAACCGGCTTCGTCCGAATCGTTCATCCCAACGAATCCGGGCGACTTCGCCTTAACGTCGAAATGCAGCAGAAAGTTGGCGTAAATGTCCGTTTGATCGATCGTCAGGATCTGAGCGACCTCGAACCCGATTGGCGCGTTGACGACGTCGAAGTCGCAGCCTACGAGCCGGACTCTGGTTACGGAGATGGCGCCGGTGTCGCGAACGACTTTCTAGCTCGCGCCCGTGACCTAGGCGTGACCTATGCGCCCCGAACCCAGGCCCTTGAGCTCCTCCATAAGAAAGGTCGCATGCAGGGCGTCCGCACCGATCAAGGCGAGGTGAACGCGCCAACTGTCATCACCGCCGCAGGCCCATGGACGGGCCCTCTGTTCCGCGATGCCGGCTTCGACCTCCCTATCGAAACCGAATTCCACCAAGTCGCCATCCTCAGAAACGCACCCGGAATGCGCCCGGGCGGATGCGCCTGCATCGACTCCGGATCCGCCACCTATTTCCGTCCCGACAGCCAAGACAAAACCTTGGTCGGCGATTTCTACGGTACCCGTCCCATCGATCCAGACAACTTCCCCCAGCGTCCATCCGCCGAATCTCTCGAAGCGCTAATTGAACGCGCTTGCCTCCGCCTGCCAAAGCTCGAGAACGCGGAAGTCCTGCGCGGTGTCACCGGCGTTTACGACATGACACCTGACTCGCGCCCTCTCTTAGGCGAAATCCCTGACATCCGTGGCCTGTACGTTTGCGCCGGCTTCTCCGGCATGGGCTTCAAAATCTCTCCGGCCGTCGGCCTGGTAATGTCTGAATTAGTCCTTGGTGGCACATCGACAAGCGTCGATATCTCCGCCTTTCGCCCTCAGCGCTTCGCCGAAGGGCAGCCAATCAAACCCGAATACGAGTACGTTGATGACTAACGCGCTCAAACTGTGTCTTCGTGACAAGCAGTGCCTTTGTTCAGGGCACGCCTTCAGGCGTGCGCCCAGAATCGGACTCACATGCGCCTTTTAGGCGCTGCCGGACCTCACCCAAAGGAGATCCTATGAAGAAAAAAGGTATTCTCGAACGCCTCAAAGACGGCCCGGTCCTGGGGGACGGCGGCTACTTACTCGAACTCGAAAAGCGTGGGTGGGTTCGTCCTGGACCCTTCACCCCAGAGGTCGCCATCATCTACCCACCTGCTCTCCGCGAACTTCACATCGAATTTCGCGAAGCTGGGGCCGAGGTCCTGCAGGCCCTTACCTTCTACGCCAGCCGCGACAAACTCGCCACTGTTGGTCTCGAGGACCGTGTCGAAGACATCAACCGTTCCGCCGTCCGCATTGCCAAAGAAGTTGCAGGCGACGACTGCCTCGTCGCGGGCAACATTTCCCTCACCTGGATGTACGAGCCCAACAGCCCCTCCGCCGCCGACCGTGTCCGCCAGACTTTCGACGAGCAGCTCCGCGTGCAAGTTGAAGAAGGCGTCGACTTCATCATCGGGGAGACCTTTTCCTGGCTGGGCGAAGCCTTGCTCGCCGTCGAGTCCGCAAAGAAAACCGGGTTGCCGGTGATGGTTACCATTTGCTTTGAGAACAAAAATGAAACCGCTGAAGGCAAATCGGCAGCGGACGCGGCGAAAGCGCTCTTCGACGCCGGAGCTGACATCGTCGGCATGAACTGCCTGCGGCCGCCCGCGCACATCCTCGCGCCCATGGAAGAAATGCGCAGAGCCGTCTCAGGTTATCTAGCCTGCCAACCCGTTGGCTACCGCACTCCGAAAGACAAGCCGGACTTCACTAGCCTCAACGAATTCCCCTACGAATTAGACCCGCTCCAACTTTCGCGTCGCGAGATGGGCAAGTTCGCCAAAGACGCGAAGGATGTCGGAATTAACTACATCGGTTCCTGCTGCGGCTCAGTAGCCAATCACGTTCGTGAAATGGCAAAAGCTCTCGGCAAGCTACCGCCCGACACCCGCATCTGGAAAAAAGGCGGCCCCAAGGCCATGTCCGCCTATGAGTACTACGACCACGACGCCATCGAGGCCCGCAAGTGAGCTGACCTCGTCCGCTCGCGACACTTACAGCCAGTCGCGAAGCGATGATCGAAGCTAGCCTCACACGGTAAGTGCGGGGCTGGCTTCCCACGCCGCTGAGTCCCTTTGGGGACGACGCACCGCTGATTCCTCCTCGCACAACCGAATTGCGCAACACCATCACGCTTTCAATCTCTCCAACCTCCCCTGCAAAAACCGCCGCACCGATTCATCGCGTTCCAACCCAATCGCCATCTCATACGCCCGCCGCGCTTCCTCGCGCTCGCCCGCTCTGGCGAGCAACTCCGCCCTCGCCGCCCAATACGATTGGTACTCCGCCAACCGAGTTCCGTCTGGCATCGCCGCCAGTCCTGCCTTCGGGCCATCCTTCTCTGCAATCGCGAGCGCCCGGTTCAAGGCCACTACTGGCGATTCGGTGATTGCGAACAGGGCGTCATACAACTGCACTACTTCCGCCCAGTTACGACACCCGGACCGGCACCGGTATGCGTGCGCGGACTGCAGCGCCGCCTCCAACTGGTACCGTCCCAACGAATCCGCGTGGCTGGCTCGCAGCAGCAGACCTTCCGCCTCTTCGATCATCGTCAGGTTCCAGCGCCCGGGATCCTGCTCCGCCAGTGGGACGTACTCCCCGTGTTCATTCCGTCGAGCGCTCCGGCGGGCTTCGGTATGCGACATCAATGCGAGCAAACCAAGGGCCTCTGGCTGCTCCGGCAGAAGTTCGGCAACCAGTCTCGATAAGAAGAACGATTCTTCGGTCAGATCGCGCCGCGCCATGTCCGTCCCGCCCGGATTCGACCAGCCTTCTGAGTATGCGGCGTAAATGGCGTCCAGCACTGCCTCCACTCGGCTGGGCAATTCCTCCCTCTCGGGAATTCGAAAAGGAACCCCAGCCTGCCGGATTTTGTCCTTGGCACGGACCAGCCGTTTGCTCATCGCAGTGGGAGAGGTCAAAAATGCAGACGCAATAGCCTTTGCATCCAGCCCCAACACTACTTGCAGGATCAATGGTGCTCGAATGGTTTCTTCGATGGCCGGATGTGCACATACAAACATCAAAGCGAGGCGCCGGTCGGGAATCTCCGCCTCATTCGCGGCGCCAAGCCCTTCCGCCATTACCAGCAGTTGCTCGCCCGCATCCTGCGCGGTCAGCGCCCGTCGACTGGCGTCGATGGCCTTGCGCTGCGCGACGGTAAACAGCCAAGCCTCCGGATTCGCTGGACAACCTTTCACGGGCCAATCCGTCAGCGCTGCCGCAAATGCCTCTGACAGCGCATCCTCCGCTGCAGCCACATCCCGCGTACGCGCCGCCAGGAAAGCTACCAGTTTCCCGTAGCTCCGCCGTGCAACCGCCTCTGCTGTATTGCGCGTCTGCGCGTCGCCACAACTCGAATTCATGCAATCCGCCTCGACCGCGCATCCGTCCGCGCCATCGATCCGGTCAAGCGCTTTACGTTCTCCACTTCTTGTCTTGCTCAAGACTTTCCTTCACTCGAAACTCGGTGATCCTGCGGATAAGCTCCAAAGGCAACGGTCTCTCCAACGGAAACTGGATCGACGCATCTGCTGTCTCGAACGCCGACAGTTCCTTCGCGAAGGCTTTTACAGCCGAAGGTGTCGGGTAAAACCCAATGTGTTGTTTGTATGCAGCGAACGTGACTAGGATTCTCTTGTAAGAATATGCCGGCATCCTCCACTTCAAACCCTCTTTGGCACCCGGAGCTGCGGCCCGAATACACGCCCGCATTTCGCGCAGCTTGCTGCGGGTTTCTTCCGGCGCTGCAGCGATGTATTCCGCGACGCTGTTAGGTCGCGCTTTTTTGGATGACTTAGTCTTCATGACTTGAACCCTCGCGGAATCTATGGCCAACCCGCTCCTGCGGCAGGCGCCTCTACCCTGAGCACCTGGCCCGTGCCCGCACCATCCATCATCTTCGCTGCACCATGCCACTCCGCCGCCATAATAAACAATGTCTTCTTGTCCGCGCCGCCGAGCGTGCATGCGAAGCCGCCGCGGTCCAGTTGCACGGTTTGTAGCACTTCGCCACCCTCCTTCACGCGCACGCAACGCTTGTTGGGGACGTCGGCATACCACACCGCCATCTCAACATCGATGCAGATGCCGTCCGGCACGCCATCGCCCAGGTCGGCCCACACCCGGCGGTTCGACAGGCTCCCGTCCCCTCCAATGTCAAACGCCGTCAGGCGCTTGCCGTAGGATTCCGCGATGATCAACGTGCAATTGTCCGCCGTCACTGCCATCCCGTTCGGGAATGCGATTTCATCGGCTACCTTCCGCGCTGACCCGTCTGGAGCGACCAGTACGATCGCCCCAGGCGCGTACTTCTCCCCCTTCATCAGGTTGAACCCACCGCCATTCACATACGCGTTCCCGCGTCCATCCACCACTATTTCGTTACACCCGCCACAAAGCGAGCGCAAGTCGGCGTGCGTCACTAACGTTCCATCTTCCTCCCTCCGCAGGAGCAGCCCTTCCGGACCCGAAACCACCAGCAACCGTCCATCCAGTAGCCAGTCGATTGAGAACGGAATCGTCGTAGGCACACGGACCATGACCTCTTTGTTTCCCTGTTCATCGACCGCCGCCACTTCCTGCGTGCCCCAGTTCGAAAACCAGAGCCGCCGTTGGTGCCAACGTGGCGATTCGCCGAATCCCAGACCGTTTAGAAGAGTCTCAGCTTTCAAAACCTCGCTCACTTTGCCTTTCATCGTCATTTTCCCTCAGGCCGCCGGGGCATAGCTCAGGAAGATCTTTCCATTGCGGAAGACCTTCGATCGCGTCAGCTTCAGATCCAGCTTGTCCTTGATCCCGTCAAACATCGTCCGCCCCCTGCCCAACGCAACCGGGTCCAATACCATCTGGTATTCGTCAATCAAACCCGCTGGCGCGAGTTGCGCGATAAGGCTGCCGCTGCCGAGGATGCACAGATTCGGCCCGGTCTCTTCCTTGAGCTTTCGCATTTCCGCTACTAGCTCGCCCTTCACTAGCCTCGTGTTGTTCCACGAAGCCTCGCTGAGCGACTTCGAAAACACCACTTTGGGCAGGGCGTTCATCTGCTTCGCCACCACCGGATCGTGCTGGTCCGCAATTGCCGTTGGCCAGTAGCCGGCCATCAGCTGATAAGTAACTCGCCCAAACACCAGCGCTCCGCCGCCGCTCGCGTTCTCTGCTACAAAGCCGGAAAACTCGGGATCATCGTTCCCGTGCCGCGCCCAACTGAAATCTCCGCTTGCATTCACAAAGTATCCATCCAATGTCACGTGATTGAACGCCATCAATTTCCGCACGTTTCTTCTCCTTTTCCGATGTTGCGAGTCAACCCGCTTCTGAATCCGATGCGCTACCTTGACATATCCCACACCGGACGCACCTCGACCACCCCGTGATGAATAGCCGGGCAGCGGGACGCCCATGAGATCGCAGCATCCAAATCCGCCACGTCAATCAAGAAATACCCTCCCAACTGCTCCTTCGAATCCACAAACGGACCGTCGAGGACTTGGGTTTTCCCATTTGCTGCTCGGACCGTCGTCGCCACCGAGCTTTGTTGCAGCCGGTTGCTGCCCGTAAGCACGCCCGCCTTTTTCATCGCTTCGGTGAATGCCATATAGGCAGCGAGCCCCTGCTCCCGTTCCGCCTGCGTCGCCTTGTTCCAGCCTTCTTCCACCACATAAGCCATCAACATGTATTGCATCGCCAATCTCCTCTGTAACTTTTTGTCCGGCGCACAATGCGCCGTCACTAGGATGACGCACGAAGCCCCCCGATTTGGACATGAGCTCCCCAAAAAAGCAAAGGCCGCAGCCTTTGGGCTGCGGCCCCTTCGAGTTCAATCGACGAATCGGCCCTTACGCGACCGCTTCCACCAGTGGCATATTCACTAGGTGTTCGCTTAAGAACCAGGACTGAAGTTCATTTGCTCGCAGGACGTCACTGACCGCGAGGTCGTTCGTTCCTTCGTCCCCCAGCTTGTCTGCCCTCTCCGCCAGTTCCCGGCATCCCCGGATAATGATCTGGTGCGCATCGAGTAGCCGCGAAATCTGTACTGGAACTTCCTCCCGTCCCCGCGGCGGCCGATTGATCTGTGTCGTCTCCGCAACATCTGCCGCCATGGCCAGCGAAATCCCGCCCAACAACTGAATGCGCTCCGCAATCGTATCCACGATCTCAACCTGCTCGTCATAGTGCTTGTCATACAGCAAGTGCAGTTGATAGAACGTAGGACCCGATACCTGCCAGTGGGATTTCTTGTACAAATCCCGCAATGTCATAGAGTCCGCAAGCAATTGGTTCAACTTCTCGGTCATCTCCAGCCGAACCGGTTCTTCCAACTCCAGCGGAATCATCTGCGAAACCGTCCCGTACTCCTGGATCACGGGCGCTCGCTGTTTGAAGCGCGGCTGGGCGCTTACTTTGCCTTTGTGGTTGCCAAATCCATCGTCTTTTTTCGCCATGGGATTCCCTCCATTATGAAGAACTCTTGAGATGCGCGTGAGCGCCGTTCGGATGCAAGGCCTGAGCAGATCCTGCTTTTGTTTGGATGTCAGACAGACACAATCGACTCGCAGACTATTCTGGTCGTGTTCAGCCCATGAAGCGTCGTGCCCTGGTCCTAACCGCGACGCACCTCTTATAGCCCGGAGCCAGCCATGCTGTAGAAAAGTACCAGAAATACGAATACCGACACCGCCACGTAGAACCAATCGCGTTCCATGGCGAACGCGAAAGCGGCAAAGAGGACCCTTGCCACTGGCGTCAAGAGCAGAACCAGTAATCCCATTTGCATAACCCCGCGCCCGCGACCGTGCATTGCTTCATGAACAATTCCACGCCATTCCCGAAGGTCGGAGGGTTCACCCGCAAACACGCGATAATTGGCGGGCCCCAGTCCGTGCCGTACCAGATAAACAAGCGCTCCCAACAGAACGATGACCGCTGCGGATGTCACTCCCCACCGCAATAAATGGCCGACGAGTCGTTCAGTCTTCTCGTCCGTCCATACGGTTCTTGTTTGCACTTCGCTCGCTCCACTGTTCATCGGGTTTCAGCTGTCTCTACCATCGCCTCGGTCCCTCGGCGCCTCTTGCGTCACATTCCGGCCTCAGTCGGTTAGCTTGAAACTCGCCGCCGCGCTAGATCTTCCCAGTCGCAGCCTGGTACAGCATCTCTATTCCAAGCATGGCGATCACTGCAGCAAAAACAAAGCGAAGCTTCTTCGTTTCCGTCTTCACCAACAACCGCGCGCCCAACAGCGATCCTCCCAGCACACCTAGCATGACTGGCATCGACATCGCCGGATCGATATATCCGCGGCTTAGATAAACACCCGCGCTTGCCGCAGCCGTCACGCCAATCATGAAGTTGCTGGTGGTGGTCGATACTTTGAAGGGAATTTTCATCGCCTGGTCCATGGCCAGCACCTTCACTGCCCCGGACCCGATCCCCAGCAGCCCCGATAGCGCACCCGCACCGAACATTAGCCCAAAGCCTAGCGGCACGCGGTGGACGTGGTATTCCCGCGGTCCCGTCAGCGATGGATACACTCCATTCATCTTCAGCTTGGTCGCCAGCGGATCCGGCTCATCGTCGGTATAGGTGTCTTTATGAGAACGTGTTGACAAGTAAGCGGAATAGAGAAGCATCCCGCCGAAGACCAAACCGATCGACTTGGTCGAAACCACGACCGCCAGGAAGGCACCGAATAATGCTCCCAGTGTAGTCGCGATCTCCAGAAACATCCCGATCCGGATGTTTGAAAAACCTTCGCGCACGTACGCTGCCGCCGCACCTGACGAAGTCGCGATCACCGATATCAGCGACGCGCCAACTGCATAGCGAATGTCTACGTGAAACAGCAGCGTGAGCAGCGGTACGAGCACCACCCCGCCGCCCAACCCCGTT
>Ga0210392_10001596_pt1 | contig 11850 bp, 9 predicted proteins | sample IncBWC30OmetaG_FD_161057 | JGI IMG/M metagenome (GOLD analysis project Ga0210392, IMG submission 161057) | Forest soil microbial communities from Barre Woods Harvard Forest LTER site, Petersham, Massachusetts, United States - Inc-BW-C-30-O ...
GAAATATGCAAGTTGCTCTGCTCGACGAGCAGGCTGCGCACGCGAGTTAGATAGGCTGCCACCAGCTCGACCGCGCTGGTTTGCGCCAAGCCCAGCTCAGCGAACACCTCGTCGGGCGAAACACGGCTGACCGCGCGCTTGATCGAGCGCAGCGCGCCATCGGGGTTCTGATTGAAGCGAGCCGCCGCTTCCCAACCCAGCTCGAGCTTGCCGTGCGAATTGGCCGCCAAACCCGGAATGAAATCGGAGTAGCCAGCTGCAGTTTCGAACTGCGCGATCGGATAGCGGCCTTGATCGACCGCGGCGATCACCGTTCGCGTCGTGCCAAAGTCGATCCCGAGGCGCATGAGCCGCCATTTTGCGCCGCTTCGCCTGGAATGGACAAGCGGACGGCGCTGCCGGCAGCATGTTTTTCCGGAGCCGACTCGGAAACCGCCGCGAAATACCTGAGATTGCCCGGGAATTTGCCGAGCTATGGCGGCGCCAGCGGGCTGGCTTTGGGCAGCTCGACGACGAAGCGAGCGCCACCCCGGAACGCAGTGTCGAGACTAATGCTGCCCCCAACCGCCTCGACGAGCCCGCGACACACCGCAAGCCCTAGTCCCGTGCCTTTGCCGACTTCCTTGGTCGTCACGAACGGCTCGAACAGCCGATCGCGAACTGCATCAGCCACACCTGGCCCATTGTCCTCGACCACCAGCTGCACCCCGGCCCCGTTGGACTCCGCCGTCACGCGTACACGGCCACCGCCGTCGAGCGCGTCGACGGCATTGAGCAGCAAGTTCAAAACCAGCTGCATGAGTTGCTCAGCGCTCAGCGCGACCGGAGCCAAGCCGTCCGGAACCGCAAGCTCGAGCTCGACGTCGCGCATGGCTTTTTGAGGCGCGATCAATGCCGCCGTGTCCGCTACCGCTTCGGCCACGTCGCCCCGCGCTGCGGAGGCGAGCTCGTGCGCCTCGCCGGGTCGCGCGAACTGCAGCAAATCTCGCAAGATTCGATTGATGCGCTCGGTCTCCTTGCGCATTCGCTGCAAGAAATCCTGTTGTTCGGCGGCGTCCAAGCCGCCTTCGAGCAAGAGGTCCTCGAGGCCGAGCAGAGCGGCGATCGGGTTACCGACCTCATGCGCGAGACCGGCCGCAAGTCGCCCGACGGAAGCCAACCGCTCGGAGCGAATCAAGCGATCCTGAGCTTCCTTCAGGCTCACGGTTGCGCGCTGGACCTCGTCGACTTTGGCGCGCAGCGCTTCTTCTTCTCGAATCAAGTGCTCGGTCATGGTGTGTAGGTTCTGACCGAGCTCGACGAGCTCGCGCGCGCCGGCTTTAGGCACCGAAAAGCGTCGCGCGCCGTGAGCGACGCGCTCGGCAGCTCGCGCTAGCCCGTCTAGCGGCCGAACAATCAGCCGCGTCAGCGCAAAATATGCGGCGACCAGCAAGACGGTACCGACGAGCAGAGAATACAAACCGAGCAAGCGCACCAGCGGCCCGGCTCGGGCGGCGCTGTCGTCGGTGCGCAGGATTGCAGCCACTGCGCCGTCGCTGCTGGGGACCACGACCTCCAACGCCGCGTGTTGCTCCAGCTCCACGATCGCCTCACGTCCGGTGCGGACGCTGGGCGGTAGCTCATCGACGACGTAAGGCTCGCCGGCGCGCGCTACCGGCTGGCCGTCACGGTCGTAGACACCGATCGCCGCCACACCCTGCGAACCGATCTCCGAACCCAGCAGGCGGAGCAGCTCCTCCGGTGAGCGATGCGCTCGCGCCTCCGAGACGTGCCCGGCCACTGCCCGACCGAGCGCTTGCGCGTGGGCCTCGCGCACTTGGCGCAAAGTGAAGCTTGCATAAGTGGCAACCGCCAGGAACAGCGGCACGAACGCCAACACGAACAGCCCGCCGAGCAGCAGCAGGATCTGGAGTCGCAAGCCGGCGCGCACGGACGCTACGGTATCCGACCTTTTCACACAGTCCCGATTTCTCGTGAAAGTGCTGGAAAAGTGCCGGAAAAGTAGGCCGTTTGGGGCGCGGTTTGATACGCCCAAACGAGATGGACCCGCTCGTGCGCTCGGCCCTTTGGGTGCAGCAACTGATTACTAGAAGCGCCGGCGTAGCATTGAGCTTCGCGTTGAGCGGTTACCTCGTGTACTGGGCCGTCGAACCGCCGCCATTGCTGTGGAACGTGGCCGCCGTGGCGCTGCTCGGCGGCTCGCTAGGCTATCGCTTATTGAAGCGTCTGCGCAGCTTGTCCTCGAGTGAGACCACGCGCCTCGACTTGGAGCTGTTCACGCACCTCGTCGTCTTGGCTTACGGCGTGATCCTGCACACGCCCGGCGGGCTGGATGGGCCGTACTACCCAGCCGTGTACGCGCTGGTCATGATCTGCGCGAGCTTCGCCAAGCCGCTGGCCGCCGCCGGCACGATTGCCTTCGCGGTGTTGGTGGAGGCCGCGTTGAACTTCATCGCCTGGGGCAGCCGCGACACCGACCGTCTGGTGCCGCACGCCGCCCTCCTCGGCGTGTTCGCGTTCCTGAACATGCTGGTGTTTCGCGCCGAAATCGCACGCATCCGCGCGCTCTCACGGCAGCGCATCGAGACCGAGCTGCGCAAGATGAAGGATGCCGCGCGCTCGTACCGCCTGCTCGGCGCGCCTACTGCCGCCGGTGAGCGGGCCACGCTGTCCAGCCCGGACGCTGAAGATCGCCTGCTCCGCTCGGGCGTCGACGAGATCCACCAAGCCGTCGAGTTCGCGCTGATTCTGCTGTGCCGCACCTTGGGTCTGCGCACTGCGCTGTTGCTCGGGCTCGACGCCAGTGGCAGCCAGCTACACATCCAAGAGCTGTCGAGCACTGAAGACGCCATCGCCAGCGGGCCGTTCAGCGCGCGCGACGGCATCTTCGGAGCGAGCTTGGCCAAGGGCTCGCTGCTCGCGATCGCCGGCCCAAAGGCGGGCGCACACGTCCCGTACTATTCGCGCAAGCCGGCGATCGGCGCGGTCTGCGCGACCCCACTTCTCGATCACGGCAATGCACGCGGTCTGCTAGTCGTCGACCGTGAATCGCGCGAGCCGTTCTCGGCGGAGGAAGAAGAGACGCTACGCTCCGCCGCGCACTTCGTGCTCCGCGCGATCGAAAATGAGCGTGTGTTCGTGCAACTCGATCGAGCAAAAGTCGAGCAGGGCAAGCTATATCGCGCGGCGAACGCGCTGTCCGCGGCCACCACCGAGGCCCAGGTGATCGAAGCTTGCGTCAGCGGCGCGCGCGAGTTCGCGGCCTTCGACTTCGCGGTCGTAACCTTGTTTGACAAGAACCTGAGCGAGCACGAGATCTGCGCGGTCAGCGGCGAGGGCGCCGAAGCCTTGGTTGGCCAGCGCTTCAAGCACAATTCCGGCTTGGTCTCGATGGTGGTCGCCAACCGGCACGCGCTGCCGTACCGCGGTGACTACGATCCCTCGCGGCAAACCGTGTTCACGCGGCGCCTGAACCCGCCCGCCATGCCGTCCTTGCTCGTGCTGCCGCTGCTCGTGCACGAACGTGCGCTCGGCACGCTCGTGCTCGGTTCGAATCGTCGGGGCGCATTCGGTGACTCGGTTCGACCCACGCTCGAGGTGCTCGCCAGCCACGTCGCCGTGTCGCTCGCCAACGCGCGCATGCTCAAGCGCCTGGAAGAGCTCGCCACCATGGACGGCCTCACCGGATTGTTCAACAAGCGAGCCTTGCAAGAGGTCGCGACTCAGAAGATCAAGAGCGCACAACGCTTCAAGAAGCCGCTATCCTTGTTGATCTGCGATATCGACCACTTCAAGCGCGTCAACGACACGTACGGTCACGACATGGGCGACATCGTGATCAAAGGCTTCGCGGACGTACTGAAGCGCGTGAAACGCGACACGGACGCGGTCGGTCGTTTCGGCGGCGAAGAGTTCGTGATCGTGTGCGAGGAAACCGACGAACGCGGCGCAATGCTGCTCGCCGAGCGCATTCGCAGCGAGCTCGAAGCCACGCAGTTCCACACCGAGCTCGGACCGCTCAAGGTCACTTGTTCCGTCGGCGCGTCGCTGTTCCCGGTCGCGGGGCAAACTTGGGAAGCGTTGTTCAAGTCCACGGACGAGGCGCTGTACGCCTCCAAGCGTGGTGGCCGGAATCGCTCGACTCTGTGGTCGCAGAAGCTGCAGGGCTGCGCGGCCTGAGCGCCGGCTCAGACCAAGCGAAACGCCATCTTGGCGGCGCGCGCAGCGGCACCGTCCGCGTCGTCGCGATCGCCTACGACTAGGCAGCGACCGGGCGCGACGTTGAGCAGTGCGGCCGCATTGAGGAAGCCTTCAGGATCCGGCTTGAGGCGCTGCGGCCCGTGCTCTTCGCCGCTGGCGACGATCACATCGAATAGCTCCCGCAGGCCCAACGCGTCGATCTTTCGTTCGGCCGGGTAGTCGCTGACCAATGCGGTACGCCCACCGTTGGCTTTGAAGGCGCGGACCTCGGCGATCACTCCCTTGCGTGGAAAGAGCCGGATCCACTTGCCCGGCCTTTGAAACATCCAATCCTGAACCACGCTTTCGACCCGCTCGAGCGCGACGCCCAGCGCCTCCGCAGTACGACTCAACTGAGCGTGGAACGGGCTCTCGTGGGTGATGGCCACCGTCTCGCCCGCGAGCAGCTTTTCCCGCTGTGCCTCTTGCTCGTGCCGAAAACGCTTGAGGATGGGCAGCGCAGACCAACCAAACAGCGCAAGCTCTGCAGCCATTGCCAAGCGAACCCAACGCTGAGTGTACAGCGTGCCGTCGAGGTCGACCAACCAGGCATCGTACTCTGCGTTTGCCACGAAGCTTGCTTAGCGCAATCCACAGACGGCAAACAACACGCTGTCCAGCACGGTCTCAAATCGCAGGCGGATTCTGCATCGGGCGCCCCAGCACCGTTCCAGGATGATCGCTGCCCAACGCGAGCGGCGCCGTACCGTCGTCGCCGAAATGGGAAGCTTGAACGCCCAAGCCGCCGAGCAACGTCAAGAACAAGCCACCCAGCGGCGCATTGTACGGCGTGCGCAAGTGGGTCCCGGTCGGGATCGCACCGCTGAGCCCACCGCCGACTAGGACGGGTAGATTGTAGTGCGAGTGAGTGTCGCCGTCCTCGATCTCGCTCGAAAAGAAGACCGCGCTGTGATCGAGCAGCGTGCCGTCGCCCTCGTCTACTGCGTCCATGCTCCCGAGCAGGTAAGCGAATTGTGCCACCTCCCACGTGTCGATGGTCTGCAACTTATCCAGATTCTCGATGCGCTTCTGATGGTGGGAGATGTCGTGATGCCCACCGTGCACCCCCAAAAATTCATACGAGCGGGTGCTGCCGCCGTTGCCCAGCATGAAAGAGACGATACGCGTCGCGTCGCACTTGAGCGCGAGCACGGTCAAGTCGAGCATCAGCCGAACGTGCTCGGGATAGCGCAAATTTGCCGGCGGTTCGCTGGGCGCGACGCACGTCGCCGAGTCTGCGCCCTGCACGCGCCGCTCGAGCTCTCGTACTCCTGTCAGGTATTCGTCGAGCTTCAATCGATCGGAGCTCGAGAGCGCGCGAGACAGGCCTTGGGCTTCCCCGCGCACGTAGTCGAGAACGCTCGAGCGATCACGACGACGCCGCTCGCGTTCGACGGCGGACAACGTGCGATCTGCGCCGTCGAACAACGAGGAAAAGGCCGCCTCCGGGCTGGTCAGCTTAGGCAGCGGTTGGCTCTCCGAGGCCCACGAAATGTTACGCACGTAGGCGCAGCTGTAACCGGAGTCGCAATTGCCGACGCCCGAGCCGCTGTCGATCCCGTACTGCAGCGAGGCGATGCGCGTGGCGCGACCCACCGCTTGCGCTGCAACTTGGTCGGCGCTGATGCCATTGCGGATGCCCGCGCCGTCGGTCTTCACTACGTGCCGACAGGTTAGAAAACCCGCGGTACCGGCGGCATGATCGCCCGGACCATCCGGATGCGCTGGCGCGTTGGCCAAGCCGCTCAGCACCAAGACCTTTTGTCGGATGCTCTCGAGCGGCGACAATATTGGCGTGAGCGCATAGTCGGGGCCCGTAGTGGTCGGAGTCCAAGCGTCCATCCGGATACCGTTGGGCACATAGAAGGCGACGAAGCGGCGCGGCGATGCGTCGCGCGCGGAAGCGCTCTTCGGGGCGAGACTGGCAAGCCAAGGCAAAGCCACGAGGCTCGCCGCGCCACCCAAGAAGCGACGGCGCGAGGGCCGAGCGCCCCTGAAATTTCGAGATGCGTAGCTCATGGCGCGATCCCTTCGAGCTCGGGGGCTTCGCCGCGTCGGTAACGGAAGCCGTTACTTTGCACGACTTCTGCGATCAAATCCGAAAACGAAAATCCGCGCCCGCCCAGCTCTTTCAAGATGCGGTCGAGCTCTTGCCGATCCTGTGGCTCGAGGCCTCGACCGAGCGCATAAACATAGAGCTTCTCGGCGACGCAGGCGGGAAAGCGCGGGTCACGGGCGATCGCCCGGCTGAGATCGTCCGGGCCGTTCAACACCGTACCGTCGGGCAGGGTGCCATGTGCGTCGACCGGTTGCCCGTGATCGCTCGCGCGAAAGCGCCCGATGGCATCGTAGTTTTCGAGCGCAAGACCGATCGGGTCGAGCACGTTGTGGCACACCGCACACTCAGGCTTGTCACGGTGCGCCTTCAACATCTCGCGCAGCGTGGCTTTGGAAAAATCCTGATGGGGGATCTGTGGCACGCCGGGTGGTGGAGGCGGAGGTTCGGAGCAGAGCAGTTGCCCGAGCACCCATTTGCCTCGCTTCACGGGGGAGCTGCGGTGGGGTAGGGAGCTGATGGTCAGCAACGACGCTTGTCGCAGCAACCCGCCACGCTCGGGGCTATCGAGCATGACCTTCCCAAACGCAGGCCCAGGCTGCGCCTGAAGCCCATAATACCGCGCTAGATTATCATTCAGAAAGCTGAAGCGCGCGGTCAGTAGCCGCTCGATCGGCAATGGCTCGTGCAAGAACTCGGCGATGAAGAGACGCGTCTCCTGACCGAGGTCGGCGCGCGTTCGGTCATCGAAATCGCTCAGGCTGCTGTCGACTTGGTGCTCGTCGAGCGCTCGAAAGAGCAGCCACTGGCCAGCGAAATCATCGACTAGAGAAAGCGAGCGCGGATTGGCGAGCATGCGCTCGGCTTCGCGCCGCACGAAGGCGGGGTCATCCAGCGCGCCGCTCTGAGCGTCGCGAAACAGCTGGGCGTCCGGCATCGAGCTCCACAAGAAATACGACAACCGCGACGCTACCTCATACGGATCTAGACGACGCACGATCAAAGATTGTGGCTGAGCGTCGAGCTCGGGACGAAACAGGAACTGCGGCGAGAGCAGGATCCCGCGCACGGCGAGCTCGATGCCGTGCTCGACGCTCTCGCCGGATTCGACGGCCGACGCGACCAGGCGCAGCAAGCGGTCGACCTCGCCTGTGCGCAGCGGCCTCCGAAACGCGCGCTCAGCAAATCGCGTCAGGATCTGCCGCAGGCACGGCTCGCCGCCTCGCGCCGGATCGCAAATCAAGACACGCGCGCGGCGCGCCTGCGCTTCCGCGGGCGTATCCAGCGGCCCCGTGACGGAGACCGAGTCGATCAACAGATTGCGATCGCGTCGCGACTTGCGCTCGAAAGCGTCGTTCAAGAAAGAGACTTCCACCGGCGCGGAGCCCGCGACGAGCGACATCTCGCGGCCAAATGTGCCGGGGGATTCGGCGACGTTGGGCACGTCCGTGGTCAACAAATCGTGACCCGCGACACTCACCCGCATACGCACGACGGCACTCCCCGCTTGCTCGCCCCAGGCCCGGATCATCACGCGATATTTGCCAGGCGCGGGGAGCTCGAATTTTGCCACGACGCTGCCGTTGTTCGAGAGATTGAAGGCCGTGGCGCGCTGCCCGCCGAAGCTGCTGTGCAACGTCTCGCCTTCGATCACCCGAGTGGTCGAGGGCGGCGGCAGCGGCGCAAGCGCCTCGGCGGCCAACAGCTGCGCGGCCTGCTCGTAGAGCTGGAATTGGATCGGAGAGATGCTGAGCACGCCCGCGTTGTTGTCGAAACCAAAGCCGTGATCGTCACTCGGGAAGGCTTCGGCCGGCCGCAGCTCGGTGCCGAGCAGCTCGTGCACGCTGTTGTCGTACTCCGCACGGTTCAAGCGGTGCAGCACCGGATGCCCCGGATCGTCAGCCGAGCTCGGCTGCACCGCTTTGCCGACCACGGCGTCCAAGCGCGGTGCTGCGCTGCACGACAGCGCCGAAACGGCACAAAACCAAGCGGCGAGCGCATACTTCGACGTCACGGGGTCCTCACGCCTAATGGTGATCGTTCAGCAGCTCGCGCGCCAGACCGACCCTCTCGACGCGCCCGGCGCGCAGCAACGTGAGCTCCCGCCCGAGCTCGCGTGCCGCAGCGCGGTCGTGCGTGACGAGCACGACCGGTAACGAAATAGTGCTTACGTACTCCGCGATCTCGGCGCTCAGCTCGTTCGCGAGGCCCTGATCGAGCGACGAAAATGGCTCGTCGAGCAACAGCGCGCGCGGTTCGCTGGCCAGGGCCCGCGCCAACGCAACGCGCTGGCCTTCACCGCCCGAGAAACCACTCGGGTAGCGCCGCGCCAGGTGTTCGACGCGCATTCGAGCAAGCCAGGAGCCGGCCCGCGCGGAGCGCTCGGCGTTGGACAACCCGCGCGGCACGCCGTATGCGACGTTACCTAACGCGTCCTTGTGCGGGAACAGCGCGAGCGACTGAAAGACGAGCGCGATGCGCCGCTCGTTGGGCGGTACATCCACCCCCGCCGCCGCGTCGAACAGCACTTGTCCGCCGAGCGCTACGTGCCCGGAGTCTGGTTCCAATAAGCCAGCCAACGCCGACAAGATCGTGGTCTTGCCCGAACCGGAAGGGCCGAACAGGACACTGAGGCCAGGACCAAAATCCAGCGTCACGTCGAGCGAGAAGCTCGGCCCCAAGGTCTTGCGCTGCAAACCGAGCTTCGCCGTCAGGCGCGGCTCAGAAGCCATCGCGCCGTTGCCTGGTGAGATAGCTGGCTCCGATCAACACCGTCATCGCGAGCGCCGTCATGATCAGCGACAAGCGCATAGCGTCGACATCTCGCCCCGAAAGCACGGCGTCGAAAATCGCGAGCGACGCGGTACGCGTCTGACCTGGAATGTTGCCCGCGACCATCAGCGTGACCCCAAAATCACCCAGAGCTCGAGCAAACCCGAGCATGATGCCGGCGAGAATGCCGCGCCGGGCCAACGGCAAACTGATGCTGAAAAAAGCCCGTAGACGACCGGCACCGAGCGTCCGCGCCGCGCCCAGCAGGCGCAGGTCCACGGCCTCCAGAGCAGCGCGCGCTGCTTTGGTGATCAGGGGCAGCGCGCCGATCGTCGCGGCCAGCACTGCGCCACCGCGTGAAAATACGATCGGCGTTCCGAACAGCGCTTCGAAGCCGTGCCCGATGGCGCTTTCACGTCCGAGCAGCACGAGCAAGTAGTAGCCAAGCACGGTCGGCGGCAGCACCATCGGCGCGGTGATAGAAGCGTCGATCAGCTCGCGGCCCCAAACGTGAGGCTCGGCGAGAGCTCCGGCGATGGCCACGCCCAACGCCGTGGCCAAACACGTGGCGAGCGTCGCCACCTCGAACGACAAGAGCAGCGGCTCGAGATCGCTCAAGGCGCCTTCGGCGCTGCCTCGTCAGGCAGCGTGAAGCCGTATTTTCGCAGGATCGCCCGACCCGCCGGGGATTTCAGAAAAGCTGCCAGCTTCTGGGCAGCGACTGCGTTCGTGCCGTGCTTGCAGACCACGAGCGATTGATCGATCGGAGTGTAGGACGCCTCGTCGACAAGCGACCACGAACCGCCCGTGGTGCCGAGTGCCAGAGACAAGCCCACGATGGCAACGTCGGCGTTGCCGCTCTGAGCGAGCGCCAGCGTCTGTTGCACATTCTCGCCGTAGACTAGGCGGTCCGAAATTTGGTTCCAAACGCCCGCGCGAGTCAGCGCCTCGCGCGCGGCCATGCCGTACGGCGCATGCTCTGGATTGGCGATCGCGATGTGCTTGAAACGTGCATCGCGGAGCGCCGCCAAACTCAGCTGCGCGCCGTCGCTACCCTTGACCCAGAGCACGATCCGGCCGCGCGCGTACTCGAATTGCGTCGCCCCGTCACATGCACCCGCCTTCACCACCTGCTCGACGTACGCGGTGTTTGCAGCCAAAAATAGGTCGAACGGCGCGCCTTGCATGATCTGTCGCGCCAAAAGACCAGTCGCGCCCACGGTCAGCTTCAGATCGCTCGGCGTCTGCGCGGTGAAGGCCGGGGTGAGCTCGGCGAAGGCATGCGCCAGATCTGCAGCTGCGGCGACGCGTAACGGTTCTGCTGGCTTGCCTTTGCAAGCGACGAGCAGCACGAGCCCCGCCGCGCATACAAACGCACGCCGCACCGCCACTACTCCTTGGCCTTGCCGAAGATCTTCGAGTGCGGCGGAGTCGAGCGCACCAGCCAGACGTTGCCGCCGATCACCGAACCCTCGCCGATCACCGTGTCGCCACCGAGGATCGTCGCGCCTGCATAAATGGTCACGTTGTCTTCGATGGTGGGGTGCCGCTTCTGCCGCGCGGGATCGGACTCGCACTCCGAGCGACGCGTGCTGAGCGCGCCGAGCGTCACGCCTTGGTACATCTTGACTGCACGGCCAATCACCGAGGTCTCTCCGATTACCACGCCGGTGCCGTGATCCAGAAAGAAGCCCTCACCGATCTCCGCGCCGGGGTGAATGTCGACGCCGGTCAGGCCGTGCGCGTGCTCGGCGATGATGCGCGGTACGATCGGTACGCGCTCGAGATAGAGCACGTGCGCGATGCGATGCGCGGTGATGGCTTCGACCACCGGATAGCTGAACACGATCTCTTCCACACTCTTGGCTGCCGGGTCACCCTCGAAGGCGGCGGTGATGTCCGCGTTCAGAGTACGGCGCAGCTCGGGGATGCGACGCAGTAGCCGCAGCACCACCTCTTCACTCCACCCGGCAGGCCAAGGAGACTTCACGTGACCGCGACGCTCTTCGTAGGCGAGCGCGCGGCCTATCTGATCGACCAGGATTTCGCAGGCGGGGTACAGGTGCTCGCTCAACGCGTAGCGGAGGTTGCTACGAGTCAGCGAGCGCTGGCTGTAAAAACCCATATAGATGACAGGCTTGAGGTGATTGTAGGCCTGGACCACGGCGCGCTTGTTGGGCAACGCGGCGCTCTCCAGGTTGTTGATTTCCTCGGGCCCGTCGTAGCTCTCTACGACGGCGTCGATGACGTCCTCCAGGTCACGGATGCGAAGCGGGGAAGACATACGCTGAGCCTAGCGCCAAAATCGCGGTTGAGAAGAGGCGGATTCTGGCCGTCGCGTTCGCGCGCAAGCCCTCAGTTCGTCGACACGACGACACCGAGCGTGGTCGTGAACAGGTTTCCGACCAGATCTCGAAGGCCTTTCGGAAACATCTCTTTGGTCGAGTGATCCACACGGTTTTCGAGACGCAGCATCAGATTCTTACCGGGCAAGTAATCGAGGGTGAGGGTGCCGGTGCTGATCGTCACGGGTTTGATGGGCGTGCCGTCGGCCTCGCTGCCCGTGGTGACGCCATCCTTGTCTTGATACAGCTCGCCGCGGGCGGCCACGGCAAAGCTCGGCACGATCAGGTAACGCGCGCCAATCATCCCGCCCAGCCACGAGTGTGACGCGAATTGCGTGGAGAAGGTCGACGTACGCCGATTGTCCACGCCCAAGTCGGCGTCGAGCACGAGGTGCAGCGCGTCGGTCGGATCGGACGTGACGACCAAGTCGAAGAAGT
>Ga0210392_10001599_pt1 | contig 11842 bp, 12 predicted proteins | sample IncBWC30OmetaG_FD_161057 | JGI IMG/M metagenome (GOLD analysis project Ga0210392, IMG submission 161057) | Forest soil microbial communities from Barre Woods Harvard Forest LTER site, Petersham, Massachusetts, United States - Inc-BW-C-30-O ...
GTAACAGAACTCCATTTCCCGTGCCGCGGTTGCGCGGTTGCACGATGATGTTGGACTTCGGCATCCCGGAGCACATCGGTTCCCACCAGCGTCGATGTTGTGCGGCAACGATCACGCAAATGTGGTCCGGCTCGACAACCGACGCGGCTCTATGCACGGTATCGATGAGCAAAGACTGCCCTCCCGTCAGTGAACAATACTGCTTGGGTACGGCAACGCCCGAAGCATCCGTCGTCAAGTCACGCAGGCGACTACCTTCGCCGCCCGCAAGCACGATGGCCCAGGCGTTGCTACTGATTGTCATGAATTATTGCTCCGACAGATTCGCGTTCATGATGAGCACCCGCGTCATAGGCACGGTCGCAAATCATGCTGGCGCGGTCGCTCGAGCACGGCGCCAAACACCCGGACTTTCGCCGACAAATCTGCGGAACAGATTGCTCAAGTGGGCCTGGTCAGTTAAGCCGCAATCCGCTGCGATCTGGCCTAGCGACGCATTGGTTGTCAACATCAAGCCCTGAGCGCGCTCTACTCGCCGACGCGTTACATAGCCGTGCGGGGATTCCCCGAAGCTGTCCCTGAATGCGCGGCAAAAGTGAAATGAGCTGAGTCTAGCCAGCATGGCAAGATCTTTGGTGGTGATTGCGGCGTCGAGGTTCGTCTCGATGTGCGTCGTCACCCGCCGGATCTGCCATGGCGCCAAGCCGCCACGAATAGGCTTTGGCGGTGGTGCATTTGTGAGTGGAGCCGCAAATTCGGAAATTTCCACTGGCAGGTCGAACCGTAGAATCGCGCTCGCGCGCCGGATGCATGCCTCTGCTGATTCACGCTCATCTTGCAACGCGTTGCTCACGGCTTTGAAGAGTTCCGCGACGGCGATCTGCAGTCGCTCAAGAGACACTTGCTCCTCGGCTGCGGGTTCTTTCTTGCTCGAAACCAACATCACCGGTCGCACGCGGGGTCGTCGGAGGCCCGCGCAAGCAGGGCCAGATGCATGGGCCGTCGCAGAACGAAGCCCAGCTTGAGGTAGAGCTCGATCGCGGAGCGATTTGAATTGAACACGTGCAGGAACGGAGTTTCCCCGCGCGACGCGATGGATCGGACGAGCGTAGTTACAAGTTCCTGCGCGAGCCCCTGGCCTCGACCGGAAGGGTGGACGCACACGGCGCTGATTTCGGTGAAGCCATCGAGCCGCATGCGCTCCCCGGCCATGGCGATCAATATCCCTTGCCGGCGAACGCCAATGTACTCTCCGAGTTCAATCGTGCGTGGGCCGAACGGCCCTGGATGTGTGGCTTCGACAAGCGCCAGCATGTCAGGGACATCCCTGGCATCGAGCGTAACAATCGGCACGGAGCAGACTGGGGCGGGCGCCTTGATCAGGACCATCTGATCGACGGCGCCGCGCTGAATGACAGAAAAGAATGAGGGCGGCATGATCTCTTCAAGGGTAAAGAGGGCAATCTGATCACCCTCCGGCAGAAGGGCGAGCAGTGACAGGAAGCTCGCGGTGCTTACGTCGATCGTGGCACCAAACGGCGCAATCGGAGCGAAATAGCGACGGGCCAAGTGGTCTCCTTCCGCCACGTTGCGGTTGCGGCTGGTGAGCGCCCTCCAAATCACGTGATCAAGGGGGTGCGCTGCTGGGTTGGAATCCATCACCATCGCGCCTTCCTCCGTACCTTGCTATTCCCCTTTTGCAGGTACAAATGTTTTCCGTATGCGGAAAAGTTTGTAGATCTCAGGAAGTTTCCGGTAGTGCTCTATTCGAAATACAGTGTTTGTATGAACGAACAATCGCTGCGCCAAACAGATTGCGAAGTCAGAGCCGGTCGCTGCGGTGGGCCATGAAGGGAGCCAAGCGTGCGCCCCGCAGGGGGCTTGCCACCAGCGAGGCATACTAGAAGAGTGATCGAGCGCTCGATGAGAGTTGATTTCACAGCGCTTTTTTCTACGAAGACCGGTTACGAGTATATTCAACCTACTTTGCTTCTGCCGCGTCGTTTGTCGGAGCCGGTTTTGTCGAACGATCTAAATGATTTGTATTATTTCGTAAAAATCGTCGAGCACGGCAGCCTGTCCGGCGCCGGAGCGGCGCTCGGCATCGCAAAATCTGTTCTCAGCCAGCATCTCACCAAACTGGAAGCCGAGCTTGGCGTCCGTCTGATACAGCGAAGCACTCGCCGATTACAGATAACTGAGATCGGCCAGCGCTTCTATGAACGCTGCCGTATGGTGGTAGCGGAATCCGAAAACGCGAAAAGAGTAATAGAGGACGTACGTGGGGTACCGCGCGGGCGCGTGCGGGTGAGCTGCCCGATCAATTTCTTGCAGATTGTCGTCGCAGGCGCAATCGTCCGATTTATGGCCGACTACCCACACATCGATGTCACTCTGGACGTAAGCAACCGAGACATCGATGTTCTCGCGGACGGGTACGATCTTGTCTTTCGCGTTGGCACGAAGATAAGGTCATCGAACCTAATTGTGAGTGCGTTTGCTACCACGCGGCATTGGCTCTTGGCGAGCCCTGCGTTAATCGCGCGCTGCGGTGCGCCTCGGGGACCGGACGACCTCAAAACACTACCAAGTGTCGGCGGCATATTTCCGGTCGAGCATGGCGCCCGACATCTGTGGCGTCTGGAGGGCCCCAGAGGCCAGAGACGGACAATTGCCTATCGTCCGCGCTTGGTTAACGAGGACCTTTTGGTCTTGAAGGAAGCGGTTCTCGCCGGTTTAGGTGTCGCCGATCTCCCACCGAGCATATTTAAACAAGAAATCGCGGACGGTCGATTGACAAGACTGCTACCGAAATGGCAACTGCCAGAGGTGTCTGTCTATGCGATGTATCCCTCGCGCCAGGGCCTGCCCCTAGCTGTGCGAATGTTGCTGGAGCACCTGAAGGAGCACCATCAACGGTGGCACAGATTGCACATGGCAAACACCCCTGAATTCAATGACGTAAAGCGCTGAAGGGTAGCCTCAACGTTGGTGCACGCAATTCCTGATGTCCCATGCAGTGAGTTCAATTGAGCACACAGATCCAAGCGGCAGCAAGCCTCACCACGAGTGTATGTGATCCAGTCTGGCAGGATTTCCGCCGCGTTGGCCGGAACCTGCGTGAATGCCGTAAAAAAATTGAAACTCAAAGGAGAGGTACATTCAAATGAAAAGCACAGACACCGCACCGACCACGAGGACCAAGTTCGATGGGGTCCTCCTCACCATACGCTCGCGGAAGTCCTTCTTCGAGGTTACTCAGGCGATCGAGAGGGCCCTGCCGCGCTTTCACATCCCAAAACTGATGGAATATGTCACGCACGGCAATCGCGCAGGTGTGGAGGCCTACGTCGATTCCACTTCCAAGCCCTTCTCAATCTTCTGGGACTTCGAACAGGGCTCCACAATGCGCCTTGCGGGGATTCCCATTGAATCGAAGTTCTACCTCGTCGGCAACGCTGTCATCGCGCGTGGCTTGTTCGAGTACAGCGGTGCCGCTGGGCTGGGGGCTCCCGTGCGCGTCTGCGTTTCGCAGCGGGACGGCGAGCAGACACGGATCGACATGGACAATCAGTTGTCATTCTTCAGCAAATTCCCGGAGATGAAGCCGTCCTCTGTGCCCGCTCTGCTCGATGAAAAGTTGACACAGTTCTTCGAGGAAGTCGCTGCTTAGGAAGCACGATGGCATCGCGTCGGCAGTTCGTAGGTTCGCATGATCCAACGCAAAGCGCCTCCTTTGGCGGGGCTGGCTTGGACCGGGTCGTGGAAAGAGAGGGGATGTATGAAAACTCTAACCATATTTTGTCTTTTCGCCGCGCTCACAGCAGGCGCTCAGAGCACGGCTGAACACCTGCCAGCAACGGACGCCGAGAAAATCGCGGACGCCCTGAGGGCCGCGCCAAAGTTCATAACGGACGGCGCGACTATCGTGGACCATCCGGCCATCAAGGGTGGTGAATATCGAGTTCTCCGTAAGGGTAGCAGTGAATGGACTTGCCTACCGGGTCCGCCACCAGGCTCCAAGCATGACGACCCGGGATGTTTCGATAAGGTCTTCTTTCAGTTTATAAAGGATGTCCTTGCCGGACAGCCACAGCACGTCGAAAGACTCGGCGTCGCTTACATGTATTCGGGGCACACCGTTCCAGGCGCGTCCGGCAAGCCGTTCCGCGTGGGACCCCACATCATGGTGGTATCTCCTCATCCAGACGAGCTCGAGGGTTTCACCCATGGCGGCTGGAACGGCACATACGTCATACATTTGCCCGGGGCCGAAAACCCCGGTCAATGGTTTCTGGTCATACCGATCCATCAGGCTGACAAGCAGTGAGGGTGTGCTTGGCTCGGAGCGTACACTCGGTCGCGGCAAATTCGGATCGAACTAGATCTGCAGCCCGAATCTCGTTTGCAACTGCCGTCGGCCGATGGCGGTGAGTCTCAAGGCCCGGCTGTCCAAATCCTGAAGGAACCATTTGCGCTTCAGTGCGGCTTCCAGGATGGCCTTCCCCAGCGCGCCGCCGATGTGCGGCCGCCGCTCACTCCAGTCGATGCATCCATACGCGAATCGCCTGCGCAGCGAGCGCAGCGCATCGACTTCGATTCCCATTGCGGCCAGCGCCTTGGAGCCTTCCGAGGTCACCTCGTAGCCATCCTCGCCGGTTCTATCGGTACCTATCCACTTCAGTTTCTCGAATCGATCGCGAAGCAGTACGGCCGTGTGGCCCGCCATGTGATCGTAACAAGTGCGCGCGGAACGTAAATGCGTCGGCGTGCCGGGCACGAACTTATCGGCGCCGCCGGCGATCACGGTCAAAGCCTCCAGCGCTCTCGCGACGCTCGCGCCTTCCAGGCTGTAGTAGCGATGTTTTCCTTGGTGCAGCACCTTGACCAGCCGCTGTTCCCGGAGGCGAGCGAGGTGCACGCTGGCGGTCGAAGGGCTTACTTCTCCGACGATCGCCAATTCCGAGCTGGTTCGCGCGTGCCCGTCCACCAAACAGTAAAGCATTCGTGCGCGCGCGGGCTCGCCGATGGCCGCCGCAATGCTCGCGGCACGAATATCGACTTTCGGCTCAGCAATCATAATTGCATGGTAGACGAAGCGAGATCGCGAGGCAACGCGTAGCCTTCCCAGGCGCCGAAGCCGCCGAACGTCCGGGCAACGAGGTGCATCATGCGAACGATTTTCACGGTTCTTGCATTGTCGGTTGTCGCCGCGGTTTCGCTGCCCTCCGCTTCCCATGCGCAATGGAAGACCCCATGGAGCTACCAGGGGCCGAAAGGCCCCGATCATTGGGGCGATCTGGATCCGGAATACGCCGCCTGTAAGATCGGCAAGGAACAGTCTCCCGTCGACATTCGCAGCTCGAACAAAGTCGACCTCCCCGCGATACGATTCGAATACAAAAGCGGACCTTTAAGGATCATCAACAACGGCTACACGGCGGTGCGAGTCAATTACCCGCCGGGAAACGGGAATTTCTTGATTGTGGGCGACAAGCGCTATGAGTTGACGCAATTCCACTTTCACCATCCCAGCGAGGAGTTCATCCAGGGCAAGCCCCACGATATGGTCGTCCACTTGATGCATGCGGCCGGCGACGGAAAGGTTGCCGCAGTCGCGGTTTTTCTCCAGTCGGGCAGCGCCAACGCCACCATTCAGCGGCTTTGGGAACATATGCCGAGGACCGCGGGCAAAGAAACACGCATAGCGGGAGTGGCGGTGAACCCCGCCGGCTTGCTGCCCCACGACACCGGCTACTACACCTACATGGGCTCGCAAACAGCTCCGCCCTGCAGTGAAGGCGTCACTTGGTTTGTGCTGAAGACTCCGATCGACATCTCGGCGGATGAGATCAGCGCGTTCGCCAAACTCTACCCGCACGATGTCCGGCCGCCTCAGCCGCTGAACGGCCGGGTCGTGGAGGAGAGTCGTTAAGGCTCAAGCTGCGGGCCAATCACTCATTCTATGATGGTCCAGATGCCTATCAGTATGGTCGCAACGATCAGGCTCGCTGCATAGGCAATACCAATCAATAACCCCTTCAAGACCGTCGCCCACCAGGCCGAGGCGTACACCGCATGCAGCGCCACCACGCTGTACACGGCTAGATACGCCTCCACCAGTATCCGGATCCATCCTGGGAGCGGCAGCAACAAGACGAGCAGCCCAAGGAACCAGAAGCTGTGAAGATGCAAAGCGAAGAGGAAATGTTCCCCATACGTTCGCTTGAAATAGGCGAGCTGCAGGTAGAAGGCAAACAACGGCAGCAACAGGAACACCGCAGTAGACAAATGACTGAACAACGCCGTCGAAATGTTCGAGAGCCGCCTTTCCAATTCTCCCGGTGGTTGTATCACCCGCTCCGTGATGCGATCGCAAAGCCATTTTGGCAAATCGCAGGTAAACGAGCCGTCCGCCTTCCTGATGGCCTTTCCGAAGCCAAGGTCGATCATCGTAAAAGTACTATGCCCATCATTTAATTTGCGATGGAACGCGGCACTCACTCTCTCTGTGCCGGGCGCTGCCGCAAGCCCCAATAACAAAAAAAATACAACGCTCACGGTCAGATACAACCGAAGCGGCAACACGTATTTCCGCTTGCGGCCTCGAAGATACTCGATCGTCAGCCTACCGGGGTGCAATACCAGCGCTCCGAGCGTGCGCCATAGTCGTCCTTCCGCAGCGAAATAATGCAAGACGAATTCGTGCACGAACTCTGCAGCGCTCGGCAAGTGCTCGTTTGTCTCCTGGCCACAATGAGGACAATAGGGGTCGGGCGCAAAGGCGTCGCAATTTCGACAGTGCTGAGACTTTCGGGCGGAGGGACCTGGCAGTCGCATCAAGAAGCCGTTCAATCCGTGGGACTCGGAATGCTATCATCCGATGCCGACTACGGGTATCCATCGGATCGCCGGTGACGCAGGAGGGCCATATGCGAGCTCAAGAGATACGGGCGGCACTGGATCGGCATTGGACTGCATCCGATGCCAACGATTTTGAAACGGAGCACGACATCTATCTCGAGGATGCGGTGCTGGAATACCCCCAGTCAGGCGAGCGAATCCGCGGTCGGCGCAACATACAGATCACGCGTACCAATCAGCCGAGCAAAAAGCGCTTCGCCGTGCGGCGAATCATCGGCAGCGGCGATCTTTGGATCACCGAGTACATTCTGACCGATGTCGCAAAGCCGCACCGTCGACTAGTCAGGCCTCTTTCAATTGTTCGGCGCGGCCTGCAGCCGGCTTCCAACCACTTCAACGTCTACACGCCGATCCGGCTGCAGACAGGCGATCAGTTTTGGAGTTCGCTTCTCACCCGGGCACTCATCGGGCTTGGTCACCGGATCCGAGCCGTCCGCTCCTTGCGCCGTAATTTTTTCCGGCGGGATCCCCGCGGTTTCCACCAAGTAGGATTTCACCGTTTCGGCGCGTCGCGTCGACAGCTTCATGTTGTAATCATGTGAACCGATTCGATCGGTGTAGCCGGTGACGGCAATGACATCAAATTGGGCACCCTTCAGTTCCGCGGCAAAGACATCGAGCTTTTGCTTGCCCGCAGGCTTGACTGTGTCTTTGGCGAAATCAAACAGAGAGTCCGCCGAGAAACTTATCCGCTTGCGAACAGGCGGCGGGGGTGGTGGCGGCGGAGGCGGTGGGGGAGGCGGCGCGGCCTCGACAACCGGCGCGGGTGGCGGCGGCGGCGGAAGCGGCGCTGGTTCGGCGCGGCCGAATTTAAACACGAGCCCCGCCGAATAAAGATCGACGTCGCCCTTGTTGCCGACGGCGTCGTCGACCCGGTAGCGCTCACCCTCGAGGCGCATACCGACGAACCGATTGAAATCGTACTCGGCACCGAATCCGAATTTGTAGTTGGCGGCCCATTTGCTGGGCGAGGGATCAATCACCGCGACCGCTCCAGTTCCCGAAAATGAGTCCTTGGAGTCGGCGTAATTCACGCCAACGCGCGCGAAAAGAGAGAATTTCTCGCCGATGGGCACGCTGCCCACGGCGTCGAAATTCACACCCTTGATCTTGATGTCGCCGCGCAAGCTGCCCGGCGGTTGCGTGTCCGCCGTAAAGCCGAATCTTCCCAAGTCGAAGTAGCCGCTTTCCAAGGCAAAGTAGCGATTGAATTCGTACCCGCCGAATGCCTTGAAGCCGAAATGACGCTTGTCATCGCTGATCGAGGTGGTCGTAAACCCATCAAGCAACAAGCCATTGGCAATTCTTGAATCGTCAATCTTTGCCCTCGACTGGCCGGCGTTGAAACCTGCGTACCACCCAGCGTCATCTGCGAATGCCGCGGGGCTCGAGATTGTGGCGAGTGCGGCCAGGGTTGCCACCGTGCTGAAGGCTCGGGCAATTTTCATGTTCCGCTCCACGAGAGTTTTAAAATGTTAGGGGCCAGGCACATTGATGACGGTGTCCACCAGCGTGACCGAGGCACCCAGGGACAGGACTCTGCCGTCCAATGTCACGATTTGCGTATTGCCCACGGTCGAAAAGGCCGCTCCTGCCTGCGAAATAATCGTGCCGACCATGGTGCCGCCGCCTGCCGCGTTGATCGTCGCAGCGCTGCCGACCTGCCAAAAGACATTTTTTGCCTGCGCGCCGTTGACGAGAATCACGCTCTGGGGAAACGCCACACCCGGTCCTCCCACGGTGAGCGTGGTTGCCATCTGGAACACCCAGACCGCATTGGCATCGCCTCGCGCATCGAGCGTCAGGTCTCCGCCTTGAATCTTGAATGTGCCGGCGGAAGCGGTGTAATCGCCGGGGACCAGTACCAGATTCGCCAGATTGCCGGCGCCGGGGTCGGGGCCCGCGGCTCGCGCCACCAGAGCGTTGTAAGCAATGAGTGCGTCGGCGCTTGCCTGCATGGCGATCGCGGCGGTGACGGCGGTTCCTTCATTGGGGCAACTCACAGTTGGCGGTGGCGGCGCAGTGAAGATCAAACCGTTGACGGCGCCGACGTTCGCACCCAAAACTTCCGTGTAGGTGCAACCCACGGCGGTGTCGTGAAATCCGGTGACCTTGGTCGAGACGGCCGTGGTGCCGATGTCACCGTTGATCACGGTCAATATTCCGGAATTGGTGGTTCCGGCCGAACCGCCGAACGTTCCGAAGGGCGCTGCCGACCCGAGAGAAATGGATACGGCGCAGGCCGAGCCGGCGGCCGCCGTGAAGTTCCAGGTGAAGTTGGCGAGCATCGTATTGGCGGGAACCGCCAGGTCCGCGACCCCGTTGGCGCCGCCTTCAATGGTGGCGGTATAAGTCACGCCGGCGGTCAGTGGGGTCTGCGGAGTGAACGTTGCGATACGTCCGCTGGCCGTGTCGAGAGCGACCGACGCTGCGGTCACCGGCGTGGAGGCGGGCGCGGGACCCGTCACGGTAAATGTTGTCGGAGTCAGGGTGGTGGGATCCATCCGCAAACCGGACGGTACCGTAAAAGTTGCATTGATCCCTGATGTTGGACACACCGCGGGCGCATTGGCAGCAGGGTTGGTGGAGAGCACGGACACGTTTCCGGAAGCGCTGGGAGCGGCCGCGGTGAAAGTCCAGACATAGTTGCTCGCCGCAGGCAAGGGGGCTTGATTGCCGGCGAGTGCATTGCCCGCCAGATCCGTGACCGCTGTGGTGAGGGTTGCCGTATACGTATCGCCGATGGTCAAATTCGCGGCGGGCGTGAACACTGCGGTTTTCGCGCTGACCGAGTACTTGACGGTGCCGACGGGGGAGACGCAAGGCGCCGTGCAAGTCACCGTAAAGCTGGTACCGGTGATCGTTGCCGGCGCCAAACTCTTCGTAAACACCGCGGTTATTGCAGTATTGCCGGGGACACCGAGGGTCGGCCCGGGAATCGTCGTCGCCGGAGCGGTTACGGATACTCGAGGCCGGGTGAGATCCGTGGGTGTACCCACCGTTGTAAATTGCCAGGAGAAGGGAGCCGCCATTACAAGGCCGCTGGCAAGACTCGAGGCTCCTGTGATGGTGCCGGTATAGACGGTGGCCGTCGCCAGTGCGGTGCCCGGCGTCAGCGTGAAGGTGGCAATCGTATGCGTCGCATCGAGCGTCACCACTCCCGTGGCATTCACGCACGGTGCTGCACACGTCAAAGTCATGCTCGCCGTGCCGGTGATCGGAGCGACCGGCTCATTCAGCGTTGCCGTAATGAAGGCAGTGCCGGTGAGTACGCCGGTTGCACCATTCAACGGTGTTTCGGCGATTACCGCCGGTACCAGAGCGGCAATTCCGCCGGCGCCAAAAATGCGATCTTGTCCGCAACCCGCCACCAATGCGCCGCCCAGCATGGCTGCGACTAGCCACGTTCGGAATCGGGGACGGCTCTCTATGATGTTCATGTGCATCCCCATCAATGGTTGATTAGAAGAAGTGGCCGTGCGGTAGAGATCTCGCCCCGAACCTAAGCAGGGGCCGAACTATGACGTCCAAACGTTCAAACGTCTGTACGGTGTCCCACACAGGCCGAAGAGCACGCTCGGCGGCGATGATTGGCTGCGTTACTGCTTGGGATGTTGCGGCGTCGCCGGCGTGGTGCGAGTGACTTTGGAGGCAGCCGCATGTTCAGAGCCGGGTTCGTTAAGCGCCCAATAGTCGGCGTGCCAGCAAGGACCCCATGTCTCGGCGACCGTCGGTAACAAGGTAAACGATAACTTGTTTTGCATGCACCCTGTAAATCAGCCGGTAGGGTTTAAAGAAGACTTGTCGATATTCCGAGATGCCAAGAGAGCGCAACTCGTTTACGTATGAACCGCGGTCAGGAGACGTTTTGAGCGTAGCGGTCGCCTTAACGAGCCGTTCGAGGACGTGGTCAGCACCGGCTTGGGAGTCGTGCTCAGCGATGTAAAAGTAGATATCTTCCAGGTCGCGCTCTGCATCCCTCGTCAGCGAGACCTGGTGGGACATCAGGGGATGGTAGCCTTGGAGCGCAGGCGACTCGCCACCTCCCCGATCGGCGTGATTTCCCCGCGTTCAACCTGTTGGCTGCCGAGCGCCAGTATCTTTAATAACGCCAGCGTCTCTTGAGTTTCCTCGTAAGAGGCAACGTCCTGAATGACGGCCTTAGCTTCGCCGTTTTGCGTGATGATCATGGGCCTGCGCTGCTCCTCCAGCACCTGAAGGACTTCGGCGGCATTCGCTTTCAGGTAGCTAATAGGCCTGATTTGGGTCGAATAGCGCACGGTTTTCTCCAGATGATTGCAAGACTTAATATAGTCTTTTTATGGTCCGGTCGCAACGGAGCGATCCGCACTGGTCGGAAGCCTATGGCCGGCGCACATATGCATGTCACTCAAAGGTAGCTGAGCCACCAATCGGTGCGTCGCCTCTTCACGCCGGCGTACCAGCGACACAGCGGGAACATGGTGAAGACGACAAGTGCCCACAGCAGGTACACCACCGGCACGCTGCTTCCCCAGCCCGGAGGCTCGCTGAACGGGAAATGGCCGACGTCGGGCGACTGGAACATCTCGGCTGTCTCGCCGTAGCGCACGTAGCTCGCGACGACGGCCAGCAGATGAATCAGGTAGAAGTGCAAGACGTAGAAGAACAGCGGCACCCTGCCGATGATCAAGGCCGGTCGCAGCAGTGCCGGAACGCCGTGGTCGAACGCGCGCAGGAGCAGCAGCGCGGGTCCCAGCGTCATCAACAGAAACAGCAATGATGGTGGGTACTTGTTGGTATTGAGGAACGATATCATCGTCCACAGCGCTGATTTCTCGGGCGACCACGGCACCGGATCGCCGTACACGTTGGCGAAACGCAGCGCCACGAACAGGGCGCTGAGCGCGATGCCGAACCAAAACAGCGTGGCGCGTCT
>Ga0210392_10001600_pt1 | contig 11837 bp, 12 predicted proteins | sample IncBWC30OmetaG_FD_161057 | JGI IMG/M metagenome (GOLD analysis project Ga0210392, IMG submission 161057) | Forest soil microbial communities from Barre Woods Harvard Forest LTER site, Petersham, Massachusetts, United States - Inc-BW-C-30-O ...
TTGCCAAGACGCGGCAACCGTTTCCCCCTCTCCCCGGGGGAGAGGGCCGGGGTGAGGGTGAGCGTAAAACAAATCATTCCAAGGGCTGGCACCCGCATTGAGGCTCGTTGTTACTCCTGTTTGACTCAGCAGGTTCATGGGGAAGGAGAACGCGCCACCTTTCTGTCGCCACGCTATTTTCAAGTGCGCGTCATGAAGGCCATCCTCTCATTTCTCCTGCTCGGATGCCTGGCATTGGTAGCCCATGCCAGCGAACACTGGCAAAGCCTCGTCACCAGCAACGTACTCGAATTAAAAATCCTCGGGCCGGTAAAAACCAATGCGCCACTGCCGGTCATCATCTATCTGGAAAATCTTGCCACGCCTCGCACCGGCACGGAAAGCGACTCCGCCATCCTCAAAGATTTCCATGCCGCCGGTTATCTCGTGGCGACCCTCGATTACGCAAAAAATCCCCGCGCCTGCACGCCCTTCCTCAACCGCGATCTCGGCAAGCTGCGCGATGACCTCCGCGCCAAAAAGCTCCTCGCATCATTTGCCCTCGACCCCGCGCACATATTCATCGTCCCGTCTGGCTGCCGCCTGCAGCGCGATGTGCTTTACTACGCCGACACCAACCGTCCGCTCTCGCTCGACATCATCTATCCCTCGCAGCCGAAACAGCCCGTCGGCGCGCTCATCGAATTTTCCTGCGACAACGTGGCTCGCATGGGCAACACCTCGCTCTCCATCTGCAGCGACACCATTCTCGATGCCGCCGCCACGGAAGGCTTTGCCGTCGCCATGGCCGATCACCCCGTCGCTCCGCCCTACAAAGGACTGGATGCGATGCCCGATTGCGCCTGGCGCATCAAAGCCGCCGTCCGCACCTTGCGCGCCGAAGGTTCCAAACTCGGATTGAGCGGAAAAATTGCGCCCATCGGTTTTTCTCGCGGCAGCGGCATGGCCCTGATGCTCGTCACCAGCGAAGGCAAAACAGAATTTGAGGGCCACGGTGAAAATCCCGGCGTTAGCAGTGCCGTCCAAGGCGCCGTCGTGATGTCCGGTCGCTTCACCTATCTCGACCTGCTGCCGGATGACCACATGATTCCGCGTTATGAAAAAGTCTGGGGTACGTACACCAACAATTTTGAGATCTGGAAGCAACAGGGCGCGCTGGATTATCTCACCAACGCCACCGTGCCGCTTTTCCTGTCCATCAACTGCTCCGAGGCGCCCGATGCGCTGCACCAGATGACCGTCCTGCGCCAGCGCCTCGCCGGGCTGGGCAGCGACGACACGTTCATGATGGACCGCGAACCGCGCGGCCATAAGGTCACCCTCGACCCGCAGATTCTTGATGCCATGAATGCTTACTTGAATCATCAATTAAACTGAAACCATCGCCCGCCGGCCCGAAAGCATTTGCTGGCCGTCTCAACCCGGCGGATACTTGCCACAGGAAGCGAAAGGACTCTTATGACGGCCAAACTCAATCATCCTGCGCTCGTGGAACTCCTTCAACGTGCGTACTCCGCTGAAAAGGCCGCCGCCTTTGCCTACATCGGCCACGCCGCCTCGCTCAAAAAGCCGGCCGACAAGGCCGCTGTGAAGCAGATCGAAGACGATGAATGGGGCCATCGCCGCAACGTCCTCGCCATCATGCAGCAGTACGACATCCCCGTCTCCCGCTTATTCGAGTTCAAGTTTCACGTCATCGGACGCGTCATCTCCGCGAGTTGCCATGTCATCGGCTGGTTCATGCCGTATTTTTTCGCGGGCAAGCTGGAGAGCGGCAACGTCTGCGAATATTTCGTGATGATGAAATATTTCCACGCCCTCGGCATCCGCGAGCACGACGCCATCCTTTATGAGATGGGCATCAAGGAAAAGGAACATGAGGTCTATTTTCTGGAGCAGATAAAAAACAGCAAATGGCTTCCTTATTTTGAAAAGGCATTTTCTTGGGGCAAGCATGCCAAGGCCAACGACGTGGACTTGGAAAACATGCTGCCCGTCGAAGCCTCCACGGAATATTGCCGGAAATTTAAAGCCGCTGAAGTTGAAGCCGCCAACCGCCAGGCCATCAGACATGAGTGATGCCCGCGAAATGGCCCTGGTTTCCACTTGGATCAAACATGCCTTGTCACATGCCTTCATCCTGCTAGCATCGGGGAAACAAGGTTCGGAATTTAAGAAAGCATTTAACATGAGAGCTCTATTTTTATTTTCTATTGCTGCCGCTGGACTGCTTTTCACCGGTTGTAAAAGCGATGATTGCGAGAGTTGCTCCAAACCCATGGCGGCCATTTCCCTCGTCGCACCCACCGCCCCGGTTGCTCCCGTCGTTGCCACCCCTGTCATCGCTGCTGCGCCCGCCACCAATTCACTCCCGCCGCCCCGCGAAAAGGATCCTGGCCTGCGCAAATCTACCTACGTACCGCGCGTCTACCCGGTGGATGAACGCGGGTTCTCGCCCGTGGACAAGGCCCTCGCCAAGGCCTATGCGCGCGAGGACATGGTCACCAATGACGACGAAGGCTCGCTGAATCCCTACGTCCTCAAGGTCATCTCCGGCTACCCGCTCGACGGCACGTATCAATATCATTGCAGTTGGAAGCCGTGGGAATACGACATCTACAATGGCGTGACGCAGGACCAGTGGTATCGCGGCATGGTCGTGGCCAAGGCCTATCCCGACGGTTCGCGCTGCAGCTATTGTTGCGGCTTCACCTTCGAGGTCTTCATCCGCGCGATGAAACTTCGCAACATCCAGAACGGCCTCGAGCCCGATGATTTTAACGGCATGACCTTCAACGACCTCTTTAACGCGCTGCAATTTTGGTACATCGAGGGCAAAGGCGATTCCGAGGCGCGCGCCGTGACCAGCTATGGGCTCGGCCGCCAGATCACCAATTTCGACGAAGCCCGCGCCGGCGATTTTCTCAGCTACAGCACCACCCCGTCCGGCGGTCACGCGGTGATTTTCCTGAGCTGGTTGCGCGACAGTGAAACAGACACCAACAAGATCACCGGTTTCAAATATTTCTCCTCCAACCTTTCCGGCAACGGCCTGGGCTACGCGCAGACGCACTTCAGCGATTCCACCAAGAACGGCCACGGCGTGCTGCGCAACTATGTGAACATCGCCCACGTCGGCGCCATCAAGGATTACAAGCCCTTCAACCGCGCGGACATCATCCAACGAAATGCCTACGCACCGACGCAGCCCACTCACGTCATCTACGTGACTGCGCCGGCGTCAGCAGCCAAGTAAGCCAACTGCCAGTTTTTCAAATTACCGCGGCGGAATTGGTTGGAAGACAAACGAACCACCGAACGCTGCTGCATGTGCTCCTCTCCCCGGGGGAGAGGAAACAGGTGAGGGCGAGCGTTAACACCAACTTCTCGTTTCTCCTTGCTTCCGGCATCAGATTCAAAGGCACGCCAAGCCGATAGATTTTTCTCTGTGCCTCTGTGCCTCTGTGGCAAAATATTCCGAACATGGCAGATATTTCGTTCATGCGCCTCGCCCTGCGGCTGGCCCGTCGCGGTTACGGCGCGACGTCGCCCAACCCGATGGTCGGCGCGGTGCTGGTGAAGGGTGGCCAGATCATCGGCCGCGGCTGGCACCACCGTGCCGGCTTGCCTCACGCGGAAATCGAGGCGTTGCATGATGCCCAGAAGCACGGTCACAACCCCAAAGGCGCCACCATCTACGTCACCCTCGAACCCTGTTGCACCCACGGACGCACCCCGCCCTGCACCGATGCCCTCATCGCCGCCGGCATCAAACGCGTCGTGATCGGCGCAACGGACCCGAACCCCCAGCACGCCGGTAAGGGTTTCGAAATCTTACGCCACGCCGGAATCGACGTAAGTTCATTGGGTGAAGGTAGGGCGCGTCGCTCCGCGCGCGCCATCGTGGCGAGCCAGAACGTGTTGGCTGATGAATGCGTAGGATTAAACGAAGCCTTCAACCATTGGATCATCCGCCACACCCCGCTCGTCACCGTGAAGGCGGCGATGACCTTGGATGGCAAGATTGCCACCGCCAGCGGTGAATCCAAATGGATCACCGGCGAAAAAGCCCGCGCCTTCGGCATGAAACTGCGTCAGGGTAGCGATGCCATCCTCGTCGGGGTGAACACGGTATTGGCGGACAACCCGTCGCTCACCATTCGGACAAAACACCCCGTGAGGCCAAGACTCCGGCGCATCGTGCTGGACTCCCTGGCCCGTACGCCGCTGACCGCTAAAGTCGTCAGCGATGAATTTGCCGCCTTCACCACCATCGTCGTCAGCCAGCGCGCCCCCAAAAACCGCATCGCCGCGCTGGCCAAACGCGTGAATGTCATTGTTGCTCCCACGAAACGCCATTCTTCATTCTCCATTCTTCATTCTTCATTGGATTTGCGCTGGCTTTTGAAAAAGCTCGGCGCGGAAAACATCACCAGCCTGCTGATCGAAGGTGGCGGAGAAGTCAATGCTTCCTTCCTACTAGGCGGTTTCGCGCAGCGTGTGGCGTTTTTTTATGCACCAAAAATTCTGGGCGGCCGTGATTCGCGCAAGGGCGTGGCCGGCGAGGGTGCAAAAAGATTAAGTGAAGCCGTGAAGCTCCAGGATGTCCAATGGCGCAAACTGGGTGACGACCTGCTGCTGACGGCGACCGTGGATCCGGGTTAATACGGCCGGCTGCAAGTTGGAAAAACTTGCCACCGGCAACCTGCAACCGGCAACATTCAACCAAGTATGTTCACAGGCATTGTCGAAGAAGCCGGCGTGGTGGCAGCCATCAAGCCGACCAGCAAATCCATCGCACTCACCGTACGGACGGGCGCATTGGCTCGCGGCATCAAGCTCGGCGCCAGCGTGGCGGTGAACGGCTGCTGCCTGACCGTCGTGAAGATTTCCAAGCGCGGCAAGTCCAGCCTCCTCCAATTCGATGTGCTCCAGGAAAGCTGGCGGCGGACCAATTTGCAGTTTGCTAAACCCGGTTCCGTCGTGAATCTGGAGCGTCCGCTCCGCGCCGATGGCGAGCTCGGCGGACATTTCGTCACCGGCCATGTCGATGGCGTCGGCAAAATCATCCGCTGGGAAAAAGCCGGCGTGGACCATGTGCTGGAGATCGCCGCGCCGCCGGATGTGATGCGTTACGTCGTCTTCAAAGGCTCCATCGCGGTGGACGGCATCAGCCTCACCGTCGCCGGCGTCACCAAAAAAGGTTTCCGCCTCTGGATCATCCCGCACACTTTTGAGGTCACAACCTTGCGTGAACGCAAGGTGGGTGATGCCGTGAACCTGGAGGCCGACCTCCTCGGCAAATACGCCGAAAAGTTTCTTGCTGGACGCCGCAAGCACTGATTTTAGCCTGTAGGGCAGGCTTTCCAGCCTGCCGGTGCTGGCGACTTTCCAGTCGCCAGTTACAAATTCCCGGCCCGGATGCCATTTCGCAATTGACGCCTGCGGGCGCCGCGTTTCAAATCCGCGCATGACATTTCGCGCCGCGTGGAAACTCTGCTGGTTTTTGCTCGAAGTCGGCGTCGTGGCCGTTGACTACTTCTTCACGACCGCGTTTGTTTCGAAGGCAAAAAAACGTCGCGCCCGTTCGGCATGGCTGCAACGCGCCGCCCGGCGGCACATCAAGATCTACAGTTGCGACTATTCTTCCACCGGCCCGATCCCCAAAAGCGGATTGCTCGTGTCCAACCATTTGAGTTATCTCGATATCATGGTCATCGCCTCCATCACACCGGTGGTTTTTGTCTCAAAATCTGAAGTCCGCAACTGGCCGGTCATCGGCTGGCTGACGGCGCTGGCGGGAACGATATTCATCGTGCGCGAACGCCGTACACACGTCGGCGCGGTGAACCAGGAAATCGAGTCCGCGCTGGCGGATGGCGTCCTGGTGGTGGTTTTCCCCGAGGGCACCAGCACCAATGGCAGCGAAGTTTTGCCCTTTCGTTCGCCGCTGCTGGAGCCCGTGACGCACGGCAACCATCCGATTTCCGTCGGTTTTCTGCATTACGAACTGGATGACGGTGACCCGGCGAACGAAGTCTGCTACTGGGGCGACCACACCTTTTTCCCGCACGCCGTGAACCTGCTCAGCAAAAAGCGCGTCCGCGCCAAAATGACTTTTGGGACCTATCAACGCACGACCGATGACCGGAAGGAACTGGCGAAAGACCTGCACGAGGCGGTTTTAAAATTGAAACTCGCAGATTGAAGCCGGCTCACCACTTTACCGGCACCGTCAGCTTCTTGTTGAAGCGGTTGAAATAGTGCAGCTGCTTCTGCTGCGCGCCGTATTCGTGGACGAGCTTGGTGATCTTCACGTCGTAGCAGCAATACTCCGCGATCTCTGCGAGCTTGCCTTCCTTGTACCAGCGGATGGCCTGTAGTCCTTCCGCGGTCTTTTCCACGTCGAATGTCGCGGTCGCGATCGAATCCAGCGAGAGCCGGTGGCCGAGCGTTTCGCTCAGGACCACGAGCATGTCGAGGGTGGGCAACTGGGTCAGGTCAAACGCCGTGTAACCATGCAGCACCTCGTAATCGAACCGCAAATTGTTGAAGCCCACCACCAGGTCCGCCCGCTGCAGTTCGGTGATGAGGTCGCCGACCTGTTTTTCGCCGTAGATCTTATATCCGCCGGACGCGGTGCTGTAAGTCACCCCCACGCTCATGCCCATCTTGGAGATGTTGCCCCAGCCGCCGACTTCATCGGCGGATTTCTGCGTTTCGAGATCGAAATAAACGATGTTCTTGGACACGTCCTAAATTTACGATTTACGATTCCCGATTTACGAGCTTTTTCAACCTGCGGGAACCCGTAAATCGCACATCGTAAATCGCCAATGAATCACGGCTTGCCAAAATTTCCGCGCCGCGCCACATTGCCTGCATGGCCCTGACACCTTCAACCATGCTGCCGCTCGGCACGACCGCACCTGATTTCAAACTGCCGGACACCAATGGAAAAACCGTCACCTTGGCTGACTTCAAGGACAAGACCGCGCTGGCCGTGATTTTCATGTGCAACCATTGCCCTTATGTCGTCCACATCCGCCCCGGCTTGGCCCAGTTCGCCCGCGACTATGCGGCGAAGAACATCGGCATCGTTGGCATCAGTTCGAATGACGCCAAGAATTATCCCGCCGACAGCCCCGCCAAGATGAAGGACGAGGTCATATCCGCCGGCTACACCTTTCCCTATCTCTACGACGAGAAGCAGGCGGTCGCCAAGGCCTACCGCGCCGCCTGTACGCCGGACATTTTCCTGTTCGACCGCAGTCGCCGGCTTGTTTACCGCGGACAGTTCGACGCCAGCCGCCCAGGCAACGGCATTCCAGTGACTGGCAAGGACTTGCGCGCCGCGGTCGATGCCGTACTGGCCGGCAAACCGACCTCCGAGTTGCAGGTCGCCAGCATGGGCTGCAACATCAAGTGGAAACCCGGCAACGAACCGGACTATTTTTGAACAGAACCCATGAACGGTACCCACAACCAAGGTTAGGCTTTCGGCAGCTTTTCCTCCACCATCTCGCAGAGCGCGTGATACAGGACTTTCTGGCCTTCCTGGATCCGCGCCGTCACGGTACCGGACACGATCAGATCAACCGTCGCCAGCCCCTTCGTGAAACCGCCGTCGCGGCCGAGGATGGCGATGCTGTCCACCTTCTTCTTTTTGGCCTCTTCCAGGGCGCGGACGACGTTTTTGGACTTGCCGCTCGTGGTGATGACGATGAGCACATCCCCCGGCTCCGCCAGACCCCAGACTTGGCGCGCAAAAATTTCATCGGCATGGTAATCGTTGCAAACGGCCGTCATGAACTCGCCGTTGGCGGTGAGCGAGATGGCCGGATACGGCCGGCGGTCGCCCATGAAACGGCAGAGAAACTCCGTGGTGAGGTGAGTGGCATCGGAGGCGCTGCCGCCGTTGCCGCAGACCAGCAGCTTGTGGCCGGATGTCAGACAGTGCGTGAGCAGCTCCGCCGCCCGGTCCAGCGGCGCTTCCAAAGCGGACAGGCCGCGCAGCGTGACGATGGATTCCTCGATGGCGCGTGACAAATGACTCATGCCGACAGCCTAATTGTTGCCCGTTGAAAGAAAAGGCGAAATCCGCCTGCTTGAATTTCTGCCGGCACCGCTTATTTTAGCGTCATGCCAATCTACGAATTTCATTGCGAACAATGCGAACGCGACAGCGAGATCCTGGTCCGCTCCGCGGACTGGAAAGGGACTAAGTGCCCGCATTGCGGTTCCAGCAAGCTGGATAAGAAATTCTCCACCTTCGCCTCCGCCAACACCGGGGAAAGCCCGGCGGGCAAGAAACCCAAGAGTGGCGGACATGGTTGCGGTGGCGGGTGCGCCTGCCACTGATTTTACCGGCTTACCTTGAACAAAGCTCCCGCGCGCTGATTTTGGTAAGGTTCGCCACGGTCCAGTCCGCCCCGCACGGTTTCAATTCATGCAGAGTTGCGCCGCCGGTGGCCACGGCCAGTGTCTTGGCACCGATGAATTTTCCACAACGCACGTCGAAGAGCGTGTCGCCGATGACGATGATCTCCTGCGGTTGCAGATCCTTCCCCAACACCCGGCGGCCACGCTCAAGCGCGGCCGCGGCGATGTAATTGCGGTCCTCGTGGTCATCCGCAAAGCCGCCCATCGCAAATTTTTCCCACAGGCCATAATGGCGCAACTTGATCTCCGCCCCGAGTTGGATGTTGCCCGTGAGCAAGCCAAGCATCGGCGGCTGCGGCAGGGCTTCCAGGTCACGGATCAACTCAAATACGCCGGGACAGGCGTGGCCGTTGCTGCCGGCCAGAATATGATCAAGCCAGAAGGCGTATTGGGCAAAAAAACGCTCGAAATGCGCGGGCGATCCGTCGAGGCCGTGGATCTGGAAAAACTCACGCACAAGGCTCACGTCCGTCCGTCCGGCGAATTTCATCCGCTCCGAGCCGTGATGCAGGTCAAATTCCATCGCGAACGTTTTGGCAAACGCCTGCGTGCCGGCGTGCCCGGTGCGAACAAGCGTGCCGTCGATGTCAAAAAGTACGAGCCGGATCATGGGCTGCGCAAGATAACACAGAATAACGGCACGGCGAGATTTTTGATGCAATCCCCCGGGATGCTTCGTCGCCTATCGCTTTTGATTGTAGTCCGTTTGCGAAAACTTTTCGGCCGACAATTTTTCCGCATGCTGCCGCATTTCAGGATCCGGTAAGAACACCGTCCAGTTCATGCTGAAATTTTTCTTCGCAACCTCACACATGGACGACTCAAATGCTGCCCTGACAAGTGAAACTGCCGGCGGCTGGATGGACCCTTGGATAAGCAGCCCCAATCGGTTCCGTCGCTGCGCCGCCCCGGCGATCTTTTGGCCGTGCCATAACAGGTCGGATTTTTCGTGGCCCACGAAACATTGCCCGGGCAGCGACTTTTTGCAGCACGGCGCCAGTTCCGTGGTCACCTTCAATTCCGCTAAGGCCAGGCGCAGCCAGTCGTGGATGCGGCGGTAGCTTTCCTCGGCCTTGAGCGAATGCCATTCGTGGCCGGGCGGAAACGCGGCGCTGTACGTCCAGTCGGCGTTGTGCGGCACGATGCCACCACCGGTTGGACGCCGGATGAGCGGGCGCAGAGGTGTGGTGGCCGCAACCTCGGCGTATTTCTGAAAATAGCCGAAGGTCGCCGCCGGTTGCATCCAACCATAAAAGCGCAGCACGGGCGTTCGCAGGCGCGGCATGGCTTCGAGCAACGCCTCGTCCAATGCCATATTGAAGGCGGCATCACACTTGCCGGAGTTCAGCAGGAGCCAGTTCATTTTTTGGCCACGCCGATCTGCGGGCAGAGATTTTTGATTTCGCAATTGCCACAGTCCGGCGTGCGGGCGGCGCAGCGGCGGCGGCCGTGCCAGATGAGCCAGTGGCTGAACAGCGTCCAATCCTTTTGCGGCACAAGCTTCATCAACTCCTGCTCCAACTTCACGGCATCGGTCCCTTTTGCGAGGCCAAGGCGATTGGAGAGCCGCGTGACGTGGGTATCCACCACGACCCCGACGTTGATGTCAAAAGCATTGCCAAGAACTACATTCGCCGTCTTGCGCCCGACACCGGCCAGCGCGTGAAGCTCATCCATGGTACGTGGCACCTCGCCGCCAAATTTTTCGACCAGCGCAGCGCAGCAGGCTTTGATGTTTTTGGCCTTGTTACGGAAGAAGCCGGTGGTCTTCACCATCGCCTCAATGTCCGCAACCGGCGCCTCTGCAAAATCCTTCGCGCTGCGGTACTTCTTGAACAGCTCCGCTGTGACGATGTTCACACGCTTGTCGGTGCATTGCGCCGACAGGATGGTGGCGATGAGCAACTGCAGCGGATTGGAAAAATTCAATTCACAGTGCGCGGTTGGATAAGTGCGCTGGAGCGCGGCGCAGATCTGTTCTGCGCGTTCCCTTTTTGCGGCGGCGGTCTCGCGTGGCATCGGCGCATATTTTCGCACATCCCGGAAAATAAAAAAGCCCGGACGCGAACATCCGGGCTTGGTGATTTTTTGCGGGGTGCTATTTCGCCGGGACAGCATTTGTGACCGCCGCAACCGCGGGCGGTGCAGTGACCGCGGGCACGGTGGCGGGGGCAGCGGAAGCGGCGGCCTTTTGGGCGGCGTCCGCTTTTTGTTTGTCCAGCTTGTCCTTGGCGATCTGCTCGCGCACCGACAACGGGGGCACGCCGCACTTGCCATCCGTCCAATTGTAGAGCCGGCCCTGGCTGTCATTCAGGAACGACCAGATGAACCACAGCACAAAGGCGAACAGGAGCAGTTTGGGCCAGACCGGGCGCTTCTCCGCATATTCATCCGCCGCGCCAAAGGTGGCTCCCGGCGGCAATGCGGCCACACCCGTGAGCGCACCACCGAACGGCACGTTCATCTTGGCCTTGGCATTCACAGCCCAGCCGTTGGCGTCCAAGATCGGGCCGAGATTGCGTTTGCGCAGTTTGAGCCACGCGATGGCCATGGAAGGCATTGAGACGATGAGCATAAACCCGGCGGCCACGAGCGGCACCTGCCACTGTTCGAACTTCCCGAGGAAGGCAAGGATGCTGGCAACGGCGGTCGCCAAAGCACCCACCGCCAAGCTGAGCAAGGCGATGACGCTCGGGTCAAAGGCCGGTTTGGCCGGTGCCGCCGGGGCGGCGGTCGGAGCGGGAGCCGTGGCGACCGGCGCATTGGCCACGGCGGTCAATTGCGCGTTAGATGCGGCATCCGCATCGGCGGCCTGCTTGGCGGCGCGCTCCTCGATCATGCGGACGAGCTTCTTGTACGGCGACCAGAACGCCTGGCGGATGCTGATGGGGTTGTCCACGATCTTGGTGATCGTGGCGTCCCAATCGCGCCCCTTGCGGTCGTAAAAAATCCCGTTGCGGCCGACCATAAGGTTGTCGGAATCGCCACCCGTGAACGCGGCCACGATGGACAATTTTTCCCCGGTACCCTTCCGCGCACAGTCGCAATAGGCGAGGTAAGTGCCCGCCATGCCGGCCATCGCCGCGTGCCGGCCGGCGTCATCCACCGAGAGGCAGAGGTCGCAACTGCGCTGGTCCAGATACAACGTGCCCGCCTGAAAAATGGCCTTCTCCTTGCGGCCGTAGAAATCAGCAAAGTTGACGAAGTTGCGGCACAACTTCGCGATATCGCGGTTATAATGGATGAGGCGATGCAGCCCGATGACCGCCACGGAATTCCCCTCCTCCGCCTTGTCCTTGGCGATGAGCGTCGTGAGGGTTTCGTTGGCTTTCGTGCCGAGGATTTCCCGGGCGCGTTGCAGACCAATCTTTTCAATGGCCCCGCCGGTCTTGCTG
>Ga0210392_10001601_pt1 | contig 11837 bp, 15 predicted proteins | sample IncBWC30OmetaG_FD_161057 | JGI IMG/M metagenome (GOLD analysis project Ga0210392, IMG submission 161057) | Forest soil microbial communities from Barre Woods Harvard Forest LTER site, Petersham, Massachusetts, United States - Inc-BW-C-30-O ...
TAATAACGCATCAACTCTTACGACTAACAATATAAATGTCTATGCGATTACATTCCAAGCGATAATTACTGCTGCTGGCCCAGGGTCTGCTGTGTTTAGTGGAACATTGGCAGCGGAGCTATGATCATGACCTATACGCAAGTCTGGGATCACCTGACCAACGCCCCTCACGCCGGGATGATCCAGCGCGATCACGACGGCGCGTTCATCCCGATGGATCCCGACAACGTCGATTGTCAGGAATATGTCGCCTGGCTCGACGCGGGCAACGAGCCGAAGGCCGCCACGCCGCCCGCCTCGACCTTGCCGGAAGTCGTGCCGGTAGAGGACCGCGTCGCCGATCTCGAAACGCGGGTCGATCAACTGGAGGCCTCCAGTGGCTGAGACAACCACGACCAACTATGGCTGGACGATGCCGGACCCCGGCGCGTCCGCCAACACCTGGGGCGCGACGCTCAACGCGACGACCCAGAAGGTCGACGCCCAGGTGTTCGCCAATCAGACAGCGGGCGTGCAGGGCGCCGTGCCGGTGGGCGCGGTCACCATGTTCGCTGGCGGCGCCGCTCCTACCAACTGGCTCCTTTGCAATGGGCAATCGCTCGCCACGACTGGAACCTACGCGGCTTTGTTCGCGATCCTCGGCTACGCCTTCGGCGGCAGCGGCGCGAACTTCAATCTGCCTAATCTGCAGACCAAATTCCCAATTGGCGCTGGCGCAGGGATGGCGCTCGGCGCGACCGGCGGGGCGAACACCGTCACGCTCTCGACCGCGCAGTTGCCCGCGCATACCCACACCATCACCCAGGTCGCGCACGCTCACACCGCTTCGCAGCCAGCGCACGTTCATCCTGATCCTGGCCACGCGCACACCATCAGCGATCCCGGTCACTCGCACGGCATAAACGTTGGGGGAACCGCGACCGGCGTTAATTTTCAGGCTGGCTCTGGATTTACGCCAGCCCCTACGAATACCAACGCGGCAGACACCAATATCGGCATCAACGGCGCGGTGACCAACTTGCAGGCGGCGGGCGGCGACGCGGTCACCGTCAATGCGACAACCCCTTCAGGTCCGACCGCGACCGGCTCGGTTGGCTCTGGCGCGGTGGTGCCGACCGTGCCGCCCTTCCAAGCCATCAACTTCATCATCAAGTACCAATGAGCACGCAGTTCCGCCCCATCCAGATCCCGCCCGGCGTCGTCGCGATGGCGACGAAGAAGATGCAGTCCTCGAACTGGGCCGAGGTCAATTTCGTGCGCTGGCGCGAGGGCCAGCTCATGCCGATGGGCGGGCAGTCGCAGTTCACCAATGTCGTCGGCGGCGTCGAGAAGTACACCTTCGCCTCGCGCTGCAAGATGATCCACGGCTGGTATGGCCTCGATGGAACCTACCACATCGCCTACCTCTGCGAGGCGAACCTCTACGTCGACACGGGCGGCACGCTGACCGAGATCACGCCGACGGGCGGCATCGTCGCGCCGAGCGGGCTGGTGGGCGGCTTCGGCGACGGCCTCTACAACACCGACAACTACGGCACGCCGCGCTCGATCCCCGGCTCGGTCGCCATCACCAAAGTCCCCGACGCTTACTCGCTCGATAATTTCGGCTCGATCCTCTACGCGATGACGAGCGCAGACAGTCGGCTCCTGATGTGGGACCCGGCCGTCGGCGGCTTGGCGGTTGTTCAACCGGCGGCCAGCGGGCGCGGTCCTGTGCCGCACGGTCGCTGCTTCGTGATCACGCCGGAAAGATTTCTGATGATCTTCGGCTCGACCCAGGACGGGACGAGCGGCGGCGGATCGAGCCGCAGGTTCGCATGGTGCGATCAGGAGAACCCCGGCGCGTGGGACTACTCCAACGTCACCTCGCAAGCGGGCTTCCTCGACATCGAGCCCGCGTCGCCGATCATCTGCGCGCTCGCCACCCGCGTCGGCGTGATCTTCTGGACCGGCAAGAAGGTGTACGCCTCGCGCTTCCTCGGCCTGCCCTACGTCTACAACTCGACCGAGCTGGCCGACGGCACGACGCCCTGGTCGCCGCAGTCGATGACGACCACGTCGGCGCTGACGATCTGGTTCAGCGAGCAGGGCATGTTCACGTACGACGGCACGTCCATCGTGCCGGTGCCGTGCTTGGTGCGGCCCTGGATCGACGACGACATCGATCCTATCGCGGTGCGCGAGTTGAGCTTCGCCGCGCACCTCGGCGAGTTCTCGGAATGGTGGTGGTTCTTCCCTGAGCTGGGCTCGCCCTTCAACACCAAGGCGATGGTCTATAACTACAAGGAGGGATGGTTCACCCAGTGCAGATTGTCGCGCTCGGCGGGCATCACATCGAGCTACACCAGCCACCCGATCTTCGCCGACGATTACGTGGCGTTCCAGCATGAGGTTGGCGTGACCTACGCCAACGCCTCGATGCCGGTGCAGTTGCCGTTCGCCGAGACGTTCGACCTCAACCTGCTCGGCGGCTCGCGCCTGATCACCGTCAAGCAGATGATCCCCGACGTGGAGGCGCTCGACGCGCCCGACGACGCCTCGACGGCCAACGCCATCGGCAACCTGCGCTATTCGATCTTCTATCGGAACTCGCGCTCGCTCGGCTCGCCTGAGCTGCAATCGCCGCTGCAGCCGGTGCGCCAGGACGGTTATGTCGACTTCCGCCAGACCGGCCGCGACATCCGCCTGCGCATCGATGTGGCGAGCCCGGTGATCCAACCGTTCACGCTCGGAGCCCATCTGATCGACGCCGTTGCTCGCGGGGATAGATGAAATGGTCTTAGGCCTTAGCTGGCAAGGAGATCGCTGATGGCGCCCAAGCCGCAAACCGCCGCGCCGCAGCCGCCGCCCGATCTACCCTCGATGCCGGATGTGAGCCCGGTGATGACGGCCTACCTGCGCACCTTCGCGCTATGGTGCCGCAACATGTTTCAGGACAAGTTGCCCGCGCATCAGGCGCTGCCGGGGGTTTTATTCCAGGCGGCTGACGCGCCCGCCGGGACAACGCCTTCGGTGTGGAAGCTGGAAGTCTTGAGCAACGGCTCGTTTCGGATCACCCAGGTTCCCTTGGGGAGCGGCCAGCCATGATCGGCTACGAGCAGAAGCTCGCGCGCGTCCTCGACTGCATGGGCTCGACCTATTTGGTCAGCGACATCCTGACCGCCATCAGCGAAGGCAAGATGCAGAGCCACGTCGTCAACAACTCCTGGGGCATCACCCAAGTGCAGGACTTCCCCCGCGCGCGGCAATTGCAGCTCATCGCCATGGTTGGCGACCTCGCCGATCTCGACCCCTTGCACGCGAAAATTGTAGACTACGCGGGCGCGGTCAACGCTGGGCTGCTTTCAACCTATGGGCGGCTCGGCTGGCTTCGCGAGGGCAGTTTCAAACGCCTCGGCTGGCGGCTGAAGGCCAAGAGCCACCTCTATCAACGGGAGATGTGAGATGGGCAGTTCCGGCTCGACCGATACCCAATCGCAGCAGCAGCAGATCAGCCAGACGCAGCTCCCGCCGTGGGTCAATCAGGCCGCGCAGCAAAATTATGCGCTGGCCCAGAACATCGCCAACCGGCCGCTGACCCAGTTTTCAGGACAGCAGGTCGCCGACATCGGCCCGCAAACTCAACAAGCCTGGAACCTCGCGGCCACATCGGGAGGCGCGGGCGCCGATCAGTACAACGCCGCGCAGGCTGGCTATCTCACGGCGGCCGGGACGCCCGCGACGCAGGTCAACGCGCAGCAGCTCTCGAACACCAATCTGCAGCCCTACATGAACCCCTACACGCAGTCGGTCATCAACTCGACACTGCCGCTGATGCAGCAGCAGAACGCCTTGAGCCAGAACCAAGCGGGCAATCAGGCGAACGCGGCGAACGCTTTCGGCGGCTCTCGGCAGGGCGTGCAGCAAGGCGTCGCCCAGGCGCAGGGCGCGCTCAACATCGGCCAGATGGCAAGCCAACTGAACCAAGCCAACTTCACCCAGGCGCAGCAGGCGGCGACCGGCGACATCACCCGCAATCTGCAGGCGGCGCAGGGCAACCAGCAGGCCGATCAGGCGAACATCAACTCGCTGATCGCGGCGAGCGGCGGCCTCGGCGCGCTCGGCTCGCAGGCGCAACAGAACCAAAGGCAACAATTCTTGGAGGAAAGCACTGCGGGCGCGCAGCAGCAGCAGCAGGCGCAGAACCAGATCAACGCGCAGATGGGGCAGTTCAATCAGGCGCAGGCCTATCCCGGCCAGCAGCTCGGCGTCTTGCAATCGGCGCTCGGCATGACGCCCTACGGCTCGACGACGATGGGCTCGTCGACCGGGCAGACGCAGCAGACGACGACCCCGTCGCTGATGTCGGATGTCACGGGCGGCCTGCAGGCGCTCGGCAGCGCGTTCGGAGCAGGCGGCCCGTTCGCCTCGCTCATGCCCGGCTCAGACCGGCACCTCAAGACCGACATCAGTAAGGTTGGCGTCCACGGGCCGACGGGCCTGCCCATGTACTCGTACAGGTACAAAGGGGACCCGAAGAGCTACCCGAAGGTCACCGGCCCGATGGCCGAGGACGCGATGCAGGTCGCGCCGCACGCGGTGCAGACTGTCGGCGTGCATGCGCCCACCGGGCAGGCGCTGCATACGGTGAACATGGCCGCGCTCAATCAAGCCGGGCCTCCTGGCGGCCCTCAAGCCTTTCCTCCTGGCGGGCCTGCGATCAGGCCGAAGCGCATGCCGGGCGCGAATGGCGCGTTCGTCACGCGCGTGCCAGGGGCGCTCGCGCCGCCGACGCCGATGGGGCTCAACGGCGCGATGGGCGCGACCATGCGGCCGCCGCGCATGCGGCCGAACGCGCGCACGCCGCGCGTCGCGGGAGGGCTGATGAGTGGCTGACAATTTCGGCCCCGGCGGCGTCTACGCCAACATCCCGCGCATCGACAGCCATGGGCGCATGCAGCTCCCCATGTTCATGCGCTGGAACCCCGATCCCGTCGGCAACGACGCGAACAACCTGTCCCAGCTCAACCCGAACCTTCAGAAGGTCATAGCGCAAGCCAGGGCCGACAACCCGAACCTCAACTTCGTCATCGGCAACGGCAAGCGGAGCGCGGCCGATCAGGATCTGGCCAAGAGCTGGGATTGGTCGAGAGTGGGCTCCAAGGACGGCGGCGACGCGAACGTCCACATGCAGGGCAACGCGGTCGACCTGTGGGGGCTCGACGACAAGGGCCGGGTCCAATTCAACCCCGACCAGCAGCAGCAGATCAGCCAAGCGATCAAGGCCGCGTCGCAAAAGCTCGGCGTCAACGTCAACTGGGGCGGCGACTGGAAGAGCTTCAAGGACGCGCCGCATTTCGAGCTGGGCGGCGGCGGCTCGGCCGCGTCGAGCGGCGCCCCCGAAGGCCCGACGTCTACGAGTGCGGCGCCGACATCGAGCAGCTCGCCCGCGACCGGCACGACGATCAACTCGAACAACGTGATCGACACGCTCTCCCGCAACATCGCGCAGATCGAGAGCGGCGGCTTCAAGAACCCCTACGAGGCGCTCAATCCGAGAACGCACGCCATCGGCAAGTATCAGGTGATGCCCGCCAACGTCCCCGGCTGGACCCAGGCGGCGCTCGGCAAGTCGATGACGCCGGAAGAGTTCAAGGCCAGCCCTTCGGCGCAGGAGGCCGTGTTCCGCGACCAGATGCAGCGCAGTCTGCAGCTCTACGGCCCCAAGGACGCCGCCTCAATTTGGTTCACCGGCAAGCCCTACAACGTCGCTGGCGGCAATGTGAGCGACGGGATAACCAAGAACGCTGACTACGTCGCCAGGGCGACGGCGGGCCTCGACGGCGGCCCCACCTTTGCGCCCAAGACCCCCGGCACGACGCTGAACGCCTCAGGAGCCCCTGGGAGCCCCGCCAGCGCCCCTCCAGCCGTCGCGGGTACTGGAGGAGCCCCAGCAGCCGGAACCACCCTGCCGGGCTTCCAGCCCGGCTCCCCGGCCAACAAAATGGCCCAGAACGCGCTCAAGACGCTCGGAGGCGGGGGAGGCGGCGGCGATGAGCCCCAGCCCCCGCCCCTGCAGATGGCCCAATCGCAGGCCGTCGGCGGCCCGATGATGATGCGGCCGGGCGGGATGAACGCCGTCGATCCCCGCATCATCGCCCAGCAGGCGCTCCAGCAGCAGGGCTACATGACGCAGCCGACGCTGGCGGCCAACATCCCCCTGGGAGGCCAGCCGGTCGTCCCCTCGACGATCCAGTCGACGATCCAGCCCATGGCGGCGGGCCTAGCGACCGGCATGCCCGCGATGCCGGGGACGACGCTCAACTCGCCCAGCCAATTGCAGATGGCGCTAATGAGCGGCTCGCTTTCGCCCTATGACATGTACGCCAGACAAGCTGGCGGCTTCGGGAGCACATGACATGGCTCAGGACCTCGGCCAACTCACCGACATGTGGATGGTCAATCCGTGGATGTTTGACCCGTCCCAGAAGAGCAATCAATTCAGCCAGTACAACAACCAAGCCCTGCCGTGGCCGCCGACCTACAACACCGGAGCGGGAGGCCCGGTCAACGCCGCGACCGGCCAGCCTATCCAGAGCTTCCAGCAATGGCAGCAGGCCAACCCCGGCGGCATGTCAATCAACTCGACGCCCGCCGCGCCCGCCGCTCCCCAAACCTACGGCTTGCAGCCGAGCCAGCTTGCGGGTCCATCCGCGCTCAATCCCAGCGGCAACCAAGCTTTCGGCATGGCGACCTGGGGCGGGATGATGAGCCCGCAGGCGCGCGAACTTTATGCGAACCAGCAGTTTGCCCCGCCGGGTAGCGCGCCCGGCACGACCTACGCCAATATGGGCGCGGGCGGCGGCCAGCAGCAGGCCGGGGCGCAGCAGGCGCAGGCGAGCGGGCCACCCAACAATTGGCAGGCCGCCATCAACGCCCTGGCCAACCCTGGCCGGGTGCAGACGCAGGGCGCGAACGTGCCGCAGGTCACCGGCTACCAACCCAGCGGAGGCGTCAATCAGGCGTTCCTCAATCAGGCGGGCGCGGGCCAGGGCATGAACCAGAACTTCCTGAACGCCCTGCGCTCGATCCAGGCTCGGCCGCAGTAAGGTGACGTGATGCCAGGGATCGCTGATCTTCTCTACCTCGGCCAACCCGATCCGGCTCGGCAGCTTGCGGCGATGCTCTCTGGGCAGCAGCCCCAGGGAGCGCCTCCGCAAGGCGCGGCTCCTCCAGGCGTCGTCCCCCCTGCGCCTGCTGGACCCGCAGCCGCCGATCCGAACACTCCAGCCCCGTCGCCCGGCGACCCGGCGCCGCCCAACTCGCCGCCGACGCCGCAATCGCTCCAGTCCCCGCCGCAGATGAACGCGAGCTATCAGGCGCTCGCCAACCCGCCGAACATCATGTCGCTGTACATGCAGATGCAGCAGCGCGACCGGGCGATGCAGGGGATCAATAGCGGCCTCGCGCTGATCGCTGCGAACCACTCGCCGCCCTCGATGCGCCAAGCCATCATGCAGTCCCTGACCGGCGGCGGCGACGACGCGGGCCAGCAGGTCGGCAACTTGATGTCGCTCTACCAAGCCCAGACCCAGATGGGGGCGACGCAGTCGATGCTCGCCCAGGCTCCCGACATCGCCGCCAAGCTCGGCCTACCGGAGAGCGTCGTGCGCTCGGAGATCCTCGCCGGTCGCGGGCCTGACCTCGTCAAATCGATGGAGCCGACGACCGAGGCGAAAAATTACCAGTGGGCGCACGATACCTACGCGAAGAACCATCCCGGCGCATCGCCAGAGGAGATCGACGCGGGGGCGCAGAGCATCCTCTTGGGGGCTGGCGGCGGCGGCGCTGCTGGCGGCGAAATGGCGTCGATGAACATCGCCCGCTCGCATTGGCTGGCGGACCCCGCCAACCAGGGCAAGCCGCCTCCCGGCTATATGACCGACCTGACGAAGTGGAAAATCTATAGCCAGGATCTGAACGACGCGAGAACGCAGTTCGGCGGCGTCAATGACAGTCTCGGCAAGTTCGTCGGCGATATGAGCAAGGTCGCCAACAATCCCAGCCTCGACAAGATCACTGGGTCGACCGGCGGTATATTGACCGGGGCGTTCGCCGGGCTGCTGCCAGGGGAAGTCAACGATCTAAAGACCGACATGACAGGGTTGCAGAACGAGGCCAAAGACATGGCGTCGCGCGGCGGCCCGAAGGGCGTTAACCAAAACCTCAAGACGCTCGGCTCGTCCCCTGAGGATTTCACCAACTCCTCCCTCACCAACTACCGCGACACGGTCATCGCGCCGCGCATGCGGCAGGCTCTCACTGCGCAGGCAAACGCCAACGGCGCGGCAGGGCAGGCCAACAGCATGCCCGGCTACCTGCAGCACTACCTCGACAAGATGTATCAGCCTGGAGGCGATCTCGACATCGGCGGCTCGCCGAAGGCGAACCCGCCCGACCTCGGACCCAATGGCAAACCGCTCCCGAAGCCGGATGCCGCGCACATGCAAGACTTCTGGACGGCGTTGGAGCATCGCGGCCCAGAGTTCGCGCTTAAGGGCCTCAAAGACGCCGGGTTCGACACGTCATCGTTGAGGTGATCGATGGCTGAAACGTATCTCACGCCGACCTTCCAGAACGCGGCAAAGCCACCAGCGGACGCGCCCGCAGCAGCCGCGCCCGATGCGACAGCGCCCGCCCCAGCCCAGACCGGCGGGGAGCAATACCAGACGCCCACTTTCAAAAAGGCAGTCGCCCCGCAGGAGACGACCGGCGGGGGGCAGGCGACGACAGGCGGGACGCAAAACCAGTCCAACGCCTGGACCCTAAACCCGCAGACATGGAATGTGCCGCTGCCGCAGTCGGTGACAGACTTCGGAACCGTCGCGGGCAACGAGGCCATGGCAGGGACCTTGCCGGGCCTCAGAGCGCAGGCCGAGGCGGCGAGGAAGCGCCTTCCAGACGCGGTTGCGGCGGGCGCGGATCTTACTGGCAATGTCCTGAGCCCGACACAACTGCTCACCCCGGTGGCTGGGCCTGAGGCCGCAGGCGCGCTGCATGAGGGGATCAAGAGCGCCGTGAACAACTGGAGGCCCGATGAAGATTGGCCAACCTATTTCAAGAACGTGGGCGAGGACACGGGCCTGGGCGCCGCCTTCGGATATGGAGGTCGTGTCGTCTCCAGTCAGGCCCCGAAGTACCTTGGGGACGCCACGCGCGAGATGGTCAAGGGAGTGCCTGCCGCGATCTTGGGCCTACACGCCGTCCAGATGGGACAGGACATGGCCCACAACATGGCGACGGCGGCTGAGGGCTTAGGCCTGTATGGCGGACTGAGCAGGCTCGGGAATTGGGCCGGGAAGCAGGTCGAGGACCTGGGCTCCTCGCCCTACGTGCAGCAGGCGATCAAGAGCGTGATCCTCGGCGGGGGATCGGCGGCCCGTCAGCAAGTCCCTGGGCCGCTCGATCAGCTCATATGGCCGGGGCCTTAAACAGGCCGCCGAACACGAAGAGCCACGCGACTAAAAGACCGATAAACATCCCCGGTGAGAAGGGGTGCATCGCAAACGCGGCGTAGATGATGCCGCCGTATGCGACGAGGGCCAGAAGGCGGGCAAACGTCAGAAGAGCGCGGGGGAGCATGGTTGATCTCTAGTTGTCACGGGGCTAACTTCTAGCAACATATAACACTGCGCCTCCGTAGCGCCATGTTAATGCGGGCCAAAGATTTGCACCTACGGGCCAAAAGGTGCCTCGAACTTCGGCGTCGCCGAAGGGGCGAACATCGCGACAAGTCGATGGGCCTGTCGAACTCAACGATAAACCACCACTCAGACTGGCCCCTCTTCGAGCGTGGTGGCTGAAGGGGGGCCACCTTCAAGAAGGTGCGGGATTTCGAGGTTCGGGCCGCAGGCATTTGCTTAGGGCCATGTGCGGGAGATTTCGGCTTAAGCCCTTGTATTCTCTCGATTGTCAGCTTTAGCGTTTAAATCCGCAGCGCGGAGCGCCCCCAACGAAAACAATCAGTTAGCGAGACAAAATCCCGCACGTATTTTGGTGCGGGATTTTTATTTCTGGCACACCCGCTCGAAGATGGTAATTCTTGGCCATAGTCTGAACAGGGGTCCCTTCCATGAAAGCCATCCTTCTCGCCGCCGGGCTCGCGCTCGCGGCCGCCTCGCCCGCCCACGCCCTCCTGCAGGTCGCCGCCGACGTGAGCGGCGTGACGTTCTTCTGCGCCGACAACACCGCCTGCGATCTCAACCCGGCGACCGGCGTCCTGCAAGTCGCCGACGGCTCGCTTAACGGCGTGTCGGTCAACGGCTCGATCCAGGCCTCTGGCGAACGCTCGCTCAACACCTCGTCGCTGTCGGTCATCAACACCGGCCTCCTGAGCAAGACGATCACCGTCGCGGTCAGCGACACGGATTTCCCCGGCGTGACGCACAAGGACCTCCTGGCGGGCGCTGGGACGTGGCAGGACGCGCTCGGCGCGACGATCACGCTGAAGTGGTTCGACGATCCCGCCAACCATCAGGGCGCGGCGACGGCCTTCGACACGCCCGGCACGCAGGTGGGCATCTTCACCAACACGGCGCTCTCGGACCCCGACGCCTTCGCGACCGATCAGGAGACGACCTTCGTCAACCCCGGCCCGTTCTCGCTCACCGAGCAGGCGGCCTTCACGCTCAAGGGCGGCGCGGAGCTGCTGAACCGTGGGCAGGCGATTGAGGCGATCCCTGAGCCGTCGACCTGGGCGATGCTGGTCGTGGGCTTCGTGGGCTTGGCCTGGGGGAGCTTCACCCGTCGTCGGGTTCGTGAGCTTCGATCAGCTCTCTGAGCTGCGCCAGCTCGGTCTTGTGCGCGGCCCATAAGCCGGGGCCGCGCGAGGCGCAGACCGCCGCCAGGGCCTGCCGTTTGCGCGTGAGAGGTTCAAAGCGGTTCATCGCCTCCTCGACGCGCACAAGCTCTTCGATGAGCCTCTTCGGATTGATGCGCGCCTCGGTGACGATCTCGTTGCAGGCGTCGCAGCAGCGCCCCTTCTGTGCGAGCGGGGCCGGGTTGTTGCCGATCCGCTCGTAGGGCAGTCCACAGAGGCAGCAGGTGGGGTCTGGCTTGCGCTTGGGCATCATTCCTCCTCCTCGTCGTCATCGTCGCTCTGCATGGCCCTGAGGACCTCCTCGCCGGTCACGATCACGACCGAGCCGACGAGGCGGTCTTGCGGCCCGTCGTATGTGTCAAAGACTGGGCCTCCGACTAATTTGTACCAGAGCGCGGTGGCGCGCGAGTTGACGGGCATCTGCTTGCGCTTGCCGTCCTCGTCGCAGAAGGCGACGCAGGGCTCGCCCTGGTAGTGGGTGAAGCCCGGCACTCGCTCGATGTAGCCGCCGCCGATCCCGGCCTTCAGCTCCTGCAAACGCGGCGGGGCCGCCAGCTCTTGCGAACTGACGGCCCCGCTGGCCGGGATGATGGTGAGGATGCCCCTCACGCTGCGATCTTCGCCTCGGCCAGGATTTCCTGAGCGCGCCTGACCGCCGCATAGCGGTCCTCCCACCACCCCAGGATGCTGTCCTTCTCATCCTGGCTGCGGCCCTTGCCGGGGATTTGGTCGCTGCCGTCGAGCAGCCCCTCAAGGTAGTCCGACACTGTGCGCAGCGCCCCCATGAGGCGCTGCTGGTCGTCGTCGTGTCCAATCATCGCGATGTCTCCCTTTACGCGGCGCGCTTGGTCAAGAGGTGGATCTCGGCCTTCGCGATGGCGTCGTGTTCGGCGGTCTGGGTGTAGCGGATCGCCGTTTGCAGGTTCCATCCATAGATCGCCTGCAGCGTCTGGTGCTTCGCCCCGGCCGCCGCCAAGCG
>Ga0210392_10001604_pt1 | contig 11830 bp, 16 predicted proteins | sample IncBWC30OmetaG_FD_161057 | JGI IMG/M metagenome (GOLD analysis project Ga0210392, IMG submission 161057) | Forest soil microbial communities from Barre Woods Harvard Forest LTER site, Petersham, Massachusetts, United States - Inc-BW-C-30-O ...
TTCCTGCAGAAGAAACGCGCGCCCTTCTTCGGTGATTCGAAATAGGAACGGTCGCGTTGCTACGTCCAACACGCGCTTCTGCACATTGCTCAACTCGATCTCCAGCACTTCGTCCAGTTCCTCGCGCTCCAGGGGATGGAACACGACAACTTTGTCCAAGCGATTCATGAACTCAGGTGAAAACTTGCGCCTGGCCGCCTCGACCGCGGTCCTCTCCACCTTTTTGTACAATCCAGTTGTCGCCTTGTCGTTCGGCTGGACGAATCCCATTCCGCCTTGCAGCAGATCCGCGATCTGTCCACCAACGAGGTTCGAGGTAAGAAAATTTATTGTTTGCGACAAGTCCACTCGCCGGTTGTCGCCCAGTGTCAGCGTCGCTTTGTCCAGCATCCCTAACAGCAATTGCCATAGCGCGTCACTCGCCTTTTCAATCTCGTCGAACAGCAAAAAACTCACTTTCATGTGATCGCGGTGGCTTGCGGCCAACGCTTCTTGCGTTATGAGCGCGTGTGATTCGCGGTGCCCCAGATATCCTGGCGGCGAACCAATCAATTTAGAGATTTCGTGAGAGTGTTGAAATTCCGCGCAGTCCACTTTGATAACAGCGCGACTGTCTCCAAACAGAATCTCAGCAGCCGCTTCGACGATGCGCGTCTTCCCAGAGCCTGTCGGCCCTAAAAACAGCAGGTTTCCGATCGGCCGGGAAGGTGACTGCAACCCAGCGCAAAACATTTGGTATAGGTCGACCAGGGCCTGCACCGCCTGATCTTGCCCCACAACTTTTTCCCGCAGTGCACGCTCAAACTGGCAAGCCGTTGAACCCCGTTTTTCCGTGTCCAAAACTCCGGCGAGTTCGCGATCCGCAGGTTCCCCCCAGCATGCATCGAGTCTCTGATGGGCCGATTGTGTTGCTGTGAACATAACTGCTCCTTCTCCGCAAACGCTCAAATCAAACGTTTCGCGTTCATTACCTATGTCTCCTGATTCTCACCAGATTTTCGTTCCTGCCGCTGTCTCTTGATCCACTCTCGGATGTAGAGTCCGCAGTTCTTTAGCTTGATCGAGTCAGCTTCCCACTTCTCCAAAAACTTAACGGCCTCGCCGTCCACGGACCGCAAATCTGTACAGTCCAAGACAATTCGTTTGCCTTTTCCTTCTGCCGCAATCAGCGCCTCCATCTCCGACACGTTTTCCGTGGTTAGTTGACCACTGACCTTAAAGACCACTTGACCGTTTGTCTTCCTCGTGATCCGCAGCATGGGGTTCCTCTCCGACCTCACAACGCTTCAACGTAGAGGGCAATTGAAGCTCCAATCGTAAGTACCTGAAGAAGAACCTGTTAGCAGTTGTGCGCGCGGCGAGCTTTCGACAAATGGCGAGGCGTGTACAAAAGGCATCGGCGCGTGATTACCCAAGTACTCCGCAGTGAATCGAATCTTGGTAGGGCTCGGGACTGCCGAGAAGGCTCAGTTCAATCGACCTTATCGATGCGCGGCATGTCTCCACGGCGGGAATCCGACTTGATGGATACGCAAGCGCTTGTCGACTCGATTCCGGCGCTGATTCACACCGGCAGGCCCGACGGTTACCCTGACTACTTCAATAAACGTTGGCTGGAGTATCTGGGAGTCACTTTGGACAAAGTGACCGGCTGGAATTGGACGGCTGTCGTTTACCCTGAGGAGGTCGAGGGGATCGCGGGCCTGCTGTACCTAGTGAACGGCGTGACCGGCGGCATTATCCGTGTCCCCAGCAGACTGATCGTATCTGGTAACGCGGCTGCAACCGGCAACAACATCCTCGCTTCCGAGAGACTCTTTCGCCTCGGACACAAGACGTCACCCCTTCCGGTTCCGCGTAGTTAGAAGTCCTCGATGTGGAGTGAGCTGTTCGGATCTCCACCACGCCATGAGGCTGCAAACTCAGTTTGTCCTAAAAAATGCGGCGGCATTTTCCGTATCGGTAAAAGCAAAAGAGGCTTGAGTGTTTGCGGATGCCCGCAGGTACAGACCAACCACTGAATTTCATCCTCGTTCTCCTACAACGGCAAGGATTGTGTTCGACCGCGGAGCGCATTCGGAGGCGATGTTAGGCCGCTCCCTGCTGCCTCTCCTCCAGTTCAAATGCTCTTTCCAGAATATCTGCGGCAATCGAAAGACCGTCCGTGCTGCGGATTGCTTCCTGCACTCTCCGAACGTTATCCCGGAACGTGGAATCTCCGAGCACCCGTTTGATCGCTGCTACAAAATTCTCTGGGGACGCCTGGTCCGGGGAGATGACAATGCCCACCTTTTTGTTCGCTATCCTCGCCGCCACACCTGGTTGATCATTGGTTATCGGCAGCGCAAGCATAGGTACACCGCTAGAAAGGGATTCAAGGGCAGTGTTCAATCCCGCGTGAGTGATACACAGAGAACTGCGTCTGAGGATGTCGATTTGGGGCGCGTAACTCACTACCATCACATTCGCAGGAACGGCTCCGAGCTGTTTCGAATCGAGCTGGCCACCAACAGCAAGGACAAACTGTAATTCCTTCAATCCAATCGCAGCTTGCGTGATCGAACGAAAAATGTCTATCAATCCATTCTGTAGCGTACCCATCGAAGCGTAGACGATCGGTTCGCCTGTAAGCTGCTGCCAGGGAAAACCGAAGTCCATCCGGCCGCGACCATCGTGGAATGGCCCGGCATACTGGAATTGTGGAAAGTCGGGAGCGCAACCAAAATCGAATTCCCTGGGGCACTGGGTAACCCAGGCAAGAGGAGAAAGAGTCGAATGCGGATTGTTCCAGTCAACGGAGAGCCCAACCTCTCTTGCGTAGGCCTGGGCTACTGCCGTGACAGGTTCCAGGAGTATTCTGGCCCGTCGAACTCCCTCGATATTTCTGGCCAGAGCATCCACTCCAGTCTTGTATGGCCAGTCCACGAAGCAGATAGGAGTTCGTCCCGTGTAATCGACGTGAAGAGCGTTGGAGACATGGACGAAGGGCATTCGAAGGTGCATCGGTATCAATTCGACATAAGGTTGATACTGATCAAGGACAATCCCATCCACTCCAGCCTTGGAGAGGGTATCCGGAAGGGACTCAAATAATGATTTGGTGTATCCCTTCATCATCGAATTGACGGTAAAGTGCAGGGCATCTTCACCTGACAACTCACTGAGGCGGCGCACGAGCTTACCGAGCGAGCCGGCTGGATATGCCGCCTCCGAACAAGGTACAAACCGCAGCCCCGCAGCCTCAACAAAAGGCGCAACGTCGGCGAGGGAGATAAATACGACGTCATGGCCGCGTGACTGGAGCTTACGGGCCAATGTTGTCATGGGATTCAGATGCCCAGGTACAGGTAGGCTAACGAAACCAATTCGCATAATTGCCCTCCGCAAATTTCGTATCGCACGTCTGTATGAACAACTAGCGCAGACGTTGGTTCGAAAGTACGGCAAACGAAATGGCAGAGCTTGTCAGAACGTAGCCTATTGTCACAATTGGATCCTTTTATCTCGAGACATTCTGTGAATCCAGTGGCGAGTTCAAGGCCGTAAGCTGCGACGGTAGTCGCTCGGAGTGACCCCAACAAACTTATGAAACAAGCGGCTCAGGTGGGAATGGCTCGAAAAGCCGCAATCGAGAGCGAAGTCAATGAGTGCTCGCTCGCGCCAATTTTGCATGCGTTTATTCTAGCCAGATTCAGCCCCCAACGTCATCGTCGGCGCCATAGCAGTTTGTATGTCTTCCGCTCTTCAGGGAAGGCCGCAACCGGCTCGCAGACGGAGTCGAGGGGCATTTTTCAGTCCTCCGTTTCTGCTTTTAAACTCGCGGGTGGTCGAATCCACGCGATGTCAGCTCGTCACGGGCTGCAAGGACCTGATCAATCTCGTAGTCCTCTGCGGGAAATGCCTCGCCGGTGATGCAGGTGAAACACGCGTATCCCGCCGAAACGGACCCGACAACCCAGATGGGTGCCCCGCAGGAGCAACGCGCTCCCGCCAAGGCGTCAGAAACGCAACTGCGCAAACGTGCGAGCAGCTCCTTGGGATTCTCGTCAGGGTTAGCCTTGACGTGCAGCTGGACGTACTTCCCGATACCGATCGGTATGAAGCCCATCCCTCTCCTCCCTTCGCCCGTGCGTCGCTACCTGTACGGAAGCTCGTGCGCCTCGAGCCAGTCGCGTGCGATTTCTGCCAGCGCTTCCTCGTGGAAGCGATACCAACTTTTTTCTATGCCCAGGCGCCGGATCGTACTCCCAAACATCCGAAAGGCGCCTGCCCCATGAATAGCCTCCAGCAGTTTCTGCCGCAGCTGTTTGCTATGCTGCGCCCCTGCGAATTCATTCATAATAGACCACTCATGAATCCTGAAGCGGTCCGGCAACTGCAGGGAGCGGCTGCTCGCCAGCATGGCGCGGACCTTCCGCACCATCTCGCGCTGCCATTCAGGGAGATTGTCTTGAGATTCCTCCGGCTCTTCTGCCAGACGCCGTACTTCCTCTGTCGCAGTGACGATCTCGCCCGTGTCTGGATCCAGGTAGGAAAGGCAATTCTCGCCCTGCATCTCCAGTGTCTCGATGACCTCTCGAAGAGAAATGACAGTTGCCATGCTGTTCCACGCTGCTGCCGAAGCAACCCTCACGGCCGGAAGGCAATCATTGCGACCATCGCACGACATTCCAAGCGTAGTCCCAAGAGATTCTTTAGAGATTCTCTCCCGCTCGAGTCGAACGGTCGCATCCCCGGAGCGGGCATTTGGGCCCGGGTCAAAAACGAGACCGACCGAAAGTAGCCCGCACGACAACGCCCCGAAAACTCCAGTTGGTTACCTTCCGACATGGACCACTCGACCTGGTTTTATTGATTGCAATGCGACCAGGGCCTCAGGAGCATGTGGCAACAAGTCTTTCAGAGCAATAGATTTGGTGCGAAAAATCACGACTGCGATTTTACGTCCAGCCAGATTCTGCTCGTATCGAAAGCCACGGTCCAGCGTCACCAGAACATCAAAACCTGCCGCTTCAGCGGCGTCCAGAAGCCCACCGTTCTTGAGCCCACAAAAGCCGACGTACCGAGCCGATTGGCATTCGTGCCCATTTGCGCATTCTTTGATTGACACACTCGTCGAGCAAAATCCGCATGTACGCGTGTTTAGCGGTCAGTGACAAGAGGGTTAGACAGGCACTGTTTGGCCTGTTCGAGAGCGGCAATTGCCACGTCGCGCGTCACAGAAGGAAATCCTTCCAGGAACTCCTCGAGGGTTTCGCCACTTTCGAGGGAGTCGAAAAGCGCCTGGACTGGTACTCGCGTTCCCCGAAACACAGGCGTCCCGCCGAGAATATCAGGGTCTTTCACGATGATGTTGTTCGAGGGACTCATAGTTGTCTCCAGTAAGGCGGAATTATATCACCGTTGATTTCCCCGGCCTTGCGACCATGGGATGTCGACCAGATGACACATTGAGGAATGGTAGCTGGGCGGGAACCCTTAAGGAATCATGGGCGAACTAACAATTCGCCAGCCACAGGTTGCCCGTGGTCCCGCTCAAGAATCCGATCCAAGGGTTCACCGGCAGGGGTCATTCAGTAAGAGGATTGTTCGCCCTTCGTGACGAGTGAGCGCCAGAGGCTTGGCTGCCCACGCGAGATCGAGTTCGGCTGCGAGCGAGTATTCGCGCTCGAGCCGTAGGAGACTCTGAGGTGACGGCTGTTCTGCGGAGAGTGCGATGTCGATTCTGACGACAGGCTAGGAGGACGTCAGCACGCAATCACGCCAACCGCTGCGCAATCCGAACAGCGCGGTTCAACCTCACCCGAGAACAGACACTGATTGACTCTGCCGGTCCGTAACCCAACTGGGATGAACTTCCCAAAAAAATGTATTGGCACCAGGAATTGTATCCCTTTCCTTTCTGGACGTTCCCTCTAGTCGGTTCCGACAGAACGTTTTCGAGCCAGTCTCATGGAACAACATCAATTTGTAGTTTCATCTCTCCGTGGCCTTTGCCGCAGAAATGCGCGCATTGGCCTATAAAGTGACCGGTTTGTTGCGGAGTGAACTGAATCTCGGTTTCCTGGTCTTTCTTTATGTCGCCAGACTTGATATTCAACCCGTCCACCTTAAGACCGTGCGTGACATCGGTGCTGCGCAGCGCCAAGACAACTGGCTCACCTTTCTTAAGAGTGATTACGTCTGGGTCGTAGGTAAATCTCTTGGCGATAACCCATGGCGTTCCAGTCAAAGTGGATCAGGTCGCGCAGCTCCTCGAGGACAAGGGACTCCGCAACTATGGAACGGACGCCGCCAGGATCGAGCAAGCGGGCAGGGGTAGCAAGGAGATGGATAAAGAGAATAACCAGATTGTCATCGCAGAATCGTAGCAGGAAGGGGAATCCTAAGGCGATCTGGGCAAAACAACAATTCGCCAGCCAAAGCTTGCTCGACTAGGACTCGCCCAATAGCAGAATGCTGTTTCCTTCCCATAAGCCAAGTCCCAAATCTCACAAAGCCTCGGTTCCCTTGCTAAAGCCACCTCTGGATAACTACACTAACGTCAACGTCAACTCAGGAGGACTGCCATAAAACTATCAGCCTTCTGCGGCGTCAGCGTCGACGGCTTTCTGGCTCGCCCGGATGACGCGCTCGACTTCTTGCACGCAGGTGAGCAGGAGCCTCACGGGTTCAAGGAATTCCTCACCAGTGTCGACGTCGTCGTGATCGGCCGCAGGACCTTCGATGTCGTGCTCAAACTCGGGCACCTGGTACTTTACGGCAAGAAGCCTGTGATTGTGCTGAGCAGCCGTCCGCTCGATTTCTCGTCAGTCAAAGGTGGCGTGGTAGAGGAGATGTCGGGCGAACCGGCCGAAATCGTAAAGCAGCTCAAATCCCGCGGCTTCAAACACGCTTATATAGACGGCGGCATCACGATTCAGCGATTCCTCGCGGCCGGATCCATCGACCGATTGGTGATCACGCGCGTGCCAGTACTGATCGGAGCAGGCATCCCGTTGTTTGGTCCAATGCCGCGCGACATCAGTCTTCGCCACGTCGCGACGCGCAGCTATAACGGGGGCCTCGTGCAGAGCGAATACGAGATTGGCACGAAAGGATTGTCGCAATAGCGAACGGTGTATGGCTCTTGTCGTTTTCATTCGCGGCATCAACGTTGGCGGGCACCGGACCTTTCGCCCAAGCGTTCTCGCAAGAGGATTGGGCAACTATGGTGTCGTGAATGTCGGAGCTGCCGGCACCTTTGTCGTTCGCAAACCTGGATCAAGAGCAAAATTCCGCGCAGCCCTGCTGCGCAAGTTGCCGTTCAAGGCGGAAGTTGTGCTCTGCGACGGTCGTGATCTTATCCACTTGGAGACGGAGAGTCCGTTTGGAGCCGAGCAGCCACGCCCCGACACTGTTCGATTCGTCAGCATCCTGTCGAAAGCGGGGGCCCTGCGCGCTGTCTTGCCAGTCACATTTCCACCCGACGGGAAGTGGTTCGTGCGAGTGATCGCGTCCAAGAACCAATTCGTCTTTGGGGTGTACCGTCGCCACATGAAGACCATTGGCTATCTTGGCCGGATCGACAAGCTGTGCGGTATGCCGGCAACCACACGCAACTGGAACACGATCCTTGCCGTGGTGCGGATTTTGAAAGGCCAGGAGAAGAAGGCCGCTGATCAGAGCCCCCCAAATGGCATCCGGAGTTGATGCACGGACGATCCAAGTCTGACGGGCGAAAAATCGCTTAAGCTACTAAGAACGAATATCCCGCCTCAGTGCAGCAGACCACCATTTCCGGCGGTCGCTTCCGACTTACCGACCACTGGGGATTTGAACGCGCAGGTTGAGTGCAATCGCAATTTCACGACAGACTCATGCATTGCTACCATAAGCAGCGATCGTGGTGAGGTGAACCATGACAATCGCACCCGTTACAAGCGTTAATGTCAAGCAGGCTGTGCCGTTTTTCGGCGTGAGCAACATGGAAGCTTCGCTGCGGTTTTATGTCGACGGGCTTGGCTTCAAAATGAAGCACTGGTGGATTCCGGAGCGGATTGAGGACAACCCCGACGGGAGAATTCGCTGGTGCTGGCTTGAACTTGGGGATGCCGCCGTTATGCTTCAGGAGTTTTTGTCGGAGCGCCTTCCGAAGGAAACACTTGGGGTTGGAACATCGGTCTGCTTTATGTGCGAAGACGCGCTGGCGCTTTATCGCGAGTTCAAATCACGCGGAATACAGACGCGGAAACGTCCATTTGTTGGAAACCGCCTCTGGGTAGTACCGTTGATCGATCCCGACGGCTACCGCATTGAGTTCGAGAGTCCGAGCGATGCGCCAGAAGAAAGCGAGCTTGAGGAATAGAGCCGGTAGAGTGTGACCTGAAGATTCCTTCCGAATTCCCGACATCCGGGACTTATCGCGTGGCGGCCCAAATCGAAATGCCGAACGGCCACTTCCTCGGTGTGCGCGTATCTCGGGAACTTACTGGCTTTCGGTTCGGCGCTGAAGAGTCTGTACTTTGCGGCGATCATACTGCGCGCAAGTATTCGTGGACAAGCTGGATCGCGGTGGCCCCCTCTCCCACCGCAGATGCGACGCGCTTGACGGAGCGGCAGCGCGCGTCGCCGACAGCGAACACTCCCGGCATGCTCGTCTCCAAGAAAAAAGGTTCGCGCTCGAGCCTCCACCCGCTGGGCGGATGGCCCGAGCGGAGCAAGTCGCGGCCGGTCAAGATATATCCCTTGGCATCCATCTCGATGGTGCCCGCGAGCCACTGAGTATGGGGTGTGCCCCCGACGAGAACGAACAGACCGGCGGCGCGCAATTTCTCGCGCTTACCGTCGACGCGTTCCACAGTGACTGCCTCGAGGCGTCTGTCACCATGGCCGTCCACCACCCAAGTCCCGAGCCGCACGTCGATGTTGGAAAGCGGGCCGATCTGGCGAATGAGGTAGTCGGACATGCTTGCAGCAAGAGACTGGCCGCGCACGACCATCGTGACACGCGAAGCGAACCGCGCCAGATGTATAGCCGCCTGTCCCGCCGAGTTGCCAGCGCCCACGATAAGGACCTCTTCGCCTGTGCAAGTTGGTGCCTCGCTCAAGGCGGCGCCGTAGAAAACGCCAACTCCCGCGAAACGCTCGACGCTCGGTACGTCCAAACGGCGGTAGGCCACACCAGTGGCGATGACAACTGTCCGGCTTTCTATCTCCGCACTGTCAGAAAGGGTCGCGATGAGCCGCATCCCGTCTGCGCGCAGTCTGGTGGCTGCCTTGGTGAAGACGATGGACACACCGAACCGCTGTGTCTGCTCAAAAGCTCTATGCGCAAGCTCCCCTCCGCTTATACCCCGCGGAAAGCCGAGGTAATTCTCAATGCGGGAACTCGTTCCAGCCTGGCCACCAATGGTCTCTGGGTCCAGCAGCAGAGTACGCAGACCTTCGGACCCGGCGTAAACGGAGGCCGCGAGCCCAGCAGGGCCGGCTCCCACGATGGCCACGTCGTAGAGCCCAGGCTCCGGCGTGGTCCTGACGCCTAGCGCCGTCGCAGTCTGCTCGTTGGTTGGGTCGACGAGCACAGGGCCGTGGTGAAAGCAAAGCACGGGTAAACGTGATCCGTGCACGCCAGCCTGGGCAAGGATCCGCCTACCTTCTTCGGACTCACTATCGTAAAACCCAAAGGGAACCGTACTACGCTCCAGGATGTCGCGCAGTGCGTGGGAGCGCGGATTCCACTGCTCGCCGATGATCCGAATCGCCTCGAATCCGCGCTCCTGCCTGGTCGGGCGCAAGCCTCCGAGAAGATCGTCGACAACCGGGTAGAGCCGTGTAACCACAGGTTCGCAAGGCTTGTAGAGGAAGTAGTCGATCCGTCCCGTCCGCATCGCTCCAGTAATAAGGTCGAATGCCGAAGGGTCAACGTATCGCGCGCTCAGAACCCTCCGGGCGTTGGGAAAGAGCTCACGAGCACGCCGCAGTAGCAAGAGGAGGTCTGCGTCTCCCAGGTCCCGCGAGACGATGAGCAGGGCGACGGTGATGCCTGCGACAGAGAGTGCCGCCAGGGTCGCGTGTGCCTCACTCGCAGTAGCGGCTGTGCGTATCTCGTATTCGCTTGCGTAACGAGAGGTCAATGCGCTGGCAAATGTCGCGAGGTCGTCCGCGTCGTTGTCAACAACCAGGAAAACTGAGTCGGTCACCCCACTGCCCCCACGTTCGGTCCTCACGATTGCGTTCAGACCGTTCGTTGTACGCTCGCCGGACTCCAGCGAATAACGGCAATCCGGAGAGCGCCGGGATAAACCGGCATGTTGTAAGGGGACGCCTTCCTTTTGGCGCCGGCGGCGACAAAGAAGGCGCGGAACATCTCGCGTGCGTCTGGATGGTCTTGCCCGGATTTTTGGCAAATTTTTGGCAAACAGCTTTTCGAGAGTGAAATGCGATGGGTGGCAGAATTCGAAATACCCGCATAAATACTGGGATTTATGGTGGGCCTGGGTGGACTTGAACCACCGACCTCGCCCTTATCAGGGTAACGCGGTTAGGTTTTACAACAACATACAAGACCGCGGGGACTGCCAAACACCGCGTAAGTCATACAAGACATCGCATTTTGTGGGTTGGGTTGTGGGTTGGAAATTCGCCCGATCAGGCGAAGAAGTTGCATCAGCCAATGCAACCCGCGGCCAAGCATTTTTTCGATGGCCTATAGCTGGACAACGCGGACGTGCATTCGGGCCCCCACGGGTCGAGACAAGGGAATTGGCGGGCTCACCACAGCGAACAAAAGACGAGGGCAGGGCGCTGCTGGTCTAATAGCTCGACAGATCCAGAGTCGGCAGGCTCTTTCAAACGCTGCTATTTTCGTGCGGATGACACCGAAAAAGATCAATCCCCCACAAACTGCCGCACTACCCCGCAGCAAATGGATTCTCAACCCGTACTCCTAGGATCGTTTGCCCCGGATTCAGGTCTTCCGAGATCAGCCGTACTGCTCCACTCTTGCTCGCCGCTGCCACCACCAGCGCGTCCCAAAATCCCAGATGCGCCTCGTCTTCAATGCGAAAAGCTGTTGCGATCTCTTCTGTTGTCGTTTGCATGCACCAGCTCCGGTAACTCTCAACAATAGTGCGCGCCGTTACCCTCGGCAGCGGTGTAGCAATTTTTCGCGTAACGTTCACGTAGAACTCTTGCAGCACTTGCATGCTTAAGACGCCTTCCCTCTCGCTCCATAGCTCGCGCAGCACATTCCTTGCGATTTCGTGCTTTTGTCCGGCGTCGACATCGTGCGCGTAGATCAGCACATTGGTGTCGACAAACGTTCTACCGATCATGGAGTTCGTCCCGGCTCGCTTGGATCACCCCGCCCAGCCGAAAACCTTTCTCTAGCAGGGCCAGCGCCTGACGCTCTGCCCGTTCGTATGCATCTTCCTCGCCAACGAGGTCCTCGATTTGCCGCGCCAGTAGACCGCTAATAGAGGTCCCGCGTTTGGCTGCAAGAATCTTGGCCTTGCGCAGTGTCTGATAGTCGATACTTACTGTTACGTTCTGCTTCATAGACTCTTTCGAATACAGGGTCTGGATCCACGTACAGTACGTATAACACGCATTTTGCGTGACTGCAAGCCATCAGTCGGCTTACCCTCCCCCTGTTCTTACTGTCATGCCTAGCCTCGCCCGCCTGATTGGCTGCGAACATATCAAATATCGATATACACATTTACGAAAAACGATATGTGTGTTATCGTTTATCAATAACACGATGCGGCTCTGCCCTTAAGAGCCAAGGAGACGGTCTCATGAACAAATCGTACCCTGACACTCTGACGCTGTCGCGGAGAGTCCTCCG
>Ga0210392_10001605_pt1 | contig 11827 bp, 10 predicted proteins | sample IncBWC30OmetaG_FD_161057 | JGI IMG/M metagenome (GOLD analysis project Ga0210392, IMG submission 161057) | Forest soil microbial communities from Barre Woods Harvard Forest LTER site, Petersham, Massachusetts, United States - Inc-BW-C-30-O ...
GGCCGGTGCATCGCCGGCGCCGGTCCTGAGCGCCCATCCGCTGCGCCAGCCGGCGCCGCCGATGGCGGTCGGGGCGGATGCGATGCCGGAAACTGCGCCGATGATGGAGGCAATGACGGCGTCGGCGCCGATGCCGATCACGGCGGCGGTTTCGCCGGTGCACAGCATGACCGCCAGCGTGCAGCCCATCGGCGCCGCGCCGCAGGCCGCACCGCAGCGCCAGGCGCCGGGGCGTGGCGGACTGTTTGCCGAAGCGCCGCGGCCGGTCGCGGCGGCGCCGGCGCAACCGGCGGCCGAAGCGCCGCGGCTCAGCCTGTTCAGCACCGTGACGGGTGCGTTCCGCCGGCGTCAGCCTGGGCCGGCGGCGACGTCCGAGCCGGGAGCGCCGGTTCGCGCCGAACCGACGCTGCCCGAGGCGCGCACCGAGCAGCAGCCACGCGCCTCGGTGCGGCAGACCGCCGGGGATGAAGTGGCGGGGCTCGATATCCCGGCGTTCCTGCGCCGCCAGTCGTCGTAGCGGATGGGGCCGGGCGGTCGCACGCGACGGCCCGCCCCCCTTCGTCATTCCCGCGCAGGCGTTAATCAAGGCGTCGCAATACGGCGTCGCAATACCGTCGGGACGGTCCCGGATTCGCGCCTGCGTGGGAATGACCGGGGGGTGTTGGGATGACAAAAGGCGGACGGCGAGCGGATTTGCTGCACCGCGGCGAGGCATTGTATCATGCCTCACACAGCGTTGCACTTCGTTGCTTCTAAAACCCACAAATTCAACTGGTTATACAGAAATATTCAGCAACAATCATTGACTGGCCAAGGCTCGCGACCCGACCCTAGGTTGCTACCGCCGGCGGTGGCTGCCACCACTCGGAGACGATCGGGTTAAAGAGACGAGGCGCATGGACGGTTTGTCGCACAGCTCGGTGTCCGGAACGGCCACATGGTGCCAACGCACCTTGAAGGCGCCGATCGGCTGCGTCGGGGTCGGACTGCACTCCGGTCGCCGGGTCAGCCTGACACTGCGGCCCGCCGCGGAAGATCATGGCATCGTATTCCGCCGCACGGATCTGGGCCGCGATATTCCCGCCCGCTTCGACCAGGTGGTGGACACCCATCTCGCCACCGTGCTGGCCGACCGTCGCTGGGCCTCGGCGCGTGTCGGCACCGTGGAACACCTGATGGCGGCGCTCTCGGCGCTGGAGATCGACAACGCGCTGATCGAGCTGGACGGGCCGGAAGTGCCGGCGCTGGACGGGTCCGCCGCGCCATTCGTCTTCCTGCTGGATTGCGCCGGGGTCGTCGAACAGGCGGCGTCGCGTGCCACCATCGAGATCCGCCGTCCGATACGGGTCTCCGAGGGCGACGCGTTCGCTGAACTGCGTCCCGGCGCACCCGGCCAGCGCGGGCTGGAGATGGCGCTGTCGATCGATTTCGCCGCCGCGGCCATCGGCCGGCAGGCGCTGTCGCTGACTCTCACGCCAGACAGCTTCCGCAGCGAACTGGCGCGGGCGCGCACCTTCACCCTGGTCGAGGAAGTCACGCAGCTGCGTGCCGCTGGCCTGGCGCAGGGCGGCAGCCTGGAGAATGCCGTCGTGGTCGATCAGGCCCGTGTGCTGAATCCAGCCGGACTGCGCATGCCGGACGAATTCGCCCGCCATAAGCTGCTCGATGCGGTCGGCGACCTCGCATTGGCCGGCGCCCGGCTGCAAGGCCGGTTCGTCGCGCATCGCTCGGGCCATGCGCTGAACAACCGGCTGCTGCGGACGCTGTTCGCCGACGCCTCGGCGTGGCGCGAACTGTCGGCGGCACCGCTGGCCGTCGCCGCCGCCTGATCCGCTCCGGCGGCCGCTTCGCGCCGCGATGCGGCATGGTATAAGCAGCGCGATGGAACCGATTCACCCGCTGTCCCGCAGTGCGTTGCGCCGCTTCGCGCTGGGTCTTGTCGTCATCCTGCCGGTGCTGTCCGGCTGCGGCAGTTCGAAGGACGATGAAGCCAAGCAGAATGCACCGGTTGCGCCGGTCGAGGATCTCTACAACAACGGCGTTGACGCGATGAATGCGCGACGCTTCGCCTCCGCCACCGACCAGTTCAACCTGGTGGAGCAGAACTACCCGTACTCGACCTGGGCGGTGAATGCGCAGCTCATGCAGGGCTACACGCAGTACCTGCAGAACCACTACACCGATGCACTCGGCACGCTTGACCGCTTCATCCAGCTGCATCCGACGCATCGCGACGTGGCCTATGCGTATTACCTGCGGGCGCTGTGCTATTACGAGCAGATCGCCGACATCCAGCGCGACCAGCGCGGCACCGACCTGGCGATGAATGCGCTGCAGGAGGTGGTGAACCGTTTCCCTGACAGCGCCTACGCCCGCGACGCGCGGCTGAAGATCGACCTGTGCCGCGACCACCTCGCCGGCAAGGAGATGGAGATCGGCCGATGGTACGAAAGCCAGCACCTCTACGAGGCGGCGATCGGCCGGTTCCAGCGCGTGGTGGACGACTACCAGACCACCAACCACGTTCCCGAGGCGCTGCACCGGCTGACCGAGATCTACCTCATCCTCGGGCTTCGCGATCAGGCGCGGAAGACCGCGTCGGTGCTGGGCTACAATTATCCCGGCAGCCAATGGTACGAGGACAGCTACAACGACCTGTTCGACAGCGGGCTGGTGCAGCAGCCAGGCCCGCCACCGCCCCAGGATAACCGTGGCTTCTTCTCCCGCACCTGGCACTCGATTTTCTGATCGCATGCGGCGACGGGCGCGGCCGAATGCTTAGCGCCTTGTCCATCCGCGACGTGGTGCTGATCGAGCGGCTGGACCTGTCGTTCGACGCCGGCCTCACCGTGCTGACCGGCGAGACCGGCGCCGGCAAGTCGATCCTGCTGGACAGCCTTGGCCTGGCGCTGGGTGCGCGCGCGGACGCGGGACTGGTGCGGGCCGGCGCGGAGCAGGCCAGCGTCACGGCCTGTTTCGCGCCGCCGCCGGGCCATCCGGTCGCCGCCTTGCTGACCGACCAGGGGCTGGAGGCGGAAGACGAGGTGGTGCTGCGCCGGGTGCTGACCAAGGACGGCCGGTCCCGCGCCTTCATCAACGACCAGCCGGTCGGCGTCGCGCTGCTGCGGCGGGCAGGGGCGCTGCTGGTCGAGGTGCAGGGTCAGCACGAGCAGATCGGCTTGGCCGATCCGGCCAGCCATGCCGGCCTGCTCGATGCGTTCGGGGTGTCACGGCCGCTGCGCGACAGGACCGCTGCCGCCTGGCGGCAATGGCGTGAGGCGCTCGCCGCACTGGAGGCGGCGCGCGAGGCCATCGCTGCGGCGGAGCGCGACGAGGAATGGCTGCGTCATGCGGTCGAGGAACTCGCCGGCCTGGCACCGCAGCCGGGCGAGGAAGACCGTCTGGCACAGGAGCGCCTGCACCTGCAGCAGGGCGAGCGGCGCGCCGAGGCGATCGCGGCGGCGTTGTCGGAACTGACGCCGCACGACCGGCGGAACCACGGTCCCGCCGCGGCCTTGCGGGCGGCATCGCGTGCGTTGCAGCGGCTGATCACGCCGGCGCAGCCCGAAGCGGCCAATCCGGCGACCCCTGCGCTCGCCGCGCTGGAACGTGCGGAGGAAGCACTGGCCGAAGCGGAGACCTTCCTGACCCGGCTGGCGAGCGAGGCGGAGGCCGATCCGCGCCTGCTGGAGAAGGCTGAGGAGCGGCTGTTCGCGCTGCGCGCGACTGGCCGCAAGCATGCGGTGACGGTGGGTGAACTGCCGGCGCTGCTCGATACGCTGTGCGGTCGGCTGGCGGCATTGGAAACCGGCGCGGCGGAGGTGGTCGCGCTGGAGCAGGCGGTGCGCGACACGCGCGCGGCGTACCACGAAGCGGCCACTGCGCTGGGCGCCGCACGGCGCGCAGCGGCGACCAAGCTGGATCGTGCGGTAGCGAAGGAGTTGCCGCCGCTGCGGCTCGACAAGGCGCGCTTTCATGCCGAGGTGGCGGCGTTGGAGGAGGCAGATTGGGGACCGGGCGGCGCGGATGCGGTGCGCTTCCTGATCGCCACCAATCCGGGGCAGGAGCCTGGTCCGCTGGGCCGGATCGCCTCGGGCGGCGAATTGTCGCGACTGATGCTCGCGCTGAAGGTGGTGTTGTCATCCGGCTCGCCCGTGCCGACCTTGGTGTTCGACGAGGTCGATGCCGATGTCGGCGGCGCAACGGCGGCGGCGGTCGGCGAACGGCTGACCCGGGTGGCGGAGCGGGTGCAGGTGCTGGTGGTGACACACAGTCCTCAGGTGGCGGCGCGCGGTGGGGCGCATCTTCGGGTCTCCAAGCTGGCGGCGCGCGGCCGTGCCGCCACGCGGGTGGATCAACTGGATGTCGGCGCGCGGCGCGAGGAGATTGCCCGCATGCTGGCCGGCGAAACGGTGACCGAGGCGGCGCGAGCGGCGGCAGACGATTTGCTGGGGGCAACGGCGTGACGTTTGGTGAGGTATTTCAGCGGGAGGTGGTGCATTGCCCCCTCTCCCGCGTAGCGGGGGAGGGTTGGGGTGGGGGCCCGGACGCCCAATGACACGCGCGCCGCGCAAGGCCGATACTGCTGCGGCGGTCGTGGTCGATGACCTGGCCGAAGCCGAAGCCGCAGCCGAACTCGCCTCGCTGGCGCGCGAGATCGCCCACCATGACCGGCTGTACCACACGCAGGACGCGCCGGAGATCACCGACGCCGAGTACGACGCGCTGCGCCGGCGCAATGCCGCGATCGAGGCGCGCTTCCCGCATCTGATCCGCGCCGACTCGCCTTCCAACCGGATCGGCGGCGCACCGGAAACCGGCTTCGCCAAGGTCCGCCACCGCGTGCCGATGCTGTCGCTCGACAATGCGATGACCGCCGAGGAATTCGCCGAGTTCTGTGCACGTGCGCGCCGCTTCGTCGGGCTTGGTGCGGAGGCGCCGCTAGCGTTCGTCGCCGAACCGAAGATCGACGGGCTGTCGATCAACCTGACCTACGAGCACGGACGCTTCGTGCGCGGCGCGACGCGCGGCGACGGCACCGAGGGCGAGGACGTCACCGCCAACCTGCGCACCATGAAGTCGGTGCCGGACAAACTGAAGGGCAGCGCGCCGGCGCTGATCGAGGTCCGCGGCGAAGTGTTCATGAACAAGGCGGATTTCCTGAAGCTGAACGAAGCCCAGGCCGCCGCCGGGCAGAAGGTGTTCGCCAATCCGCGCAACGCCGCCGCCGGCAGCCTGCGCCAGATGGATGCGCGCATCACCGCGGGCCGGCCGCTGTCGCTGTTCGCCTACGCGCAAGGCGAATCCAGCGAGCCGGTGGCGGATACCCACTGGCACTATCTGCGGCGCCTGCGCGACTGGGGTTTCCAGGTGAATCCGCTGTCGCGCCACTTGAAGACCGAGACTGACGCCGCAGCCTTCCAGGCCGGGATCGCCCTCGAGCGGTCCGGCCTCGGCTATGACATCGATGGCGTGGTCTACAAGATCGACGACCTGGCATTGCAGCGGCGGCTGGGCTTCGTCGGCCGCGCGCCGCGCTGGGCGATCGCCTGGAAGTTTCCCGCCGAACAGGCGATGACCGTGCTGAAGGATATCCATATCCAGGTCGGCCGCACCGGCGCGCTGACGCCAGTGGCGCGGCTCGAGCCGGTGAATGTCGGCGGCGTGCTGGTGCAGAACGCCACGCTGCACAACGAGGACGAGATCGCCCGCAAGGACATCCGTATCGGCGACACGGTGGTGCTGCAGCGCGCCGGCGACGTGATCCCGCAGATCGTTTCAGTGGTAACCGAACGGCGGCCGAAAGGCGCCAAGCCGTTCGTGTATCCCGAGGTCTGTCCGGTCTGCGGCAGCCATGCGGTGCGGCCGCCCGGCGAGGCGGTGCGGCGCTGCACCGGCGGCCTGATCTGTGCGGCACAGCGGGTGGAGCGGCTGATCCATTTTGTCTCGCGACCGGCGTTCGACATCGACGGGCTCGGCGAGAAGACCATTCGCGAATTCTACGAGGAGGGCTGGCTGCACAGTCCGGCCGACTTGTTCAAGCTGCCGGAACGCGAGGCGGAGATTGCCGAGCGCGAAGGCTGGGGCAAGCTGTCGGCGCGCAACCTGTCGCGCGCGATCGAGGCGCGGCGGCACATCCCGCTGGCGCGCTTCATCTATGCACTGGGCATTCGCCGCATCGGCGAATCGAATGCACGATTGCTGGCGCGCCATTACGGCAGCTTCGGCAACTGGCGCAGCGAAATGCTGGCCGCGACGGATGCGGATGCGGAAGCCAGGGCGGAACTCGACAACATCATCGGCATCGGCAAGGCGATCGCCGAAGAGCTCGCGGATTTCTTCGGCGAACACCGCAACGTCGAACTGGTGGATGGCCTCGCGGCGGAATTGACGATTGAGGACGCGGCACGCGCGGAAACCGCGAACAGCGAAATATCCGGCAAGATCGTGGTGTTCACCGGCACGCTGGAAACCATGACGCGCCCCGAGGCGAAGGCGCGCGCCGAGGCGCTGGGCGCGAAAGTGACAGACAGCGTCTCGAAGAAGACCGATATCGTGGTGGTCGGAGCGGATGCCGGCTCGAAGGCGCGCAAGGCGACGGAGCTGGGCGTTCGTACCGTCACCGAGGCGGAATGGCGGGAACTTGCCGGGCTCGGATAACAGGTCCGTCAGTGTGAACCAGTTCATACTTCATCCGGCATTCGCCAATGGATGATGCCCCAATGCGGCGGCGGAACCCGCCGCGTCAGTCAGGGGGAGTCACGTGATGAGCGGAGCACGCACAGTCTGGCACGACCTCGAGGTCAGACGGAATGTCGCGATCAATCGCCAGCGGGCCGGCCTGTTGCTGGCGGTGGTGGTTCTGCTCGCGATGTCCGTCGCCGAGATTGCATTCCTCAACTACATTGCCACGCCTGAGACCGTCAATCTGCTGATGGCAGCAGGGGGGATGCCGATCGGCGTCGAGTGACGCCGGCCGAGGCGACCACTACGGGCTCACTGCGCTCATTTGTCGTCGCGACGAGCGCAGCGACGCGGCAATCCCCCTCCAATTGGGCGCGCACAAACCTGACCGGGACTGCTTCATCGCTGCGTTCCTCGCAATGACATGGGGTGGCGTTGTTGCCGCCTGCTTCACACTGCCGGCGGCGTAGGCATGGTCAGGAACGCCTGCGATACGTGCCAGAACGCCTGGCGATTGCGGCTGGTCGCCAGTGCGTGCGCCGCTCCGGCAATCACCGAGAACTGCTTGTCGCCGTTCGGCAACTGGCGAAAGAAGTCCCACAGATCCTCCATCGTCGCGATGCCGTCGAACTCGCCGCGCAGCACCGCGACAGGCGACTGGATCCTGGTCGGATCGACCACCGGCAGATGCGCCGTCATGTCGAGATAGGTGCCGGTCGGCACCTTGTCGCCAAAGACCAGCTCCGCATCGGCCAGCGCTTTCGGCACTTCGGGATCCGTGGTGCCCGGCTTGTCGCGCGTGAAAATGCTCTCGATCATCGAGCGGTCGCGCAGCCGCGTGTTGTGGGTGCGGTAGAACTCGACCTGCTCGGCGCGCTTGGCGAGCGTGGGCGAGCCTTTGCCGGTGTAGGTGTGGGCCGCCAGTATCAGCCGCCCGGCGCGTTCCGGCTCGGCCATGGCGAATGCCGCCGCGCGCAGCGCGCCGGATGATTCCCCGAGGAAGTGGCACCGCGCCTGTCCCGTCTCGTGCGCGATCAACTGTGTCGCCGCCTTCAGGTCTTCCACGCCACTGGCAATGTCGGAATTGCCGTCGGTCCGGGCGGATTTGCCGTAGCCTTCGTGGTCCATCGTCCAGACGTCGAAGCCGTACTGCGCGAACACGTTCATCGAGGAATATTCGTCGCGGCCCGGCACCGTCAGGTCGAAGCTCGACCGTGCGGACATCGATGAACCATGCACCAGGAACAGCACAGGACGCGACGGTTCGCCTGGCTTCGGCGCCAGCAGCCGCTTGCGATACATCGCCAGCGTGATCGTCTTGCCGTCGCGTGTTTTGGTCGCCTGGTATTCATGCGCCCAGAGGCCGGACGCGGCCTCGGATGGGCGCAGCATCGCCGCGGTTGCCGCTACCGCCGATGCGGCGAGTGCGGCCCGGCGTGGCAGCGAGGTGCTCCGACGGGACATTGTCATGGCGATCCTCCTTCCGGTGGTCGGCAAACTATCGTCGATCCGGTCGCGTTGCGCTATCGCCCGAAGGTGGGCCTGCGCCATTGGCAATTTGCTAACCCTCCTGGCCGAGAATGCCCGGCATGGAGTGGATCCTCGAAATCGCCCTGGTCGTGCTGCTCGCGGCAACCCTGTTCCACGCCATCCGGCTCGAACATGCGCTCGGTGTCCTGAAACGCGATCGCGTGGAGTTGCAGGAGCTGGTCGCCGGGTTCAACGCCAGCACCCGCCAGGCGGAACTCGGGATCGAACGGCTGCGCGGCGCCGCCGATGGCGCGGGCCATCAGATCGCCCGGCAGGTGGATGCCGCATTGTCGCTGAAGGACGACCTCGCGCTGCTGATCGAACGTGGCGACCAGCTGGCCGACCGGCTTGACGCGCTCGTTCACACCGGACGGCCGCTCGCAGCCGAGACGCCGCGCCTCACCGTCGTTGCCGGCGCCGAGCCCGGCGAACCACGGGTGCGCAGCCAGGCGGAACGCGACCTGCTGAAGGCACTGAGGATGGCGCGATGATGCCGCACCTCCGTCCGCCGCGGCTGCTGCCGCTGACCATATTCGCGATTGCCGGCCTGCTCGCGGTGAAGACGGCAGACCTCGTGCGCGCCGCAGCCGCGCCGACGGAAACCGCGACGCCGGCGGTCGCTCAGGCCCAGGCGGCCGCGCCGGCGTCGCATCAGCCCGCGCCATCCGCGGCGCCGCCCGAAGCTGCCGCTGCGAAACCATCGGAGGATTCTGCGGCGCCACCGGTCAGCGATGGCGAACGGACGGTGTTGCTCGAGTTGCGCCAGCGCCGGCAGGAACTGGATGTGCGCGATGCGGCGCTGGCGGCACGCGAATCGCTGCTGGCGGCGGCGGAAGTGAAACTGTCGGCGCGCGTGGTGGAACTGCAGGCCTTGCAGAAGAAGCTGGAAGCCCTGGACGCAACGCGCAGGGAACGCGACGACGCGAGCTGGCAAGGGCTGGTGAAGCTCTACGAATCGATGAAGCCGCGCGACGCGGCGGCAATCTTCAACGACCTGGAAATGCCGGTCCTGCTGCAGGTGGTCGATCGCATGAAGGATGCCAAGGCCGCGCTGGTGCTCGCCGCCATGCAGCCCGACAAGGCGCGCGACCTCACCGCGAAACTCGCTCAGTTGCGCATCCACCGCGACGATCCCGGCGGCACGGTCGGTGGCTGACCACCGGTCGCACGCAGAAAGGACAGGCCGACCATGCCGATCGACAAATCCATGAACGTGCTGATCGTCGATGACTACAAGACGATGCTTCGCATCATCCGCAACCTGCTGAAGCAGATCGAATTCAACAATGTCGAGGAAGCCACCGACGGCGCCGAGGCGCTGGCCAAGCTGCGCGGCGGAAGCTTCGGCCTGGTGATCAGCGACTGGAACATGGTGCCGATGACCGGCCTGCAATTGCTGCAGGAGGTGCGTGCGGACGCCCGGTTGAAAACCATGCCGTTCATCATGATCACCGCTGAAAGCAAGGTGGAGAACGTGGTGGCCGCCAAGCAGGCGGGCGTCTCCAACTACATCGTCAAGCCGTTCAACGCCGAGACGCTGCGCGAGAAGATCGAAAAGGTGCTGGGCCATGGCTGATCACGCGAGCGACGGGCTGGCCGGGCGGCTGGCGGAGATCCGTGCACGGCACCCACAGTCCGAGCCGGGCATGGTGGCCGAGGTGGTCCACGCCGTGCTGGCGACCATGAGCGGCGACTTGTCGGCGCAGGAGACCTCGCTGCTGGCGGAGGTGGAAGCGCTGGGCCATACCATCGCCCATGCGAAAGCCGAGATTGCGGCTTTGCGCGTCGATGACATCAGGGACAACCATATTCCGTTCGCGACAGATGAGCTGGATGCCATCGTCGAGCATACCGCCACAGCAACGAATGCGATCCTGACCAGCTGCGAACTGCTGGACCAGGTTGCCGGCGACCTGACCGGCGAGCCGGCGACCAAGCTGCAGGATGCCACCACGCGGATCTATGAAGCGTGCAGCTTCCAGGACATCACCGGCCAGCGCATCACCAAGGTGGTCGCCACGCTGAAGACCATCGAAGCCAAGGTCACGCAGATCGTCGAGACCTTCGGCAACGGGGCTGGCGGCATGGAGGCGGAAGTATCCGCCCCGACCGAGGCCGCATTGCTGAATGGTCCGCAGCATCCCGCGGTTGCGATGGACCAGTCCGATATCGACCGGTTGCTGGCCAGTTTCGAATGACCCGGTGTGGCGCCGTCGGACTCGCGATCGTGCTGGCATGTGGTCCGCCGGTGGCCGCGCGCGCGGATAGCGAACCACCCGTGCCGGTGCGGTCCGGCAGCCACGAGGGCTATGGCCGCATCGTGTTCGATATGCCGTCGCGTACCGAGTATCGGCTGACGCAGCAGGGCCAGCGCGTCGTCATACAGTTCATCGGCGATATGACGATTGGGTCGGCGACGGGGGTGCCGCGCAATGTCGTGGGACTCACCGGTGGCGCGAACCAGGCGGAGCTGACGATTGCGCCGGGCACGTCGCTGCACGATTGGCGTCTCGGCGACCACATCGTGATCGACATCCTGGATCCTGTTGCCGCGTCGACTGCCCCGGAGCGGGCTGCCGAGACGCCACAACCAGGCGTCGACAATCGGCCGTCGCTGGCCGAGCCAACAGCGAAGCCGGCGGCAACAGGAGCGGCTGCACCGCCGGTGCCACCGCCGTCCACCGTGCCGGCAGCGAAGCCCGCGGCGAATGTCGCTGCACCGCCGGTGCCAGCGCCGCCCACCGCGCCGCCGGCGAAGCCCGCTGCGAATGCCGCTGCGTCGCCAACCCCTCCGCCGCCCACGGCGCCGGCAACGAAGCCCGCGGCGAATGTCGCTACACCGACGGTGCCAGCGCCGCTCACCGTGCCGCAGGCGAAGCCCGCTGCGAATGCCGCTGCACCGCCGGCGCCACCGCCGTCCACCGCGCCGGCAGCGAAGCCCGCGGCAAATGTCGCTGCACCGCCGGTGCCAGCGCCGCTCACCGCGCCGCCAGCGAAGCCCGCGGCGAATGTCGCTGCGTCACCAACCCCTCCGCCGCCCACCGCGCCGGCAGCGAAGCCCGCGGCGAATGTCGCTGCACCGCTGGGGCCTCCGCCACCCATCGCGCTGGCAGCGAAGCCGGCAACAAATGCTGTTGCGCCGCCTTCGACGCCGACCGTTGCGCAGGCGCCGAGGCCGCCTGTTGCACCTGGCGCACCGACGCCCGCCGCAGTTCCCCTGCAATCGAAACCGGTCGCCGCAAGCGTGCCGCCCGAGCCCGCCACGGCGGCGGTGGTCCCACCACCACTGGCCGCCGCGGCCGCGCCGATGCCCGATGCGCCGCCGGCGACCCGGGAGGCACAGCCAATTGTCGGCCCGGTCGCGGATACCGGCGAACCGCCGGCACCGAAGCCGGATTCCGTGCTCGTGGTGCCGTTCGAGTCACCGTCCGGCGTCGCGGCGTTCCGACGGGGGAACCAGGCCGTCATCGTGTTCGACCAGCGGGGCGAGGTCGATACGGCGCCGTTGCGCGATGATCCGGTGTTCGGCAGCGCCGTTGTGCAGGACCTTCCGACCGCGACGGTGATCCGCGTACCGCTGGATGCAGGCATGGCGCTTGCCGTGTCGCAGACC